>ENA-OSET01000223-OSET01000223.1-sediment-metagenome-genome-assembly--contig:-NODE-223-length-65123-cov-6.374089_pt1 | contig 65123 bp, 59 predicted proteins | sample MGYA00237882_ERZ534229 | MGnify/ENA primary metagenome ERZ534229 (study PRJEB26408, sample SAMN06266212) | sediment metagenome | isolation source: Hudson Canyon methane seep mesocosm | place: USA:Hudson... | reverse complement strand
CGCAAGGATTGGCGCTCACACCTTGTTCACAATTGACCGCTTTCGCAAAGATACGGGCAATGGTTGTCTTGCCTACACCTCTTGTGCCGGTAAATAGAAAGCCGTGATGAAGGGTGTTGTTGTTGAGGGCGTTGACCAGGGTTTTAACAGTGTGCGTTTGGCCAACCAATTCCTCAAAGGTATGAGGTCGGTATTTTCGCGCTAAAACTTGGTAGTGCTCACTCATGAATGTCGGTTTAACAATTGTGGTGTAAGTAGTGCCGAGAATAGAATCCAACACATGAAAAAACTATTACCGTTGCTCCCTTCCGGGCCTGGCGGAGTTCATAGTTATTCATTGTCGGTTTACCCTCGACACTAGGCAATATTTTACTGCAATTGGTTGACTCTAAATTGTCTCAATAGTGAGAAAAATTAGCCAAAGTTTATTAACAGTTTAGGTTCTTTTCGGCCTGGTAGCGATCGAAAACCAATGGCCATATTTCGCCAACTTGGCCTTGATTAATTAGGGTGTTGTCTATCTTGGTGATAGGTAGCACTTCGCGTGTTGAGCTAGAAATCCAAACCTCGTCTGCGTCAAACAATTCCTCTTTTGAAATGGGGACTTCTTCCGTGCTAATGCCGCAATAGTCAGCGCACTCCAATACAACTTCTCGGGTAATGCCTGGCAAAATATGCGGACCTTTGGGGTGGGTATAAACACAGCCATTTTTAACAATAAAGAGATTGGCGCTTGAGCACTCTGTAATAACATTGTCACGACAAAGAATCACATCCTCGACATTATTTTGTTTTGCCTCTTGGGCGTACATAATATTGGCAAGAAGTGAGGTAGCCTTGGTGTTGCATTGACTCCAGCGAATATCATCACGCGTTATTGCCGAAAGTCCTGATAGAAAATCCTCTTTACGGGCGGCCTCAAAAGGGCTTGATTGTATATAAACCGTGGGTTTAAGCTTGCCATAAGTGTGTTTTCTGTTGGCGTCACAGCCCCTTGTTACTTGTAAATAAATAGATTGATCGGCGTGCTGCGGGTGATGGTCAATAAGTTGTTGGAGTATCACACGCCATTGTTCGTGTGTGTGTGGATTGGGTATTTTGATTGCTTCTAAGCTTTCACTAAGTCGCTCAAGGTGTGGCTTAATACAGAAGGCATTGCCTTGATATACGGGCAGGACTTCGTAAACGCTATCACCGAATAAAAAACCTCTGTCCATTACTGAAACAAAGGCTTTATCTTTTTCGAGAAAATTGCCGTTTAAATAAACCATGGATTTGCTAAAAAAGCATTTTAATCGAGTCAATCATTCTAGCAAAAAAGCCAGACTCAGGCGCATCTTCAAGGGCAACCAATGGCATGCGTGCTAGCACTTCTTCCTTAAAGCTAAGGACAAGCTCGCCAACGTTATCACCCCGTTTGATTGGCGCTGTTAATTGCTCGCTTAAATGGATTGTTTGCGTTGTGTATCTAAACTGGTTTCGAGGAAGGGTTAAGTAAGGAGAGCTAAGCACGCCTACTTTAATGCTGCTTTTCTCAGATTTAAACACGGGCACTTGCTGTGAGACGTCGTCAATGGATTGTGTCTCAAAAAATCTGAAGCCGTAGTCGAGTAATTTTTGCGTTTCGGACACGCGCACCGTTGGGCTATCAGAGCCCAGCACCACAGAAATCAAACGCATACCAACTCGATTGGCGCTCGTCACTAAGCAGTAGCCAGATTTTTCGGTATAGCCTGTTTTAAGGCCATCAACAGTGGCATCGGACCAAAGGAGTTTGTTACGATTGCTTTGCTTAATATTGTTGTAGGTGAATTCTTTTTGAGAGTACCACTGATAGAAATCTGGAAATTCGCTAATAATGGCGGAAGACAAAATGGCGATATCGTGAGCTGTAGTGTATTGATTTTCGTGAGGTAGGCCAGAGGCATTTTCAAAATTGGTGTTATCCATGCCCAGATCGAGCGCGTACTCATTCATAAACAGTACAAAGGTGCCTTCAGATCCGGCGACGTGCTCCGAAAGTGCAACCGAGGCGTCATTGCCCGATTGAATGATCATTCCCATTAACAAGTCTTTAAGTTTGATCAGTTTACCAACTTCAATAAAGCTTCTAGAGCCGCCAGTTTTCCACGCCTTTTCACTAATCTTTACTTCATCGTCAAGGCTAATAAATTCTTCTTTGATGCGCTTAAAGACGACATAAGAAGTCATTAATTTCGTCAGACTTGCTGGCGCCCTCTGCTCATCAGAATTATTTTCGGCGATAACTTTTCCGGAGTTGTGATCCAAGATGATATAAGCGGCAGCACCGATTGTAGGGGCTTCAGGGATGTAGAATTTTGGTTCTTTCGCGTTAACACTGCTTGCTAAAGAAAGGATTATGAGAGTTTTAATAAGGGCGGAGAATGATGGAAATTTCATAGAAAATTAACTCTAAATAGTTGAAGTAAACGTTTGTTTTAATTGCTCTGACAATTGATAAACAGCCATCGCGTAGTGGTTATCGTGATTATAGCGAGTAATGGCATAAAAGTTCCAGAAAGTCAGCCAAGTTTGCATTGATTGGTCATCGTGCAAGCGAATAAAGGCAAGTTTTACATCGTCGTTAATTGTGCTATCTATCTCGAGACCTAATTCTCGCCAGTATTGCGCATCTTTGATGGGCTTTGATATTTTTTCTTGGATAAAAGATTGTTGGGTTTTATCCAGTTCAGTGACTTTAGCTATCTCTGCGTCTTTTTGCCAATTATGCTCAGCCAAGTAATTTGCGATTGAGCCGATTGCATCGTGCGTATTGTTAAAAAGATCCACTCTAAAGTCGTTGTCAAAATCCACGGCATAATATCGATAAGAGCTGGGGATAAATTGGGCGTAACCCAGGGCGCCTGCGGAGGAGCCTTTAATGGCTAATGGCGGCAGTGTGTTTTCTCGGGCCAATAGTAAGAACGACTCCAGCTCTTTTTGATAAAAGTTTCTACGGCTAGAGGTGCCAAACGCTTTTCCAATAAGCGTTTTGAGTGTTGGGTATTTGCCCTGCACCTTGCCGTAATTGGTTTCAATACCTAAAATGGCGACAATGATTGCGCTGGGTACACCGTATTTACTCTCGGCATTTTCTAGTGCTTGTTTGTTATTTTGCCAAAAAATCACACCTTTATCAATTCTGCCCTCGGTGACAAAAATAGATCGGTATTTTTCCCAACTCATTTTTTCAGTACTGCGTGTGCCGGTGCTTGTTTTTTTTTGCATGCTTTTATCCACTTTTGTTAGTTGAATTTTAGAAAAAATAAACTGCAATTCAGATTTATTAAAGCCGTGAGTTTGCACCATTTCATTGACAAAGGCCTGCACAGATTTAAAGTGTGTTGAGGGCAAAACCTCAGCGAATACTGCCGTATTAACAAATAAAAGCAGGGCGATAAGGGTGGCTTTCATCGTTGTAAATACCTCGGTCCTTTGTGTTTGTGAATGGACATAATAATGCCAAAACTTGCCATTAACGTCATCAAGGATGAGCCGCCGTAACTAACCAAAGGTAGAGGTACCCCAACGACTGGTAATAGGCCAGAAACCATGCCAATATTGACAAAGACGTAGGTAAAAAATATCATGGATAGACTGGCGCCCAAGAGCTTGGAGAAATTGTCTTCGCAGCGTAGTGAAAGACTGAAGCAACGATAAATAATCAGCCCATAAATGAGTAGTAGTAAGAGTACGCCTAAAAAGCCTAACTCTTCCGCCAGTACTGAAAAAATAAAATCGGTGGAGTCTTCCGGTAAAAAATCGAGCTGAGATTGAGAGCCTTGTTGCAGCCCTTTGCCGGTGAAGCCTCCAGAGCCTATCGCAATTTTGGATTGTAAGATATGGTAGCCTGAACCAAGAGGATCGGATTCGGGGTTAAACAAAGTCAAAATACGCTTTTTTTGATAGGCCATTAATAAATAATTCCAGGCAATATGCAGTCCACCAGATGCAAGACCCAACAACAAACCAAAATTTAGCCAAGGATTTTTTAGCAGTCTGATACTGACGCCAGAGAAAAACAACACATAAACACCCGAGGCTCCAATTAAAAGTGAAGTGCCCAAATCCGGCTGTTTCGCGATGAGCAGAACAACAATGGCTATTGCGCCCAATGAAATCAATGTAGGGGTTGCTCTAGGCGGTAGAGTTCGCTCAGAAAGAATAGAGGCAATGGCGATGGGCACAATTACTTTCATCATTTCAGAGGGTTGAAACTTCACCAAGCCTAGGTTTAACCAGCGTTGAGCGCCACCGCCTGAACTGCCAAAAAACAACACCATGAGCAGTAGAAAAATACCAATAACCATTAAAATAGGCGCGGCTCTTTTCATGTAAAGAGGGGGTATTTGTGCAACAACCAACATGACGCCGGTTGCCAGCGCCAAATGGGTTAACTGCCTATAAACGGGGCTTAAAGAGCCGCCTGAACTGCTGTAGAGGATCAACAGGCCAAGGGCGGAAATACTAATTATGAGAAATAGCAGAGGCGTGTCAATTTTAAAATAGCGGTAAAAAAGCTTAATTTTTTTGTACAAATAAGCAATCATAGGATCAACAAACCAACCGGTCGTGCGTCTGAGAGTAGTAAATTAAAGCTGCTACAGGCGGAAGTGTTGTTCATGCACTCAACACCCAGTCCGAGTTCGCCAAGTGCAACTTGTTGCTTGGCAGAGAGGAAAATCACGCGCTCACCTGTGCCAATAATCAACAAATCGAGTGATTCCTGGCAAGTGAGTCGGAAGAGTAGCTCTTTACCGACTTCATCTAATGATTGTATTGAGAGCTCCTCGGTATTTCTAGGTGAAATAAAACAAGGTTTTTTTAATTCCGTATGAGCCAAGATTATGGCCGAGAGATTGTGAGAAACAATGGAGTTGTGATTGGCGTCTTGCTGGGTGAATTCCATTGAAATGCTGCAGATATTTGGCTATTGGAGGTTAATTATATCAGTGTAAAATTAACACTTCATTGGATTTAATCGATGGCATGATTGCTCTTGCGAAATGCCAATATTCAAGACAGCTAATGGCTTGATATTAATTCAAAAATCTTCTTAATTTTTATTCAAATTAAATATCTTTATGAAATCCAGATTCGCACCATCTCCCACAGGCTACCTTCATATTGGTGGCGCAAGAACGGCACTATTCGCATGGCTTTGGGCCAGAAAAAATAACGGACAATTTACGCTGAGAATTGAAGATACCGATAGAGAGCGATCCACTCAGGCATCCGTTGACGCAATATTGCAAGGCATGGAGTGGCTTGGGCTTGATTATGACGAGGGTCCAATTTATCAAACCGATCGCTTTGATCGCTATGAAGAAGTCATTAATGAATTGTTGAGGAAGGGCGGGGCATATTATTGCGAATGCTCTAAAGAACGACTGGAGAAGTTGAGAGAGGACAAAATGGCCGCTGGTGAAAAGGCAAAATACGATGGCCGCTGTCGAGACAAGAATTTATCTAGTGGCGTTATTCGATTTCTTAATCCGGACGAGGGAAAAGTAGCTTTTAGGGATCATGTTAAAGGTGACATTGAAATCGCCAATTCAGAGCTTGATGATTTGATTATTGCCCGTTCCGACGGCTCTCCTACTTACAATTTAACGGTTGTTGTTGATGATCATGATATGGCGATTGACTGCGTTGTTCGCGGCGACGATCATATTAACAACACGCCAAAACAAATTAATTTATACGCCGCCCTTGATTGGGATTTGCCGACTTTTGCTCATGTGCCGATGATTTTGGGCGGAGACGGTGCGCGTTTATCAAAGCGTCACGGTGCGGTTAACGTGATGGCTTATCGAGACGAAGGGTTTTTGCCAAAAGCACTGCTTAACTACATTGTCCGTTTGGGTTGGTCGCACGGTGACCAAGAGATTTTTTCATTAGAAGAAATGATTAATTTATTTGATCTTGCTAATATCAACAAAGCCCCGGCGAGCTTTAATCAGGAAAAGTTGATTTGGCTGAATCAATCCTATATTAAAACCACAGAAGTTTCAGAGTTGATTGGGCACCTGCAGTGGCATTTGCAGCAACGTTCAATCGACGTTAAGGGTGGTCCCAAAATAGAAGACGTGATTGAGGCACTGCAAGACAGATCGAAAACCCTTGTGGAAATGGCCGATAGCTGCGCTATGTTCTATCAGGACTTCACAGCTTTTGATGAAAAACAAGCCAGTAAGCAATTCAGCGGTAAGTCGCAACCTATTGTTGAGGCGCTCTACTCAAAACTCTCTGCACTTGAAGTTTGGAGTGCTGAGGCTGTACACGATGAAATTCAAGGAGTTTGTGAGCAGCAAGATGTCGGGTTCGGAAAGGTAGGGCAGCCTTTTAGGCTCGCACTCAGTGGCGATGGCAAGGCGGGCAGTATTGATGTTTGCGCTGTACTTGTCGGCAAAGATAGAACGCTAGCCAGATTGCAAATGGCCATTGATTATATTAAGGCCCTTTGAGCGTCAATCCAAATAAGAGGTTGTTATGAGCTTACAGTTCACTGACGTCGTTTTTGCCATTGCGCCAATTTTCATGCTTATGATTATTGGTAATCTGTTGAGGCGCAATCAAATACTGGATGAAGCTTTTTGGAGTCTTAACGACAAACTTGTTTATTGGATTCTAATGCCGGCATTGTTGTTCAATGAGATTTCGCAAATTCATTTTTCTCCGGCACTTTTCGGTAGTTATGCATTTGTGATTCTTGGTGGTTTTTTTGCTGTCATCTTACTGTCGATTTTGTTGGGGAAAGTTTGCGGTTATTCGGGCGCAATATCTAGCTCGGTCATGCAAGGAGCCGCCAGGCACAATGCCTTTATTGCCCTAGCAATTTCGGGCAGTCTATTTGGGACTCAAGGCTTGGCAATAGGCACCAGTCTGATGGCTATCCTTATTCCGGTTGTTAATATTGTAATAGTTACTTTTATGGTGATTGTCCTGCAAGATGCCAAGTCCAATACTGCAAAGCCTAGGTTGGCTAGCGTTGTTGGCGAGCTGGGAAAAAACCCACTTATTTTGGCGATTATTGTGGGCTTTGTGTTCTCAATAGCAAACGCGAAGGATGTGCCTATTGTTCATGAAACAACCCGGCTGTTAGGATTGGGTGCAATACCCGTACTGCTTTTGGGTCTCGGCGCAAACATTAAGATTAGGAATCTCTCAATTCAGATTAGTCCGCTCATTATTGCGTGTATTTTGAAGCTGGCTATTTTTCCGCTGATTGTTTATTTTGCCAGTGGTTATTTTGAATTCAACACAACAGAAAAAATTGTCTTGGTGATATTTGGTTGTGTGCCAACAGCCGTTAGTTCTTATACTTTGGCTAAGCAATTGGGTGGCGAGACCGAATTAATGACGAGCATTATCACTTTGCAAACGGCACTGTCTTTTATTACTATTCCGCTCATCTTGGCATTTATTACCTAGGCCTTAGTTGCGCGGTTTTTTGCTGTTTTGGACGAACCTTTGAAATAAGTGGTATTTAGTAAGTTTGGTGATATAATAGGCGTAAGAATTCTCTTGATTCTAACTTTCTATTTCACTTTTTCAAATATCATGAACGATAAAATTAAAGCGGTCACGGACGCTTCTTTTGATGCTGACGTTATTAATGCATCACAACCAGTTTTAGTAGATTTTTGGGCAGAATGGTGTGGCCCTTGTAAAGCTCTTTCACCTATTCTAGATGACATCGCAAATGAATATGATGGTCGTGTGACTATCGCTAAAGTCAACGTTGATGAAAACGTCCAGACGCCACCTAAATATGGCATTAGAGGTATTCCTACTATGCTTTTATTTAAAGATGGTGCAGTTGAGGCTACCAAGGTTGGTGCATTATCGAAAGCTGAATTGAGTGCATTTATAGATTCAAATATTTAGAAGCTTTTAAAAAAAGGTTTCACTTAAACTAATTTACTTTACTAAGACAAAAACTTAAAATATCAATTGCTGTCAGCGCAACTAGCGCTGGCAATGATACAACTCTCCAATACAACCTGTATTAAACCACCACCTGACATCCCGTCAATATAAATATCACTAAAAATCAATTATGAAATTATCCGATCTTAAAATCCAAACGCCAGCCGAACTTATGGAAATGGCACAATCTATGGGCATTGAGAATATCTCAAGAGCAAAAAAACAAGCGCTTATTTTTGCGATCTTGAAAAACAAGGCGGACAACGATGAAGAGGTTTTAGGTGATGGTGTACTGGATATTTTGCAAGAAGGTTACGGTTTTCTGAGATCTGCGAACGATTCGTATGTTTCTGGTCCCGATGATATTTATGTCTCGCCGAATCAAGTTAGACGGTTTAGCCTGTCAACAGGTGATGTAGTTACTGGTAAAATTCGCGCCCCCAAAAAAGGTGAAAAATATTTTGCTTTGGTCAAAGTTCTAGAAGTTAATGGCGATAAGCCGGAGAACGTCAGAAATAGAATTCCTTTTTCGTCACTGACCCCACTGCATCCAAATGAAAGATTAAAACTAGAAATTGGCAATGGCGGCACAGAAGATATTACCGCTAGAGTTATTGACTTAGTTGCGCCATTTGGCAAGGGCCAAAGAGGTTTGTTGGTAGCGCCACCTAAAGCCGGTAAAACGATGATTATGCAAAATATTGCGTCATCGATTGCCATCAACCATCCAGACTGTGAATTGATTGTATTGCTCATTGATGAGCGCCCGGAAGAGGTGACTGAGATGGAGCGTTCGGTTAGAGGTGAGGTGATTTCTTCTACTTTTGACGAGCCTGCAAAGCGCCACGTTCAGGTTGCGGAAATGGTTATCGAAAAAGCCAAAAGACGCGCCGAACAAGGCAAAGATGTCATCATCCTGCTTGACTCAATCACCCGATTAGCAAGAGCCTACAATACAGTTGCCCCCTCTTCGGGTAAAGTGTTGACCGGTGGTGTTGATGCCAATGCATTGCAAAGACCAAAACGCTTTTTTGGCGCAGCTAGAAACATTGAGAACGGCGGCAGTATTACCATTATCGCTACTGCGTTAGTTGACACCGGTTCAAAAATGGATGAGGTTATTTACCAGGAATTCAAAGGTACAGGCAATATGGAATTGCACCTTGAGCGCCGTCTTTCTGAAAAACGCATCTTCCCGGCGATTAATATTAACGCTTCAGGTACACGCCGAGAAGAGTTGATTACCGATGAGCAAGAGCTTCAGAAAATGTGGATTTTGCGTAAAATTCTGCACCCAATGGACACCGTTGATGCTGCAGAATTCTTGATTGAAAGATTAAGATTCTCTAAGACTAATGACGAGTTCTTTGACTCAATGAAGCAAAAGAAATAGCCGTTATTATCTGGTAGACTGATTCGACTCAATTATGAAAACGAATCTTCTAAGAATTTTTCAATACCAAAATAGTCGCATTGCCAGGTATCTCATGCGCAATGTGAGTGTGTTGTTCGTTGCCATGATCTTTATCATTGGCCTGGTTGTCTTTGGTAATCAGTTTGTCTTAATGGTGAAGGAAAGTGTCCGTCAAGGCGTGCCCATTCAGGAGTTATTGCCGCTTATTGGTTTTAATATGATTAGAGATGTGCCGCTAATCTTTTCACTGTCCTTGTTCCTGGCTATTATTCTCACTGTCTCTCAGCTTTACAAGAGTTCGGAAGCTATCGTGCTTAATTCGTTGGGTTTGGGTGACAAACACTTTATGTTCTTTATCCAGCCGGTTGTTGTTTTGGCCACTCTGTTTGTTTTCTTTTTAACAACTTCTGCCGTGCCATGGGCCAAAGAGCAGAAAAATCTGATTGTTGAAGAAAGTAAAAATGCTTCTGAGTTTTCCTTTATCAAGGAGGGTGAGTTTCAGGAGTTTAAGGATGGCGAGATTGTTTTTTATGCCTCTGAGTCTTCGACACCCGATGATGTGCAAGAGCAAAATATGGAGGAAATCTTTATTTACGCCTCCGCCAAAGGCAGACCTTTGATTGTCTTGGCCTCTGAAGCGACAAAATACACAGATCCCGATACTCGCAGTGTTTATTTGCGCCTTAAAGATGGCGTGCGTTATCAAGGTATCCCAAGCAGCGAAAATAAAAGCATTCTTGAATTTGATCAATACGATTTACAAATTATTTCAGGCGAGGTGCAGGAGTCGGAAATTGTCTACACAAAAATTGAAGGGCGATCAACATTTGATCTTTTGACAGAGTCGGGCAATATAGCTGTTGCTGAATTGCAATGGCGTTTCTCGCAGCCGCTTAGCTTGCTCATTTTGTCGGTGCTTGGCGTGTTGTTGGGAAAGGCATCTCCACGCGGTGGAAAGGGCGTTGGATTATTGATTGGTGTTGGCGTTTTTTTACTGTATAACAACGGTTTGCTGATGGCCAAAGGCGCTCTCGAGCGTGGTGAGATAGACGCTTGGATTGGCCTTTGGTGGATCCATTTCTTAGTTATTGTTTTAATAATCATTCTTTATCAGTTTAGGCACGGAAACTTGTCGACCTATCTTGTTAAAATACCTAATTTATATACTAAAGAGAAAAGTAATGCCTAGTTTACCCAGTAAGAGTTTAGAAACTTTTGAAAACCCTAATCCTGAGCGAGATTACGTTATTCGTATCGACATGCCAGAATTTACCTGTTTGTGCCCAATGACCGGTCAACCGGATTTTGCTGTCTTGAATCTTGAATACATCGCGGATGAGCGTTGTGTTGAGCTTAAAGCACTTAAAAACTACATTTGGTCTTTTAGGGATGAAGGGTGTTTTCATGAGGCAGTGACCAATAAAATTTTGAGCGACTTGGTGGCGGCGACAGAACCAAGATTTATGCGTTTAGAAGCAATTTTTAATGTTCGAGGTGGTATTTATACAACCGTAGTGGTGGAGCACAAGTGCCCTAACTGGACACCCAAAGAAACCGTTCGCCTGTGAAGCCAATCCGTCAAACGCATCGGTTTGACAAAAAATTATTAGACAAAGACGCCCTCAAGGTGGTCAGTACTTTAACAAAGGCTGGCTTTGAGAGCTATCTTGTCGGTGGCTGCATACGTGATTTGCTGCTTGGCTATCACCCTAAAGATTTTGATATTGCGACAAGCGCCACGCCTGAGCAAGCCCATAAACTTTTTAAGCGCTCCAGATTAATTGGTAGACGTTTTCGCTTGTTGCATGTGATGTTTTCTGCAAGAAAGTTTCTTGAAGTGGCGACGTTTCGCGCGGGCAAGGTGCAGACGAGCAACAAAGGTGTTGTTAGAGACAACCTTTATGGCTCTCTTGAAGAAGATGCCTTTCGCCGTGACTTTACTGTTAACGCCTTGTATTACGATGTAGACAAATCCGAAGTGATTGACTATGTTGGTGGTCTTGACGACCTTAATGGCAGTCGCATAGAGATGATTGGTGACCCAATTGAGCGCTTTGAGGAAGATCCGGTGCGAATGATTCGGGCTGTGCGTTTTCAAGTTAAGTTAAGCGCGAGCTTGTCTGAAGATATCCTTAAGGCGATTGAAAAGCAAGCCATCTTGCTTGGTAATATTCCACCGGCCAGATTGTTTGACGAGTGCATCAAGCTTTTTCATAATGAGAAGGGTCTTGAGGTTTTTAAACAACTTGAAAATCTGGGCTTGCTCAAACAACTTTTCAGCCAAACCGAAAGCACGACTTTTATCGAACAAGCCCTAATTAACACCTCAGAAAGGATTAAAGCTGGTAAGTCTGTAACGCCTGCTTTTTTGTTTGCAGTTTTCCTCTGGAGTGCACAAAATAAACGCTTTGAACAACTCAACAAAAAGAACAAGTCAAGATTCCTGGCAATGAATCAAGCGGCAGAGGATGTGGTTCAGAAGCAAGTTGAACAAGTGATGATGCCGAAGTGGCTTTCTGCTCGTGTGCGAGACACTTGGTTAATGCAGCACAAACTTGAAACCTGTCAAACCAAAAAAGAAAAAGAAATGATCGCTCATCCGCGATTTCGAATGGCTTATGATTTTTTGGTTTTACGTTCTGAGAGTATTAGCCCAGAATTAAAAGAAAGAGCGGATCGATGGACTCAGCTGCAGAAGTAAAATCCATTCTTATTACTGGCTGCTCAACGGGTATTGGTGCGCATCTTGCGCGCGGCCTTAGAGATAAGGGTTATCGAGTCTTTGCTAGCGCTAGACAAGAGACTGACGTCAAAAAGCTCGAGGCCGAAGGTTTTGAATCGTTATTGCTTGATTTATCCTCTTCAGATTCTATAAATAGTGCTGTAAGCGCACTTTTTCAGAAAACTGATCACCTTTATGCCTTAATAAATAACGGCGCTTATGGACAGGCTGGCGCGTTGGAGGATATCTCGCGTACTGCTATGGAGGAGCAATTTCAAGCAAACTTTTTTGGATGGCATGAGTTGACTAACTTGATTTTGCCGTCAATGAAGTCACGCAATAGTGGGCGCGTGATCTACATCAGCTCGGTATTGGGTTTTGTTGCTTTACCATTCAGGGGTCCCTACATTGCTTCAAAATTTGCCATTGAGGGTTTGGTGGACACGCTGAGACTTGAGCTTCGCCACACCAACATTAAATTGTCATTGGTTCAGCCTGGACCGATTGAGTCGGACTTTAGACAAAATGCTTATTTGTCTTTTCAAAAGCATGTTGATTTTGAAGGCAGCGATTATCGTCAAGATTATAAGAAGATGATTAAACGGCTTAATTCACCCAATAATGCTCAGTTCACGCTGGGGCCAGAAGCGGTTTTAAGGCCTGTTTTGCATGCATTGGAATCAAAGTCACCCAAGGCGCGCTATCGAGTAACCTTTCCCACCAAGTTATTTGCAATTTTAGGTAGAATACTACCGAGTACTTGGATGGATAAAGTACTCAGCAAAGCGGCGGATTAACGGAGAAAGTAATGGCTAATAAATTTGACTTTAATAAGGGTTTAAGCGAACTGGAGTCCATCATTAATAAAATGGAATCTGGTGATTTGAGTCTTGAAGATTCTCTTAAATTTTTTGAAAAGGGCGTTAAGCTTCACCGCCAATGCCACACCGCGCTCAGCGATGCTGAGCAACGAATTTTTGTACTGAGTGAGAGTGACGGTTACAACTCAGAAAAGCCATTTGATGATTAGAGATGTCTCTAAATAATTACCGAGCGCGCGTTAATGGTTGTCTTGACGCTCATCTAAGTCAAAGTAGTGCGTTAAATGAGAACATGCGCTACAGTGTTTTGGCGAGTGGTAAGCGATTTAGGCCGATACTTACTTATACTGCTGCTAGTGTGTTTGGAGTGGATTTGAGTCAAGCCGATTCATGCGCTTGCGCTGTTGAACTTATTCACATATATTCCCTCATTCACGACGATTTACCAGCAATGGACGATGACGATATGCGTCATAACCAACCGGCTAATCACATGAAATTTGGCGTAGGTCAAGCAATTCTAGCCGGCGATGCACTGCAAGCTTTAGCCTTTGACGTTCTTACAAATAACGACACTATCAAAGCCGAAACTCGAGTTACGTTGGTGAGGCAGCTTTCAAATGCTGCTTTTGCAATGGCTGAAGGCCAATCCATTGATCTGTCAATTGTTTCAAAAAATGTAGAAATTGACCTGTTGTACTCAATGCACCGTAAAAAAACCGGCGCTTTACTGCAGTGTGCGGTTATGTTGGGCGCACTTCTGAAGCCTGATTTAAGTCACGAAGATAGGGCGATATTAACTTCTTTTTCAGAGGGTATCGGTCTTGCTTACCAGGTACAAGATGACGTGCTGGACGTTTCCACTTCTGATGCTGTGCTTGGGAAAAGACAAAATTCTGATGCCGATAAAGACAAGCCCACATTCCCATCGATACTTGGTATGGACGAGTCCATAAAAATTTATCAGTCGCTGTATGAAAAAGCTTGTGAGGACATCTCGCAGCTTAGTGTTGATGAAGCCTCTCTGAGGGGTCTGACTGAAAAATTGATGTCGCGAACGTACTAAGTTTTAGTATTCGACTAGCAACCCGCCCCAGCTAAAGCCACCGCCAATGCCTTCGAGCATGAGTTTGTCGCCTTTTTTAATGCGACCATCACGTACTGCTGTGTCAAGCGCTAATGGGATTGATGCTGCAGAAGTATTACCGTGCTTACTTAAAGTAATCACCACTTTATCCATTGACAGCTTAACCTTTTTTGCAACCGCAGTAATGATGCGAATATTGGCTTGATGGGGCACCATCCAAGTTAAGTCATCAACAGACATATTGCATTCATTCAGTGTTGTTTCGGCCAAATTCGACAACCGGTTAACGGCGATTTTAAAAACCTCGTTTCCCGCCATTTGAATAAATCCAAGTTCATTGATGCGATTATTGGTTGTTTGTAGCGACGTAAGAAAACTGCCGTCACTGTGTATTTTTGAGTGAAGAATGCCTGTTTCATCGTCTGCACTCAGAACAACGGCGCCCGCGCCATCACCGAATAGAATCGCTGAGCCTCGGTCACTCCAATCAACAATTCTGGAAAGGGTGTCACTGCCAACGACCAGTACTTTTTTGGCACTGCCGTTTTCAATGTATTGTTGCGCCGTTGTCATTGCGAAGACAAAGCCCGCACAGACTGCTTGCAAGTCAAAAGCAGGGCAAGAGGCGCCAATTTGGTGTTGCAACATAGTTGCTGTTGCAGGGAAAATTTTATCCGGCGTTGTGGTTGCAAGGAGAATCAAATCCAATTCACTGGCGTCAATATTTGCCATTTCTAGAGCCTTAATACTGGCCTCAAGGGCAAGATCACAAGTGCCTTGTTCTTCAACGATTCTGCGCTCACTGATGCCGGTTCTGGCGATAATCCACTCGTCGTTTGTGTCTAGTGTTTTTTCAAGGTCGTGGTTCGTTACAACCTTTGGGGGTAGGTAGCTGCCAGTGCCTATAATTCGTGCAAACTTTTTCATTAATTGGTTTTTTGTTGTTGTTCCAGCTCGCGCGTTAACTGGTCTGAAATCTTATCCGTAATTTTAGCATGCGCCTCTAAATAGGCCAGCTTAATTGCTTGTAGATAAGACTCGACATCTGCACCGCCATGGCTTTTAATGACCACACCTTTGAGTCCTAGTAAACTTGCGCCGTTATATTGACCAGGGTCTACGCGTGATTTGAAGTCTTTCATCACTGGGCTGGCAATGAGTGCAATAAGTTTTGTTATTGCGTTTCTCTTAAAGGAGTGCTTGAGAAAGTGAGACATCATGCTGGCAACGCCTTCACTGGCCTTCAAGGCAATATTTCCTTCAAAGCCATCGCATACAACGACATCAACGGTGCCTTTATAGATATCGTCACCTTCAACAAAGCCCGCGTAATTAAGCGAAGAATTTTTAAGAAGTGAGGCTGTATCTTGGATCTTTTCATTGCCTTTCACGTCTTCCACGCCGACATTAAGCAAGCCAATGGTCGGGTTTGAAATTTCTTCAGTGTGTTGCACTGCAATCGAGCCCATGGTTGCAAATTGCAACAAAGTTTCTGGTTTTGAGTCGATATTAGCACCTACGTCAAGCATATGCGTATGCCCTGTGTAGGTAGGAAGGTTTGCCATAATGGCTGGCCGATCAATACCGCTAATGGTTTTTAGGACGAAGCGAGATATTGCCATTAAAGCACCCGTATTGCCAGCGCTTACACAGGCGTCAACCGTTTTGTCGTGGACAAGGTTTATGGCCACTCGCATGGACGAGTCTTTTTTGCGTCTCAGAGCGTGCGAGGGCAGTTCACCCATATCAATAACTTCACTGGCATGGGTGATGTGGATGCGCTTTAAAAGTGACTTGTACTTGACGTGCTTTTCCAGCTCTTGCTGAATGCCCGATTCGTCACCGACGAAATTCAGGCACAGGTCGCCATATAAGCCTAGTGCATTAAGTCCAGCTTCAATGGTGACGGGAAACCCAAAGTCACCGCCTGAGGCATCAATTGATACCTTGGTTGTCATCGTTGCTTTATTTAAGCTTCTACTTCTTCGATTTCTTCAACAACTGATTTGATCACTTGTTTGCCACGGTAATAACCATCAGCAGTGATGTGATGACGCAAGTGCGTTTCACCAGTTTCTTGATCTTCTGATAATGCTGGGTTTTTTAGTGCATTATGTGAACGACGCATACCTCTCTTCGAAGGTGTTTTTCTACTTTTTTGTACTGCCATTTTCTTACTCCTCGCCCCCATCGGCTATTTGAATATCTTTTAGTATTGCAAAAGGATTTTTCTTCTTTTGCTCAACCACCTGTTCTGTGTCTTTATAAGTTGCACAATCAAAATTGTGCAAAGGTACCATTGGTATTGCCAATAAAACTTCGTCTGAAATCAACGCAATTGTTGATAGTTCTTCATCCTCAGTCACATACAACTCAAAACGTGAATCCAATCCTGAGCCTTGGTTTTCGTTTTTCACGAATCCTAAATTAAACTCAACATTTAAATCTAGAGTAATATCTTCAAGGCAGCGCTGACATGAAAGTGCTATGCCCAGTGAAATTACCCCATTAAGACAAGGTGTCCTTTCATTCTCAAATGAAAAGGATAATGCCACTTTGACTTTATCTGATTTATTGCTTGCAATCTTTTCAAGTTCTGGAAAATCCCTAATTTGGTATTCCCCTGAAAAGATCAATTCTTTCCTTGCAAAGTTAAACAGTTTTAGCAGTTCTGGCGGCTTCATGCTAGCCCACTTATATTTGTTTTTCTAAAGCGTGAATATTTTACCAGAAACTTTGCAATGAGTGACTAACTTTCACGTTGTCTTGTTGCTTCGAAAAGCGCAATTCCTGTCGCTACAGATACATTAAGGCTTTCAACATTGCCATGCATTGGAATTTTGACCAATTGGTCGCAAGTATTTTTCACCAGTTTTCTAAGTCCTTTGCCTTCAGTGCCCATCACTAAAACACTTGGTTCTGCCAGATTGAGTTGATAGAGTGAAGATTTCGTCTCACCATCAAGGCCAACAACCCATAATGACAAGTCTTGCAACGCTTTAATGGTTCTCACTAGATTGGTTACCTGAAAGACTTGTAATTGATTTAGGGCGCCTGCAGAGGTTTTGTGCACCAAGGCATTGATTGGTGCCGAACCGTCCTTGTTGATAATCACACAATCAACGCCAGCTGCATTGGCGCTCCGTAGGCATGCCCCAAGGTTTCTTGGATCCTGGATGGAGTCCAGCATCAGTAGTAGCGGGCTAGCATCTAAGCTTTCAACGAATTTGATTAGTGCGTCATGACCGGGCAGGGGTGGCAAGACGATGTCAGCAATAATGCCTTGATGTACCTCGCCTTTTGTCAGGCGATCCAGCTTACTTTTGTCGGTGTAAGAATAGTTGATTTGATGGTCGTCAAGTTGCGAGACAACTTCAGAGATTCGACGATCCTCTCTGCCGGTTTGAAGGGTTACTTTTAAAACACACTCAGGGTTGGCATTAAGCTGCGCTTCAACACCGTGGAAGCCGTATATTTGTATCGTTTTTGACATTGTTGAGTTGTTGCAGGTTAGAGCTTGTCTGAGTATATTTCGATATAAGCCGAATTTCTTAGCTCTTTGACCCAGTTAAGGTAGTATTGAGTCGCCTTTTGATTGATGATTTGTTGCTTGCAAGCTTCGAGATTAGAGTCAATGTAGCGCTCATCGGCTTTAATTGCTATTGCCCAGCCAGAATCTGAATTATAGATTTCAGACACTTCACCTTCTTTAAGGGTGTCAAAAAAAGCAAGATTCTCACCTTCTATGTTGATCCAATCAGACAAGCCACCTTGCGCATACGAGGGATCTTGTGAGTGCAGTTTTGCAAAGTCGTAAAATGAAGCGCCTTTTTCAACGTGTTTTGCAAGCTTGTTGAGAAGTTCTCTAACAGCGGTCTCTTGATCGTCGGCGCCATCAACCTCAGCAACGATTATTTGTGCCACTCTGATTTGTCTAACACTGTTTTTGCTTGCATTATTTTGGCAATTCGTTTTAATTTCTTCGTCGGTCAAGTTGATTGTCATTCCTTGAATGACACTTTGCTGCAACGTACTAACGGCAAGTTGGTCGATAATTTGCTGAAGAAATATAGGGAATTGGGGGTGAGCTCTAAGTTGCTCATTGGTCATATTGTTGTTTTGCGCTATTTGCGCAACTGCTGTGTCAATCGACTGCTGTGCAGGCACAATACCTAGTTCGGTTATTTGCTCCTGGATTAAAAGGTTGTCAATCTGCTGATCAATGACAGCCATCTTTTCATCAAACGAGCCAACTGTACTCAATTGCTGCTCGACAGACGCCATAGTAATGATGTTGTCATTAACTAGGGCAAGTATGCTGTTAGCTGCAAAGACATATCCAAACTGTGCGCACAACAACAGTGCTATGAGTTTTCTCATCGAGTGAGGTCTGCTCGATAGTAAGGTATGTTTTTCTCTAAGCGTATTTGCATGTCGGAAGAGCTTGAGCCAAGACCTTTAAAGACCAATTCAAGGTTGGTGCTGTTATCATGCACGCCGTTAACGGCTTCTTTGAAGTGGGCTACACGAACAGCCCAGCAGCACGATTCGTAAGCAAAGCCTGAGGTTTCTTTTTCAGTGATGCCTGTGGTTAGCGATCGCTTTAAGCCACCAAATAAATGAATAGAGGCATTGACAGGGTAGGCGCCATAAAGCTCTATCGTTTCATTAGTGGTGTTATTGGCATGAGCAAGAGAGACAAAGTTTCTTGAGTTGGTCTTATAGCTCAAAGAAGTTTTTCGATTATCGATAGAGGTTGTCGATGGGTCGAATTGTATAGCGCTACTGAAGCTTAATTCGTTCAGTGATAAATCGAAGGAAGCGGCAATATCAGAAAAATGTTTTCTCGTTTCATAATCTACACCAGCAGTGTCACTTACCACTTGGTCGCTAATATAGTATTTTTGAGCGACTTTAACATTTAACAGGCTATTACCAGATTCAGGATCAAGGTAGTTTGATTCCAGTCCAATGGTAATGTCATTTGCGTTAGCAACTCTGTCAAGACCCAAGTATCTCTGGCCAGAGAATAGTGTGTCATATGTCAATAGGCTGTCAGATTTGTCAGTAGTGTCAAATATCGGTATGTCGCCTTGTGCTGCTTTCGGAGTAAAGTGGTAGGCGATTCTAGGCGTAAGCGTTGTGTTTGTGTTGCTGCCAAACAAGGTTGCTTGCCCTTGTGAAGGGAAGTTTGCATCAATTCCAAAGCCACCAATAATTCTTGATTGATTGGTGGCTCCATCAATTAGATAACTACTAGTCGAAAGAAATGCGTTGGTTGTCATTGTGCCTGAGTTTAACTCGTAGACTCTATCTGTTGAAAGTTCACCGTGCATTCTTGTGCCGGTTGTTTTGCCAGCATCTTTATGACCAAAGCTTGTGGCAACAACGGATACGTCAAGAGGTGTTAGACGCGTTTCCAGTGATTTTTTAGCGCTAACCTCAAACGATTTGCTGTATTGGTTGGCACTGCCATTAAGTGCTTGCTTGGATTCGCCATAAAGATTGGCTTTAAGCCCACTCTCTTCGTCTTCAAAGTTTAAGCTGAGGTAAGAAGTAAGTGTGTTGCCAACATCGGCGTCTTGGTAAATGTCTTTATAGTAATTACCATCAGAGACACGCGCTGTTTGAATGTCTAATGAAGTTTCGTCATTAAGGTTGATATCTAGCACAGAATTTAGTAACCAACGCACTTGGTTGGTGACATAATCGTCAAAAAGGTATTGACTTTCAACGCTGAGTGAGCCATTGCTTTCGCCATCGTTGCCGTACATTAATTGACGGTATTGACCTTCAATAACACTGCCACGAGTGGAGAGTTGATTAAATGCTAATAACAGGTCACGGTCGCTAGCTAAATTAAAGTAATAAGGAATTCTAATCTGAATGCCTGATTTCTGGTTACTGGATTCTGTGTAAGTGTCTACAGTTGGCGCTAAGAAGCCGCTGCCTCGCCCTTCCAATACCCATCGGTATTGTGGCAGGTAGAATACAGGAGCACCTAAAAACTCAATAACCGTGCTGTCTGCAACACCAAGGTTTTCTTCTGCGTTGATTGAAATATTATCAGCCTTAATTAGCCAGTCAGAGTTGCCAAGAGGGCAAAGAGTAAAGGTTGCGTCGGTAAAGTTAACGCCGCCAGCAGTTTTTTCAATGCTTGCGGCAGAGCCGTTAGCATTGGATTCTAAATGTAGATAGCGAGCGCTGCCAACTGACGCTATCATGGTGTCGCCTTGCTTTTTGGCGCTTACCGCATCACTGGTTATTTGAAAAGTCGAATCTTGAAACTGGACGTTGCCAGTTGCGCTTGCAGATTGGTCGGATTTTGATATACCGATGTCGTCGGCAGCCAAAAAGTACTCACTTGATCTAAGAAGGGCGTTACCACTAAAATGGTAATTATCTTTGCCGTTTATTTCACTTTGATCCGCTTCGATGTCTAATTCATCGGCATCGGTAGTAAAAGCTTCTAGAGGGAATAGGGTTTGTGCTTGAGAGCAGCTTAAATTCACACCCTGGGCGTGAACTAATGAGGTGGCTAAGGCAAGTGTCGAAAAAATCAGCAGATTTTTCATATTGTCTTCGGAAAATTCAAATGCGACTATTTTATCACTTTATTTCTTGGGGTTAAAGCTTATAATCAGTATTTGCATTGGTATTAATTGGGTAAAATATCCTCTGTTTTATTATCTGGAACGTCCATGGCAAACAACCAAAATCCTTGGGGAAATAACAATCAAACACCACCCGAATTAGACGAAGTTATCAAAGACTTTAAAAACAAGTTTAATTCAGCGTTTGGTGGTAACTCTTCGAGCAACTCCTCTGGCTCAACCAATGCAGGGAAATCTGCCAAAGGCGGCGCTAAATACTTAATCATTCTTGCTGTTTTAGTTTGGCTTTTGTCAGGTATCTATATTGTCGATCCTGCAGAGCGTGGCGTGGTATTGCGTTTTGGCGCGTTTCAAGAGATTACTACTCAAGGCCCTCATTGGCGCCTTCCTTATCCAATCGAACAAGAATATAAAGTTAATGTAGAGCAGATTCGTGCAGCGGAAATTGGATTTAGAAATGTCCAAAACTCTAGCTATGGCGGTAACGTCAGTTCAGAATCTTTAATGTTAACTAAAGATGAGAATATGGTTGATGTTAACCTTGCGGTGCAATACAAAATTGTTGATGCACAAGCCTATTTATTTAACGTTCTTCAACCAGAATTGACGTTGAGCCACGTTGTTCAAAGTGTTATTAGGCAAGTGGTTGGTGACAATACGATGGACTTCATACTAACCACGGGTCGTGAGCAAGTTGCTCAAGACGTTAAAAGTGGTGCACAAGTGCTACTTAACGAATATAAAACAGGCCTTGTTATTACTGCGGTAACGATGCAGGATGCCCAGCCACCGATTCAAGTGAAAGACTCTTTTGATGACGTTGTTAAGGCGCGTGAAGATCAGCAAAGATATATTAATGAAGCCACCGCTTACAAGAACGATATTTTGCCGAAAGCACGTGGTGCAAGCCAAAGAATAATGGCGGAAGCAGAGGCTTACCGTTCACAAGTAACCTCTAAGTCTGAAGGTGAGTCCGACCGTTTCAAGCAAATTTTGGCAGAATACTTAAAAGCGCCAGAAGTTACTAGAGAAAGACTCTATAGAGAGACATTAGAAGAAGTGCTTGGTACGACAAATAAAGTTGTTGTTGATGGTAATGCAAATTCATTAATGTATTTACCTATCGATCAGTTGGTCAATTCATCTAGAACAGCAACCACATCGTCTGGGCAGTCTTCTTCCCAGTCTCAGTCATCTCAGTCGAGTAGTGGCACCAGCATATTACGCTCTAGGGAGGTAAGATAATGAAAAAAATTAGCATTATATCGATTGTTCTTATTCCAATTCTTGCAATCCTCGCTAGCTCTGCGCTTTATACCGTTAACGAAACCCAAGTGGCGATTAAGCTTCGATTGGGTGAAGTTGTGTCTATTGAAGATGAGCCTGGTTTGAAATTTAAAACACCGTTTGTCAATAACGTGGTTTTCTTTGATCAACGCATTCAAACGCTAGATTCTGCATCAGAGTCGTTCCTAACGGTTGAGAAGAAAAATGTTATTGTGGATTCTTATGTAAAGTGGCGCATTGTTGACGTTTGGAAGTTCTACATTTCGACAGGTGGCACCATGGCATCTGCCAACCTTAGATTAGCGCAAAACAATCAAGACGCCCTTAGAAGTGAATTCTCTAAGCGTACGATCAGAGAGGTTGTTTCTGATCAACGTGAAGCGATTATGGCCAATGTAAAATCTAAATTGAAGTCGATTGCTGAGAGCGAATACGGTATCGAAGTTGTCGACGTTCGAATTAAGCGAATTGAGCTCTCTCCAGAAGTGCGTAATTCAGTTTACTTAAGAATGGAAACAGAGCGTAAAGGTTTGGCTAATAAGCTTCGCTCGGAAGGTTCTGAGGAGGCTGAGAAGATTCAAGCTTTTGCAGAAAAAGAGCGTACTATTATTTTGGCGAATGCTTACAGAGATTCTGAGAAAGTTCGAGGCGAAGGTGATGCGGAGTCGGCCAGTAATTATGCCGAGGCTTACAATCAAGACGCTGGATTTTATTCTTTCTATCGTTCTTTGGAGTCTTACAGGAAATCGTTTGGCCAATCCGGTGATATCTTGGTGTTGAGCCCTGACAGTGAATTCTTCCGTCACTTTAGCCCAAGTTTTGATTAAGGGTTAATAATGAATAAATGGCAACTGCCTGAAGGAATAGATGAGCTTGCGGGCTCACAGGCAGCATCCTTTGAGGTGATTCGACGTCGCTTGCTTGATTTGTATCAAAGCTGGGGCTACGAACTCGTGGTACCACCAATGGTGGAATACGTCGAATCACTTATCTTGACGTCGGATTCAGTTGACCAAAAAACCTTTAAATTCCTAGATCCTTGCAGTGGCAGAATGTTGGGTGTTCATGCCGATATTACCCCGCAAATCGCCAGGATTGATTCTAAGCGTTCAGAGGGTGGTAGTGTTGATCGATATTGCTATATCAATGCAATCCTGCAAACAAAGGCCGATGATTTTTATGCTTCCCGCTCACCTATTCAAGCGGGCGCTGAGCTTTACGGTTTTAAAGGTATTGATGCCGATATCGAAGTGATCGAAATGATGATTTCTTCGCTGTCTATTTTGGATGTTGAGGATTTAACGTTAAGCCTAGGTAACACCGCAATTTTTAGCGCGCTGACAGAGGCTGCTGAACTTGATGGCGAAACCTCGGCGACTTTAAGAGATATTTTCAAGCGAAAATCTGTTCCTGATCTGGTTGTATTTCTCACGCAAAACAACATTAAAGAGGGTGATCGTTTCAAGGCATTACTTTTGCTTGAGGGCGACGCCACTGTTCTTGACAGCGCAAAACAACTTTTCTCTGACTTGCCGGAAGTGGTTGAGGCTATTGATGCCTTGATCAAATTGAATGAGGCTTTTGCCGATCGAGACGTTGATCTTATGTTTGATCTTGGTGAAGTAAAGGCTTACGAATATCACAATGGTGTGGTCTTCGCCGCTTACCATACTGAGTATTCTAAGGCTCTAGCTCAGGGTGGTCGTTATAATGGCTTGAGTCAGTCATTTGGTGTTGCAAGAGATGCCACAGGTTTTTCTCTTGATTTGAAGTTTTTAATACAACAGCAATCAGAATCTAAGTTTAGTCCAAGAACATTGCTTGCGCCAAACTTAAATGACACCTCTCTCAAGCTCTTTGTTGAAGAGTTGAGATCAAACGGTGTCGTCGTCAAACAAGATATAGAAAACTCCAACAATGCTGACATTGTTAAGAGTGGTAACGAATGGATTATTAAGGATTAATATGTCAAAGAATGTGGTCATTATCGGCACCCAATGGGGCGACGAAGGCAAAGGGAAGGTGGTGGACTTAATCACCGACAAAGTAAGCTCGGTTGTTCGTTTTCAGGGCGGCCATAACGCTGGCCATACGCTGGTGATAAACGGCCAAAAAACCGTACTTCATCTTATCCCTTCTGGCATTTTGAGAAAGAGTGTTGATTGTTTGATTGGTCACGGTGTGGTTTTGTCAATGTCAGCCCTTCTTAAAGAGATGGCTGAATTGGATGGTGAAAACTTGGATGTTGCGTCTCGCCTTAAGATTAGCCCGGGTTGTCCATTAATTCTTCCATATCATGTTGCTCTGGACAATGCCAGAGAGGTCAAACGTGGCGATGCTGCTATTGGCACAACGGGCAATGGTATTGGCCCAGCATACGAGGATAAAGTCGCTAGACGCGGCCTAAGAGTGGGTGATTTGCTAGACAAGGCACTATTCGCTGAAAAGCTTGAGCAAGTGATGGAGTACCATAACTTCACTTTAGAGAATTATTACGGGCAAAACCCGGTTGATTACCAAACAACACTTGACGAAGCTTTGGCGCAAGCTGAACTTGTTAAGCCAATGATTGTTGATGTTGCTGAAGAAATTTATTCGCGCATGGAAAACAACGAAAATATTCTTTTCGAAGGCGCCCAGGGCGCATTGCTGGATATCGATCAAGGCACTTATCCTTTTGTAACCTCATCTAATACCACTTCAGGTGGCGCAGTCACAGGCTCTGGTATCGGTGTTTGTGACATTGATTACGTACTGGGTATTGTTAAGGCTTACACCACAAGAGTGGGTGGCGGTCCGTTCCCAACCGAGCTAAATTACGATGTGGCAACGGATGAAGGCGATTCAGTGGGTAGAGAGCTTTGCGCCAGAGGGCATGAATTTGGCGCCACCACAGGACGTCAAAGACGCTGCGGTTGGCTGGATATGGTTATCCTTAATCGCTCGTTTAAATTGAATGCGGTGACAGGGCTCTGCCTAACCAAGCTGGACGTTCTCGACGAGCTTGATTCGCTGAAAATTTGCGTTGCCTATGAAATCAATGGTGAACGAACAACTGTTCCACCCTACTCGGCTGAAGGTTATGCACTGGCAAAGCCAATCTACATTGACATGCCGGGCTGGAAGCAATCAACGGTCGGTACGCACGATTTTGATGCGCTGCCCATCGAGGCGCAAAACTACATTCGTAAAATTGAAGAACTGTCTCAAGTGCCTGTAGACATCCTTTCGACTGGTCCTGACCGCGACGAAACACTCATCTTAAACAATCCTTTTGATTAGTCATAAGGACTATACTGTAAAGCAACATGTCTGACCCTCATTACCATCGTGAGGCGGAAAAGTACGAAAGTCCTATTCCGTCTCGTGAGCATATCCTAAGTTTTATTCAAGCTAAACCGTACAGCAAACATCAGCTGTTTGATTTGCTTGAGCTGGAAGACTCGCAGAAAAAACCTTTCGCCAGGCGCCTTAAAGCGATGGTTCGTGATAAGCAGCTCAGCTGTAATAAGCAGGGTGTTTATCGACCTTTTTCTAATCGTGGACTACTCAAAGGCACCATCATTGCCAACCCAAAAGGCTTTGGTTTTGTTGCACTTGATAAGGGCGGAAAGGACTTAAGGCTCTCGCATAAACAAATGCAACTGGTTTTTCATGGCGACAAAGTTAAAGTTCGACTATTGAATAAGCGCCTAGACGCAGAAGTGGTTGAGGTGATTGAATCGGTAAAGACTTTGGTGGGTAGACTGCACACTGATGCGAGAAAACCTTATGTAGTGGTTGACGACAAACGCATCAAGCACAACATCAAAATTACTGAGATGATTGAAGGTTGTGAAGATAACCAAGTGGTCATTGTAGAGATTCTCACTTCACCGACACTCGAATCTGAAGCTACAGGTAAAGTAATTGAGATACTTGGTGGTTTTTTAGACGAAGGAGTGGAGGTTGATTCGGCGCTTTATCGTCATCAAATACCAAATGACTTCAGTGAGGCAGCTATGAATGAGGCTGGCAAGCTGCCAAATAAAGTCCTAGCTAAAGACAGAAAAGGTCGCGTTGACGTGACTCACATTCCATTAATCACTATTGACGGCGAAGATTCGAGGGATTTTGATGATGCCGTTTTCGCAGAACCGAATGACCGCGGCTGGAAACTTTATGTGGCTATTGCCGATGTTTCTCATTACATTCCTGAAGGCTCTGCGCTAGATGTCGACGCTATTGAGCGTGGTAATTCTGTGTACTTCCCTCACCGTGTTGTGCCGATGTTGCCAGAGGCGATTTCCAATGGGCTGTGCTCTCTTAATCCAGAGGTAGAGCGACTTTGTATGATTTGTGAGATGAATATGGATTCATTGGGTGAATTGCTCGATTACCAGTTTTATCCTGCGGTAATGCTCTCACATGCACGTCTTACGTACACCAAAGTCAACGATATTCTGACAAAAAACTCCAGCGATCTAAGAAAAGAGTACGCCGGTGTTATTGACAACATTGAATCGTTATATGGTCTTTATAAGACCTTGAGGATTTCACGTCAAAAACGTGGTGTCATGGATTTTGATCGCATTGAAAGTCAAATACTGTTTAACGACAGCGGTAAGATTGAAAACATTATTGCCCGCTCAAGAAACGACGCACACAAGCTTATTGAAGAGTGCATGCTAATGGCCAACCAAGCTACCGCTAAGTTTTTGCAAAAACACGATGAAGATTTTCTTTACCGTATTCACCCGAAGCCAACCGCTGAGAAAGTCGAGGTTACTCGTCAATTTTTGTCAGCTGTAGGCTTAAGTTTAGAGGGTGGCATGGGGCCAGAATCTCGCGATTTTGCCAAAGTTCTCAAAGCCGCTCAAGGCAGAGAGGACGAAAATATCATCAAAACAGTCGTGTTAAGAACGATGAAGCAAGCGGTTTATACGCCTGCTAACGAAGGTCACTTTGGCTTGGCATTTGATGACTACACGCACTTCACTTCACCGATTCGCCGTTATCCAGATCTATTGGTGCATAGGGCGATTAAGCGTGTTCTGCAAAAACAAAAAAGATCTCCGTCCAAGCGCATGAGCGAGATGGGCGAGCACCTGTCAATGACCGAGAGACGGGCAGATGACGCCACTCGTGATGTTGAACAATGGCTTAAATGCGAATACATGCGCGATAAAGTCGGCGAAGAATTCAGTGGTGTTATTTCTGGTGTTGCCGGGTTTGGTTTTTTTGTCGAGCTTACCGATATTTTCGTTGAGGGTATGATTGCCCTTCGTGACTTAAAAGACGATTACTATGTTTATGATGACATTCATCACCAGCTAAAAGGTGAGCGAACTGGAAAGGTTTTCCGGCTGGGTGATACTGTACAAGTAAAGATAGCCTCTGTTAGTTTGGACGATCGTAGGATTGCTTTTATTCTAATTTAGAGATAAAAAAAGGAGGTAAAAGCCTCCTTTTTAATGACTTAAACAGATTAATTAATCCGTCACTGCACCTTCAGAGGCGGATTTAGCCAGTTTGGCAAATTTCGCCAACACACCTTTGGTGTAATTTGGTTTGGGCTGTGTCCACTGACTTAAGCGTTTGTCAATAACACTCTGATCGACCAACAACTCTAAGGAGTTGTTTTTTGCGTCAATTAGAATTTCATCGCCGTTCTCAACAACTGCCAATACACCTCCTTCAAAGGCCTCAGGAGTGATATGGCCGACGACAAAGCCGTGTGTGCCGCCAGAGAAACGACCGTCGGTAATGAGCGCCACTTTGCCGCCAAGCCCTTTACCCATTACAGCGGAAGTAGGGGCGAGCATTTCACGCATGCCAGGACCACCCTTGGGGCCTTCGTAGCGGATAACAATTACGTCGCCTTCAAGAATTTCATCATTGAGGATTGCAGTAAGAGCCTCTTCTTCACGGCCAAACGTTTTTGCTCTGCCTTGGAAGCTTAAACCTTCTTTTCCGGTGATTTTAGCAACGGCACCTTCGGATGCCAGGTTGCCGCGCAAAATTCTCAGATGGGAGTCCTCTTTAATAGGTTTATCTAGAGGCATAATAATTTCTTGACCATCGGCGTACGGCGCAATACCTGCTAAATTTTCAGCCACTGTTTTACCGGTAACTGTCATGCAATTACCGTGCAACATACCAGCGTCTAAAAGCATTTTCATTAACGGCAGTGTGCCACCAATCGCAACCAATTCACTCATCATATACTTGCCCGAAGGTTTAAGGTCGGCGAGCACAGGGACGTTAGCGCCAATACGAGTAAAGTCATCAATACTTAAATCAACGCCTGCGGCGTCTGCCATGGCGATTAAATGCAATACAGCATTAGTAGAGCCACCCAAAGTAATAATGACAGTAATGGCATTTTCAAAGGCCTTCATTGTCATAATGTCACGAGGCTTAATGTCATTTTCTAGAAGGTTGAGCACGGCTTTACCGGCTTGTACGCAGTCGTTGTCTTTGTCTGCTGAGATTGCGTCTTGCGCTGACGAGTTAGGCAGGCTCATGCCAAGCGCCTCAATAGCTGAGGCCATGGTGTTGGCGGTGTACATGCCACCACAAGAGCCTGGGCCAGGGATGGCTGTTTTTTCAATATTTTCAAGCTCGATGTCAGAAATTACATTGCTGGCACGTTTGCCAACCGCTTCAAAAACACTAACCACATCGGTATGACCCTTGCCAGGTTGAATGGTGCCGCCGTAAACAAAAATAGCTGGGCGATTAAGGCGCGCAAGACCCATGACGCAGCCCGGCATGTTTTTATCACAGCCACCGATGGCAACAATACCGTCAAAACCCTGACAACCGACAACCGTTTCAATGGAGTCTGCAATGACCTCTCGAGAGACCAGCGAATACTTCATTCCTTCTGAGCCCATGGAAATACCATCAGAAATGGTAATCGTGTTAAAAATAACCCCTTTACCGCCGGCAGAATTAATGCCTTTTTCGGCTTCATCGGCAAGCTTGTTAATGTGCATATTGCAAGGAGTAACCATCGACCAAGTAGAGGCAATACCTACTTGCGGCTTGGAAAAATCTTCTTTTGTGAATCCTACCGGGTATAGCATAGCTCTAGAGGCTGCTCTTTCATAACCATCAACAACTTGCGAGGAAAACTTTCTTGTATCTGCCATCACTTTTAAATTAGAAAAAAATACAAATTTTAGACTAAAATAGCGCAATTCTATTGCCAATTTATCTTTTTACACTTGGATACAGTCACACAATTACTAGCATTAATGCAGCCTTCAGTTGATGAAGAGCGTTTACTCAAGCGAAGTGCTGAGCAGTTGCAAGAAGACCTTAGTGATTTTGTTACGGTCGTGCAAGAAGGTGCGATTGTTGGTTGCGCTGGTCTTAAGCATTACTCTGAACAAAATACAGGTGAAATCTATGCTCTCGTTGTTAATTCCGATTACTACAATACTGGCGTATCGGCTGAGCTGATGTCGTTGTTATTTGAAAAAGCAAGCGGTTTAGGTCTTGCAAGTGTTTTTGCACTTTCTAAATACAGCGGCCATTTCTTTGTTCGCAATCATTTTGAAGTGATTAAGGTTGAGGATTTGCCAAAAGAGCGTCAAGCTACTTACGATCATCAGCGCGGTCCTCATATTTATCAAAAACATTGCTAGTCCAGCACTGCTAGCGAACAGGCATAATACCCTTCATGCAATTAAAAGAAAGAATTCGTGGCTATTTGCCGGTTGTTATTGATGTTGAAACCGCTGGTTTTAACGAATCAAAAGACGCACTGCTAGAGATTTGTGCCATTATTTTAGACCTCGATGAGGTCGGAAAATTTGTCCAGACCGAGCCGATTCATTTTCACATTGAGCCTTTTCAGGGTGCCAATCTTGAGCCTTCTGCATTGAAGTTTAATGGCATTGACGTTAACAATCCATTTCGTATGGCGGTGAGTGAGAAGCAAGCACTGAACGAAATTTTTGCAAAAGTTAAGACTGAATTGAGCAAGCAAGAGTGTACTCGCGCCATCCTTATTGGACATAATGCCTTCTTTGATTTGGGTTTTTTAAAGGCTGCTACCGAGCGCGTAAAAATTAAAAGCCCGTTCCATCAATTCTCTACGCTCGACACAGTGACGCTTTCAGCGTTATACTATGGCGAAACAGTGCTTGCAAAAGCTATGGTCAAAGCAGGCATCGAATGGGATGACTCGCAGGCCCATTCTGCGCTTTACGATACTCAAAAAACTGCTGAACTTTTTTGTAAAATTTTTAATGAACAGGAATTTCGCCTATAGTTTTGTCCTGCTTCTCGCATCAAGTCACATTCATGCGTTAAATGAAAATTTGTTTATTGAAAAAGTTCTACAAAGCACTCATTTGTTTGAAAGCGCGACCATTGATCTAAAGATTAAAGAAATTGAATTGCTCGGCGATGAGCGCCAGTACGGCAACTGGCATTGGGATTTGGATGGTGAGGTTTTATTGTCGAGACGCCTGCAAAACAAGGACACCAATTACACCTATACTCATCAGCAAATAAAATCCGACCAGCTACTTTCTACAGAGTTGAGTAAGCGTTTCTTCTCTAATGGCTCCGAATTAACACTATCTTTGAGTGGCTCTTTGCCAAAAACCTCTGAAGAGAAATATAAAAACCAAAGTTACTCTTCTGACGTTGTCACCAGTGCTTCACTCGTGGATGCGGAAATTAACTGGCAGTTACCATTATTGCGCAATGTGGATGGAATATTAGATCAAAGAACGTATGATCTTGCTGTGCTTGAACTTCAAGACGAACAATGGGTTTTTAGAGAGTTTCAAGAAAAAACTGTTGGCAGTTATTTGAAGGGATATTTTGAATACGCCATATTGACTGATGATGCCAGTCTTTTAAAGGTGTATATCAACCAACTGGATTTGTTTGATGCGTATATTAAGCGCAGCGCCTTTGATGAGAAGCTTGTTTCTTATAATGAGCGTGCGTTAAATAAAGCTAAATCACGATTGGTATCGTTAAAAGGCGAGCAATTGACTCTCGCAGAAGAGCTTGAAAATATACTTGACCCAGGTGAATTGGCAAATATTAAAGCCGTTAAAGATTATGTAAAAACAAGCCCTTTTGGTGATGTTGAGTCGAGCGCGATTGAACTTAAACGTATCAGAATAGAGCGATTGAAAAACCAGCGACAAATACATTATTATCAAAATGCACTCAAGCCAGAATTGGACTTATCCATCAATGCGAGCAGGGCGGTACAAAAGGGTAATTACTCTTCCTATTCAGAGTCAAATACTACAGATGTAGAAGTCTCATTGAGTTTTGAATATCCACTGAGTGGCGATGTTGGTGCAAAGACTTTGCTGCGAAAATACCAGTTAAAAGCTCGACAGTTGGAAATTAAATACAACAAAAAACTGGAGAGCTTAAAAGCAAAGCAGAAAACGCTCCTTCTTAGGCTTCAGGCTAACTTGAATGAGATTGATTTTATTATTAATCAGTTAGCTCAACAAGATTTGACCGAGATAGGCTTTAAAGGGTTGCTGGCTGTTGAAGTTAGGCCTTATGTTGATGGCTTAGCCGATACTTTAGAACTAAGGCTGAACTACAATGATGAGCTTATTAAGTATCAACATGCGCGCATTGATTATGACAATCTTTTGTCGCGCTTACTAGCCAAGCCTTTCTGATTGCTCCAAAGCCCAAGCCTTAATTTTTTCGGTAATTTCATTTGCCGAGCCATCATTTGGAGAGATTGGTTTGCCAATAACAAGTGTAATAACGCCAGGTTTTTTGAGAAAACCGCCTTTGGGCCAACATTTTCCAGCATCATGAAAAACAGGCTGAATGCGCTTTCCAGATTTTTTGGCAATCGCTACCGCACCGTTCTGATATCTTCCGAGTTTTTTATGGGGTTGTCGCGTACCTTCAGGAAATATGACCACTGAGATGTTGTTGTTAAGTCGATCATTTCCCTGCTTAATGACTTGTTTCATTGCTCGAAATTTATCGCGTCTCTTAATTACGATAGGACTAAGCATGGCAAGATTCCAGCCAAACACTGGAATGGATAACAGTTCTTTTTTTAGCACCCAAGTATGAGGAGGAAAAACCGTTTGAAAGGCCAAAGTCTCCCAAGTGGACTGGTGATTGGATGCAATAACACAAGGCTCGCTACAAATATTTTCCCCACCCTCTACTTTGATTGTAACCTTGACCGTTAGACGCAACCACCACATACAAAACTGCGCCCATTTGGATAGAGCTCTATAACGAGATGGGTAGGGGGTAAAGTAGAAAAATAAGCCAAAAAATGCGACCACAACAAGACTGGTGATTGAGCCAATGAAATACAATAGGGATCTTAGAAATAGCATGCTGAGTTGGGGTTAAACTCATTACAAATGAGTACTTGATTAAGCTAAAATTTTAGTAATTATATAGCCTAAATAGGCTCTCGAGTAAAGGCAAGTTTAATGGAAATCATCATCGTCTTAATTTCACTGTTGTTTGGTGCATTTGCTGCCTTTCTGTTCTTCAATTCAAAATTGTCGCGCTCTAACGAAAAAAACATTCAACTGCAAGCTGCGCTTAACGAAAAAGAAAAGTATTTTTCTGAAAAAATGCAATTTGTTGAGCAAATGAAATCGCAAATGAACAGTGATTTTAAAACTCTTGCAACCGACATCCTCAACACCGATCGAGACAAACTCAAGACTGAGAACAGTGAACTTTTAACACCACTTCAGGTGCAATTAAATAGTTTTAGAGAGCGTATCGAGACAATAACAACTGAGCAAGTTAAGGATCGCACTTCGCTTGGCGAGCAAATCAAGGGCCTGCATAAGGCAAATTTGGAGACGCAACAGTCTGCTCAAAATCTTACTAAGGCATTAACACATGACAATAAATTTCAAGGCGATTGGGGCGAGGAAATACTAAGTTCGCTTTTGTCCAGTTTTGGCTTTAGAGAGGGTGTTGAGTTTGATTTGCAAAAGCAGTACAAGAACGAAAGTGGTGAAAGATTTAAGCCCGATGTAATATTACATCTACCAGATGGCAAAGATTTAGTCATCGATTCGAAGGTTTCACTAAAAGACTATGTGGAATATATTGCCGATCAAACAAATGAATTGGCGCTAACAAAACACATTGCATCGATAGAAACTCAGATTAAGAATATTAGCATCAAAGAGTATGAAAATCTTGAGGGAGTTAGAAGTCTTGATTTTATTTTTGTCTTTATACCGATTGAAGGCGCTTTATTGCTTGCATTGCAACATAAGCACAGTTTATTTGACGATGCCCTAAAGAAGAATATTATGTTGGTTTCGCCTTCAATGTTGAGCATGAGTTTAAAGACTGTTAATTTCATGTGGCAGACAGATAGGCAAAATAAAAACGCTGAAGAAATAGCGCGACAAGCCGCTGGAATGTACGACAAGTTGGCTTTATTTGTTGAAGAGTTGGATAAGATTGAAGCCCAGCTAGATAAAGCTAAAGAAGGGTATTCTAAGGCGCGAAATAAGCTCTCAACCGGTAAGGGAAGTCTAATCAGTCGTGCTGAAAAATTAAAGACACTTGGCGTAAATACAAAAAAGGAAATTAGCGAATGAATATTTCACTAGATTATCAGGTGGTCGGAGACGAACTAAAAGGCAAAGTTATTATGATCACTGGCGCTAACCGCGGTTTTGGCTTGGCCATTACCAAAGACTTAGCAAAGGCTGGCGCCACGGTTATCATGCTTGGTAGAGACTTGGGTTCGCTCGAATATGCTTATGATGCTGTGGTTGATGCTGGGCTTGAAGAGCCCATTCTTTATCCACTTGATTTGGAGGGTGCAACGCCCGAACAATACCAAGAATTACAGGATAACGTTGAGCGCCAATTTGGTCGTCTTGACGGCCTTATTCACAATGCCGCTATTTTGGGCACGATGATGCCGATTGAACAATACGACATCAAGCTTTGGTATTCGACTATTCAAATTAACTTAAGCGCACCATTTATGTTAACGCAATTTTTAATTCCTTTGCTCAATAAGGCCGATGATGCTAAGGTGTTGTTTATTTCAGCCGAGCAGGGTAGAGAGGCGAAAGCTTACTGGGGCGCTTATGCCGCTAGCAAGCACGCCATTGAAGGTTTTGCTAAAACGCTTTCTGAGGAGCTAGAGAAGACCAATATCAAGGTCAACACACTTGACCCTGGCAAAATGCAAACCGAGCTTCGACGCGCAGCTTATCCTGCAGAGAATGCGAGTGGCAATCCACAACCGAGCGATAAAAGCCCGGCAATAGTGGGCTTAATGGGCGTGAATGGCGCGAACTTTCAAGGTCAACAATTGACACTTGAGGGCTAGTTTTTATCGCTGTAAGTCCGGCGTTAAATGCGGATGAATAGTTTTAAGGATCGCTTTAAAAGCGCCGCCATTGCCAGCCACAACATTGCCAGTCTCAAGGTATTGATCACGACCTGAGAAGTCACCAATAAAGCCGCCAGCCTCTTTAACCAAAAGAGCGCCTGCCGCCATGTCCCAGCTGTTTAGTCCAATCTCCCAGAATCCGTCCAATCGTCCAGCTGCAACATAAGCCAAATCAAGTGCAGCAGAACCGGCCCGTCTAATGCCGGAGACTTGTGAGTGGATCGCCTTGAAAGTGTCAAGGTAGCAATCTAAGTGCTGAGGGTGTTTAAAAGGAAATCCTGTACCAATTAGGGCATGCTCTAGGCCGTTGGATTTGGTGACGCGCAAGCGTTCATCGTTTAAATAAGTGCCTTCGCCTTTTGATGCGTAGAACAATTCTTCTTTGAAAGGGTCGTAGACAACGGCGTGTGTGGCTACGTTATTCTCATACAATGCAATCGAAATTGCATATTGAGGATAACTATGGAGGTAGTTGGTTGTGCCGTCTAAAGGATCAATAATCCATTGGTTTTCATTATCCCCAAGAATTTCACCGCTCTCCTCAGCCAAAATAGAATGTTGTGGAAAGGCTTTTTTAATCTCGTCTATAATTGCACTTTCAGCAACTTTATCAACCTCTGAAACAAAGTCATTAGCTGCTTTGTTTTCAATAGTGAGTAGATCGATTTGGTTGTGATACCTGAGGATAACATCACCAGCTGCGCGGGCAGCTCGAACTGCAATATTAACGGTAGGATGCATAGTTAATGAGCCAACAAATGAAAGAAACGAATTATACCTTGACACCCTTTGATAAAGTGAGGATTGTCATGGTTAACACCACCGAGCCGGGCAATATCGGTGCAGGTGCTAGGGCGATGAAAAACATGGCTTTGTCACACCTGTATTTGGTCAATCCTAGTAATTTTCCATCGGCAGTTGCAACTGCTAGAGCTAGTGGTGCGGATAACCTTTTAGCCGATGCGACTATTTGCACCACCTTGGAAGAGGCGCTTGAAGGCGTGCATTTGGTGATTGGTGCCAGTGCCAGACAAAGATCGATGAAATGGCGTCAATTGGATGTTGTGGATAGTTGTACGGAAATTCAAAAAACCCTTGAGCATGAGGGGCAAGAGGTAGCGGTTGTTTTTGGCACTGAGAGATCGGGACTCACCAATGAAGAATTGGATTTGTGTCATATTTTGATGACGATCCCCGGAAATCCTGAATATTTTTCTCTTAATGTCGCTTCTGCAATTCAGGTTTTTGCTTATCAATATTTTGTTTGCAGCTCGCAAACCAACTTTGAGCCCCATGAAAATACTTTGGCAAGTTTTGGCGAGTTAGAGGGTTTTTACAAACATTTGGAACAAGTGCTTGAGCATATTGAGTATTTTGAAGAAAAACGACCAAGACCACTGCTGATGAGACGTCTAAGGCGATTGTTCGGCAGAGCGCAACCGGAGCAGGAAGAGGTGGCAATATTACGAGGTATTTTGCGCAACATTAAGCCCTTTGAAAAGACTAAACAATAGCGCTCAATAAAAAAGCCCGATTTATCGGGCTTTTTTATTTGTTGCTTTTTTGTTAACCCATCATCAGCTTGTTGATGCGTTTAACAAACTCAGCCGGCTCGCTGATTTGTCCGCCTTCGCTAAGAACGGCTTGATCGAACAAGACCTCTACTAAATCTTCATCGACAGAATCTTTGAGTTTCTTGACCAATGGATGGTCGGGGTTGATTTCTAAGATTGGCTTGGTTTCAGGTACGTCTTGACCAAGGGATTTCATGATTCGCTCCATGTTAGAGCCCAGTTCGTTTTCATCGGCAACCAAACACGATGGCGACTCGCTTAAACGAGAAGACACCTTGACCGCCTTGACTTTTTCGCTAAGAATGGACTGCGCTTTTTCAATAACCTTGTCAAAGTCTTTAGCAACCTTTTCTTTTTCTTCTTTTTCACCCTCGCTGTCCAAGTCTTCAAGGTCGCCCTTAGTGATAGACTTAAACTCAAGACCTTCATGATCGCCGAAGTTGCCCACCAGCCACTCGTCAACACGATCGGTAAGTAGCAATACCTCAATACCTTTTTTCTTGAAAATTTCTAAGTGAGGCGAACCTTTAGCTGCTGCGTGTGTATCAGCAGTAATGTAGTAAATTGCTTTCTGGTCTTCTTTTATTCTTGAGATGTAATCCGCAAGTGAGACGTTTTGATCGGTGTTGCTTGTTTCGGTTGTTGCAAAACGCAAAAGAGCGGCAATTTTTTCTTTGTTGTCGAAATCTTCAACAATACCTTCTTTCATTACCATGCCAAATTCGCTCCAGAACACGGCGTAGTCTTCTGGCCTGTTTTTGCTCATTTTGTCCAGTTCACCAAGAATTCTTTTAACCGAGGCTTTGCGAATCGTGTCAACGACTTTAGAACCTTGAAGAATCTCACGAGAGACGTTTAACGATAAATCAGCGGTATCAATAACACCTTTAATAAAGCGTAAATATTGCGGCAAAAGAGCCTCGTTGCCTTCCATAATGAAAACACGTTTAGCGTAAAGTTTAACGCCTGTTTTGCGTTTTGGCTCCCACATGTCGAAGGGTGCTTTTCTTGGAATGAAAAGCAAAGAGGTGTAATCTAACTTACCCTCTAACTTGTTGTGGACTTGCGTTAAAGGACCTTCGAAGTCGTACGTTAATGATTTGTAGAATTCGTCGTAATCTTCTTGCTTAAGATCTCTTTTGTCTTGCGCCCAAAAAGCCGTGGCTTTGTTGATGGTCTCGTATTCAATAACGTCGTCTTCAGAAGACTTAACCATCATAATTGGCACGGTGATGTGATCGGAATACTTTGAAACAATACCCTTTAGGCGGAAATCATCAAGGAATTCACTCTCGGCTTTTTTGATGTCCAGAATGATTGATGTGCCGAAGTTGTCAACTTCAACTGTCTCTAGAGAATATTCGCCTTTGCCTTTAGATACCCACTTGGTGCCATTGGCTTTGTCGTCGCCGGCTTTTCTTGAGATCAGTGTCACTGTGTTGGCAACAATAAATGATGAATAGAATCCAACGCCAAATTGACCAATAAGATTGGAGTCTTGCGCTTGAGCCTTATCAAGACTTTCTAAGTATTTCTTGGTGCCAGAATTAGCAATCGTGCCAATATTGTCCATTACTTCGTCCTGCGTCATACCGATGCCGTTGTCACTAATGGTGATTGTGCCAGCGTCTTTGTTGACGTCAATATGAATGTTTAATTCTTCTTTGCCCTCTACTAAGCTGTCATCAGAAATGGACTCGAATCGGAGCTTATCAATGGCATCCGAGGCGTTGGATACCAACTCTCTCAAAAATATTTCTTTGTTTGAGTACAATGAATGGATCATTAAATCAAGAAGCTGAGACACCTCTGTTTGGAAAGCATGGGTTTGTTTTTGACTCATCTGAATTCCTTTTATGTTTAACGTAAAATGCTAAGATATGGTCAAAGTTCAAAAAAACAAGTGTAGAGACGACCTTTGTTCGCAGCAAATCAAGCTTTTTATTCGCCATCTTCAGGTGGAAAAGAACTATGCGGACAATACGATTTCTGCCTATCAGCGAGATTTGTCTAAATTATTAACCTTCTGCCGAGTTAGGGGTGTGCCTGAGTGGTGTGATATCGATGCAAAAATTCTCAATTTATTTGTCATGGAGCTCAGGCATGCTAACACCTCTAATCGCTCTATTCGAAGGCATTTGTCCTCCATCAGAGGGTTTTTTGCGTTTTTACTTCGACTGGGCGTGCTCAATGAGAATTGCGCCAAAGATATCGCATCGCCAAAGCTTGAGAAAACCCTGCCGAAAACGATTGACTATGACGAGTTGAATAAAATGATGCAACCAAGATCAAACCGTTTTGATGAATTACGAAACGTTGCCATAATAGAGCTTATTTATTCTTGTGCACTGAGGGTTTCAGAATTGGTTAATGTGAATATAAACGACGTAGACTTAAAAGAAGGTTTTGTTAAGGTGATGGGTAAGGGTTCGAAAGCGCGTTTTGTGCCCGCTGGCCAAAGTGCTATTGCCGCGATTCAGCGTTATTTGTCAAAAAGGCCGGCGTGTCAAATCAGCGCCTTATTTGTCAATCAAAAGCAAAATAGAATGGGTGTTAGATCGATACAGAACATCGTCAAACAGCGCGCACTTGAAGTTGGTATTACTTTTAATGTGCATCCTCACATGCTAAGACATGCTGCTGCAACGCATTTTTTACAATCCAGCCATGATCTGCGATCGGTGCAAGAATTCTTGGGGCACAAAAGTATTAAGAGTACCCAAGTCTACACGCATTTGGATTTTTTAGAATTGTCCAAGGTTTACGACGATTGTCATCCGAGGGCAAAAAAATGAACCCAAGTTTTAGACAAAAATTGGCTTTGCGATATTTGTGCAACGGAGTGATTGCCCATCCGACAGATACGATTTATGGTCTTGCCTGTTTGGCAAACAACCCGTTTGCGGTGAGTGAGCTGATTCAACTAAAGCGCAGAGATAGCTCAAAAGGCCTTATTCTGCTGGCTTCTGATATTAGCTATGTAGTGCCCTATATTGACTCTACCTTCACCTCTGACCTTGTTGACGGTGTGCAAATGGCAAAAAACCAGCCCACAACTTTTTTAGTGCCGACAGATTCGAATACTTCAACCTTGCTTACCGGTGGTGGACCTCTGATTGCTGTGCGTATCACCAACAATCCTTTGGTGCAGTATTTTTGCGAGAATACTGACTCTGCTTTGGTGTCGAGCAGCGCCAATATACAAGGCCAAAAAACCGCCACCAGCTTGTTACAATTACAGGCCCATTTTCACAATGGTCTATCGTTTGCCCTCGCACCTACTCAGTATAATAATGAAGCTTCAACGATTATTAACTTGCTAACGGGAGAGTGCATTCGATGATTGAGCAAGTCAAAGATTATCTACTGGAGTTGCAGAAAACCATTTGTAGTGAAGTTGAGCGCATAGACGGCGTTGGTAGTTTTGCTGTGGATAACTGGCAAAAAGAGAACGGTGCGGGTTATGGCAAAACCAATGTTTTAAGTGATGGTAAGGTTTTCGAGCGAGCAGGGGTTAATTTTTCTTACGTTGAAGGCTTTAAAATGCCACGTTCAGCGACCGCACTCAGGCCGGAATTAGAGGGTAGAAATTATCGTGCTTTGGGCATCTCTTTGGTGCTTCACCCGCAAAATCCGTATGTGCCAACATCGCATGCCAATGTGCGTTTTTTTATTGCTGAAAAAGTCGGCGAAGAGTCTATTTGGTGGTTTGGCGGTGGGTTTGATCTAACGCCGTATTACGGCTTTGACGAAGACGTTATCCATTGGCATAGTGAGGCTAAAAATGCCTGCGCACCATATGGTGAAAATGTTTATCCCAAATACAAAAAATGGTGTGACGAGTATTTTTACATGAAGCACAGGGAAGAGTCACGCGGTGTCGGCGGTTTATTTTTTGACGACCTTAATGAAGGTGGTTTTGATAAGAGTTTCGCCTTTATGCAGAGCGTGGGTAATGCCTTTTCAAAGGCTTATTTTCCGATAGTTGAAAGGCGTAAAGACGTGCCTTTTAGTGAGATAGAGCGAAATTTTCAATTGCACCGTCGCGGACGCTACGTGGAATTTAATTTGATTTATGATCGCGGCACGTTGTTTGGCCTCCAAAGTGGTGGACGAACCGAGTCAATCTTGATGTCAATGCCGCCAGAAGTTCGCTGGTCTTATCAGCTCGAGGTGCAAGAGGGCAGTGAAGAGGAAAAATTGTACAACTATTATTTAAAGCCTAAGGAGTGGGTGTAATGCAACACAGTTTAGATGCTATTCGTTTAATGTGCCCAATGCCGGTGATTCGATTAAGTCAAAAAATAAACGAGTTAGAGGCGGGTGATACGATTGAAATTACCGCCACTGATCCAGGGGTCAAGCACGACATACCTGCCTGGTGCAGAGTGCACGGTCATAGCGTGCTTAATGTAGAGGAAAAAGGTGATCAGATTATCTTGCTGATTGAAATAAATAAGGTATAATTCGCGACTGAAATAATTTAAGAATAATCTCTTAAATAACTTTCGTCCCTGTTTGCAACGGCGCAGACTTCTTGGCAATGCTTGTCAGTGTTTTTAACAAAATTAACCCTAGGAGTGTGTATGTCTGCAAAAGATGTGATGAAAATGATTGAAGATCATAACGTTAAGTTTATCGATTTTCGTTTTACCGATACAATTGGCAAAGAGCAGCACGTCAGTGTGCCAGCCCATTCAGTTGACGCTGATAAATTAGATGAAGGTCAAATGTTTGACGGATCTTCGATCTCTGGCTGGAAGCCAATCAACGATTCAGACATGATTATGAAGCCTGTCACTGAGACTGCGATTCTTGATCCGTTTACAGAAGAAGTAACACTGAACATTCGTTGTAATATTATTGAGCCTTCTGACATGAAAGGCTATGAAAAAGATCCTCGCTCTCTAGCAGCGCGTGCAGAAGCATACCTTATTGAAACAGGTGTTGGTGATACCGCTTATTTTGGCAACGAGCCAGAGTTTTTTGTCTTTGACAGCATTAAGTGGGATGCAGGTTTTGGTATGGGCAAGGCATTTTACGAAATCAACTCTGAAGAAGCTGCATGGTCTTCTGGCGATGAGTTTGAAGGTGGAAACAAAGGCCACCGTCCACACATTAAAGGTGGTTATTTCCCGGTTCCGCCGGTTGATTCATTGCATGATTTACGCGCACAAATGTGTTTAGCAATTGAAGAGATGGGTGTTACAACTGAAGTTCACCATCACGAAGTGGGTACTGCTGGTCAGTGTGAAATTGGTGCGCTTTTCAACACAATGGTGAAAAAAGCTGACGAAACACAGATTCTTAAGTATTGTGTTCATAATGTTGCCCACCTTTACGGCAAGACAGCAACTTTCATGCCGAAGCCGATTGCGGTTGATAACGGCAACGGAATGCATGTTCATATGTCTCTTGCCAAAGATGGTAAAAACCTATTTGATGGCGACGGCTACGGTAACTTGAGTGAAACAGCACTTTACTACATTGGTGGTATCATTAAGCATGCTCGCGCTTTGAATGCTTTTACTAACCCTTCAACTAACTCATACAAGCGCTTGGTGCCGGGTTTTGAAGCGCCAGAAATTCTAGCTTACTCGGCTAAGAACCGTTCTGCTGCGATTCGTATTCCTTTTGTCTCGAATCCAAAAGGTCGTCGTATCGAGGTGCGTTTCCCGGATTGTACAGCCAACCCTTACCTTGCTTTTGCGGCATTGCTAATGGCCGGCCTTGACGGCATTAAAAACAAGATTCACCCGGGTGAGCCAACTGATGAAGATTTGTATCATGAAAATACTTCTAACTTTCCAAAAGTTAGTGGCATGTTGCACATCGCCCTTGAAGAGCTTGATAAGGATCGTGAATTCTTGAAAGCGGGCGGAGTCTTTACTGATGCAGTCATTGATTCATTTATTGAGTTGAAAATGGCAGAAGTTACAGCGATGAGATCAACGCCTCAGCCGCTTGAGTTCGATATGTATTACAGCTGCTAACTCGTTAGCAATTGTTTAAAAGCCGCGCAAAGCGCGGCTTTTTTGTATTAAATTAGCGTTACAGGTTGCGGTAAAATATCCTAACAATTAATTCATTATTTCCCATTAAAAATAACATGATAGAAATTAGAAACAACTGGCATTTAGACGAAATCAACGCACTTTTCCAAATGCCATTTAACGATCTTCTTTTTATGGCGCATAGCATTCATCGCGAGGTTTTTGATCCTAATCAAGTACAGGTTAGCTCGTTATTAAACATTAAAACTGGCGCCTGTCCTGAAGACTGCTCGTATTGCTCGCAAAGCTCTAAGTACGACACCGGTCTTGAGCGTGAAAAATTAATGGAAATTGATCTTGTTTTGCAACAAGCGCAAGAAGCCAAAGACAAGGGCGCAACGCGTTTTTGTATGGGTGCTGCTTGGCGTAATCCCACCGACAAGAGTCTTGATAAAGTCATTCCGATGATTCAAGGCGTTAAGGCAATGGGCATGGAGACTTGCGTAACGCTTGGCATGTTGACACCAACTCAAGCGGGCACTTTAAAAGAGGCGGGGCTTGATTACTATAATCACAACATTGACACCTCAAAAGAGCACTACGGCAACGTTGTGTCAACGCGTAAATTCCAAGACAGGTTAGATACGCTTGATGCTGTTCACAATGCAGGCATTAATGTGTGCAGCGGCGGTATTCTGGGTTTGGGAGAGACACAGGTGGACCGTGCTTCTATGCTGCAGTCTTTGTCCAATCTTGAGGCGCATCCTGACAGTGTTCCAATTAATCTTTTGGTGCCAATTCCAGGCACGCCTTTTGAAAGTGTTGAGCCGCCAAGTGAAAGCGAATTTGTCCGCACTATTGCTGTTGCTAGAGTTTTAATGCCAAAAGCTGTTGTTCGTCTATCGGCAGGCAGATTGGAAATGGGCGAAGGCATGCAAGCCTTGTGCTTCTTTGCTGGTGCTAATTCGATTTTCTACGGTGAACAATTGCTGACAACCGATAATCCGAGTGCAGGCGACGATCAAGCGCTTTTTCAGCGTTTAGGCATTAATAGATAATCAGCGATTACTCTTGCTGGATTCGGCTGTTGCAGCGTCTCCAGCTTGTCTGACATACCTCTAAGATTTGCTTCATCAAGAGATTGCAGTATCTCATCGAGCAACTTTTCACTTAACCGATATTCTTGCAAAAGAATGCCCGCACCAACGTCCGTTAAGTATTTAGCGTTGGATGTCTGATGATCGTCTACTGCAAAAGGAAAAGGCACCAATATAGCGATACTTTTCGTTGCAATGAGCTCGGATACGGTCATCGCGCCTGCGCGACAAATAACCACATCCGCCCACTTGTAAGCTTCATTCATTGATTCAATAAATGCTTCGACTTTGGGTTCGGCACCCGCATGGTTTTGATACAAGGCTTTAGTCGAATCTAAATGTTGTTTTCCTGTTTGGTGCCAAATATTTACGGGTGTTTTTATTTTAGTAACGGTTTCATTTATTTTTTTAGCACCCAGTGAGCCACCAAGCACAAGTAAGTTTTTCACTGATACTGGCGATGTTTTTGGTTTTGCGACGAATGATAAAGGGTTGCCAACGGTAATTGCGCCAACCCGTGCTTTAAAAGAGTCTTTAAAGGCTTGAAAGGTTCTTCTGGCGAGCCTTGATAAAATCAAATTGGTTGTGCCAGGAATGGTGTTTTGCTCATGAATTGCCAGTGGAATAAAAAGCACTCTAGCAACAACGCCGCCCATGCCAGAGGCATATCCGCCCATGCCAATCACTTGATTTGGTCGAACCTTAATAAAGACGAATAGTATTTGAAAGAAGCTTAGGATTAAGATGAAAAATGCCTTAAATAAAGTAACTATGCTTTTTCCTCTTACACCCGAAGAGTTCACACGATACAGTTGGTAGCCATGCTTTGGTACAAGCGTATTTTCCATGCCTTGCTTTGTTCCTAGCCAAGCTATATTCGCTCCGCGCTTTTTAAGCTCTGCTGCAATGGCCAGTGCAGGAAAAATATGCCCACCGGTGCCACCTGCCATAATCAAAATTTTGTCAGACATATTTTCGTTGTTTGGAATAATGTGTTTTGCTTTCCATGTCAATTCGCAGAATAATGGCTAACGATATAATGGCAAAAATCATTGATGTGCCACCGTAGCTAAGTAGAGGCAGGGTAAACCCTTTGGGTGGCAATAGACCAAGATTCATGCCAATATTAACGGTGATTTGCATCGCAAACCAAGTGCAAATACCAAACGCTACATACGAGCTGTATTTTCTGCCTTTTTTTAAGGCCGCCTGTGCAATGTTAAAGCCCTTGGTTAAAATAAAGAGAAAGCTAAAAAGAACAAAAAGCATACCAACAACGCCCAGTTCTTCTCCAATAACAGCAAAAATCATATCGGTGTGGCGCTCAGGAAGTAGGCCATATTTTTGTACACCAGCGCCGAGTCCTGTGCCAAACCAGTCACCCCGTGCAATGCCAATTAGAGCTTGTTGAGTTTGGTAGACCTGGGGCGCAGTATTGCTCCATAGGTCCTCACGCCAGAATGATGTAAACCTCTCTACACGGTTTGGCACTAAGGTAATTAAGCTTATAATAAGAGCAAAAAACACGCCAAGAACCATAGCTAATTGCTTTAAAAATGAGCCTGCGGCAAATAGCATTGCCATGGCGGAGAGTGAAATTATTAATACTGCACCAAAGTCTGTTTCAAGCAGTAGTAGAATGTCTGCGCTGCCAATTATTAGCAGTGTTTTGATAAAGCCTGTCCACGGGCTGCGCACATCTTTTTCTTGGCGAATAAGAAAACCGGCCATAAAAAGGATCATTGATAATTTCATCAATTCTGACGGTTGAAATTTAAAGTAAATGAAGTTAATCCAACGGGCCGAACCGTTAACTTCGTGACCAATTGGCTTGGGGAGAAAGACAACCACCAAGAGCACTAGGGTGAGTGCAAAGAGCGGGATTGAGTATTTTTGAAAAACTGAAATAGGCGTCTTCAGAACCACCAATCCAGCCACTAGTCCAAGCAAAATAAAAAGGGTTTGCTTGAAGAAGTATGAGTAACTTTCGAAATAGGCAAGTGAAGCAGAAAAAGACATAATCCAACCAAATACAATCAATAGTAGAATTGCTGACAAAAGTGATTTGTCAGGCATCTGTTTGGTTTTCATAACAGGGTTTGATTGCATAAAAGGTGACCTTATTATAAATTCTGTAGAAAAAGGCGTAGCTATTAATTTCAGAGCATCCAGGCTTACGTAATAATTGCTCTTAGGGTATAATAGTCGCCTTTTGTAAATACCCCTTAAGCCGATGATTTCTACTGCAAATGTCACTATGCAATTTGGTGAAAAACCATTATTTGAAAATATTTCAGTTAAATTTCAGAACGGTAACCGTTACGGTTTGATTGGTGCTAATGGCTGTGGCAAGTCCACCTTGATGAAAATCTTAACGGGCGAATTAAAAGCATCGGCTGGCTCGGTGATGATTGGCGAGGGCCAAAGACTTGGTATTTTATCGCAAGATCAGTTTGCTTTTGAGGCGTGCCGTGTGGTTGATACGGTCATCATGGGTCACAAAGAGTTGTGGAAAATTAAAGCTGAAAGAGAGCGTATTTATGCGTTGCCTGAGATGAGTGAAAAGGACGGCATTAAAGTTGCTGAACTGGAAATGGAATTTGCAGAAATGGACGGCTACATGGCCGAGTCTTCTGCGAGCGAATTACTACTTGGTCTTGATATTCCACTAGATCAACACTACGGCTTGATGAGCGAGCTTGCTCCAGGCTGGAAACTACGCGTACTGTTGGCGCAAGCACTGTTTTCTGATCCAGAAATTTTGTTATTGGATGAGCCAACGAATAACTTGGATATCAACTCTATTCGCTGGTTGGAGGGTGTTTTAAGTGCTCGTAAAGCAACGATGGTGATTGTTTCTCACGATAGACACTTTCTTAACGGTGTTTGTACGCACATGGCGGATCTTGACTATGGCGCACTTAATGTATTCCCTGGCAGCTACGATGACTTCATGGTGGCGGCAACCGCAATTCAAGAAAGAATGCGCTCTGACAATGCCAAAAAAGAAGAGAAAATCAAAGATCTTAAGCATTTTGTATCACGCTTCTCTTCCAATGCATCCAAGGCAAAACAAGCGACTTCGCGCGCAAAGCAACTTGATAAAATTGTACTTGACGACATTAAACCATCATCAAGAGTCAGCCCCTATATTATCTTTAACCAAACCAAGGTGTTGTTTAGAAACGTTCTTGAGGTTAAAAACGTTTCTAAGAGCTTTGATGATCTGAAAGTGCTTAACGACATTAATCTGTTGATTGAAACCGGTGAAAGGGTCGCTATTATTGGTCAAAATGGTGTTGGCAAGACAACTTTGCTACGCTCGCTTATGGGTGAGCACGCACCAGAAAGCGGTATGGTGAAGTGGAGTGAAAACGCCAATATCGGTTATTACGCCCAGGATAACAGCGTTGATTTTGAAAAAGACATGACCGTGTTAGATTGGATGAGCCAGTTTAAAAGCGAAAAGGATGACGTGCAGGTGATGCGTGGCGTTCTTGGTAAAATGCTTTTTGGTAAAGAGGATGTTAGGAAAAGCGTTAAATCGCTATCTGGTGGTGAAAAAGGTCGTATGCTATTCGGCAAACTAATGCTGCAAAAGCCGAATATTTTGGTAATGGATGAGCCAACAAACCACTTGGATATGGAATCAATCGAAGCACTCAACCTTGCACTTGATAATTATGAGGGTACACTCATCTTTGTAAGTCACGACAGAGAATTTGTTTCGTCTTTGTCTACTCGCATTATTGAACTTAAAGAGGATGGGGCGCACTACTTCTCTGGTAATTATGAGGATTACTTGCTTTCCCAAAAATAAAATTAAATGTTAATTGTTGCTGCCAAAAGATTTGTTAATTCAGAGGGTTTTGATTCAGCAGCAATTCTTTCATTTAAAACACTATTTGCCTTCGTGCCGGCCTTGGCGCTTGCTTTAAGTATTTTCTCATTTAGCGATTATTTTGTTAATTTTCAGCCCGAGATAGAGGCATTTTTATTTCAGCACGTTTTACCCAGTGATGCTGATCAAGCGAAGGCTTACTTGTTAACCTTTATCAACCAGGCGCAATCTCTGCGCGGCCCCAGTATTGTGTTTTTTATTGTGACTGGCGCATTCTTGCTTCTCAGTATTGATCAAAGAATGAATTTAATTTGGGATAGGGCGTCTCAGCGCAATTGGTTGAACGGCCTGCTTTCCTATCTCTTTGTGTTGTTTGTTGGTCCAATTTTATTGGGCGTATCCTTGTTCCTAAGTTCTTATATGTTGGCTTTGGACTTGTTGTCAACAGTTTCTGATTACGCCTACACGTCATACATAGTGGCGTTTATCCTATCCTGTCTAGGCTTGAGCCTGACTTATTTTTTGGTGCCCTTGGCCAAAGTGCGTTTGATTAGTGCCTTGAAGGCAGGCGTTATGGCGGCTATCATCTTAGAGTTGATTAAATATTCCATCTACAGTTATTTATTTATTTATTCAAATCTTGAGGTTATTTACGGCACTCTGTCGACACTGTTGCTGCTGCTTTTTTGGGTGTATGTCGCTTGGACAGTTATTCTATTTGGTGCGAGTGTTTGCGCCACTTTAGACAGTGAGTCTTAATTGTTCTTTTATTTGTATTTAGCGTAAAATTCGCCTTAATTTACAAGCCCATTCTTTATGTTTACTGGAATCATTCAAGCCGTTGGGAAAATCAAAGATGTGAAGACCTCTGAAAAGGGCGCTTGCTTTCTCTTTGAGTGTGGCACTATTGGGTTAAATGATGCGAAAATTGGTGACAGTATTGCGGTTAATGGTGTTTGTTTGACTGCGGTCGAATTAACGAGTAACACTTTCTCGGCAGACGTTTCTCAAGAGACACTGAATTGCTCTATTTTTGCTAATTTCCAACAAGGCGATATCGTTAATCTAGAAAAGGCATTAAGGATTAATCAGGGCATTGACGGCCACTTAGTTAGCGGGCATGTTGATGGCGTAGGTGTGGTGAGTAATCGTTACAGCGAAGGCGAAAGCACTCGCTTCGAGATAACTGTTGACGAAGATTTGGTAAAATACATCGCTCGCAAAGGTTCAATTTGTATAAACGGCGTCAGTTTGACAGTTAATAGCATTGAGGGTAGTGTGTTTGGCGTCAATATTGTGCCGCATACTTTCACGGTCACTACGCTGGGTGATTTGCATATTGGTACCGAGGTAAACGTTGAGATTGACATTATTGCAAGGCACTTAGAACAATTGTTAAACAGTGCGAAAAACGCTTAGAATTATTAGAGAACAAGACAATATGAAAGCAACAACACAAGAGCTTTTAGAAGATTACAAACAAGGCAAGATGATCATCCTTATGGATGACGAAGATCGTGAAAATGAAGGCGACTTGCTAATCCCTGCAGAAAAAGTCACCAAGGAAGGTATTAATTTCATGGCGACTTACGGTCGGGGGCTTATTTGTTTGACATTGACTCGTGATCGATGCAAGCAGCTTAATTTGCCATTGATGGTAACGCACAATGGCGATATTCACTCCACCAATTTCACCCTCTCTATAGAGGCAGCTAAAGGCGTAACCACCGGTATTTCCGCTGCAGACAGGGCGAAAACCGTGCAAGACGCTGTCGCTGTCGATGCCAAGCCAAGTGACATTGTTCAGCCCGGCCATGTATTTCCATTAATGGCGGAACAGGGTGGCGTTTTAATTCGTGCTGGTCATACCGAAGCGGGTTGTGATTTAGCTCGCCTGGCTGGCTTTGAACCGGCGTCGGTTATTGTTGAAATTCTCAACGATGACGGCACAATGGCGCGTCGCCCAGATCTAGAGGTTTTTGCTGAAAAACACGATATTAAATGGGGCACGATTGAAGATCTTATTCGCTACCGTGTAGAGAATGAAAAAACCATCGAGAGAATCAACCAAAGACAATTCCAAACACGCTTCGGTAGTTTTAAATTGATCTCTTATTTAGACTCAATCAACAACGAAACCCACCTTGCACTTGTGAAAGGAAAAATCACCGCTAAGAGTGAGCCACAAGTGCGCGTGCATATGGAAAATATCTTTACAGATGTGCTACAGGAAAAGAGTTCTGGCTTTAGTGTTGACAACGCTTTAGAGCAAATTTCAGAAGCTGATTCGGGTGTGTTTCTACTGTTAAGAAAGCAAGATAACCGGGACATTCTTGAAAGCATTGATAACCCAAACTTCAGTCAAGCCGATGATCTCAGAACTTTCGGCATTGGCGCACAAATTCTCGCGGATTTAGGAGTTTCTCAAATGAAAATTCTAGGCAGTCCAAGAGTGTTGCACGGCCTTGAGGGTTTTGGCCTCACTATTACTGAATACGTAGATACAAAAAAATAAGGAATTTATGTCAACATTTAAATTTGATCGTGAAGCCAACGCCACTTTTTTAACCGATTCAAAAGTCGCCATTATCATCGCTTATTTTTATAAAGATATTGGCGATAAGCTTCTAGCCAGTGCAGAAGATACGCTTAGAAAATATGGCATAAAAGATGTAAATATCGATGTTTATTATGCACCAGGCGCCTTTGAAGTCCCTTTAATGGCAAAACGTTTAGCTCAAAGCTCAGCTTATGACGGTATTGTCACTCTGGGTGCTGTTATTCAAGGTGAAACACCGCATTTTGATTATGTTTGTTCTGAGTGCGCAAGAGGTGTTGCCGATGTGTCTTACCAGTACGAAACGCCGGTTGCATTCGGTGTTTTAACAACCGACAATATGGAGCAAACATTGGGTCGAGCTGGAGGCTATAAAGGCAATAAAGGCGAAGAGGCAACGCTTGCTATGATTGAAATGCTTTACCTTCTTGCCAAGGCTGATGAGCAAAGCGACGCGTAATCGCGCTATAATTATGCAAAAATCTTATAAAACTCCAAAACAGCGCTCAAGAGAGCGCGTTGTCCAAGCGCTTTATCAGTGGCGTATTTCTGAAGGCGACTTGCTCAGTATTGAGCATCAATTCTTAACGCAAAAAGAAGGCAAAATATCTAAAGCTTTTTTCTCGAATCTCATTCGAGAAATTCCAAAAAACATCACACTACTTGACGAGCTAATCGCGCCGTGTATCGATCGAGATATTGAGGAGCTTGGCCCTGTCGAGCACGCAATTCTCTATCTTGGGGCGTACGAACTTAAATTTAGCATTGAGGTGCCTTACAAAGTGGTGATCAATGAGTCTGTTGAAATAGCCAAGTTGTTTGGCGCAGAAGGCTCTTATAAGTTGGTTAATACCGCTCTAGATAAGCTTTCAAAAGACTTACGTAGCGTTGAAATTATCGCTTAATTAGCGCACACCACGGTGCTTTTCAATTAACTCATAGGCGCCAATAATTTCTTGAGTTTTTTCTTTTGCTATTTTCATCATCTCTTCTGGTAAGCCTTTGGCGACCAATTTATCTGGATGATGCTGAGCCAGTAATCGACGATAGACTCGTTTTATCTCTTTATCGGTTAGATTTTTATTCGCACCTAATATTACGTAGGCATCATCAACGGTTAGTTTGCTGGCATGATTATTGGTCACAGAAAACTGTTGAATTAGGTTTTCTAATTCGTGAATAGGGAAGTGCAGTTTTTGCGCAATGTATTTAAGTGCATCATGTTCTTTTTCATCTAACACACCATCAGCATAAGTCGCTTGGATTTGAATCTCTAGAAACATCCGTATTAAATGTGTGCGTCTATGGCTTTCAACACGGAACTGCTCAAGTACTTCGTCTAGATTGAAATTTTCACCCTTGCCTTGATTGAATAACTCTTTAGCAGCTTTTTGCATATCACCCGCTAATTGCATTTGTTGCATAACTTGCTGTGCTAAGAGGATTTCAGATTTTGATACCTTGCCATCGACTTTGGCAAGGTAGCCCATAACTGAAAATACACTGCCAAAAAATGCTGCTTGAACGCGCTGTTGATCGCCCGGATTAAAGTTATTGGAGAACCCACCAAAATTAGATTTCCCTTTAGAAAATTTACCCGCGAATGCCACACCAAGCATCGCACCCAGCGGCCCACCAAGCATAAAACCCACCGCTCCACCTAAAAGTGTTGTCCACCAACTCATAATTAATACTCTATTTTATTGTTAATAAGTTCAAGCTATATTTTGTACCAAACTTTGATAATTGCAAGTAAAAAGACAGAAAATATTTATTGATGCAATACAACACCTAACTTATTTTTTACCTTGTCCGCCCAACACAAGAGTAATTACTCTAAATTAGGCGATAGCAGTCTTTCTGCTTGTTCGACGGAAATGCCTTTGCGACTGGCATAATCTTCAAGTTGTCCTTGATCGATTTTGGCGACGCCAAAGTACCGTGATTCAGGGTGAGCGAAGTACCAGCCACTAACCGATGCTGTTGGTAGCATGGCGTAGCTACTAGTGAGCGTCATGCCAATGTTTTTCTTGACGTCGAGCAATGTCCAGAGTTTTTCTTTTTCACTGTGCTCAGGGCAAGAAGGGTAGCCTGGAGCGGGGCGAATGCCTTGGTATTTTTCCTCAATTAACTGCTCGTTATCAAGATCTTCGTTGCTATAACTCCATAGTTCAGTGCGTAGCTTATGGTGCATTAATTCGGTAAATGCTTCGGCGAGTCGATCAGCGACAGCTTTAACCATAATCGAGTTGTAGTCATCTAGATCGGCATCATAAGCCTCAACCAATGGCTCGATGTCGATACCCGAAGTCACTGCAAATGCGCCCATATAGTCTTGTTTGCCGCTGTCTTTTGGGGCGATAAAATCACTGAGGCAATAATTAGGCGTGTGACCTTTTTTGTCCAATTGTTGGCGTAAGTTATTAAGTGTTGTTAAGTTGCTACCATCTTCATCATATATTTCAATATCTTCATTGACGCTATTGGCAGCAAAGATACCAATCACCGCATTGGCTTGCAGCAGTTTGCCATCGATGACTTTTTTAAACATCGTTTTAGCGTCGGCAAAAAGTTGTGTTGCCGCTTCGCCAACAACGGCGTCGCTAAGGATGTCAGGGAATTTTCCAGCGAGCTCCCATGTACGGAAAAAAGGTACCCAATCGACAAACTCAAATATTTCACTGAGGTCGTAATTATTAAACACTTGCACGCCTAATTGTTTGGGTTTGATAATCGAGTCAAATTTTAATTTGGGCTTGTTGGCCCGAGCTTTTTCCAGGCTGATGAGTTTGCTTGCACCTCGGTTGGCGCGCCTCACCCTAACTTCCTCGTACTCTTGTGCTGTTTGTTGCAATAATTTCGGCTTTAAATCATCTGATAGTAGGGCGGTTGCCACACCGACAGCCTTAGAAGCGTCTTGCACATGGATAACACCGTTAGCATACTCAGGTTGAACTTTGACAGCTGTGTGGGCTTTAGAGGTGGTTGCTCCTCCAATCAAAAGCGGTATGTTAAATCCTTGTCGAGTCAATTCTTTGCTGACAAAAACCATTTCATCAAGGGAGGGTGTAATGAGGCCGGAAAGACCAATAATGTCGACGTTTTCTCTTTTGGCGACCTCAAGAATAGTATCTGATGGCACCATGACACCAAGGTCAATTACTTCGTAATTATTGCATTGTAGGACCACGCCAACGATATTCTTGCCAATATCGTGAACATCACCCTTAACCGTTGCCATGAGAATTTTTGGTTTAACAGTGGCACCAAAATCTTGCTTTTCAGCCTCTAAAAATGGACCCAAGTAAGCCACTGATTTTTTCATTACACGCGCAGATTTCACCACTTGCGGGAGGAACATTTTGCCAGCACCAAAAAGGTCGCCAACGACATTCATGCCGTCCATTAGCGGCCCCTCAATAACAAAGATAGGGCGACCTAACTTATCCAAGGCCTCTTGTGTGTCCGAGTCAATAAACTCAGTAATACCTTTGACCAGAGAGTGTTCTAAGCGTTTTTCGACTGACCATGTTCGCCACTCCAAATCACGTTTATTTTCTTGCACTTCACCGCTACCAGAGAATTTTGGTGCAAGCTCAACGAGGCGTTCCCCTGCCTCATCGTCTTTGTTAAGGACAATATCCTCTACGGCTTTTTTTAAATCTTTGTCAATGTCATCATAAACCACCAATTGACCGGCATTAACAATACCCATTGTCATTCCAGCTTTTACCGCGTGGTACAAAAATGCCGAGTGAATGGCTTCACGTACGGGATTGTTGCCTCTAAATGAAAAAGATACATTGGAGACGCCACCAGAGACTTTAGCGTAAGGTAGGGTCTCGGTGATAGCGCGAGTGGCTTCAATGAAATCAAGGCCGTAATTATTGTGCTCCTCAATTCCGGTAGCAATAGCGAAAATATTTGGATCAAAGATAATGTCTTCAGCCGGAAAGCTTACTTCATCAACCAAAATATTATAGGCATTGGTGCATATCTCTATTTTTCGCTCTAATGTGTCCGCTTGACCGTCTTCATCAAATGCCATGACGATAATAGCTGCGCCATAGCGCTTGCATAGGCTGGCGTATTTAATGAAATTGTCCTTTCCCTCCTTTAATGAGATGGAGTTAACTACCGCCTTTCCCTGGGTGCATTTCAAGCCAGCTTCTATAATTTCCCATTTGGAGGAATCGATCATCAACGGCACTTTAGAGATATCGGGTTCAGAAGCGATTAAATTAACAAAGCGAATCATGGCTTCCTTGCCATCCAGCATGCCCTCGTCCATGTTAACGTCAACCATTTGCGCACCGTCTTCAACCTGTGTGCGGCAAATATCGAGAGCCTCCTCAAATTCTTCATTTAGAATTAGGCGTTTAAATTTAGCCGATCCAGTGATGTTGGCGCGTTCACCGATATTGACAAACAAAGAATCGCCGCCAATATTAAAAGCCTCAAGGCCAGACAGGCGGCATTCGGGCTTAATGTCTGGTAGTTGTCTGGGTGGCAATCCAGCGATTGCATCCGCTATGGCTTTGATGTGTGCCGGTGTAGAGCCACAGCAGCCACCTAAAATATTCACCAAACCTGAACTGGCCCATTCACCGACTTGCTCGCTCATGGTGATCGCGCCAAGTTCGTACTCGCCAAACTCATTTGGTAGGCCGGCATTTGGGTGCGCGGAAACGCAAACCTCACTGACGCGTGATAATTCAGCAACGTATTGGCGTAATGAGTCTGGACCTAGGGCACAATTAAGGCCGATTGAAATTGGTTTGGCGTGGCGTAGCGAGTTGTAAAAAGCTTCGGTCACTTGACCAGAAAGGGTGCGACCCGAGGCGTCAGTAATTGTTCCAGAAATCATGATTGGCAGTTCGACATCGTCTTCTTCAAATACTTTTTGCACGGCAAAAATAGCCGCCTTGGCGTTCAGCGTGTCAAAGATGGTTTCTATCAGGATGATGTCGGAACCGCCTTCAATTAACCCTCGAGTCGATTCGGAATAAACCCCCACTAATTCATCAAAAGTGACGTTACGAAACCCGGGGTCGTTGACGTCTGGCGAGAGTGAGCAAGTGCGTGAAGTTGGACCAATGACACCGGCAACAAAGCGTGGCTTGTCTTCGTTAGAGAATTCTTCCGCGATTTCTTTTGCTAATTGAGCGGAAGCGACATTAATCTCATAAGCCAACTCTTCCATTTCATAATCAGCCATCGAGGTCCGAGTGGCGTTGAATGTGTTGGTCTCAATAATATCTGCACCGGCCTCGAGAAAGGATTTGTGAATATCTCGAATGATTTGAGGTTGGGTGAGTGTCAGTAGATCGTTATTGCCCTGAATAAGCGTGTGCCAGCTCTTAAAGCGCTCGCCGCGATAGTCTTCTTCTTGTAATTTGTGGCGCTGAATCATGGTGCCCATCGCACCGTCTAGGAGGATGATGCGCTCGCTTAGGAGTTGCTTTAGTCTGGCTGTATTGTTCATTAAAATCTCGAATACTATATGGGGTTGATTAAGCGCTTATTATAAAGAGATCAATTGATGAATAAAAATGGTAATATTTCATATAATTATTAATAATATTCATTGTTAGTTATGCAATCTATGCTCAAGAAAATAGATGAATAAGGTGATTGATAATTTATATTTATGGAAAATATTTCAACTTAGTCGAGTTTTCAAGGAATATAATAAGGAGGCTATAAATTGAAATTCTGGACTATTAGGAACTTGTATTCTGGCTCTATACATATTTTCAACCGGCTTGTATTTCTTAATAGAATGGTGTTACTATCTAACTGTTGATAGTTATTGAGTCCTTAATATTTTAAATATTAATGGGCGATTATCGATCGGTTGTTTTTGATAGCTATTTGGACGAAATGTCGTCCTGTTTAAAACTAAGGAGAAAATATGAGAAATATTTATAAAAAAATTGGCGCTACAGCTGTTGCCGCTATGGCAGCAACAAATGTAATGGCCTTGGACGAACTAAACGTTGCTTACTTTGAAGAATGGCCTATGCCATTTGAATATGCAAAGCAAATTGGAGCATATGACGAGGCGTTGGGGATGACAGTAAACTGGAAGGCATTTGGCACTGGTACAGCAATGTCTGCTGCCATGGCTTCAGGCGATATTGATATTTCGGTAAGTCAAGGTGTGCCACCGTTCATCGTGGCAGCCTCTACAGGTCAAGATTTACAAATTGTTGACGTTGCAGTAAGTTATGCAGATAACGACAACTGTGTTGTTGCATCAGCTTTAGAAATTGATGCCAGCAACGCTTCTGAGTTAGCTGGGCTTAAAGTTTCTGTGCCAATCGGTACTGCTGCTCACTTTGGTTACTTAAAGCAGATGGAACACTTCGGTGTTGAGGTTTCATCAATGCAGGTTGTTGATATGGCTCCGCCAGAAGGCGCTGCTGCTTTTGCTCAGGGAAGTGTAGACGTATTCTGTGGTTGGGGTGGATCGCTTCGTCGCGCACTCGAGCATGGTAATGTTTTACTAACTGGTGACGAGAAAGTGGCTCTTGGTATCCTTGTTTGGGATGTAACTTCCACAACTGCTAGTTTCGCTGATGAAAATGCTGAAGTGTTAGCAACATTCCTAGGTGTTACTGCTGCCTCTAATGCAATGTGGAACTCAGGTGGATTTACTTCGCTAATGCTCCCTCTTATTGCAAAAGATGCTGGTATGGACGAAGCCGCAACTGCTGACACAATGTCAACATTTGTTTTCCCATCGGTTAGCTCTCAGCTATCTGGCGCATGGCTTGGTGGTAACGGACAAGCCTTCCTTAAAGGTGTGGCTGATGTATTTGTTAACGCTGGAGAAATTCCAAGTGCACGCGCTTCATATGAAGATGCGGTCAATACTGATGGTTTGAATACACTGGCAAACCAATAAGATACTAAGTGTTGGGCTATATAGTCCAATATTTAAGTATTTGTAAAACTTAAGGTGGTGCACTTCTGTGTGCCACCTTTTTAATGAAATAAAGGATTGGAGAAAGTTTTGAAAGGTCTTACAATTGAAAATTTATCGATGCGTTTTGATTTAGGCAATGGCCAATCAATTCAGGCATTAAAAGATGTTTCACTCGACATTAAAGAGGGGCAGCTTATTAGCGTATTAGGGCCATCTGGGTGTGGCAAAACGACACTTTTAAACATTGTTGCAGGTTTTTTAGCGCCTACAGCAGGACGTGTCAATCTCAACGACCAAATTGTAACTGGACCAAGCGCTGAGCGTGGCATGGTATTTCAACAAGGGGCGTTGTTTGAATGGATGAATGTTCGCTCAAACGTTGCTTTTGGGCCTAGAATGAAGAACATGCCGAAACCTGAGCAAGATAAAAAAGTTCAGCACTTACTAGAGGTTGTTGGCCTTGCTGGTTTTGAGGATAAGGCAGTTTATGAACTATCAGGCGGCATGCAGCAAAGGGTTGCGCTGGCTCGTTGTTTGGCTAATGACCCTGATGTAATATTAATGGATGAACCTTTGGGGGCGCTTGACGCACTTACAAGGGAAAAAATGCAAGGTTTGGTTCTAAAGTTGTGGAAAGAAACCGGCAAAACAATCATCCTAATTACTCACTCAGTGGAAGAGGCGATACTGCTCGGAGAGCGCTTACTAGTTTTGGCTCCAAGGCCAGGAAGAATTCATAAAGAATATCAACTACCATACGCTGAAATGGGCGTAACAATGGACTTGAGAGAAGTGAAAAAAACCCAAGGTTATACTGAAACTCGTGAAGAAATTCTCGCCATGATTTGGGATATGGAAGAGGAAATTATGGGTGGAGCGGGAGAAGGATAATGACTATTTTATTGATTTATATTGCTATATTTGTTGGTGCATTTTTTACAATAAACACTATTCAAAAATTTAAAACTAAACAAGTAGACTTTACTAGTCTTAAAACAGTCACCTTTGGCGACGAGAGTGCAGTGATATCTAACCGTGCCGCTTCTATTATCTCGGTTTTGGCTATTTTTATGATTTGGGGTGCTTTTACAGGTTCAAAATTAATACCACTCCATGTTCCTGGGCCGTTTATTGGAGACATTTCTTTTACTTACACCGCAACTAATTCGGCAGGTGAAAGCGATGACGCACGTGTGGATGTTGTTATTTATGATTCAAAGGCAGGTAAGAAGGAGCCAAAGGCCGAGATTGAGCCAGGTTCCGGGTTTGCGAAAAACGATTCTGCTAGCATAGCAGCTTGGCGTAGTGGACTGATTAAGGTGCGACGTAATGATGTGGGCAATGGTGAGAGTGGATATAAAGTTGTTTCTATTGATGGCCAGAGCATCACTCCAAATTCGGAAATCTTCATAGACAATGCCAGAATCTATATGACGGCCAAGGGCACACTTAGCCTAACTCCAGATAAGGGCTGGCAGATGGAATCTCTTTACTTACCACCACCTGAAGATGTTTGGTCGAGGCTGATAAAGGTAGCTGACGAAGGGTATAAAAACTTTACCTTGTTTGAGCATCTTGGTTGGTCACTTCTGCGTGTGGTTGGCGGGTTTTTAGCAGGCGCTCTTGTTGGTATACCGCTGGGTTATTCTATGGGTCTTTCAGGCTGGTTTCGTGGCTGGTTTGATCCAATCGTTGAGTTTATGCGCCCAGTCCCGCCGCTTGCACTTATTCCACTAGTAATTATTTGGTTTGGAATTGATGAAGAAGGAAAAATTATATTGTTATTTTTAGCGTCTCTTTGGATTATGACTATTTCTTCGCGTGCAGGAGTTTCAGGCGTCACAATTAGTAAAATTCACGCAGCATATTCATTGGGTGCGTCTAAGTGGCAGATAATGCGTCATGTTATTATCCCCAATAGTTTGCCGGAAATTTTTACAGGTGCCCGTGTTGCGATGGGCGTTTGCTGGGGTACGGTTGTTGCTGCAGAGCTTGTTGCCGCTCAAAAGGGCGCGGGCATGATGATTATTAATGCTTCGAAGTTTCAGATGACAGACCTTGTTATTTTGGGAATTGTACTGATTGGTGTAATTGGGTATTCCATTGATATTTTGATGAGAATGTCAGAAAAATATCTTGTTCCTTGGAAAGGAAAATAAGATTACAATAGCAATTTTTGCTTATCCATGGAGAGGTAATGTCTAATTCGATTCCATCAAGAACTCGAGTTGTAATTATTGGTGGCGGTGTCGTAGGCTGCTCTGTTGCTTACCATTTGGCACACTTGGGCTATACTGATGTTGTGCTGTTGGAGAGAAAAAAACTCACCTCAGGCACCACTTGGCATGCTGCAGGCCTAATTGGTCAGATGCGTGCCAGCCAAAATCTTACTCAAATGGTAAAGTATTCGGGTGATCTCTACGAAAAACTGGAGCTCGAGACTGGTGTGGCAACTGGCTTTAGACGCTCAGGCTCTGTCAGTCTTGCGACAAATGAAGAGCGTTTTATAGAGTTTAAACGAAACGCTTCTTTAGCCAAAGTGCATGGTGTGGATGTCCATGTCCTCAGTCCGAGCGAGCTCGAATCAAAAATTGATTTATTTAACCTTGACGATATTGTTGGCGGCGTTTGGATCCCAAAAGACGGCAAAGGCGATCCGGCGAATATAGCTATGTCTCTTGCTAAAGGCGCTAGAAACCTTGGCGTGCAGATATTTGAAGATGTGAAAGTTACCGCTATTAATAAAGAAGATGGAAGGATAACCGGCGTAGTCACTGATCAGGGTGATATCCAATCAGAGATCGTTGTTAATTGTGGTGGCATGTGGGCAAGAGAAGTGGGGTTAATGGTTGGTGCAAACGTACCTCTTCATGCGTGTGAACATTATTACGCGCTTACATCGCCATTAAAAGGTTTGGGCGATATGCCCACTGTTAGAGTCCCGGATGAGTCGGCTTACTATAAAGAAGATGCCGGAAAGATTTTAATCGGCTTGTTCGAGCCGCACGCTAAACCATGGGGCCAAAATGGCATCCCTGAAGATTTCTGCTTTGACCAAATTCCAGATGACCTCGATCATATGATGCCCTATCTTGAACTGGCGATGAATCGTTTACCAGCGATGGAGAAGCTGGGGCTAGAAACATTCTTTAATGGCCCAGAGAGTTTCACACCTGATGATAGCTTTCAAATGGGCGAATGCCCAGAAGTAAAAAATTTATTCGTTGCCGCAGGCTTTAACTCCATAGGTATTCAGGCCGCTGGTGGTGCTGGAAAGTACATGGCTGAATGGATTGTTGGTGGTGAGCCCCCATGTGACCTCTGGGAGGTGGATGTTAGACGCATGCAACCCTTCCAGAATAATAAAATTTACCTTGCAAACCGAGTTAGCGAGTCTTTGGGTTATCTCTACGAGAATCATTTTCCTTACCACCAATTTTCAACGGGCAGAGGTTTGCGCCGTTCGCCTTTGCATCAATTTTTTACAGATCGTGGCGCTTGCTACGGTGAGGTGGCAGGCTGGGAGCGTCCCAATTGGTTTGTTTCCCCGGAAGATTTGGAAAGGGGCGTCGAGGCAAAATATGAATACTCTTGGGGCAAGCAAAATTGGTTTGATTATCATCGAGCTGAGCATATGGCGATTCGTGAAACGGTAGGCATGTATGAGATGTTGTCTTTCTCAAAAATTCGTGTGAAGGGTACAGATGCGATGGATTACTTGCAATACATTTGCGCGAATGATGTGGATGTGACGATTGGAAAAATTGTCTACACGCAGTGGCTTAACCGAAAGGCGGGTATTGAGGCAGATGTAACAATTACCAGACTGGCTAAGAATGACTACTTGATTGTCGGTGGCTCAATGTGTGCTAACCGTGACATGAACTGGTTGGAAAAAAACTTGCCTGAAGGTGCGAATTGTGCGTTTTTTGATGCGACAAACAGCGAAAACTGCTTGGCTGTAATGGGCCCTAATTCAAGAGATTTGCTACAATCACTAACAGATTATGACTTGAGTCACCAGAATATGCCGTTTGGCAGCACTTGTCAGATGGAGCTTGGTATGGCGAATGTTCGCGCACATAGACTCACTTATGTGGGAGAGCTTGGCTGGGAGATTTATTTTCCAATTGAATATTCAGAATATGTCGCTGAATTGCTTGTAGAAAAAGGTCAAGAATTTTCGCTTAAACTTTGCGGTATGCATTCTGTAGACAGCTGCCGAACAGAAAAAGCCTATCGACACTTTGGTCATGATATCACCGATGAGGATCATGTGTTAGAGGCGGGCTTAGGATTTGCTGTTAAGGTGGGTAAAAAATCCTCAAAATTTGGCCAGTTTATTGGTTGCAATGCCTTTGTTGAGAAAAAAGAAAAAGGCCCCGAGCGACGACTCATGCAATTCTTGCTGGATGATCCAGAGATCATGCTCTATCATAACGAACCCATTCTAAGAAATGGTGAAGTGGTGAGCTTTTTAACAAGTGGCTCATACGGTCACGCCCTTGGTGCTTCTGTCGGCTTGGGTTATATTGACTGCGAAGCGGGTGCGAGTGACGAGGAGATTTTATCAGACGTCTATACACTTGAAGTTGCTGGTGAAGTGCAAACGGCAAAAGTGTCATTAAAGCCAATGTTCGACCCTGGGAATACAAAGATTCGAGTTTAGCCTTGCGCCATCATCAGCTTAACTTGGTTGACAAGGATATCCATACCTCTATTGATTTTATTGGTGCTGATAGCGGAATAGCCCAAATGAAGGTAATTCTCAGAACTCTCATCGCCAATGAAAGAGGCGTGACCCGGTCTAACAACTACACCTTTTTTGAGTAACTCTTGACACAATAGTTGGCAGTCGATAGATCTCGGAATTTTAATCCAGAACGTAGAGCCACCCGGTGTGGGTGTGCAAGAAAGTAAAGGTTCTTTTTTGATTATTTCATTAATCAAACCCCAGCGCTCTTTGTTGGTTCGTTGAATTTTGGTGAACATGTTGTGATAGTGTCCCAACGCAATAAATAAGGCGACTGATCGCTGGTTATTTGCCGGTATGTGTCTTAGCATCAGACGTCTTAGCGCTCTTGCTTCGGTAATCAAGCCTTCAGGCGCCACTAAATAACCAAGACGTAACCCAGGGGCAAAAGCTTTAGAGAAGCTACCAACATAAACAACATTGTTGTGATCATCAAGGCTTTTTAAAGAGGGGTTAGCTTTCTTAAGGAAGTTTATTTCTGCTTCGTAGTCGTCTTCGATAATGACACTATTGTGTTTTTTTGCATGATTTAAAAGCTGTTTTCGTCGCTCCATACTCATCGTAACCCCCGTTGGATACTGGTGGCTTGGTGTTGTGTAAATGAGATCGCAATTTGGATCAATGCTATCAACGACAATGCCCTCTTTATCAACATCAATTGGCTTTATTTTGTCTGTTTTGTAGCTTAGAATGTTACGCACATCAGGGTAGCCGGGGTTTTCGATGCCAACCCTTGTGGTGCTATCCACTAATAGATTAGCAAGAATGTAGATAGCATTTTGACTTCCAGAAGTTATTAATATCTGATTTTTGTTCGCCCAAATCCCTCTTTTTGGTAATACTTTAGATTGTAATTGTTTGATTAATGAGGGGTCATCGGTGTCAACATGATCAATATTCCACTTCTTAATTTCCGGCACGGTTGTTGAGAGCCTAACAACTTCTCGCCATTCGTGGTATGGAATTAGACTGTGGTCAAGCTGGCCAACTGTGAAAGGATATGGCTCTTTTTGCCAATCCTTCGCCTTAGTGATATTAATTTTGGCTGACGGTTTCTTATTAATGAGCTTATCCATCCACTGTGGAGGGGTCTCATCTTGCTGGTTTGTGCTGCCTGTCACAAAATTGTCATAAGGCGTGCTGCTGACAAAGTAACCCTTGCGTTCACGTGCAATAATATAGCCATCAAACTCTAATTCTTTATAGGCTGCGATTACAGTGTTTCGCGCAACTTTGAGTTCATTCGCTAATGATCTTGAAGAAGGCAGGGGCTCTTTTGGCCTAATTAAACCGCTACTGATGGCGTCAATCAGTTGTTGACGTATTTGTAGTTGCAAAGTTCTCGGCTTGTCATGGCGAAGAGAAAAAAATTGATTCCACATTTCATTCATATTTCATTCAGATTTCTGGTTCATTAATAACGTATTTTTGGCTCTATAAAAAGGACTAACTACAATCAAATTTATTCTACAATTCACTGTATTGATAAATTAGAAAAAAAGCGAGGCAGTGGTATGTCAGAGAACACAATTATACAAAATGATAAGCAACATGTTTGGCATCATTTAACTCAACATAAAGCTTTTGAAACAGTAGACCCTTTGGTTATTGTTAAAGGCAAAGGAATGGTTGTAACTGATTCAAAAGGTGATGACTATCTAGATGCCACTTCTGGTGGTGTTTGGACCGTTAACCTAGGCTTTGGTCGTGATGACATGGTGGAGGTTGTTTCTAATCAATTGAAAGACTTGCCGTATTTTGCTGGTTCATTTGGAACGGAACCTGGGGCTAAATTTGCTCAGAAGCTAACTAGTTTAATGCCCGGACTTGATCGAGTTTATTATTCAAACTCTGGATCCGAGGCCAATGAGAAAGGTTATAAAATGGTCCGTCAACGCGCCCACTCGTATAACGATGGCAAGAAACATAAAATTATCTATCGTGACCGAGATTATCATGGCACCACTATTGGCGCTTTAAGCTCTACAGGCCACGCTCAACGAAAAAATCAATATGGCCCATTTGCTCCTGGGTTTGTGGAAATGCCTCATTGTTGTTGTTATCGCTGTCCATTTGGAAAAAAATATGGTGAGTGCAATATAGAGTGCGCTCATGCACTTGAAACGATCATTAAGCAAGAGGGTCCAGATACAGTTGGCTCAGTTGTACTTGAGCCGATAACTGCTGGCGGGGGCGTGATTCCTCCGGTCCCGGAATATTTTCCAATTATTGAATCCATTTGTCGAAAGTATGATGTTTTATTACACATTGATGAAGTTGTTTGTGGAATTGGAAGAACCGGTAAATGGTTTGGCTATCAAAACTACGATGTGCAGCCTGATATCGTAACGATTGCAAAAGGTTTGGCAGCGGGGTACGCAGCCATTTCAGTTACAGTAACCAGTGAAAAAGTTTTTGATTACTTTAAACAAGATCCTACTGATCCCGAGAGTTATTTTAGAGATATTTCAACCTTTGGTGGTTGTACTGCTGGACCTGTCGCCGGTGTGAAGACTTTAAGTATCATCCAAAGCGAGAATTTGCTTGAAAATGTTAATACGATGGGTGACTATTTAATGGATAAGTTATTTGAGCTTCAAGAAAAACACCCTGTGATAGGCGACGTTAGGGGTAAGGGTTTGCTTTGCGGTGTTGAATTGGTCAAAGATAGGAAGACAAAAGAGCCACTTTCTGATGAAATTGTTATTGCGATTGCTGGACATTGCTTGAAAAATAAAGTGATGATCGGTCGTAGTAATCGCAGCTTTGTTAATGCGAACAATGTTTTGCTTTTTAGTCCTGCGTTTATAACAACAAAAAGCGATATTGACGCAATTATTACGGCAGTCGATAACGCATTAGAAGTAAATACTTAGTCCTGATATTTCGGGGGAAATTGTTATGATTATTGGCGTTCCAAAAGAAATCAAAAACCACGAATACCGTGTTGGCCTCACGCCACCGAGTGTCAAGGAGTGCGTTAAGCACGGACACAGCGTGCTAGTGCAGTCCAGTGCTGGACAGGGTATTGGTGCGAGCGATGCAGATTATGAAGCAGTGGGTGCAAATATTATTACTACCGCAGAGGAGATCTTTGCTACAGCTGAGATGATTGTAAAAGTAAAAGAGCCTCAAGCCAATGAGCGGGCAATGCTTAGAGTGGGCCAAATTCTTTACACTTATCTACATCTTGCGCCAGACCCTGAGCAAACTAAAGACTTGGTTAAAAGTGGCGCCACCTGTATTGCTTATGAGACTGTTACAGCAGCTAAAGGTGGCCTACCACTGTTAGCTCCCATGTCAAAGGTGGCAGGGCGTATGGCGGTGCAAGCGGGTGCGCATTTCCTAGAGCATCCAAACGGCGGCTTAGGTGCTTTGCTTGGCGGCGTACCTGGCGTTGAGCCTTTAAAGGTAGTTGTTATTGGTGGTGGTGTTGTTGGCAGTCATGCGGCGCACATTGCTGTCGGTATGGGTGCTGATGTGTGGGTGTTGGATAATAACCCAGATACACTGGAAGAGCATTGGCAGCAATTTGGCAGGGCGACAAACGCTGTGTTTTCTACACAAAGCTCTATTGAAGAGCATGTTATCAGCGCAGATTTGGTTATTGGTGGCGTGTTAATACCCGGTGCTGAAGCGCCAAAACTTGTCACCAAAGAAATGATTAAGGCAATGAAGCCAGGCTCTGTTGTGGTTGATGTTGCGATTGATCAAGGCGGTTGCTTTGAAACCTCCAAAGCAACAACACACGCCGAGCCAACTTATGTGGTTGATGATGTCGTGCATTACTGTGTGGCAAACATGCCAGGTGGTGTCCCAAAAACATCAACATACGCACTAAACAATGTCACCTTGCCCTTTGCAATTAATATTGCCAATAAAGGTGTGAAACAAGCATTACTCGACGATGAACATCTGCGAGCGGGTTTAAACATTCACTCGGGCAAGGTGACATGCGAGGAAGTTGCCCAAGAATTGGGCTATGAATATCACAGTGCACTAGATGTGCTGACAAACTAAATTTATAACAGGAGAAACAAAAAATGACAAAAATGACCTCAAGCGAGGCCTTTGTAGAAACAATGGTT
>ENA-OSET01000222-OSET01000222.1-sediment-metagenome-genome-assembly--contig:-NODE-222-length-65175-cov-33.857538_pt1 | contig 65175 bp, 63 predicted proteins | sample MGYA00237882_ERZ534229 | MGnify/ENA primary metagenome ERZ534229 (study PRJEB26408, sample SAMN06266212) | sediment metagenome | isolation source: Hudson Canyon methane seep mesocosm | place... | reverse complement strand
CAAATCGCTTATGAGCAGATCGACTCCTTCTGTGATCCGGATCAAAGTAGTTTCGACCCAGGTATTTCAAACACTTTTGATCCGAGTGATTTCGCTGTGTGCGGTAACGGAGAAAACGTTCGGCCGGTTGCTAAGTCACAATGTGACGGCTCTGAAGCTGGCGAGAAAAATGAAACGAATCGCATCCGATCAAACACCTTTGATCTCGGCGAAAATCTAACGGGCTTTAAACGTTTACGGGTAGAGCTGGACTATGAAAATAACGAAACGCGTTTTTATACATCTGACTATAACGAGGCAACCTTCGATTCTGACGGCACAACTGTAATAAAAGACCCAACCGGCTGCGAAAAACAAGCTATTCTCGATGAATTAGCCGAGCAAACACCTGATACAGCGGTAAGCCTTACGATTATTGAGGACCCAGGCTTCGACGTAATTACTACCACCGATGCAGATGGCGATGAAGTCATACAGGAACCAGCGCCTTTGTTTACTTATGATGGGCTAGTAGTGCCAGCTCGCCAATAGCGTGCATTAAGCGCATCGGTTGTGCACGACCATACTAAGTGGGGGTTGACCTACTCATAGTGCGGGCGTCGTACGACACCATATGCGAGGTTTGTTCGGCATCCTTTAAGACCGGCGCATCCGCTTAGCAGTATTTCCAGCTGACCATACACCAGCCCCGCCAGCCAACAAAGATCTCCCTCTTATCGTTGATTAACGAATAGTCCCGTTCACTCGCGTTTACATGGCCAAAAGGAAAGGTCGTGTGTAATGATCGACAATTAAGGCGACAAAAAGGAGCATTAAGTAGCTAATCGAAAACTTGAAGGTGCTAATTGCCGCGTCTTTGTGTGAGTTTCTGATCATGCGAATTGACCATTGCAAGAAACGCAAGCCAAGTAGCATGGCGCTTGCCAGATAAATCACGCCACTCATCCCCGTTAAATAGGGAAACACCGTTATGACAATGAGTATCAAGGTATAAAGTAGAATATGTAATTTTGTGAAGCGTTCACCGTGCGTCACCGGCAGCATGGGGATACCAACGCTTGCATACTCTTCTTTTCGATGAATAGCCAAGGCCCAGAAATGTGGCGGTGTCCAAGCGAAAATGATTAACACAAGTAATAAGGCATTTGGATCAATATAACCCGTTGACGCCGTCCAACCTAACAGAGGCGGTGCGGCACCAGCTAAGCCGCCAATCACAATGTTTTGTGGTGTTGCACGCTTTAAGTAAAGCGTATAAATCAATGCATACCCAATAAGAGATGCAAGGGTTAACCACGCCGTTAAGCTGTTGATATACACCATCAATATGGCCATGCCCAACACACCAATAATAATGGCAAAGGCCAAGGCTGAATACGCATCCACTTTACCCTGTGCGATTGGACGGTTGCGTGTGCGCGCCATGTGAATGTCAATACGTCTGTCCACAATATGGTTAATCGCCGCGGCGGAGCCTGCCATTAAGCCTATCCCGAGATTACCTAAGATGAGTACATCCCATGACGGAAGGCTATACGTCGCCAGCAGCATGCCAATCACCGACGTCAATAACATAAGCGCCACAACTTTTGGCTTACAAAGTTCTAAATAATCTTTCCAACTCGCTGAGGCAGCGACGCCTACTGCATTTGTCTTCATACGTTAGTCCACTTTATTTTTGTTTGATCCGACTAAGTTGATAATTGAGGTTTACGAGGCTTAATAACAATAAAGCGCCGACCGCATTATGCGCAACTGCAATCGACAAAGGTATTAACCAAATCACATTGCTTAACCCTAAAGCAATTTGAACAACCAAAACAATGAAAACAGCCAATACAGCTTGTTTCAACACCCGGTGATTCAATAATTTTCTTAAACTGAAAAACATATAGATGAAGTAAGCAGTCAATAACAGCGCTCCGATACGGTGCGATACCTGAATAGCAACGCGACTTTCGTTATCGAGTAGGCCACCCAAGTAATTTGGACCAATACTTTGGAATAAATCAAAGCCCTGCGCAAAATTCATTTCGGGCCAGTAAGCGCCTTGGCAAGTAGGCAGTTCGTCACCACAAGCCAACGCTGCGTAGTTCGAGGCGGTCCACGCACCCAAGAAGATTTGAATCACCGTAAGGATTAATGCCAGCACCGCGAGACGTTTCATATGTGCAAGCGCCGACGAACCGATATCAAAAGATAGGGGTTCATGCGCACGCGTGCGCAAGAATAATAAAAACAATAAAGAGAGCGTTGCGAACCCACCTAGTAAATGAATCGACACAACTTGAGGCCAAAGTTTTAGGGTCACCGTCCACATACCAAATAAACCCTGACAAATCACAAGCACCAACAAGCCTGCTATGTGCAACTTCGGTATGCCGTTAAGCACTGATGGCTGAGCAGAAGATTTTGGCTGAGCGGCTACTGAACGCCGCGATGACCAGAACGTATAAACCGACAAACAAAGAATTACGAAGCCTAAGGACGTTGCAAAATAACGATGAATCATCTCCGGCCAGCCTTTATCTACTTCAACTGGAGCCTCTGGAAAACGCGCCTCTGCAATTGCAATATCTTGCGCCGTCATTGGTACGCCAATAAACCCATAACAGCCGGGCCAATCAGGACAACCAAGCCCTGCATCGACCAAACGCGTCCATGCCCCTAGCATTACGACCACAGCCGCCAACCCCGTTGCAGCAAGCGCTGCCCAAGCAATACGCTTTCTTAGCGGCACGTCAGAATTCTTGCTTTTCATTCTAAATGCTCCCCCTTCAAAGCTCTAACCAATGTTAGACAGCTTCAGCAAACGTTTTAAATCGGCAATCATGTCATAACCCGTATGTGAAGCGTCGTACTGCAGAACCATATTCCCAAGTGGATCGACAAGCCAAAGCTGCCAGGATTCTGTCGCATCTACCTCCGCATTTACAACCACAGCACCTCTCTCGGCAGCTTGTTGCGAGAAACTTTCTTGGTCTATGACGCTAGACCAAAGTTGAATATTCGGATAAGTTTCTAGCACTTCCGCCTGCTGGGCATCAGACGCCGACAAAGTTATCGCTCGTGCGACACGCTCCATCTCTCGGCCCATCGAAATATTTACCTGCCTGACTGTATGCAAGAGATCTTTACAAGCCAATTCACAGCTTCCGTTGCCTAATAATAACAATACCCACTTGTTATCCGTTTGCACGTAGACACCATCTCCATCTGCCGCGTAACCCAGCACGGATAGAGGGATGGGCGGCAGCACTAAATTTCCTTTATTCGTCTTCGAACTAGGGATCGCCATCCCACCAAAATACATCGTAAACGCAAAGATCACCGGCACCACCGCGATCGCAAAAATGCCCAGCAATTTAAATTGATTCTTACGAATAACGTTTGGATCATTCCGATCCGGTTGCTTCGGGGTATTCATCGCCTCTGTCACTGTATACCTACTTTTCTGCGTGTTCGTCTCGTTCGACAAGTTTATATGACGCAACGGCCGTCAAAATAATGAGTGCAGCACTCATCGCAAACCATTGCCATGCGTAAGCTAAATGTTTTTCAGGGCCCACCTCGGCAGTTTTCCAATCGATACGGTAAGCGCCGGGCTGCTCCGAATTTGCCAATCTAAATTCTTTCTGCCAGTTCAATGCTTGAGGCAAATAGCGGCTCAGTTCGGACCAAGCCAACGTCGGGATACGTCTCGGCCATGGGTTATTCGCGAAGCTTTCAGCCGTGTACTCGTCAAGCAATGGTATCTCTCCATCACTTACATAAAAAAAGCCTTCTAAACTGATTGGCTGTTCGCCGGGTCTTCCGTGCAGTCGCGGCGCTTCTGAGCGGTATTTTGGTGCAGGCAACCAGCCTCGGTTTACTAACACCTGTCGCCCATCCTCCGTACTGAAGCGACTCAACAGCTCATAACCCACCTTGCCTTGGTAGATTTTATTATCGAGCAAGAAGCTCTCTTGCTCATATTGACCCGATATAATCACCGGACGAAAATTCTGAAGTTCGCCTGCGGAAAGCTCAGATAATGCTTGCGCAGGTAACGCAGACCGACCTTGCTGATCTGCCAACATTTGCGCTTTGTAGTCAGCCCGATCCAACTGCCAGAAGCCCAAGAATAAGGTGAGGGGCAAAAAAATGAGACAAAATAAACCAATCTTCAGTAAAACTTTAGAACTTGCTTTCTGTGTTTGATGCACTTCTTCCAACACTACGACTGCCTACTTCTATTTTAGTCGACTTGCTTTCACCTAGCTCAAGAACACCCTTTACTCTTTAACCTTGTTGTCGCTACACTCGGTAAAAACGAAGAGGACATACCATGCTCAAAGTTATCATCGGCTTATTACTCATCGGCGTCGTCATCAGCCTTTTCTCAGGACTGGTCTTTTTAGTCAAAGACGATGGAAAATCAAAACGCCTTGTCTACTCGCTCGCCGTGCGTGTTTCCCTTGCCGCACTCATCGTTTTGCTCGTTGCTATTGCGCTTTACACGGGCGAAATCGAACTTAATGCCTCGCCTGTATAGAGCGCCGGACGTCGAGTTAAGTCTTTATAGCAATTTTCAGCGCTGCTTCGACGTCGTATCTCAGGTTGAGTTAAAGGATGTAGACCATAAAAAACAAGCCCAACCACACTACATCAACGAAATGCCAATACCAGCTAGTTGCCTCAAAAGCGAAGTGGTTGTCTTTGTCAAAGTGCCCTTTTCGAATGCGGAAATACATAATAATTAACATTAACGTGCCTAAGGTAACATGCGCACCATGAAAGCCCGTCAGTAGAAAGAACGTCGTACCATAAATACCTGACTCCAGCGTCAAATCTAAGTCATTATATGCTTCAACATACTCTTCACCTTGAAAAAACAAAAACACACAACCCAGCACGATTGTCGCGATTAACCACATTTTCAATGCGTTGCGTTTGCCCTCTTTCAGCGCGTGATGGGCAAACGTTACGGTGACACTAGACGCGACTAACAATACCGTATTCAGTAAAGGTAAATGCCATGGATCAATTAAGGCTTTTGGGCCAGGGTAGAGCTCTGGATTTGGATTCGCCATTAATGGCCATGTCGCTTCAAAACCAGGCCAAAGCAACTCACCTGTCGAGGCATTTGCACCTTCACCGCCCAGCCATGGCACGGATAAGACACGAACATAAAACAACGCACCAAAAAACGCGGCAAAGAACATCACCTCTGAGAAGATAAACCAGCTCATACCCCATCGGAACGAACGATCCATTTGAGCACTATACAAGCCCTCCCTACTCTCACTGATCACATGACCAAACCAGCCAAACAGCATATAGGCCATCATGAAAGCACCGGTGAGAAACACCAACCAAGACATCCCAGTACTTTCATTGGCTGAGCCTGCGTTAATTATGTTGGCCGCACCCACTGCCGTCATGAATAACCCAATGGAGGCAATGATAGGCCAACGGCTCTGGGCGGGGACATAATAACTCGATTCTGCACTCATTATTTTAAACTCCTTTATGGTTAGACGATGCGCATTATCGTTTGCGTTCGTCTATTTCTTATTTTTAACGCACCGCTAACTCATTTTTATTTTCTGTTTCAACATCTAACAAAGCCTCGGTCTGATCAAACAATGTGTAGGACAATGTCAAGGTGCTTAAATGATCAGGTAATGCTTGATCCACCACGAATCTCAGCGGCATTAGCACTTCTTCACCCGGCTCCAAAGTCTGCGACGTAAAACAGAAACATTCAGTTTTATGAAAGTAGCCGGTTCCCTCGGACGGGGACAAACTGGGTACAGCTTGGGCAATCATTCGCTTGCTTGTTGGGTTCTTAGCGTAATAGTTCACCTCAGCCATCGCACCGGGATGTACCTTAATTTGAAATTCAACTGGGCGAAATTCCCAAGGCATACTTTCGTTATTGTTGGCGATAAACTGCACGCGAACACGACGACTTTCGTCAACCTGTTGCTTTCCCGCTTCCGCTTCCGAGTACTGCCCTCGCGTTTTCCCGTTTAATCCTGTCACTTCGCAAAAAACGTCATACAAGGGCACCAAAGCAAAACCGAAACCAAACATTGCGACCACCGCAATCACTGATTTAGCAATAGTCCGTCGATTCTGCCCTTGATGTCCCATTAACCCTCAACTCACTCTACTTAATTTCTGGCGGGGTCGAAAAGGTGTGGTAAGGCGCGGGAGATGGAATTGTCCACTCTAAGCCTTCAGCACCTTCCCAAACTTGATCTGTCGCGGGCTTGCCACTTCGGATCGCCTGAATCACTAAATACAAAAACAAGAGCTGTGTGGCGCCAAAGGTAAACGCCCCGACCGACGAAATACTGTTGAAGTCAGCGAACTGCAAGGCATAGTCTGGAATACGGCGCGGCATACCGGCCAATCCCAAAAAGTGCATGGGGAAAAACGCGAGATTCATTCCCACAAATGACATCCAAAAGTGCCATTTCGCCAGCGTTTCGCTATACATATTGCCACACCACTTCGGCAACCAATAATACACCGCAGCAAAAATACCAAAGATTGCACCAGGCACCAGCACATAGTGAAAGTGCGCGACGACGAAATACGTATCATGGTATTGGAAATCGGACGGCGCGATCGCCAGCATCAAACCTGAAAAACCGCCAATTGTGAATAAAATGACGAACGCAATAGAGAACAGCATCGGTGCTTCAAAGGTTAATGAACCTCGGAACATCGTCGTTACCCAGTTAAACACTTTCACGCCTGTCGGCACCGCGATTAACATGGTTGCATACATAAAGAAGAGCTCACCGAACAATGGCATACCGACGGTAAACATATGATGCGCCCAAACGATAAAAGACAAAATGGCGATGGACGCAACGGCATATACCATCGAATGGTAACCGAATAAGGGCTTGCGACTAAACGTTGGTATAATCTGCGAAACCACACCAAAGGCAGGTAATATCATGATATATACTTCGGGGTGGCCAAAGAACCAAAACACGTGCTGAAACAATACCGGATCCCCACCACCGGCGGCATCAAAGAACGACGTGCCAAAGTGAACGTCCATCAGCATCATGGTTACCACGCCCGCAAGCACCGGCATCACCGCAATCAACAAGAAGGCCGTAATCAACCAAGTCCAAACGAATAGCGGCATTTTCATCAGTGTCATACCGGGCGCTCGCATATTCAAGATCGTTGCGACCACATTAATCGCCCCCATAATCGAGGAAATGCCCATCATATGCACACCGAAAATAAAATAGGTTACGGTATCTGGTGCGTACGTCGTCGATAACGGCGCATAGAAAGTCCAGCCAAAGTTGGGGCCGCCGCCTTCCATAAACAGGGTGCTAAGCAGCAGACCAAACGCAAATGGCAATATCCAGAAGCTCCAGTTATTCATCCGAGGCAACGCCATATCCGGTGCGCCGACCATCATCGGAATCAGCCAATTGGCAAGACCGACAAACGCAGGCATTACTGCCCCGAATACCATGATCAAACCATGCATGGTCGTCATTTGGTTGAAGAATTCAGGCTCCACCAACTGCAAACCTGGCTGAAAAAGTTCGGCACGTATGGTCAACGCCATACAGCCGCCAATCAAAAACATAGCAAAACTAAACCATAGGTACATCGAACCAATATCTTTGTGGTTCGTTGTGAATAACCAACGGGCTATGCCCTTGGGTGGACCATGATGCTCATGCTCATCGTGGATTGGGTTGTCTAATACCGCGCTCATAAGCCCTCCTATTTATTTCTGTAATCAACGACGTCTGCCGCAGAGATGTTTTCACCCGTGTCATTCCCCCAAGCGTTCCGCTCATAGGTTACGACTGCCGCAATGTCTACGTCACTAAGTTGATCGCCGTATGCCTGCATCGCTGACCCTGCTATCCCGTCGACCACCACTTCAATATGCTTTTGGATATCATTAAGCGCGATGTCGCTCCCTTTTAATGCGGGGAATGCTGGCGGAATACCTGCACCATTGGGTTGGTGGCAAGCCGCACACGTTTTAAGATAAACCTCTTCGCCGCGCTGCATTTGCTCTTCAAGCGTAAACGTAAGCGCCGCCAGTGCAGCCGCCGCTTTTGCTTGCTCTTGCTTTTGAATTATCCAGTCGTCATATTCGGCCTGTTCCACTGCTCTGACCACGACGGGCATAAAGCCATGATCTTTACCACACAACTCCGTACATTGACCTCGATAGATACCAGGCTCGTTTATTCGGGTCCAACTTTCATTAATAAAACCAGGAATAGCATCTCTCTTTACGGCAAAATCAGGTACCCACCAGGAGTGAATAACGTCATTGGCGGTAACGAGGAAGCGAATTTTCTTATTAATCGGCACAACAAGGGCGTTGTCCACTTCTAACAAGTAATTTTCGTTCTTTTGAGCGGCGTTATATATTTCATCTTTTGGCGTCGATAAACTGCTGAAAAAGTTAACATCTTGCCCCAGATATTCGTAGCGCCATTTCCACTGGTAACCTGTGATTTTTATATCCACATCGGCGTCGCTAGTATCGTACATGTCGATTAGCACCGTTGTTGCCGGGATAGCCATCACAATCAATATAATTGCAGGCACGATGGTCCAAAGGATCTCGACCGTCGTATTATCATGGAAGTTTGAAGCCACCGCACCTTTGCTTTTGCGGTGTTTGAAGATTGAGTAAAACATTACACCAAACACTACGACGCCAATCGCCACGCAGATCCAAAAGATCGTCATGTGCAGGTCGTAGACGGAATGACTAATATCAGTCACCCCGCGTGTCATGTTTACTCCATACTCTGCGCTAACATCCGCTGCATAAAATGCAGACAGCAGCAGACTTAGCGCCCCTAAACCTAGGCGTGATCGCATACGGGTCTCCACAGATTTTTTATTGTTGTTGCTGTGAGGCTTCTATACTGCACTACTCGCAGAAGCTCAAGTAACAGTTACTATTTTTATGGTTCGATTGAGTATAGCGGTGAAATTTTAAGAGGCGCAATGCTTTTTTTACAATATCCTTACAAATTTTTATCAATGAGAACAATTTGCACGTTTAACGGGAATCCTACGGTTTCGGCGGCTCAATAATTTTAACCAGGGTAACCTCTGTTTCAGCTTGATCATCCTCGTATTGATTCACACGCGTATCCAGCTCATCTACCTGCACGGCGGCCACTTGCTTCTCAAGAAAGTCGCACGCCACACACTCCTTGAAACGGCCCTCCTCATTGTCGTAACTCACTAGGCGATCCATCGCACCACAGCGCGGACAGACTGCCCCAGCAATAAATCGTTTGGTTGTCATACCTCTATACCCATTTGCCCCAATAGCGCATCGACCCGCGCCTCGCGACCTCGAAACGATTTAAACATCACGGATATGTCGCGCGACCCACCCAATTCAAGCAGCTCACTGCGAAATCTTTTACCCGTTTTAGCGTTAAAAATACCCTCTTCCTCAAATGCGGAAAACGCATCCGCCGCAAGCACCTCAGCCCATTTGTAGCTGTAGTAACCTGCCGCATAGCCCCCTGCGAAGATATGCGTAAAGGCATGACTAAAGCGAGCGTAATTCGGAGGCTGAATCACAGCGAATTGATCCCGCACCTGCTTAAATATTTCGGCAATCTTTGTTTCGCCCGCGCGGTAATCGCGATGCAATATAAAATCGAAACTTGCAAACTCCAACTGTCGCGCCATCAACATGCCGGCATGGTAGTTTTTCACCTGCAAAAGCTTCTGCAAATCGGTGTCTGGTAAGCGCTCACCCGTCTCATAATGACCACTTATCAATGCTAAGCCTTCACCTGCCCAGCACCAATTTTCCATAAGCTGGCTTGGCAACTCCACTGCATCCCAGGGCACACCGCTAATGCCCGCAACATCCGGCAGGTCTATCGTCGTGAGGCAATAGTGCAAAGCATGGCCGAATTCATGGAAAAGAGTCGTTAATTCCTGATGCGTCAGTAGGCTTGGCCGGTCTTTGTCTGGTGGCGTAAAGTTACAAACCAAAAATGCGATGGGCAAACGCAGTTCTCGCTGCAAATGCGAACGGCGATGACACGAGCCTACCCATGCACCACCCCGCTTACCCTCTCGCGCATAAAAATCCATGTACACATACGCCAACGTCTCCCCTTGTCGAGACAAAGCAAAACACTTCGTATCGGGATGCGGCGTTTTAGCGTCTTTGTGCTCCGACACATCGACATCAAATAGACGCTTAGTAATCTCAAACAGCCCGTCAAGCACCCTAGGGAGCGGAAAGTAAGCTCGAATCTTTTCTTCCTCAACTTCAAATTTTTGCTGCTTAAGAGACTCACTTAAGAACAACACATCCCAAGCTTCGATAGAGTCGTAACCGTATTTCTCACGCGCAAACTTGGCTAATTGTGCCTTTTCTTGAAGGGCTAGCGCTTTGGACTTTTCTCCCAACTGCGTCAAAAAACTCATGACCTGCTCAGAACTCTCCGCCATTTTTCTCTCAAGCGATAGATCAGAAAAATTATCGAAACCTAATAGGCTTGCCATCTCTTTACGTAACCTTAAGATCTTTTCGATCACCGAAGAATTATCCCATTGCTTATCACTCGCCTGCTCTGAGGCGCGCGTTAAATAAGCCCGGTACATCTCTTCACGTAGATCGCGATTTTCGGCATACGTCATCACCGGCAAATAACTTGGCATTTCTAGGTCTATCAACCAGCCACCCTCATGCTCTTTGTCCACCGCTTTTGTGGCAAACATGCGCTTCGCTGAGTCAGGAACTCCCAATAAATCCTGCTCGCTTACGATATGCTTACGCCAAGCTTGTGTGGCGTCTAGCACGTTTTCTGCAAATTGATTTGTCTGCGTCACCAACTCTTTTTTAATACTGGCCAGCCTTATTTTTTTATCGTCCGGCAAGGCGACACCAGATAGGCGAAAATCACGGAGAATATTAAGCAAGCTCTTTTGCGCCGCTTCATTGAGCGCTGAGTACTCTGCACTGTCCGCAATCGATTGATAAGCAAGGTAGAGTTCTTTATTTTGACCTCTCTGCGTATGGTAATCCGTTATTTCTGCAGACATTTGCTTATAAAGTTCACGAAGCTCCTCACTATCAAGCACTGCCTTGTAGTGCGACATCAACGACCAAACATGACTCAATTTCTCTTCCGCAATCGCCAGCGGTTGAGCAAACGTCCCCCAAGAACGCACGTCTGCGGCTAATAACTCGCTCAATAGAGCTCGATTCTCTGCCATAAGCTGCTGAAGTGCGGGTTTAAATTGGGTGATTTTTATCTGATCAAAGGCAGGCAATTTAGAGGGCATTAACAAGGGGTTTGTCATGAAAAAACTCGCAACTATTATTGTCGCTACGTATCACATCAGTAGCTTTGAAAAATCATTAGGTTTAAGGTTACTAATACTTCCCAATGTAAACCAGTGGTGGGCAATTAAAATTGCCGTAAATCACAAACTATAAAACATAATGCTATGACGATTCGCTCTTACTTCCAATATAAACCCAACATAGAAAAAGGGGTGTTCATTGACCCTAGCGCGCTTGTTATTGGCCAAGTTCAGATCGGAGAGGACAGTTCAATTTGGCCCATGACCGTGATCCGTGGTGACATGCACCGCATCCAGATAGGCAAACGAACAAGCATCCAAGATGGATCAGTATTACACATTACGCATGCTAGCGACTTTAACCCGGGCGGTTACCCACTCGTTATTGGTGATGAGGTAACCGTTGGCCACAAGGCTCTATTGCATGGCTGCACTATCGGCAACAGAGTGTTAGTGGGTATGGGTGCTATTGTTATGGACGGCGCCGTCATCGAAGACGAAGTAGTGCTAGCAGCGGGCAGTCTGGTTCCGCCCGGTAAGGTGCTAACCTCCGGCAAATTGTATCGAGGCAGCCCTGCAAAAGAAGCACGAGATCTAACACAAAAAGAACTCAACTTCTTCCGGTATACCGCTGGAAATTATGTAAAATTAAAGGATAAGCATCTGCAAGCAACAGCGCCACCACCAAAGCAGGCTCCAACCAAAGCCTCTAAATGACGCTACTGAGCACCGTTTTTACGCAAGACCTCAATGTATGGCGCCGCTTTGGCAAACCCTGACATACGCTCGAGCAAGGTCACACCGTCGGGGTTTCGGGCGCTGATATCTCGACCCGCTTCGACAAAATAAGGGACAAATCGCGCGAAAAACTCGGGGGTCATATATTGGTAAGCCTCTTTCAATACAAAGAAATCTGGATTGATATCGTCACGTGGAATCAAATCCAAAAATGACTGAATCCGCTCATCACTCCACTCTTCGCCTTCAACTTTTGGCTGACTTGGACCGCTCATGCTCATTACTCCGTAAACATTTGCGGCCATTATAGCGATCCAAACAACTTTGGCTAGAAGTCAAAGCCTCGACTTTCACATTCTGGATCGAAAATGCTGATTTCAACACGACGATTTTTCGCTCGATTCGCGATCGAATCGTTAGGCACTAAAGGGTTGGTTTCGGCGCGACCCGTCGCACTAACACGATTTGGATCGATCTTATTATTAAAAATAAGCTGGTGCACCACACTTACCGCTCGCGCTGCGGACAAGTCCCAGTTTGATCGAAAGCGATTTGACGTAACCGGCAAGTCGTCTGTGTATCCCGACACAACAATCTGACCATTACAACCGGCTAGTACCTCTTCAATTTTCTCAATAATTGGGAACATTTCATCCATCAGCTCCTCACTACCCGAGCTGAAGATCGTCGCTTCAGAAAATCGAACGACTACTTTTTCTGAGTCATAAGTAACGTTCAATGCGTTTGATACAATCTCGGCCTCTAGTTCATCTACTAGGGTTTCGGTTAAGTTTTCGATATTTGGATCAATCTGCGTCACAAAATCAACGCCTTCTGACTGCTCTAACATCTCAACATCATCGGCCTCCATTTCCTCTTCAAATTGCGCAAATTCACGCTCAATCTGACTTACATCTTGCGCCGGAGGCGGCGGCGGGGGCGGCTCATCTTCAAATATGATTTGCCCCCCTGGACTCGACTCTAACAAAGAAAACCCAAACGCCTGCGATAACGATTGCGCCATCAATTCATATTTGTGAAGATCCATCTTAGAGAAGCTGAGTAACAAAATAAAAAACGTTAGCAACAGCGACATCAAATCAGCAAAAGTGATAATCCAACCACTATTACCTTCTTGTTTTTTTGGTCTTTGAGGGATTGCCTTCATACAGGCCTCTAAGCGTCGCTTGTCGCGAGCCGCTGCTTAGCAGTTAAGAAGGAGGATAAGACTTCAGAAATAACTTTCGGGTTTTGACCTTTCAAGATATTTTGAACGCTCGTGATGACCAACGTCATATTTCGGTGCTCTTCGACGGCCTTCATGCCTAATTTATCGGCAAGCGGGATCGCAAACACTTGCGCAATGAATGCGCCATAAAAAGTCGTCAACAATGCAACGGCCATAGCAGGGCCCACTGAACTCGGATCAGACATATTATTGAGCATTTGAACCAGACCCACCAGCGTTCCCAGCATACCCATACCCGGTGCGGTTTCCGCGATGCCCTTGAACACTCGTTCAGCAACCTCGTAGCGTTCGATGGATTGTTGCAGATCTTGAAGCAGGACCTCTTCGATGAATTCTGGCGGATGGCCGTCAATACATAACGAGATACCTTTCTGTAAAAAGACGTCGTCGATATCGGCATTTTCCAAACCTAAAATGCCTTCCTTTCGAACAATGCCTGCTAAATTACGCACCTGCTCTATCAGCAGAATAGGATTAACGGTTTTATCCATAAACACCGTCGCGAACGCAAGTTTGAACGCGGAGCCAAGAGTACTGATACGGAATTTTATAATCGTTATGAACATCGTGCCAATAAACACGATGGCGAGTCCTGGAACATTAACAAAATCAAGCAGGCCGGAGTCGAGCAAAATTGCCCCAACAATAATCGCTGCGCCAGCGATCAGCCCTATTAGGGTGGCGAAATCCATATATTCTAAATACCTAAGAGCACGTGCGCCCAAGGCGCCTTGTAGTTTTATAATTTATCTAATTGAACCCTAGTCGAGTAAGCAGACTAGTGCCAATTTTTACCGACTTTCCTCTATCTTATTTGCCAATCGCTCAACGCACGATTTTGTGCATGGCTGAATGCCTCGCCAAACACGAAATGCCTCAGCTGCCTGCTCTACCAACATACCCAACCCATCGAGACACAATGCTGCACCCTGAGCACTTGCCCAAACATTAAAACTCGTTTGTTCTTTGCCATACATCATGTCATAGACGACCGTATGCTGAGTAATTAAACGTCTTGCGATCGGCGGGGCGTCGCCGGATAAACTCATCGAGGTTGCATTGATGATTAAATCAAAGGTCCCATTTAAGGCGTCAAGATTCTCCGCAATGCATGGCGCATTCGCATTTTTCACAAACTTTTCTTTATATCGGCCAACTAATGCCTCAGCTTTAGCAGCGGTTCGATTTGTTAAAACAAGTTCGCTAGGGCTCTCCGCCATAAGTGGTTGAAAAACCCCCTTCGATGCGCCGCCAGCACCAAGCAATAAAATCCGCCGACCGGCTATCTTAATCGCGTTATTTTGTCGTAAATCGTTCACTAAACCGCAGCCGTCGGTATTATCACCCCATAACACGCCATTCTGCATATACAGGGTATTTACGGCCTCTGCGAACGCCGCACGCGGGCTGAGCTCATCACACATAGCAAACGCTTGCTCTTTAAACGGAACGGTCACGTTAAGACCTTTATTTTGCGGTTCAGCAAAAAAATTCTTTACGGTGCCCATAAACCCATCGAGCGGCGCTTCAATGGTTGTATATGCCAGTGCCTGGTTAGTCTGTTTTGCGAATAAAGTATGAATTTCCGGCGACTTGCTATGAGAAATAGGGTTCCCAATCACCGCATATTGATCGAGCGTCGCCATACTACACCCCTCCTATCCAGTCTCGTGGCACAAGGTAATCCGCAAGTCCCGCTTCTTCACTCCCAGTTTGTGGTTCAAAATTATACTCCCAGCGCACCAACGGTGGTAAGGACATTAAAATTGATTCGGTACGACCACCCGACTGCAATCCAAATAAGGTGCCTCGATCAAAGACCAGGTTAAACTCAACATAACGCCCACGACGATATAGCTGAAACTGGCGTTGATGCGCATCAAACGGCATGTCTTTTCGACGCTGCACAATCGGCAAGTAGGCGGACAAATAGCTATTACCAACCGCCTGCATATAAGCAAAACTTTTGTCAAAGCCCAACTCATTTAAATCATCAAAAAATAGGCCGCCAACCCCTCGGGTTTCGTCGCGATGCTTAAGATAGAAATAATCATCACACCATTTTTTATGCTTCTCGTATAAGGTCTCTCCATGCGCATCACACGCGGCTTTCGCTACTTGATGCCAGTGAACGCAATCCTCATCAAACCCATAACAAGGCGTGAGGTCGTAACCGCCGCCAAACCACCACACCGGCGCTGCCCCTTCCTTTTCAGCGATGAAAAAACGCACATTTGCATGCGATGTCGGCACATAGGGATTGAGCGGGTGCATGACTAGAGACACCCCCATGGCTTGAAAGGAACGACCCACCAGCTCTGGCCTTGCGGCGGTCGCAGCCGCTGGCAATTGAGCGCCCGATACGTGAGAGAAATTGACTCCACCTTTTTCGAATACTGCGCCGTCTTTCATCACGCGAGTTCGCCCGCCACCGCCTAAACCGGGTTCTCGCTCCCAGGCGTCCTCAACAAATTTCCCATTATCATCTGCGGCCTCTAAATTATTACAAATCGAGTCTTGTAAACTTAGAAGGTAGCTTTTTACTTGCTGTAGCATGGTTTGTCTCGTTTAAGCTCTCAAAATTTCTCGCGTTTTCAGATCGATGATTTGCGATGCCCGAGCGGCGCAACCTAATGAACCACTCAATACATAATCTAGTCGATCAGCAAAGTAACGCTGCACTTTTAGACGATTTAACGCTGATGGCATCCCGGCAGGATTAGCTGAAGTGGAGACCAATGCGCCGCCGAATGCTTCGCATAACGCAGCGCAAATCGGGTGCGCCGTTAGACGAATAGCCACACTCGTATGCTGGCCTTTGACCCAACACGGCACCAACTGTTGTTCGTCTTCGACCAACCAGGTAGTCGCTCGATCAGAGGCTTGTGATCGCGTTAAACACGCCTGCTGATCCGGCGGCAACGACCTCAACAACCGGCCAAAGTGCGCAGGCTTAGACCCAATAAGAATTAAACCCTTAGACATGTCACGGCCTTTTATCGTTAATATCCGTTGCACTGCATTTTGGTTGAACGGATCGCAACCTAAACCCCATACAGCCTCTGTCGGATAGGCTAACACACCACCCCGCGCAATAATTTGTGCGGCATATTGTGCTCGCCACTGAAAATATGGAATTGTCTTCGACATAGAAAAACCAGAAATTTAATCGGGCAAAGTGTACTTACTTCACTCGCTGATAGCCACCCGCGACCAAGGCAATCGCACCGCGCAACTCAAGATCTAGAAGCTTCTCACTCAATTCATCAAAATCTAAGTTTAAGCGCGCATACATCTCGTCAAAACTAATCGTCGCAGACCCTATTTCGCGCAGCAAAAAACATTCATCGGTAGAAGATATAACGTCGCTCGCTCGACCTTGATTCGAGTCATTACCTGCTGATATTTGCAACATGCTATCACTGTAGTGCGCCAACACATCGTCCGCACATTGCGTCAAACATGCACCCTGTTGAATAAGCTGATTGCAGCCTTGCGCCGTATCTCCTCGAATACTGCCGGGGATAGCAAAAACATCACGATTCTGCTCCAGTGCATAACGTGCCGTGATCAATGACCCACTTTTTAAGCCCGCTTCAATAACTAATACGCCGAGAGATAGCCCAGATACCACGCGATTACGCCGAGGAAAATTGGCAGGTTTTGGCGGCGCACCCAAGGGCATTTCAGTCATAACAAGCCCATTCTCGCTCAATTTTTGATGCAAACCCCGGTGCCCTGCTGGGTAAATCTTATCAATGCCAGTGCCCATGACGGCGATACTGGCACCAGCAACTGAGAGTGCTGCTGCATGCGCCGCGGCATCAATCCCCAATGCCAGGCCACTTACAATAGTTAAGCCGCGACTAGCTAATGCCGATGTAATCTCTTGGGTAATATCTAAGCCCTGCAAAGAGGGCTTCCGACTGCCAACAATCGCTAAACAAGGCTGGTGCACTAAATTTGAATTGCCTTCTAAATACAGAAGAGGCGGCGGCAGATATATCTCTTTTAACCTTTCTGGATAAGATGCACCTCCAAAACAAATAATTTCTCGGTTATCTTCAGCCAGCCAGTCTTCTATTTTTACCGGCAAGTGCAGGAAACTCGACTTTTCAACCTCTCGCATGACGTTACGCGCCATTGCCGGTTTTACGCCATTGTTCAGTAATGCACGGTAGCTTGTTTTGGTAATTGCTTCTATTGAGCCGATTGACTCAAACAGATGATGGAAAGTTTTCAGCCCTAAGCCGGATATTTGCGACAGCCGCAGGCAGGCCGCAAGAGTTTCTCGTTCATTCATTTGTTCTTCCTTGAACCATAAAAAAAGCCGCGCAATGCGCAGCTTTAATTGTCTAGATTATACTGTTTTTTGCAAGTGTACTAACTACAACCTGCGTTTTTTCAACCCCTTCGGATTATGGCACGCGCACTTCGTCTAGCACGGCTAATGGGCGCTGGGCTTTGAGTATCAGTCCATAACTTAGCTTGTCGAAGGTACGAAACACCATCATTAAACCCGCGCGCTGCGCTGGTAACTCCACACGCTCTTTGGTGTACGGATCAACCGTTGTACCGCCAGACTTATATACGGCGAACACATTGCCAATTTCCACCCCTTCGCGCGCCCCCAAATTGATAGTGACAACATGGTACTGTCCAATGTTGTTCACACCTGAGTCGACTGCAATCATTTTCCCCATCAACCCTTCTTTTGGTTTGCTCGGCGTAAAGGTTGAATTCAGTTCTCGATCTTCCGACACCAAAAGCCGATCGCCCTGTCGCACTTCCTCAGAAGAACGAAGGACACGCAGGGTTACGACATCATCGTCTTGCGCACTTACGGACGTGCTTGCGATAGCTCTAGCTTCAAGGCCAAGAAACTCACCGGAATCGGGATCGGTATAACGCTCGCTCTTACGATAAATCCCGAGCTTTTCAGCACCCTTTGCGTCACCTCTTGCGAAAATCTCATCCCCAGCGCCCGTAATCAAATGCGCCTCCTTACCAGAAAGTACATAAGGTGCCGCCTCTAACTCCTCAAGTGTCACAATACGATTCTCAGAGAGAAAGCTGCTAATTGCATCGAGTGGAATAGTTGGGATCGCGGTTGAGATGGGTGCAGCCCGAACTTTTGGGCTCAACTTTACAACCCCATTATTTGGGCCTTCTTTTAACGTAGTAATCCGTGGCTGGCCATCGATATAGATCAGGCCAATCACATCACCTGGAAAAATCAGATGAGGATTCGAAATTTGTGGGTTAACATGCCACACCTCTGGCCACAACCATGGCGAAGTCAAAAAGCGCTCAGAAATATCCCAAAGCGTATCGCCTTTCACAACGGTATAACGATCAGGATGGTTAGCATTTAATTCTGGTGCTGCTGCAAGCTTTAACGACACCAGCGATAATGCCGCAAAAGCAATAAAAAACTTACGAATCATGATTTGCCTATAAAAATATCCATTTATTATGATTAACAGCGCTTCCAATTATTGACCGGCTCATTAAGTTCTAAACATCGGCCTTAGCGGGTTGATTAGCGTCACGCCAGGCCTTCGCACCGGTATTTCAGCTTAAACACTGCAAACCCTTTAAATTTAAGTCATTACACTAACTATAGATGATGTCTAGAGAATTTGTACTCATTAGACTTTCTATTAGATAATAGTAGCAGTGTATTCCTGATACACACCAAAAATTGCCTTTTCATCGATAGAAATTCAGCTAAACCTATGGCCATATTAGAAATACTTGAATATCCAGACTCACGATTACGTAAAATTGCAAAGCCGGTCAAAACGTTTGATGACAAACTCCAAACACTCATCAAAAACATGTTCGAAACCATGTATGACGCACCGGGAATCGGCTTAGCGGCAACACAAGTAGATGTGCATCAACAACTAATCGTGATGGACCTATCCGAGGACAAAAACGAGCCATTGGTCTTTATTAATCCGAGCATCGAAGTGCTTGAAGGCGCCCCCGAGAGGATGCAGGAAGGCTGTCTCTCCGTTCCCGGCTTCTACGAAGATGTAGAGCGGATCGAACATGTATTAATTAAAGCACTAGATAAAAATGGCGAAGCATTTGAGCTGGAAGCTGAGGGTTTACTTGCGGTATGTATCCAACATGAAATGGATCATTTAAATGGAAAGCTGTTCGTTGACTATCTAAGTTCACTTAAGCGCAATCGCATTAAAAAGAAGCTTGAAAAAATCCACAAACAGCGCGCCTAGCGCTTTTGTTCCGTTAGCCTCGACGAGAGACGTTCAATTTGAAAATTGTATTTGCTGGAACCCCGGAATTTGCGGCTGTCGCCCTTGATGCGATAATTGGCGCAGGGCATACTGTTATTGCTGCATATACGCAACCAGATCGCCCAGCGGGGCGCGGAAAAAAACTAATGGCCAGCCCAGTAAAACAACGGGCAACCGCATATAAAATCCCAATTTATCAGCCCCTTAATTTTAAAGAGCCGGAGGCATGCGAGACGCTTTTGGCGCTGCAACCCGATTTAATGATCGTCGCAGCATATGGCCTCATTCTGCCCCAAAATGTTCTAAACATCCCAACCTTTGGGTGTATTAATATACACGCCTCACTTTTACCGCGATGGCGAGGTGCAGCGCCTATTCAACGGGCAATTCAAGCAGGAGACACGGAAACAGGCATAACCATTATGCAAATGGATATCGGGCTTGATACGGGTGATATGCTTATCAAGCATACATGCGCTATTGACGCCAATGACAACGCTGGCATCCTTCATGACAAATTAGCAGCAATGGGTGGCAAAGCCATTTTGGAGTTTCTAGACAGGCGCACGGGGTTGATCGCAAAGCCGCAAAACAATCAACTGGCGAACTATGCCCATAAGCTGTCAAAGCAAGAGGCACAAGTAAACTGGCAGCTAGACGCAGAAAGTATTGTACGCAGCGTGCGTGCCTTTAACCCCTGGCCTGTCGCTTTTACCGAAACCCCACAAGGGCGCGTGCGAATCTTGGAGGCAGAGCGGGTGGAAACTAGCGAGGCCCGCATACCCGGCACCATCATTGAAAAAAGCAAACGAGGCATATATATCGCGTGTGGCGAAAACAGTATTCGCATCAACCGCCTGCAAATTCCGGGTGGTAAACCAATTAACGTAAGTGATTTCGTAAACGGCGGCAAAGCGCTTCTTAATGCAGGTGACATATTAACGATACCAGAATGAGACTAACATAAGATGCGCGAGACACACCGCTTCAATGCTCGAGCCTTGGCATGCGAAATTTTACACGATGTTATTGTCGAACAGCGTTCGTTATCTAATGTGCTCCCCAAACGTCTGACGCAAGCACCCGTGAAAGAAAAGGCCCTCGTACAAGAGCTCTGCTATGGCTCTGCACGCTGGTATTTTTATTTAGAGGCGCGCTGTATCGCTTTGATGCAGCGGCCAATGGATAAACGTGATGCGAAAGCGAAAATTCTGCTTGTTATTGGTGCGTATCAGGTACTGATGATGCGCACCCCAAATCATGCGGCCATTAATGAAACCGTAGACGCCAGTGAGACACTGCAACTGCATCGGTTTAAAGCCCTAATAAATGCGATCCTTCGAAAACTCGCAGGCGCTGAGGCGGTTGATCAAGCTGACGCACTCGCGACGCAAAGCTTCCCAGAATGGATGCAAGCGAAGCTCACGAACAATTGGCCGCAACAAGCTGCGAATATTTTTATTGAAAGTAATGCACGCCCGCCTATGTGCTTGCGTGTCAATGCAAAACAGCACGACCGACATGACTACCTGTCAAAACTGAAGAACGCCTCGATTAATGCGGTTGAGGCACCCTTTTCCTCCTACGGCGTTTATTTGGAAAGCCCCTGTGACGTGGACGCATTGCCTGACTTCTCTTCGGGTGCAGTCAGTGTTCAAGACGAAGCTGCGCAACTTTGCACGCAATTGCTGGATCTTGCACCCGAACAATCCGTGCTCGATGCATGCGCCGCCCCTGGCGGAAAGACCTGTGCAATGTTAGAACAGGCGCCAGGCATAAACGTTACCGCCATTGATTGTGAAGCGATTCGTCTAAAACGACTTGACGATAATCTTAATCGCCTTGGCTTGAGCGCACAGGTAATTTGTGCGCAGGTACAGGACTTAAAAAAATGGTGGGACGGCGAGGGCTTTGACCGTATATTAATTGACGCGCCATGCAGCGCAAGTGGCGTGATTAGGCGACACCCAGACATAAAACTTTTAAGAAAGCAGGAAGATCTCAAGAATCTTGCAGAACTCCAACTACAATTATTAGAAAGCCTCTGGCGAACCCTAAAAAATGGGGGCAGATTAGTCTATGCGACATGCTCGATTTTTCCGCAAGAAAACAGTCGTGTGATTGAACGTTTTCTCAGTAGAACAGCCGATGCAGAGCTTGTGTCTATTCAGGCATCTTGGGGCTTCGATACAGGCTTTGGGCGACAATTATTCCCAAAAGAAAATGGGCATGATGGATTTTTTTATGCCAGCTTGCATAAGTTATAGAATATGAGTGATAGCTAAACCAATATGAAAATATTAATCGTGGGCGCTGGACAGGTAGGCGGGACACTCGCGGAAAACTTAGCCCGTGAAGAAAATGACATCACCGTAATTGATAACAATGCGGTACGGCTGCGCGAACTGCAAGATCGGCTCGACATTCGCACCATTGAGGGTCAAGGTTCTTATCCTGATGTGTTGCAGCAAGCCGGCGCTGAAGACGCCGATATGCTCATCGCGGTTGCAAACAGTGATGAGGTAAATATGATGGCTTGCCAGGTAGCGCATTCCTTGTTCAAGACACCGACAAAAATAAGTCGAGTTCGCGCGCCCTCGTATCTCAACAATAAAGCATTATTTCGTAATGAAGCGGTTCCAGTTGATGTTCTCATCAGCCCAGAGCAAGTAGTGACAAAACACATCACTCGCTTATTAGAATACCCTGGTGCACTGCAAGCACTCGACTTTGCAGACGGCAAAGCACGATTGATTGCCATTCGTGCATGTAACGGCGGCCCACTTATCGGTCATGAATTAGCGGCCATTCGCGAGCACATGCCAAATATTGATACACGAGTCGCTGCCATTTTTCGCGATGGCAGCCCAATCATTCCAAGCGGAAGTACGATTATTCAAGAGGGTGATGAAGTTTTCTTCATTGCCGCAACCGATCACATCCGCGCAGTAATGAGCGAGCTTCAACCGCTAGAAGGCAGCTACAAACGCATTATTATTGCAGGTGGCGGTAACATTGGCGCAAGCCTCGCGAGCAAGCTGGAACGCCGCTACCATGTCAAAATTATTGAAACGCATCACCCTCGCTGCGTGCAATTATCCGAGCGGTTAGAGAAAACCATCGTTCTGCAAGGCAATGCCGCGGACAAAGACATGCTATTGGAGGAAAATATCGAAGACACCGATGTTTTCATTGCGGTTACGAATGACGATGAAGCCAACATAATGGCCTCAATGTTGGCCAAGCGTGTTGGCGCTCGCAAGGTGATCACATTAATCAGCAACCCTGACTATGTAGATCTTATCCAAGGCGGCGAAATTGATATTGCTGTGTCGCCGCAACAAACTACTATTGGTAGTTTATTGACGCATATTCGTCGGGGCGATGTGGTGAATGTACACGCATTACGACGCGGCGCGGCAGAGGCCATTGAAGCGATTGCACACGGTGATCATCGATCGTCAAAAGTAGTCGGTAAACGCCTTGACGAAATTGCTTTGCCCAGTGGCACAACCATTGGTGCCATTGTGCGCAAGAAACAAGTCTTAATTGCACACGATCATATTCGTATCGAGCCCGATGACCATGTCATTTTATTCTTGATAGATAAGCGCAAAATTCGCGAAGTAGAAAAGCTTTTTCAGGTTGGCTTGAGCTTTTTCTAACAGACTACTCCAGCATTTATAGAGACCTCTTAAGACATGCAATATACAACGATCGGCAGAATGTTAGGCTTACTCCTAATGTTATTCAGCATTACCATGCTGCCGTCTATAGGTGTGTCGTTTATCTATGATGATGGCCAAGTGCTCACCTTTACACACGCCTTCGCATTAACGCTGGGGCTCGGCTTGCTTATCTGGATGCCTCTGAGCAATCAGAAAAAAGAACTGCGTGTACGCGACGGTTTCTTGATTACCGTTCTGTTTTGGTTGGTGCTGAGTCTAAGTGGTTCAGTCCCTCTTTACCTCTCTGATCAACCGAGCCTTTCTTTTGTTGACGCCTACTTTGAGTCGCTCTCGGGGTTAAGCACCACTGGCGCCACCGTGATTACTGGCCTAGATGATCTACCTAAATCGATTCTTTGGTACCGCCAACAACTACAATGGTTGGGCGGAATGGGTTTAATTGTACTCGCCGTTGCCGTCCTACCAATGCTCGGCGTTGGTGGTATGCAGCTTTACAGAGCGGAAGCGCCGGGACCGGTTAAGGATAGTAAACTTACCCCGCGCATCACTGAAACAGCGAAAGCCCTTTGGTACATCTACCTCGGGTTAACCGTACTCTGTGCATCGGCTTATTGGGCAGCTGGTATGGATGGATTTGATGCCATTGCGCACAGTTTTTCGACCATCGCGATCGGTGGTTACTCAACGCATGATGCAAGTATCGGCTATTTTAATAGCCCTATTATTGAGCTTGTCGCTATATTCTTCATGTTTGTGTCAGGCGTGAATTTTGCACTGCACTTCACGGCTTGGCGCGCCAACACGCCCAAAGTTTATCTAAGGGATCCTGAATTCCGCTTCTACGCCTCGATTATGCTCGGGGTTTGTGTTGTGACTATTGCGACCCTTTACATTAGTGACTCTTATAATCTATTCGATGCCGTCATCAAAGGTACCTTTGAAGTGGTCTCCATTGCTACCACTACAGGGTACGCCACAGCTGATTTCTCAAGCTGGCCCTTCGTTTTGCCTTTTTTATTATTTGTCGTGGCGTTTGTTGGCGGGTGCGCGGGCTCAACAGGCGGCGGCATGAAAGCGATACGAATTTTGTTAATCTTCAAACAAGGTTTACGAGAAATTAAACGCCTCATTCATCCAAACGCCATTATCCCAATCAAAATAGGCAAAAAGCCCGTACCGGACCGCGTGTTGGAGGCGGTATGGGGCTTCTTCTCGGTTTACCTATTGATGTTCGTTATTTTGTTACTTCTTTTGTTAGCGGCGGGCTTAGATCAAGTGACCGCTTGGTCTGCGGTGGGCGCATGTATCAACAACTTGGGTCCGGGGCTAGGTGCAGTCGCGACCCACTACGGCGATCTGCCTGACTTCGCGAAGTGGGTTCTGTGCTTTGCAATGCTGCTCGGACGCCTCGAAATATTTACACTGCTGGTTTTGTTTACCCCAGCATTTTGGCGGTCATAGTGCAGAGACAGATACGAAAAGCTAGGCTGTCTTGAGTCGTTTAAAACGATTTAACAACCCGCCTTTTAACAGCTCTAATTCACTCTTTGCTCGCTGCAATACAGTCTCAGCAACACTGCCATTGCTTCTTTGCAAGTAAAAAGCTGCCGTCGCCCGCATCCCCTTATACGCGTCAGAATCTTCCGATAACTCGTACCAATGCGCAATCTTGGCTAATGATTTCGCAAAAGCAGCCTCTTCGCCATGCACTGCAATCGAAATCGTTGTGCGCTTAATTTTCTTGTCCCACGGCACATTAATTCGCAACTCAAAAACTTCTGCTGGCGCGCGGCCATCTCGGGTCACATTAATCCTACGCAAACCCTTTATCGAACCATCGGAGCGAACATGATAACCGGCAGATCGTGTTTGCGCTTGATAAAACGCGTGCTGCGCTTTCGCAGCTTGCGCATCAAGCTTCTGGGCCAGTTGATAGGCAGCCTGCTCATCTTTGCTGTCTTTAATTCGGACATACTCTTGATATTCTTTACCGCCCCATGCGCGGTAAACACGAAAATAAGACAACTCGCCATATTTGTGATCATAAATGGCCATGCAATACCTCTTGCTAAAACGTGCTTATCCTCACTCTTTTTTTTACGCTTATTGAGGTCTATACACTTACTTGTTTAAACTTCATCTCTCTGATTAACAGACAATTACAACGCTATTATTAACGTTTGAGGGACTTGTATGCAATATTCCGTTTACCTTTCTGGTGAAATTCATACTGATTGGCGCGAGCGCATCGTTACCGGTATCAGTGAAGCCGGACTCGCGATAACTTGCTTAGCACCTGTGACTAATCACCAAGACAGTGATGCCGTCGGGGTGCGTATTCTTGGCGAAGAAGAGCAGGATTTTTGGAAAGATCACAAAGCAGCGAAGATCAATTCACTTCGAACCAATACCATGATTGCAAAGGCTGACCTGGTTGTTGTTCGTTTTGGCGACAAATACAAGCAATGGAACGCAGCATTTGAAGCCGGTATTGCAATTGGGCTGGGCAAACCTATCATCGTCATTCATGACCCGCAAATCACCCACCCTCTCAAGGAAATTGACGGTGCGGCGATGGCAGTAACGCAAACCCCTGAACAAGTCGTCGAAATTTTGAAATATATCGCGCAATAAGACAGCAACACGACTTTTAGATGGGGTATAATGCCGCGCAGTTTTGTCTGAATACGTGGCAGTTCAGTTGTCGGCAAGGTGCCGCCATGCAACGCAGACAATGAATGAAAATAATTGTGGGTAAATACACGTGGCAGATCAATCTAATCCAGATGTCAAAACCTTCCAAGGTTTGATTCTGGCTCTCCAAAATTTCTGGGCTAGTAAAGGTTGCGTCGTACTGCAGCCCCTCGATATGGAAGTCGGCGCAGGCACTTTCCATCCAGCAACATTCTTGCGCTCTATCGGTCCCGAAACATGGAATGCAGCCTATGTGCAACCGAGCCGGCGCCCTACGGATGGTCGCTACGGTGAAAACCCAAATCGCCTGCAACATTACTATCAATTTCAAGTTGTCATGAAGCCGTCACCGCTGAATATTCAAGAGCTTTATCTTGAATCATTAACCGCCATGGGCGTTGACACCAATGTCCACGATATCCGGTTCGTAGAAGACAATTGGGAATCCCCCACACTCGGTGCTTGGGGCCTTGGCTGGGAAGTGTGGTTGAATGGCATGGAAGTCACCCAATTCACCTATTTCCAACAAGTTGGCGGGCTAGAATGTTATCCAGTCACGGGCGAAATTACCTATGGCCTGGAACGTATCGCAATGTACCTACAAGGGGTTGATAGCGTTTACGATCTGATTTGGGCAAGCGGTCCAGACGGCGAGGTAACCTACGGTGATGTTTTTCATCAAAACGAAGTGGAGATGTCAACTTACAATTTTGAGCAAGCAGATGTCCCATCATTATTTACCAATTTCGATACTTACGAATCAGAAAGCCAGCGTTTGATTGAGCTTGGACTTCCGTTACCTGCCTATGAGTTGGTACTGAAGGCCTCCCATACTTTCAATATGCTCGATGCACGCCATGCGATCTCAGTGACGGAACGTCAGCGTTTTATTTTGCGTGTCCGCAGCTTAGCGCGCGCCGTTGCGCAGGCCTACTTCGATAGCCGTAAGTCCCTCGGCTTCCCACTTGCGACTGAGGCATTACGTGAAGAGGTCCTTGCAAAAACCGCAGAGAGTGCTGATAAAAAAAAGGGGAAACGCGCATGACGATGCAAGATTTTATTGTTGAAATTGGCACCGAAGAACTTCCACCGAAAGCACTTAAAAAGCTTTCCATTGCGTTCAGCGAGGGCATTCTCAAGGGGTTAAAGGACGCAGGCATTTGTCATGGTGAAACGGCAAGCTATGCAAGTCCAAGACGATTGGCACTTGTGATCAACGAATTACAAACACAACAACCGGACAAAGCGGTTGAAAAACGAGGGCCATCCAAACAAGCAGCATTTGATGCCCAAGGTCAAGCTACGCGCGCGCTCACTGGTTTTACGAACTCATTAGGGATTAACCCGGATCAGCTCGAGGAAATGGATACACCCAAGGGCACATGGTTAGTCTATCGAAGCACCGAGGCAGGACATACAACTCAGGCTCTAATCGGCGACATCGTTAATCAGTCTTTGGCCGACCTACCCATTCCTAAACGCATGCGCTGGGGTGCAGAAAAAGTAGAATTCGTTCGACCTGTGCAGTGGATCGTTATGTTACTTGGTAACGACGTGGTTGAGGGTAAAACCCTGGGTATTCGTCACGGCAAGACGACTCGCGGTCACCGTTTCCACAGCACTGGAGATATTAGCATTGAATCACCTAGCACATATGCACAGCAGTTGTTAGACGAAGGTAAAGTCATTGCTGATTACGAAATACGTAAAGAAAAAATTCGTAAGGGCGTCACGCAAGCTGCTGAGAACGTCGGTGGTCTAGCCATTATTGATGAAGACTTGCTTGACGAAGTGTGCGCTTTAAATGAATGGCCGGTGCCGCTGGTTGGCAAATTCGATGTCGAATTCTTGCAAGTACCTGCTGAGGCCTTGATCTCTTCAATGAAAGAGCATCAAAAATATTTCCATGCGCTCGATGGTGACGGCAAAATCATGCCTTTGTTCATCACACTGTCGAACATCGAGAGTAAAGACCCTAAGCAAGTAATTTCAGGCAATGAGCGTGTGATTCGACCACGCCTGGCCGATGCGGCCTTCTTCTTTAAAACAGATAAGAAAACAAGCTTAGCTGACAAGCGCGAACTACTAAAAAAAATCGTCTTCCAAAATAAACTAGGGACGATTTACGATAAAACCGAACGCGTAGCCAAACTCGCAGAACGTATTGCATTGGCCATTGGATCTGAACCAACGCTTGCTAAACGGGCGGGTGAACTCGCGAAATCTGATCTGGTTAGCGAGATGGTGCTAGAGTTTACTGACTTACAGGGCATCATGGCTTATCACTACGCACTACATGATGGTGAAAACGAAGAAGTTTCACTGGCGCTTAACGAACAATACATGCCGAAATATGCGGGTGGACCATTGCCTAGCACGCCTACGGGTTGCGCTGTATCAATTGCCGAAAAGCTCGATTCACTGGTTGGCTTATTCGGAATTAATCAGCCACCTAGCGGCACCAAAGACCCCTTTGCACTCCGTCGCGCTTCGTTGGGTATATTACGTATCATTGTTGAAAAGAAACTGCCTCTGGACTTAGAAGACTTAATTACATGGGCGATTGAATGCCACGAAGAGCTTGAAAACAAAAACATCACCAAGCAATTAATCGATTATTTGCTCGAGCGTTTTCGTGCCCGTTATGATGACGAAAATATTTCGGCCGAAGTGTTCCTGTCAGTCAGTGCGCGCCGCCCAACAAAACCGCTTGATTTCGATAAGCGTATTCGAGCTGTCGACTCATTTATGGCGATTGATGCAGCGGTCGCATTAGCGTCGGCAAATAAACGTGTATCTAACATATTGAGCAAGCAAAATATCGATGCAAAGCTCAGTGTAAATCCCGACCTGCTGAGTGAGCCCGCTGAACAAAATCTTGCCTTAGTGCTTGAAGAAAAATCTGCGGAAGTCATGCCAAGTTTTGAAGCAGGCGACTATGAAAAAGCACTGAAAGCACTGGCGAGCCTGCAGGCACCTGTCGATCGTTTCTTTGATGAAGTAATGGTGATGGCAAACGAGGAAACCCTTCGCAATAATCGAATTGCTCTGCTCCAAAGCTTGCGGGCCTTGTTTTTGCACGTCGCTGACATTTCGCTTCTCTCCCGTTAATAGATAAACGCAGCAAGGAAATAAATACGCACACCAGCCAGATTGATACCTGGCTGGTGTGCGTAATTAGCTGTTTAAAATAAGCAATCGAACATGCCGAACGCTTTATGGCTGACTACATGAGGTCCGCTTCTTTGAAATATTGTATGGCCCCTTCATGCAGCGGTGCACTTAGTCCAGCTTTTGTCATACGCCTTTTGTCTAGCGTTCTTAACGCAGGATGTAATTTACGAAAACTCTCAAAGTTTTCAAATACCGAGCGAACAAGCTGATAAACCAGTTTGTTATTTACATCACCTGAGGTGACCAAGGTTGCGTCAACGCCAAAGGTTTTTATCGGTTCATCATTGCCCCGATAAATACCACCTGGAATGTCTTGCATGCGATAATAGGGTGAATCCCTGATGGCCTGTTTAATCTTTTCACCCTTTACCTCAACCAATACGCTTTCACATTCCGTTGTGGCCTGTTTAATGGCGCTGTTTGGATAGCCGGCGACAAATACAAAAGCATCAAATTTGTTGTCACATAAGCCCTTTGCTTGATCTGCGGAATTAAGATCATGTACTGATTTGAACACATCAAAATTCCAGTCTAGCTTACCCATCAACCAAGTCATGGTGGCACGCTGACCCGACCCTTCATTTCCAATATTCACACGCTTGTCTTTCAAATCAGCAAAAGAGCGTATTCCGGCGTCCGCGCGCGCGACGACCGTGAAGGCCTCGCTATGCAAGGCAAATACGCTTCGTAAAGTTTTATCTGCGCCGACCCCCGCGAAATCTCGATTTCCTTGCATTGCATGGAATTGCCAATCTGACTGCACAACCGCGAAATTAACGTCGCGCTCCCTTAGCTTTTTGAGGTTATAAACAGAGCCATCGGTACTTTCAACCAAACACCGAATACGATGCTCCGCACGCAAGCGATTGACCATACGACAAATAGAGCCGCCCGCAGGGTAATAAACACCCGTTACCCCGCCTGTTGCTAGAACGAGCTGGGGAACATCGGCCGTCGAGTACATACTGACACTCAAGGCCGCAAACAACGAAAAACAAATTAGTACTCGAGACATATAGCAACGCACCTAAATTTGAAATTAATCATAACTGTTTAACCAAATAACCTTGTTTCTTCAGTCCCGCAAGCACACCGCGCTCGCCTAAAAAATGCCCTGCACCGTAGAGAACGAAACATACTTTTTTCGCAGAGAAGCAGTCTTCAATAGCGGCCTCCATGCGCGGATGTCGATCAAAAAATAGAGTCTCATAATATGGATTGAGCGTGGGGAAATCTCGCAAAGCTGTCGCAATAGTCGTTTCGTACATCGCCTCCGCATCACCGTCCTTCCAACTCTGCATCATCTCCGTCCACATATCTTCATAATCGGCCATATCGACAAACGCATCCCTTAAAATAGCATTGTCCGCGGGCAGTGCACCGATCAACTGCATTTGAAATTCAAAATCCTCCGCTTGGCGAATGGACTTTTTGTATCTGGCTTTTTGCAAGAAATAGCGATCTAAACCCTGATCAGCAGAGAAACCCATTTTTTGGCCCTGCAACGCTGACAAGGTCACGCCAATCATGCCAGGTTTGTACTGCGCAAAACGCTTCAAGGGCTGATCAAACTCTGCAAGCAGCATACTTATTTGGTCTAGAACAGACGGGGCAAGCTGCGTATAAATATTCTGTCCGGGCGGATATAGCGCATATTTCATTAGTAATGCCTGCTGCTCTTCAGCGCTAATTAATGAATCATCAACCTCCACGACCAACTCATCCGCCTTATCAAACGCAGCCATGATATTGGCTGGCATCGGGTAGAAGCTTTTATTCGCCAGATGCACCGAGCCCAATGCGTAAACTGTATGTTCATCCTTTGAAATACTCCAAAATAGCCCTTTGTATTCAGCATGCGCAACGCCCGAGCCATAGCAGACCGTGACAGCCAAAACAATTCGACACACTACGTACTTCATGTTCAATCCTTTAACTAACATGCGCTATCCCTCTTATGTTCTGCCTTTACTCAGCTCATTCTATACTAATGCCAATATTACTGACGCCATCATCTGCAGCAAGCGCACGAAACCCTTTTATGAATGCAGTGCTTGGGCTTTGTGAAGCCCGCAGCATATCAGCGGCTTCTTCTTGAAAAGAAAATTCCCTTTTCACTAGGTCATGCGTATCAAATAATTTGATGAGTGCATTCTCGTCCATGTCATCACCTACCGAAAATTCCAAAAATTGCGTAATTGTTTCAAGAGATAACTGGCTCATGTCGAGCGCCCGTTTTTTATCGCGGTTCAAACCCGACACTAAGGCTTGCTCCCAAATTCCCAAACAGTCATTAGTGGGCAGGATCCCATATTGATCTTGCCCCTCTTCTTGATGCATTTGCGCCACAACATTATCCAAACAGTCGATAATAACGTCTTCTTGCCGCTGCACAATTAAAGCGTCCCAGCTCTGATCCATCAAACTGAGTAGTCCTTTAGGATAACGCTGTCCATCCAGTTCAAGCGTATTTGTACTATCTAAAAATAGCACAGCATTCGGCAACGCGCGCTCAGCCAAACATAGCATAAAGGCAGATTCACGCCAGCCGGTTAATGCTTGAAGAGATTTCAAAAATTTCTTTCGATTCATAACGCGACAAACCTTTTAATAACAAAACGACAAATAGAGCTTAAGATAGGCGATGGCACACCTTGCACTATGCGCCAAAACGCGATTAGATCATGAAGTGAGAGACGCATCAAAAATAACGGCATACACAAACAAAGACGTTAACAAAGACCTAATGGTAAATATATGAAACTCGAATCACTTGCACTACATCATGGCTATGAGTCTGAAGCCACCACCAAAGCCGCAGCGGTCCCAATCTACCAAACCACCTCCTACACGTTTGACGACACACAGCATGGCGCTGACCTATTCGACTTAAAAGTACCCGGCAATATATATACCCGCATTATGAATCCAACGACCGCCGTATTGGAGCAACGCATTGCGGAAATGGAAGGTGGCATTGGCGCCTTAGGCGTCGCCTCAGGGATGGCGGCAATTACCTACTCAATTCAATGTCTCTGTCAAGCCGGCGACAACATTGTCAGCATCAGTCAATTATATGGCGGCACCTATAATTTATTCGCACATACTTTCCCCCAACAAGGGATTACTGTGCGTATGGCATCACATGATAATTTTGAAGCATTGGAAGCACTCATTGATGCTAAAACACGTGCTATTTTCTGTGAGTCAATTGGTAATCCTGCCGGCAATATTGTCGACATCAGCAAGCTTGCCGACATTGCGCATCGTCACGGCATTCCAGTAATCGTTGATAATACCGTCGCAACTCCGTATCTATGTCGACCATTTGATTTAGGTGCCGATATCGTCGTGCACTCACTAACCAAATATATTGGCGGCCACGGTACCGCTATCGGCGGCGTAATCGTCGATTCAGGTAAGTTTGATTGGGTTGCGAACAAAGAGCGCTTTCCATTATTCAATCAACCCGACCCCTCTTATCATGGAGTTGTGTACACCGAAGCGCTCGGGCCCGCTGCGTTTATCGGTCGTTGCCGCGTCGTGCCGCTGCGTAATACCGGCTCTGCGCTGTCACCGCACAGCGCCTTTTTGATCTTACAAGGGCTGGAGACACTTGGCTTACGCATGGAGCGGCATTGCGAAAATGCGCTAAAAGTTGCCGAGTTTTTGCAACAACATCCAAAAGTCAACTGGATAAACTACGCCGCATTATCGGATAGCCCATTTCAAGAGACTTGCCAAAAGGTGTGTGGTGGTCGCGCTTCAGGAATCCTGAGTTTTGGTATTAAAGGTGGGCAAGAAGCCGGCGGACGCTTTATCGATGCACTGCAAATGATTCTTCGCTTAGTGAATATAGGCGATGCGAAGTCACTCGCCTGCCATCCTGCCTCGACAACGCATCGTCAACTGGATGCCGAGGAACTCGCCAAGGCTGGCGTCAGTGCAGACCTTGTGCGGATATCAGTCGGTATTGAACATATCGATGATATTATTGCTGATATTGCTCAAGCGCTAGATCAGGCTTAATTCGAAAAATTAACAATGAGTAAAATGAAAAAAGGAGGGGTCGGCCCTCCTTTTTTACATTTTGCTAACCATCCAACTCAACGCTTAAGTTTTCGGCAGTGTCACGCCTCGCTGGCCTTGATATTTGCCACCACGATCGCGATAGCTCGTCTCACATATCTCGTCTGATTCAAAGAATAGCATCTGTGCGACCCCTTCGTTGGCATAGATCTTCGCGGGCAAATTCGTCGTATTGGAAAACTCTAAGGTGACGTGCCCTTCCCACTCCGGCTCGAGCGGCGTGACATTGACAATAATACCGCAACGCGCATACGTCGATTTACCCAAGCAAATGGTCAACACGCTGCGTGGAATACGAAAATACTCAACAGTGCGCGCTAGAGCAAAGGAGTTCGGCGGAATAACACAGACGTCGCTATCAATATCGACAAAACTGTTTTCATCGAAATTCTTTGGGTCAACCGTGGCTGAATGCACGTTAGTGAAGATTTTAAACTCACTGCTGCAACGCACGTCATATCCATAACTCGAGGTGCCGTAAGAGATGATTTTACCTGCATTGTTTTCACGCACTTGGCCCGGTTCAAAAGGCTCGATCATGCCTTGTCCCTGCGCCATACGACGAATCCACTTATCCGATTTTATAGACATGATTGCTTCTCTTAATACAATTGCTAATTAGTTGGCGCAATATCATACCCGTCCTACCCCAAAGACAAAAGCCTGAACGCCTTTCATACTGCGCGTTCAATTAGTCTTTAGAGAACACAATTTCCGGAAAGGCATTGGCATAGTTCTTTGCCTTCGTGGCGAGCTCAGCACCAACTTTACGGCCAATATCCTGATACATAAGCGCAACTTCACTATCGGGCTCAGCGATTACCGTTGGTGTACCTGCATCCATATGTTCACGAATCGTTTGATGCAAAGGCATTTGACCCAATAACTGCGTCTCATAATTTTGTGCGATCTGTGCCCCACCACCCTCGCCAAATAATGGCTCCTGATGACCACAGCTACTGCAAATATGTACACTCATATTCTCTATCACACCAAATACCGGAATATTTACTTTACGAAACATCTCAATGCCTTTTTTACAATCGAGCAATGCAATATCTTGGGGCGTCGTCACAATTATAGCTCCAGTGACTGGCACCTTTTGTGAGAGTGTAAGCTGAATATCTCCGGTTCCTGGGGGCAGATCAACAACAAGGTAATCCAAGTCATTCCATTTGGTTTGCGTTAGTAGTTGCAATAAGGCACCACTGACCATCGGACCACGCCATACCATAGGCGTCTCATCCGTAACCAAAAACGCCATTGACATCACTTGCAAGCCTTGCACATCGATAGGTACAAAGAACTTCTGTTCTTGCGTCTTTGGGCGCGTACCCTCAGCAATGCCAAGCATCATACCCACGCTTGGACCATAAATATCAGCATCAAGAATGCCTACAGTCGCGCCCTCGCGCGCAAGCGACAAGGCAAGATTCACAGCACTAGTACTTTTTCCAACGCCACCTTTACCCGATGCCACGGCAATGATATTTTTTACATTCTCGAGACTCTTCAGATTGTTTTGAACCTTGTGTGCAATAATTTCGGTTTGAATGTCAATATGCACAGAGTCAACACCGTCTAAATAATCGAGATGGGTACTCAAAATTTGCTGCATAGCCCCATGGATGCCCTCACAGGCATAAGGCATCTTAATCTCTAACTCTAGATTCCCGTTCTCGCAGCGAAGCGATTTCACTGCGTTAAGTTCAAATAAATTTTTATGCAAATAAGGGTCTTCGTAATTTGCAATCGCTTCGTCAATTTCACTTTGGCTAGGACCGGCCATGAGGGCTCCTAAAACGTTAAAAATACAATACGAGCTACCTCCATAACGCGACAGGCGGGCGGCGATAGAAAATCTCATTGTGTTCGGGGTGAAAAAAGAGCTTATCATAGGTATGATAGCGCCGGTTTTAAAGACCGCAGAGTGATTCTTGTAGATTTTTACTGCTGAGCAGCTCTCGTTGCGGTGCGATTATCTGTCAACTCTAAGATTTGAGAAATTTCTGTGCGAAAAATACTAGTTACCAGTGCACTGCCTTATGCAAATGGCTCTATCCATCTTGGCCACTTATTGGAATATATCCAAACAGACATTTGGGTACGTTTTCAAAAGCTACGCGGAGAACAATGCACCTACGTATGCGCCGATGATGCGCACGGCACAGCAATCATGTTGCGCGCAGAGAAGGAAAGCATTTCTCCAGAGCAGCTGATTGATCGCGTCAATAAGGAACACCAAAAGGATTTTGCCGGTTTTCATGTTAACTTTGACAATTACCATTCAACCCATTCGCCGGAAAACCAGACGCTTTCCAACGCTATTTACAGCGCGTTAGTCGAGCAAGACAAAATCGCTTCGCGCAGCATTACACAAGCCTTTGATCCGGAAAAAGAGTTATTTTTGGCTGATCGGTTTGTTAAAGGAACCTGTCCGAAATGTAAAGCGGAAGATCAATACGGCGATAACTGCGAAAGCTGCGGGGCTACATACAGCCCAATGGAATTAATCAATCCCGTATCGGCAATTTCGGGCGCGATCCCAATCGAGAAAGAGTCGACACATTTCTTCTTCAAACTTCCCGAATTTGAAGATTTCCTAAAGGACTGGACTCGCAGCGGAACATTACAAGACCAGATTGCGAACAAACTCAGCGAATGGCTAGACAGCGGCCTGCAAGAGTGGGATATCTCACGAGATGCGCCCTACTTCGGTTTTGAAATTCCAGATCAACCGGGGAAATACTTCTACGTTTGGCTTGACGCACCGATTGGCTACATGGCTAGTTTCAAAAATCTTTGCGACAAACGTGATGATTTAGAATTTGATGACTATTGGAGAGCCGGTTCAGAAACCGAGCTATACCATTTCATTGGTAAAGACATCATTAACTTCCATGCGCTGTTTTGGCCTGCGATGCTACATTGTGCGAATTATAGAACCCCAACCGCTGTCAACGCGCATGGATTTGTCACCGTTAATGGCAAGAAAATGTCTAAATCCCGCGGAACCTTCATAAAAGCCGCTACCTATTTAGACCATCTTGACCCCGAATATTTACGCTATTACTTCGCCGCAAAATTGACCAGTAGTGTTGAAGATCTAGACCTCAACCTTGACGATTTCGCGCAACGCGTCAACTCAGACTTAGTCGGCAAGGTGGTCAATATCGCCAGTCGTTGTGCCGGTTTTATTCATAAACGTTTTGAGGGAAAACTTGCACAGCGCTGCGAAGAGCAAGCCTTGCTTGACCAATTCATCAATGCCGGAGATAACATCGCCGCACACTATGAGGCACGTGAATTTGGTAAAGCAATTCGCCAAATCATGGAACTTGCTGACCTGGCGAATCAATACATCGATGAGAAAGCGCCATGGGTCATCGCAAAAGAAGAGGGCAAACACGCAGAACTACAACAGATCTGCTCCAACGGCATTAATATGTTTCGCCAATTAATTACCTATCTCGCGCCAGTCTTGCCTGCGATGGCGTTAAAAGCAGAAGCGTTCTTAAACACTGAATTAACCTGGGACGCACGGACACATCTACTATTGGGGCATGACATCACAAAGTTCAAAGCAATGATGACACGCGTTGACCTCGCAAAAATCGATAATATGCTAGAAGATTCAAAACAAGCGGTGGCAGCTGAAATGCAACTCGGAAAAAAGGTCGAGAGCCTCGCATCGTCTGAGGCCGCCGAAAGCGGCTTCGAGCCCATTGCCGAGGAAGTAGAATTCGACGATTTTGCTAAAATTGATCTCCGCGTTGCGCTCATCAAGAATGCTGAACATGTGGACGGAGCCAAAAAGTTACTTAAACTGACTCTTGATTTAGGCTTTGCTGAAAAGCAGGTATTTTCTGGTATTAAATCTGCTTATCAACCAGATGAACTGATTGGCAAACATACCGTAATGATCGCAAACCTCAAAGCACGTAAAATGAAATTTGGTATATCGGAAGGCATGGTGCTTGCAGCAGGTCCGGGAGGCCAAGATATTTGGTTGCTTGAACCCCACGAAGGTGCGAGTGCAGGCATGCGAATTACGTAAACGACACGCTTCGGAGCAGACACGCTATGAGCGAATATTTACTAATTTTGGTCAGCACCATTCTGGTAAATAACTTTGTACTGGTGCAGTTTTTGGGCCTGTGCCCCTTTATGGGCGTTTCCAATAAACTGGAAACAGCGATGGGCATGTCGTTCGCTACCACGTTTGTGCTGACACTTTCATCCGTCTGCGCCTATCTTGTTTTTACCTTTATTCTTGAACCGTTAGATCTGGCCTACCTGCAGACGATTTCCTTCATCTTAGTAATCGCGGTTGTCGTGCAATTCACTGAGATGGTCGTGCGTAAAACAAGCCCTCTGCTGTATCGCGTACTGGGTATTTTCTTACCACTTATCACAACAAACTGCGCCGTGTTAGGCGTTGCACTGCTGAATATTAAAAAGCAGAATGGTTTTGTCGAATCCATTATGTATGGGTTCGGCGCCGCCGTCGGCTTTGCATTAGTGCTCGTGCTGTTTTCCGCTATGCGTGAGCGTATTCTCGTTGCAGATGTTCCAAAAGCCTTTCAAGGTTCAGCTATTGGTATGATCACTGCAGGTATTATGTCACTGGCGTTTATGGGCTTTACCGGCTTGGTTAGCATCTAATGAGCGTTATCCTTACCGCTATTCTCGCGCTGTTATTACTGGCCCTCGTGTTTGGAGCGTTATTGGGGTTTGCCGCTATAAGATTTAAAATTGACGGCAATCCTATCGTCGATCAAATTGACGGTCTATTGCCACAAACCCAATGCGGTCAATGCGGTCACCCGGGTTGTCGCCCCTACGCAGAGGGCATCGCTAATGGCGAGGAAATTAACAAATGTCCGCCAGGTGGTGAAGCAACCATTCAAGCATTAGCCGATTTACTGGATGTGGAAGCCCCCGCATTAGATGCAGAGCACGGCGAAGAAAAACCCGTGCAAGTTGCCGTGATTCGCGAAGCAGAATGTATTGGCTGTACCAAGTGTATTCAAGCCTGCCCAGTTGATGCAATTCTCGGGGCTGCTAAGCATATGCATACGGTCATTACCTCTGAATGTACCGGGTGTGATTTATGCGTCGAACCATGCCCCGTCGATTGTATTGATCTAGTAGCGGTTGACAAAGGTATTTTGGGCTGGCATTGGAACGCGCCGCAGTCTTCATTAATTGCGACAGATAAGGGGGTAGCGTAACAATGCAACCAATCCCTATTACGACGATTAATAATCATAAAAATAGCCGTAAGCTGCATGACTTCCACGGTGGCGTGCACCCAGAACAAAACAAACATCAGTCAACGCAAAAACCAATCCAAACACCGCTGCTTCCACCTAGGCTGATCCTACCCTTACAACAGCATATAGGTCGAGCTGCAAAAGCATGCGTATCGCCTGGCGAACAGGTACTGAAGGGGCAAGTGATTGCAGAAGCACAAGGTCCAATTAGCGTTGCCGTGCATGCCCCAACGTCTGGCATAATCGAAAGCATTGAGGAATTGCCGGTGGCGCATCCATCAGGACTCAGCGCCCCATGTATCGTGCTAACCCCAGATGGAAAAGAAACGTGGACAGCATTAACCACTCATCAAGATTATTTAAATCTTGATGAAGAGCAAATGTATGCAGCCATTCAAAACGCCGGTATTGCCGGCATGGGCGGGGCAGGGTTCCCCACCAAAGTTAAACTCAATCCCAGTATCGCGGGCCGCATCGACACCTTAGTCATCAATGCCATTGAATGTGAACCTTATATTACGAGCGATGATATGCTAGTGCGCGAGCATGCTGAGGAAATATTGCGTGGCATTGAAATCATGGCACGATTGGTGGAACCAAAGAATAGCTTGGTCGCCTTGGAAGACAACAAGCCTGAAGCTTACCTAGCCTTGCGAGAAGCACTCAACGAGCGCCAACAACAAGCGGGCGCTTATGAACATGAAATCGAGCTCGTCGTCGTGCCTACCAAGTATCCCTCCGGTGGGGAAAAACAATTAATTCAAATATTGACAGGCAAGGAAGTACCCTCCGGCGGCATCCCAGCTGACATTGGTGTTGTTTGTCAAAACACAGGCACTGCGCGTGCGGTATACCGCGCTTTGCGCTTTGGTGAGCCCCTTATCTCACGCATTACGACATTAACAGGCAAACAAATCGCTGACCCATGTAATGTAGAGGCGCTGATCGGAACGCCTATTTCTTGGTTGATTGGCCAGTATGGCTATCAGCCCGCGCGCCAAGAACGGTTAATTATGGGCGGCCCGATGATGGGGTATACCATCACCGAACCTGACATGCCGCTGGTAAAAACCAGTAACTGTATCTTAGCGCCCTCGCCGCAAGAGCTACCAATGGATCATCAAGCGCAAGCTTGCATTCGCTGCGGTTTATGTGCGGAAGCATGCCCAGCTGAACTTTTACCTCAACAGCTATACTGGTTTTCGCGTGCGCAAGAATATGAGAAAGCAGAACAACACAGTCTGTTTGATTGCATTGAATGCGGTGCCTGCTCATACGTTTGTCCAAGTAGCATACCGCTTGTGCAATATTATCGTCACGCCAAGGGTGAGATCCAAGAGCAAGCGGAAGCGCATGCTAAATCTGATCGCGCCCGCATTCGCTTTGAAGCACGCCAAGAGCGTCTAGATCGAGACGTCGCTGAAAAAGAGGCGAAACGTCAAGCGCGTAAAGAGGCCGCGGCAAGAGCGCAAGCGGCGCGCAAGTCAGCAGATACGAATTTAACAACACACACAAAAACACAAACAAGCAACGCCGAGCAGCCAGCGGAAAATGGCCCTTCTCTCGAAACATTAAAAGCAAACTGGGACAGCGCGCAAACCAAGCTTGATAAGCTATTCGACTCGTTAGAGGAGACAAATAAAACTAATCCAGATATGGCTACGAAGTTGCAGCGCGCCATCGAGAAAAATCAACTCAGAGTGAATCAAACAAGGTTAGCTTATGAAAAGGCAGAGACTGCCGCATCAGCCGACCAACCAACGGTACTCGAAAAATCTGTCACCTCACTACCAAACACAGATGACATGAAGTCTATTTGGGAACGGTCCCAAGTTAAACTGGACAAAATGCTCATTACACTTGCCGATGCTAAGCTAAACAATCCGGACACTGTCGAAAAGTTACAACGTGCGGTAGACAAAACGCAAGCGCGGGTAACACAAGCCAAGCAAAATTATGAAGCAGTTGTATCGACGTCTACGGCCACAACGCCATCAACGGTTAAAAAATCAGAGACAAGTTTGGAACCCAGTACCGAAAACGATCTTGATTCCTTACGCGCAGTGTATGAAAAAGCACAGGCGAAACTAGAAAAAATGCAAGAAACACTAGAGGATGCGCGGGCTAACAATTCAGATACCATCGAAAAATTTGAGCGCGCGGTAGCGAAGAATCAAGTACGTGTTTCAGCGGCCAAAACAGCCCTCAATGCCGCCAAAGCGCGTCGAGAAAACTAATGGCCTTATTATCTATTACATCGCCTCATGTGAAAGGCCCACAGCGCACCGCTGGCATAATGCGCTGGGTGATTCTGATGACCTTGCCCGGCCTGGCCTTACAAACCTACTTTTTTGGTTGGGGCAATTTGCACAACGTTATTTGGTGCTCTCTGATCGCGGTAGCTGCAGAATCACTTGTACTTTGGCTGCGCAAACGCCCAATCGGCTTTTACATTGGCGACTATAGCGCCCTAGTGACGGCAGTCCTCCTTGGATTGGCATTACCCCCCTTTGCTCCTTGGTGGGTATCTCTGGTCGCCTGCTTGTTTTCTATTCTGTTTGCAAAACACTTATATGGAGGCATCGGCTATAACCCTTTTAATCCTGCAATGGCCGGCTATGCATTGGTGCTAATTTCCTACCCGTTAGCGATGACGACCACTTGGGCAAATCCGGTGGCGAGTAATACGCCAAGTATCACCGAAACGCTGGCGATTATTTGGGAATTATCGCCTTTAGTGGACGCCTATACCGGGGCAACACCTCTCGACGTATATAAGCATGAAGTGGCCGTTTCAACTGCAGAAGAAATTCGTAGCAACCCGATTTTTGGTCAACGTATTGCGCTAGGTTGGGAAGCTGTGAATCTAGCTTTTTTGCTCGGAGGTTTGGTTCTTATTGGCTTGAAGGTCATGCCCTGGCAAACGCCTGCAGCCGTTCTCGCAGGCCTTGCATTACCTGCCTTGATTTTCGGATGGGACGAAGATCAAAGCGCACCATTGAGCTTACATTTATTTGCTGGGGCAACGATGCTCGGCGCTTTTTTTATCGCGACAGATCCAGTCTCTTCAGCTACCACAAACTTGGGCCGCTTGATATACGGTTTTGGTATCGGCCTACTCACCTACATTATCCGCGTCTGGGGTAGTTATCCGGACGCCATAGCCTTTGCGGTATTGCTAATGAATTTCGCAGCGCCCTTTATTGATGCTTATACCCAACCTCGTGCTTATGGTTATAAAAAAGCGAATCGCGGACCCAAAGCATCTGACAAGCCCTAACCTCGAACCATGAATACCGAGCCGATAGATATGGAAAACGAAAATGACCATAAAAGTAAGCAAGACAACGAGATGACCCTTGCGCAGTCTATTCTGCGTGGCGCATTTGGGCTGAGCTTATTTGCTGTCATTACCGCAGGGTTGATTGCTCTGACTCAGACCGGCACTGCAGAACGTATTAAAGCGGAGATTAAAAAAGCGCGTGCCGCCGCGCTATATGAAATCGTACCGTTGAGTGAGCATGACAATGATTTGCTCAGTGATACGTTTTGGATTAAGGCCCAAGCACTAGGTTTGGCAGAAAAACGCGAAGCATTTATTGCGCGTAAAAATGATCAAGCAAACATACTGATCCTACCGCTCGTTGCACCCGATGGTTACACCGGTGAAATCCATATGGTTTTGGGTGTGAACCTAGCCGGTGAGATTAGTGGCCTGCGTATTTTAAAACACAAAGAAACGCCGGGGCTCGGTGATAAAATAGAACTCAAAAAATCAGATTGGGTACTCGGTTTCAATGGAAAATCGCTGACCAATACCAGTAAAAAAGCTTGGGCAGTTAAAAAGGATGGCGGAGAGTTTGATCAACTAACAGGAGCGACAATTACCCCCCGGGTGATTGTCGCTGCCGTCTACCGTGCATTGAAGGTGTTTGATAAATACAAAGACGCTATAGTAAATAAAACACAAGGCGAGCTTATCGATCTGGATAATTACATGACAGCCCCGCAGAACACCTCGAATCAGCTACCCTCGCCTACTTTTAATCATGCAAATGATTCAACCCGAACAATGGGTGCAACTAATGGCTAACACTGATTTCGTTAAACTGACTCAAAATGGTCTCTGGGATAATAATCCGGCACTGGTTCAGCTGCTCGGCCTTTGCCCGCTGCTGGCGGTCACGGGTACCGTTGTCAATGCCTTAGGACTTGGGCTTGCGACGCTAATAGTGTTAGTGCTATCTAACGTTGCAGTGTCTCTGATTCGCAATTTTGTCAATGACTCAATCAGACTGCCTGCTTTTGTGATGATTATCGCTTCATTGGTCACCTGCGCAGAGCTACTTATGCAGGCCTACACGTACGAACTTTATGAAATTCTTGGTATATTTATTCCCCTTATCGTTACCAACTGCGCAATTCTTGGCCGTGCCGATGCGTTTGCAAGCAAACATTCTATCGTGCCGGCAGCACTAGATGGGTTAATGATGGGTATAGGCTTCATGGTGGTCTTGTTATTACTCGGCGCCATGCGAGAACTGATCGGACAAGGCACCTTATTTAGCGACATGTCACTAATTTTTGGTGACATAGCTCGAGATTGGGAAATTCAGCTTATAGATAACTACAACAATTTCTTATTTGCGATTCTCCCACCAGGTGCATTTGTGGGCATGGGACTAATCATCGCTGGCAAGAACGTGATCGACGACCGCATCGCTAAGGCCAAAGCTGCGCGTGCTCATGACGTAAAGACTGGCTCAAAACGCGTGCGCGTTACGGGCAATATTAGCTAATCTGTTTGATCGCTGCGTTCTATTTCACGTTCACAGCAACCAAGGCTTGCTCACAACACAACAGCTTTGTAGGATACGCGATCTACCTTAAACCCGATACAACGCTTGGTTGTGGAGACCTTAATGAAAAAGTGGATGTTGTGCTTAGCTGCCTCACTAACGCTATTAATGAGCGGCTGTTCATCTTTTCAAAAAGAACGTGATTTAGAACTGTATATTATTGGTTCTGCGCTCACTTATGCTGCCGCAAAACAGATTTGCCGCACCAGTGATTACGCGGAACGATGCGGCGTTGCGGCCGCTGCCGCGTTTGTTATTTGGTACTAGGGCTTATTTTGTGTTTGCCGGGGGTAACTCAGCGCCCGATTTAAACGGCAACGCTTGCAGAGAACCCCGCGCATCAGTGACATCTAGCGGGGCCGATATGGTCGGTTCGGATGGCAAGTCATCAAACCACATTTGGATCTGGTTATCCGCCTTCAACGTCTCGGCGATGCGTTCTTCAAACCGCCTCATTTCACGACCATAGCTATTTACGCATAACCGCGACGTCACAGGACTTTGTTCCGTACGATCGTTCCAAGCGTCGAAACCGGTGACCAAGCATAGGACATTGCTGTAACGCTGCTCATCCGCTGCAAATTCATCGCTGAATCGATCTTCATTGAAGGCCAACAAACTTTTATCATAAAGAAGGAAATATTCAAACGCATCGAGAATATAATCACGCGCCTCAATGTTCTGATGTAATTGTAAAAGTACGGCAATACTATCAAAAACATCATTTTCTGAGCCGGCCACTTCCCATTTCTGCTGATATGCCAGGGCTCGCACAAACTCATGAAACAAGCGATGCTGAAGTGCCGCTGCATAGATAGTTTCCCGCACAATGAGTTGCTCTGGATAGCGCTGTTGTAGGCGCAGCCAAACTTCATTTAACTGGTCGACAGGAAGACGTATGCGCTGCAACTCGGTATCATAATCTAGGCCAAGTTGGCTACTAAACCGAAACTCTAGAGGCGCAACTAGGGCCAGGTTACGTTGCAGAAACTGCTGAATCACAGCGAAGTTCGCGTAGATGGCTTGATCCGAGGGCGTTATTAAACTTTGCTGCTTAGCCGGCTCGCTCCACGTCAAACGCAGATCGTCAGCTTTCACTGAGCAGTTCCAGCTTACACCTACGATAAAAGCAAAAAGTAGCCGCACATCATCATCCTATTCTTGTAACAATTGCGCCGCTTCTTTGGCAAAGTAAGTCAAGATAGCGTCTGCACCTGCGCGCTTAATGCTGAGTAAAGATTCGAGGATAACCTTGTCACGCTCCAACCAACCATTCTGAAACGCGGCCACATGCATCGCATATTCACCACTCACTTGATAAACAAATGTCGGCGCTTTCAATTCATCTTTTACTCGACGGACAATATCTAGGTAAGGCATACCAGGCTTTACCATTATAATGTCAGCCCCTTCATTTAAATCCATAGCACATTCGTGAAGAGCTTCATCGCTATTCGCAGGGTCCATTTGATATGTTTTTTTGTCGGCTTTACCCAAGTTCTCAGCGGAGCCAACGGCATCACGAAATGGCCCATAGTAAGCCGATGCATACTTCGCCGCGTAGGCTAAAATATTTACCTCATGGTACCCCGCTTTTTCTAACGCATCGCGGATAGAACCAATACGCCCATCCATCATATCAGACGGTGCGACAATGTCTGCGCCCGCGTTTGCATGCGATAAGGCTTGTTTACACAGTGCATCGATGGTCACGTCATTCATGACATAACCATGCGCATCTAATAAACCGTCTTGTCCATGGCTAGTAAAAGGGTCCAGCGCCACATCAGTAATGATGCCGAGATTGGGTACCGAAGCCTTTAATGCGCGCACCGCTCGCTGCGTTAGGCCTTCGGGATTCCAGGCTTCGGCTGCATCTAAACTTTTCGCGGCGTTTGACACGACAGGAAAGAGGGCTATCGCCGGAATACCCAGAGCAACAAGCTCTTTGGCTTCCTCTATTAGCAAGTCGATACTTAACCGTTGAACACCCGGCATCGAATCAACTGGGTCATGCTGACCTTGCCCCTCCAATATAAATACCGGAAAAATTAAATCTGATGCGGTAAGGTGCGTCTCCTGCATTAGTCGTCGCAAAAAGGGTTGATTGCGCATTCGTCGCATGCGGGTACTTGGATATTTTCGATTTATACTCACAGTCCCAAAAGCCCTCCTTTTGTATGACTTATGTTCTATTAGCTTCTTCTGAATACCGAGGAGATTAGCAGGTAGTGCAGACCCGCACTAGCCTTATCTTGGTATATTCAAAATGACCTACAACGATTTATACAGGGCATAAAAACCGAGACGCATTCGACACTGCGTTCCGTTAACGAAAGATCTACAACAAGGTATAGTAGCGCGAACTCGAGTAAGCCATTAATGGAGCCCAAATGCCCTCGCAAACCTTTTTGTCCTCGCCACTATCACCAGAACTCGCGGCCAACATCCAACAACACCTTGCAACCATACGTGACGCGCCCACTGATAAGCAAAGCAGACGTTTGTTTGCAGACCTTATTAGTGCCATGACTGCAGAATCGATGGCATTTTACTTCCATCAACCCATGGACATTATTCAGGCGGGCGCTATCACTCGAAAATTCGTCAGTATCGGGGTCAGCGGCAGCATAAAAATGGTCTCAACCATGGGGAAAAAGGCGGTCAGCTCGCTCTCAGCGGAACAAATGCTTCAACTTTGTGACTTTTTACAATCACTAATTCACGAAGAGTAAACAATTACCGCGACTAACGTTAAACCTTGGAACTGTTTTAGGGTTGTTTTGTCTTATTGTACTGTATAGTTAAACCTTGATTGCGCAGACACGCGCATTCACATTCTCCCTAGACCTAATTTGTAAACGTACCCATGAACTTTAAAAAAATTTCCACCGCTGCCCTCATCATTGCCATCATCAGTTGTTTTTTTATCTTTGATTTAGGTCACTACCTAAGCCTTGATTATTTTCTGAGTCAACGCGACGAAATTATCCAATATGCTGCTGACCAACCCGTATTATCAGCCGCTACTTTCTTTTCCCTCTATGTACTCGTCACCGCGTTTTCATTGCCCGCGGCCGCGGTCATCACCTTAGCGGGTGGCGCAATATTTGGACTTTGGAAAGGCCTCTTACTGGTGTCGTTCGCAAGCACTATCGGCGCGACTCTGGCGTTTTTAATGGCGAGAACCGTACTTCGAGATTATGTTGAAAATAAGTTCTCGCATATGCTGAGTCGAGTAAACGAGGGTATTGCCAAAGAAGGGAGTTTTTATCTTTTCGGTTTACGCTTGGTCCCACTATTTCCGTTCTTTGCGGTGAACCTTTTGATGGGACTCGTGCAAATTTCTACCTTGCGTTATTTTATCGTAAGTCAGGTAGGGATGCTGCCCGGTACATTTATTTTTGTCAACGCAGGTACGCAGCTTGCTCAGGTTAACGAACTTGGACAAATACTGTCGCCTACCTTACTGATCTCTTTTGCTGCCCTCGGTGTTTTCCCCCTATTAGCAAAACGCTTGCTCGAAAAACTTCAGGCAAGCAAACAGTTACGGGCATACGCTAAGCCGAAGACATTTGATTCGAACTTGGTCGTGATTGGTGCAGGATCTGGCGGGTTAGTCAGCGCTTATATTGCAGCCGCAGTCAAAGCGAAGGTAGACCTCATTGAAAAGCATCAAATGGGGGGAGATTGCCTAAATACAGGTTGTGTGCCAAGCAAGGCATTAATCAGGTCCGCCAAAATCAACCATCATATCAAAACGGCCTCGCATTACGGTTTATCCGTGCAAGAAAGTAGTGTCGATTTTCGCGCCGTTATGGAGCGTGTGCAAACCGTTATTGACAAGATAGAACCTCATGACTCTATCGAACGCTACACGGGCCTGGGGGTCGATTGCCATAAGGGCGAAGCCGAAATCATTGACCCTTACCGCGTCAAAGTGAATGATCAGATTATTACAACGCGGAATATTGTTGTGGCTACGGGCGCACGCCCCCGCGTACCAGAGTTACCAGGTCTCAGCGGCGCACCTTATTTTACCTCTGATACCATCTGGTCGCTCCGTGAGAAACCGAAAAACCTTGTGGTAATTGGGGCAGGTCCAATTGGATGCGAATTGGCACAAAGTTTTTACAGATTGGGCGTTACCACAACGCTCGTCAATGATATCGGGCGCATCTTGCCAAAAGAAGACGCCGATATGGCCTTACTGGTAAGGCAACGTATGGAAAGCGAAGGTCTACCACTTAAATTAGAAAGAAAAGCCGTCGCTGTACATAAAACAGAAAATGGATACGAATTAGAACTGCAGCATGCCAATGAAACAGAGCGCTTACCCTTCGACTGCCTACTTTTTTCAGTGGGTAGAATTGCGAACACAAAAGGGTTCGGGCTAGAAAACTTAAATATTGATCTCAGCCCACAGGGCACTATAAAGGTGAATGAGTATCTACAAACCAGCATGCCAAATATTTATGCCGTAGGGGATGTTGTGGGGCCATACCAACTGACTCATGCAGCGTCTCACCAAGCATGGTACGCAGCAGTTAATGCTTTATTTGGTAGCCTAAAACGCTTTAAAGTAGATTATAGCGTCATGCCATGGGCTACCTTTACAGACCCCGAAATTGCACGCGTTGGTTTAAGTGAAGACGAAGCAATAGCGGCCAATATTCCCTATCAAGTAGTGCGCTACGGCATTGACGATCTAGACCGTGCTATTGCTGATGGAAGTGACTTCGGCGGCATTAAATTACTTGTGCAACCAGGCAAAGACAAGGTGCTTGGCGCCTGCATCGTCGGCACTGGCGCGGGTGACTTAATTAGCGAATTTGTGAGTGCTATGAAGCACGGCATTGGACTGAACAAAGTACTGGGTACGATTCATATTTACCCAACAATGGCCGAAGCAAATAAGTATGTCGCAGGGGAGTGGAAACGGCAGAATGTCTCAGCCAAAGCACTAAGCTTCCTAACAAGTTTTCATCGTTGGAGACGATAATGCGTAGCGTCTAAGCCTCGTACCTTGGGCACAGAAGAAGTGCACGGGCGAAGACCTGAAAAGGCTCTTTCTAGGTGTAGCTGGCCAAGGTATCGAACAGCGCAGCCGTATCGATAAACGAAGTGACCGATGGGTAAACTGCCGCTATTACAACGACAGCCGCCGCCCCGAAACAGGCGAAACCGAAGAATTGAGACGAACGAACTTTGTTCAACTGCGCCCTGTCCATCATCGCTGTCCGCCAGTATTTAAATGCCGTCGGTTCACTCAAACATAGCTGCGTGAGCCCTGTTTGACTCTGCACCATATCTAGGCTGTGAAAATCCTCTTGATCGCGTTTAAATCGCGCAATCACTAGGAGACAAAACGCGAGTACGAATGATGCGACCACAATCTGCGCTGCGTTAAGTTGGATGCCGTCGACAAATGCGGACGCAAGCAACCCTGCTATCAATAAACACAATAAACTGCCCAATAAAGTAAAGCTTTTGCAAACGCGGTTCTCTTTACGACGCGTCTTCGTCACCCGTAAGCGAATACGATCCCCTATGTGGAAGCGGCCAGACGTCTCTTGGTCGGTAACAGTAAAACTTACTGGACCGCTCTCGGTGTTGTACTGAACAACCGGATAATAACCATCTACAACAAACCGGTTTACGCATGGCGAAATTTCAGTAGGCGGAGGCAGAAATACTTGCTGTATTGACGTCACCGACGCCTTAATAGAATGTACGCCCGTTAAAAAACGAGCGTAATCGCGAACCAGTAATATTCCGGTGGCCGCAAGGGTAAGCGCTATAACTACGTTATAAACATCAATCAACATATTGTTCTGGTATCCGCTAATGATGCATGCATCATTAATTTGTAACTATTACTTCCCATGATGAAAATTCATCTTGGAAAACTACCTAGTACACAGACTTAATTTCCGACTACAACAATTTCTTTCTATTGATGGCAGTGAGTAATCCCGTTATGTATCCTGCTTAAGTGAGACATAGTTCTCACAAAGCGGATCGATTATCGCACATTTCTTATTTGGTTCAAGCAGAAATAAAAAAGGCACCCATAAGGATGCCTTTTAAAAACTCAAGATTTAAAGATCGACGTGTCGACACGCTGGAATTTCAGCGCGCGTATTCAATTAAATAGGCGCAGATCCGTAGGTCATATTTGGTTTACGCGGGGGATCAGCACGCACATTGTCTGCGACTTTCTCAACATTCCCTCCACCGTTTAAAAACGCATCTACATCCGAGGAAAGTTGTTGTCTTACATTGTGACGAAGATTTTCTGGAGATTCGCTGCTGCATGCAGTGATTGAGCCTTCTTGTTGCGACATATTGCTACCTATTTACCTTAGCGCCACATCCCTTTATAACGCTCTATTTTCTAGTTTAGTGGTTACGTTTTTACCGCCAACGCACGGACACAAAATTAAGCTAAGCCGAACAGCAGAAAAAACTTACAACACAAATATAACCTATATTCTAGCTTATGCAAGCTAAACCATTGTTTTTTATAATCTAACAATAATTTTAATATCGGGCGCGCACAAAGAAATGTAACGAAAAACTACGTTTGTAGTTGTTTTGTAGCCTCACCAGCAAGATAAAATTTGTCGGCTACAGTTAAGGTATTGGCGCAAAGAAAATAGCGCAGCGCTTAGTATTCTCCCATCGCTATTTTCAAAATCCTAGTTGTTACAAAGACCTTCAGGGAATCCATTGGATTCCCTTTTTTTATGCCTAAGGCAGGCCATATCTGCACCAACTAAACTCATTGGCCTTTATCTGCAACAGGTATACTGATTGTTAAACAGCCAAAAGCCCATTCGTGTTTTTAACTTAGTTTACGCTATTTATTCTCCTACAATATGCGAGTTGGTCTCCGAAAACATGGCGTCCAAATTACGGCTATTTTCAATCCTGACATCATACGATTAACTTTTATTTAATCAGAACGAAACGGAGACATAGTAAGGTAATTATCAAACCGACTAGCTTTTTTACCATGTAAATAAATCTGCGCTTAGCGGCGTTTAGTTCAAACGACACCGTACAATTTTCGACAAAGTTCGCGCAGATTTAAGGGGGCTGACGATTCAGTGCTATAGAATTCAGACACTTCGTTGCCAGTATTAAAAAAGCCCGGTGAGCAGTGGCGCACCGGGCTTTTTTAATACTGATTTCCACTACATAACGCTAGAATCTACCTGCATTGTTAACTTATCGGTCGAACTCGATAAATCATCAGGCGTCGAGGCATCGGCACCTAACTTGATCATCAAACGTAGATCATTTGCAGAATCGGCATAAGCTAACGCATCTTCATATGTGATCTCCCCAATTGCATACAAATCGTACAAGGCTTGATCGAATGTCTGCATACCGACATCACGAGATTTAGTCATGAGCTCTTTTAATTTAAAGACTTCTTTCTTACGTATCATATCTGCACATAGGGGCGTATTTAACATCACCTCAATAACCGCGCGACGCCCCTTACCATCAGGGGTTGGGATTAGTTGCTGCGCAACAATCGCTTTCAAGTTTAACGACAAGTCCATCCAAATTTGGTTTTGCTGCTCTGCTGGGAAAAAGTTTATCACTCGGTCTAAGGCTTGGTTTGCATTATTCGCATGCAGGGTCGCCAAACACAAGTGGCCTGTTTCTGCGAAAGTGACCGCATACTCCATCGTATCTTTCGAGCGTATTTCACCGATCATAATGACGTCGGGTGCCTGACGAAGGGTATTTTTTAAGGCAATTTCGAAGGAGTCAGTATCAATACCTACCTCGCGCTGTGTGACGATACAGCCTTGGTGTTGATGTATATATTCGATCGGGTCTTCAATCGAAATAATATGCCCCTTACTGTTTCGATTTCGGTGACCAATCATGGCAGCTAACGAAGTCGATTTTCCTGTACCTGTCGCGCCCACGAAAATAATCAAACCGCGTTTCGTCATTGCTAGGGTGTTCACAATTTCCGGTAACCCTAAGTCTTCGACCATTGGAATATTTGTTTCGATACGCCGCAGCACCATTCCACACAGGCTTCGCTGCGAAAATGCGCTCACACGGAAACGACCAATACCCCTTGCGCTCAATGCATAATTACATTCATTGTTCGCATCAAAATCTGCTCTTTGCTTTTCATCCATCGTATCGAATACGATTTCACGACACAATTCAGGCGTCAGCGGCTGCTTCGTGACAGGTACAATTTTACCGTGAATTTTGATACTTGGTGGCACGCCTGCCGTAATAAACAAGTCAGACCCGCCTTTCTCTACCATGATCTTGAGTAACTTTTCAAAATCCACTATTAAATCCTCAATGTCTTAACTACCGATTTATGGTCGCTACCAAAGTATGACCATCAGAAAACTTAATTCTAAAAGTTTTCTGGAACCTTCGCTTTTTCTTTCGCCGTATCTCGCGTGATGAAACCTTTTCTGAGCAATCCCTGCAAACACTGATCAAGCGTTTGCATACCCATTTTTGAGCCAGTCTGAATTGCACTATACATTTGCGCAACTTTGTCTTCGCGAATCAAGTTACGAATCGCCGGTGTACCAATCATAATCTCATGCGCCGCCACGCGGCCGCCATTACTTTTCTTAAGCAGTGTTTGCGAAATAACCGCTTGCAATGATTCCGACAACATTGAACGTACCATCGCTTTTTCTTCGGCAGGAAAAACATCGACGACACGGTCGATGGTTTTTGCTGCTGAGGTTGTATGAAGCGTGCCGAATACCAAGTGTCCCGTTTCTGCTGCGGTCAGCGCAAGGCGGATCGTTTCCAGGTCACGTAGCTCCCCCACCAGAATAATATCGGGGTCTTCACGTAGCGCAGAACGCAACGCTTCATTAAACCCAAGCGTGTCTCGGTGCACTTCGCGCTGATTCACCAAACATTTTTTACTCTCATGTACGAATTCAATTGGGTCTTCAATGGTAAGAATATGGTCATAACGGTTGTCGTTTATATAATCTATCATCGCCGCCAGCGTCGTCGATTTCCCAGAGCCAGTTGGCCCTGTCACCAGCACTAATCCCCGAGGTACTTCTGCAATTTCTCTGAAGACTTGACCCATATCTAAGTCCTCCATTGTGAGTACCTTAGACGGAATGGTTCGGAATACGCCGCCTGCCCCACGGTTTTGATTAAACGCATTCACCCGAAATCTCGCCACGCCTGGCACTTCGAATGAAAAATCTGTTTCCAAAAATTCTTCGTAGTCTTTGCGCTGTTTGTCATTCATGATGTCGTAAATCAATGAATGTATTTCTTTGTGCTCCATTGCCGGCAAATTTATGCGCCGCACGTCTCCGTCTACACGAATCATAGGCGGCAAACCAGCAGAAAGGTGCAAATCCGAAGCGCCTTGCTTGGCAGAAAACGCTAGTAATTCCGTAATATCCATGGGTGTCCTCTAGGGAAAGACTCTCTAATTTTTTCTATTTCACCAGCTCTTCGAGAAGAACTTGAGTGTAGGGTATGTTTTTGCTCAAATGCATTCGTCCCGCTACTGAAGTGGAATCAGCAAAGTGATAAGGTGCCACATCATCCATTTAACCCTTTTTTATTGGTAAATCTCATTAATAACCATCATGTTTAGCATAGCAGAACAGCTTGAGAACGTAAGGCAGAGTATACAAAAAGCCACAAAAGCGGCCGGTCGTCCGGACGGTGCTGTGACACTGCTTCCCGTAAGCAAAAGAAAGGGCCCGGATATACTCGCCAAAGCCTTTTATTCAGGGTGTCGGTGCTTCGGTGAAAACTACCTCAGTGAGGCGCTCCACAAACAAGAAGCGCTCGCCCAAATACTGGGTGATAAAGCACAAGAAATTGAATGGCATTTTATTGGTCCTATCCAATCAAACAAAACAAAATCCATCGCTGAAAACTTTGCATGGGTGCAAAGCATCGATCGAGAAAAAATCGCGCTTCGTTTAAATAAGCAACGTCCTGTAGGTTTGGCGCCCTTAAACGTCTGCATCCAGGTAAACATCGACGAAGAATATACAAAATCAGGAATTTTAAGCGCAGATGTAAGCGATTTCGCTGATTTTGTAAACAATCTAGAGAATTTAAGTTTACGAGGCCTTATGTGTATCCCTAGTGCCAAAGCGGGCGAACGGGCACTTATGCTCAGCATGCAACGCATGCACACTGCCTTCAAACAACTTCAATGTCGGTATCCATCAGTAGATACGCTCTCCATGGGCATGTCTGCCGATCAAGAAACCGCAATATTTAATGGCTCCACCATGGTAAGGGTCGGAACCGCAATTTTTGGTGAGCGCAGCTAAATAATCGAATAGGAAAAAAAATGGATTTATTTGAAAGCAAAATTAGTTTTATTGGCGCGGGTAACATGGCCACCGCTATCATGTCGGGCCTCATTAAAAAAGGCGTACCTGCTGCTAATATTTTAGCTAGCGAGCCTGACAGTGAAAAATTGAACGCTCTTCATACAACGCTAGGTATCCAAATTACGACGGATAACTTACTCGCTGCAGCCGAAGCGGATGTCTTGATTTTGAGCGTCAAACCGCAAATCTTACAAAAGGTATGTGAGCCCCTGTCGGAAATTCTTGATAGTCGCGCATGCATGACCATCTCGATCGCGGCCGGCATTGAAATGAAAAGCTTAGAAAACTGGTTGGGTAGCAAGCAAGCTATCGTGCGCTGCATGCCGAATACCCCGGCACAAATATCAGAAGGTGCAAGCGGCTTATTTGCTAATCCTCAGGTAACGGCCGCACAACGTACCTTAGCCGAATCTATTTTTGTAGCGGTTGGTCGTGCCCAATGGGTCACTGACGAGACACTTATGCATGCAGTTACTGCATTATCAGGCAGCGGTCCTGCTTATGCGTTCTTAATGATTGCATCGATGGCCGAAGCGGGCGTAAAACAAGGATTGAGCGAGGAGACGGCCAAAGCACTTGCGGCCCAAACCGTTCTAGGTGCGGCAAAAATGGTTTTAGAGAGCGAGTTCAGCCCACAAAAATTAAAGAAAAACGTAATGTCGCCAGGCGGCACAACAGAACGTGCGATCAGCATATTGGAAGGTGAAAATACAGAGGGAAGCTTACCTGAACTTTGTGATAAGGCGATTGCCGCTGCAACCGCTCGCTCGCAGGAACTCGCCGGATTACTTGGTAATTAACCCCCACACATTCTCCAATAAAATAGCTCCCTCATACTAGGACAAATCGATGCCAAAACACCCTAAGTTATCTTTGCTTTTAACAGGAAATGAGCTCATGGCTGGAGACATTGTAGATAGCAACTCGGCCATGATTGCTCAAATGACACAGGCGCTTGGCTGCCCTATTTTTTACAAAGCGACTGTCGGCGATGACCTTGATTTGCTCAGTCACGAGATAACACGTATCGCAGAATTTTCTGATGTGCTCATTGTTAACGGTGGGCTCGGCCCAACGATCGATGACCTCACAGCCGAGGCGCTGGCCAACGTGATGGGTGTCGCCTTGGAGGAACAACCGCAAGCTCTGCAACAACTCGAGCGCTGGTGCGAGTCAAAACGAATTTCTTTGAATGCTGCGAACCGTAAACAAGTCATTCTGCCGCAAGGCATCGAGTTAATTGCCAATGCGACCGGCTCAGCACCGGGTTTTAGCGCGATGGTTCGCAACTGCAAAGTTATCTGCACGCCTGGCGTTCCCTCTGAACTCAAGCACATGTTTAGAGACGAGATTTTACCAAATCTAGATATCTCAAAAAATGCACAAGTTAAACGTTACCGGTTGAGGGTATTTGGTATGGGTGAATCGGGCATACAAACCCTAGTAAAAAAGCACATTGCCAACTGGCCAACTGAAATTGAATTAGGTTTCCGTGCTTCATTACCCATGCTTGAAGTTAAACTTCAAGCACAAAACAAATCCGATTACCCTGCGCTAGAGCAGTGTCTTGCCCAAGTAAAAGGCCTGCTCGGCGATCATATTGTGACCGAGGATCATCGTGTAATCTCAGCTGTGGTAAAAGATTTACTTATTGAGAAACAACAAACAATCACCTTTGCAGAATCGTGCACGGGAGGGTTAATTGCCGCGAATTTAACCGAGATTGCAGGCGCATCAGCCGTGTTTGAAGCCGGCTTTGTAACCTATTCCAACGCGATGAAACAAGCACTGGTTAATGTCAGCGACGCCAGCCTTCGGCAACATGGCGCCGTAAGCGAGCCGGTCGTGCGCGAAATGCTCAGCGGCGCCTTACTCAAAACGAACGCCAATATTGGTGTGGCGGTATCCGGTGTTGCTGGTCCAAGCGGTGGTTCCAATGAAAAACCCGTCGGTACCGTATGGATTGCTTGGGGTACCGCGACCCATGCAAAAGCGCACTGCTTCTATTTTCCGGTTGATCGGAAACGTTTCCAAATATTGGTCGCCGCAGTGGCCTTTGACCTCGTTCGCCGCGAACTGCTGGGCATCAATGAACAGGCGATTTATTTTAAGGAACGCACTTTCAAACCGCGTCACTAGACCAGCAAAAAAACCAAATCGACAAGAAAATACGTAACGCGTCGACTGTTTACTCGTATTTGCACAAATATGCGGTAGCAACAGGTACTTGTAGATCGAAAGACTGGTTAGCCTCAACAATAAAGGTTTCACCCTCAGGAAAACGTTTAAATGTGTCACTTCCTGGCAACTTGACCATTAATTCACCACTAACAACCGTCATGTACTCTTTTTGATTCGTACCAAAGGTGTACTCACCCGCCGCCATCACACCGACGGTCGCCGGGAGCGTTTGCGTCTGGAACGCAATCGATTTTACCTGCCCATCAAAATATTCATTTACGTCTAACATGTTGTTCTCCAAATAGTTGGTTTCTCTGCTATATGCAGGCGCCAAAACGCCCGGTATTATAAGCCAATCCGTGCTCGTTAGTAGCGCATTTGTAAATGAGACATTCAATGCAAGAAACTATTATCGACCTGATTCGTCATGGTGAACCTATCGGTGGCACACGTTTACGCGGCACACAAGATGATCCCTTGTCCGAACTTGGCTGGAAACAAATGCGCGCAGCAATCGGCGAGCATAAACCTTGGCAAGATATCGTTAGCTCTCCACTGCTGCGCTGCCAAAATTTTGCACATGAATTGGGAGATAAGTTAAAGCTTTCAGTTACCTTAAATGATCAATTTCGTGAGATTGGTTTTGGCGAATGGGAAGGGATGACCACCAAAGAACTGATGGTGCGTGACAAAGAAGCGCTACAAAACTATTGGCAAGATCCAGACCAGCATACACCAGCAGGGGGCGAACGCATGAGCGACTTTGTAAGTCGTGTTCATAATGCGTGGGAAACACTGGTCGACAAAAGCGATGAGCAGCATCGCTTACTTGTTTGTCATGGTGGTGTCATTCGCGCAATTTTAGTGAAAGTGCTTGATATGCCACTAGATAAGCTTTGGAATTTCGATGTGCCTTACGCGAATATTAGCCGCATTGTTTATCATCGATTTCCAAATGGGGGGCAAGCTGCACAGCTTCGTTTCCATCAACGACAGTTCCAGACCTTTCCGTTCGAATAGTGCATCGGCGCCGCGTTAAACTGAGCGCAAAGTAACAAAAAGCATCTTTTGGTGCGCACTTAAAAAAGAATTTAGTTCCCTTTTTCGAAAGGGAACTAAGTGAATAACTTAGGCTCTAAGCAATTACCACCACTAACATATCAACGCACGATGCACCGATTACGCCATCTTAGTTTGCTACTTTTTTTGCTGGCTATCACGCCCGTCACCTTTGCGGAAGGCTACGCACCGCCATTTGAGTTACGCGAGTTAGCATCGAGTAACATTCATCGCTTATCCGACTACAAAGGAAAGGTTATTTATCTAGATTTTTGGGCATCATGGTGTGGGCCCTGCCGGCAATCACTGCCTGCGCTTGCAAAACTACAAGCTGAAATGAATCCTGATAAGTTTCAAGTAATCGCCATTAACGTTGATGAGAACCCCAACGACGGCATGGCGTTTTTACGCAAATTCCCAGTTAACTATACAGTACTCACCGAGCGAACTGGCAAAACACAGCGAGCCTATCAATTAGTCGGCTTACCCTCCTCATTTTTAATCGATAAAAAGGGGGAGATTATCGGCTCATTTCAAGGCTTTCATCCCTCTCATATCCCCAAACTAAAAAAAGCCATCGGCTACTTACTTGAATGAGTCTTTCGATAATGGGACGGGCTTGTTTGACTCCAGCGTTTAAAGGCATGATTAAATGCAGCGGCCTCCTGATACCCTAGCTTAGCCGCAATATGTTCAACGGCTAAACCACTCTCACTGAGCCATTTCTTGGCTTTATCAAAGCGCACTTGGTCCAGCACGTTTTGAAAGCTATTCCCCTCAGCACTTAACTGCCGGCGCAGCGTTCTCTCAGAAATACCGAATGTGCTCGCTGCTTCAGCGGCTTTGGGAATATCATAACTAAATATTGCCAAATAGCTGGCTAAGGCCTCACTCAAGGAGTCTTGCCCTTGAGTCGAATCAAATAAGATTTTTTCGCACTGATCACGATACATATTAAATGCACTAACGTTCGCCTGAGGAAAACCTAGCTGTAAGAATTTAGTCGCGATAAATATACGATTATCTTGTTGACTGAACTTAACCGGACAATTAAAAGCAGGCTCAAAACCGGCGGCTTTGCTAGGTCGCGGACTAGCGAACTCAACGCTACTAAGCTCTAACTCAAAACCATTTAATTGAAAAATATCTTTGATCATTTTGGCCGTACCCACCATGTCGCGATACAGTATAAATTCGCTGATCTTGCTAGGTACGATGGCCTGATCAATGCGCAGTGCCACTTTATCGTTATAAAGCTCGGTGCTTAAGTCGCCAAATACGTAGCCTAAGGTCTGGTACCTTATTCCCATTTGCATCGCTTCATAAGCGTTTTTGCAGGTGGCTAGCAGCATCGCCAGCGGGCCATAACCGGCCGGACCCAGCAATGGCCCAACCTCCAGCGCTAATAAAGGATCTGGATGCAAATCAAACAAAGACTGAAAAATCGCAAGCTCTTTACTGCGACTAATACGCGCCGCCGCGTCAATATTTTCAATGGAAAAGCCATGTTCTTTAAACACCGCTTCAACATCATAACCCTTATTGCGAAACAAATTAGCGGTATAACTCAGGCCTAACAGGGGTCGTGTAGACATACCATATTCTCTTCACTTGTCGATTTAGTATTTATTCTATGGCCGAATTTATCAAATTCACCCAAACATTGCTATAGAAGAGGCCTGTTTTAGCGCCTAGCATGTAAAAAACATGGGCGATTCAAGTCCTAAATATTGATTAATAACTAAATAAAACACAAGAGAACTCAATGAAGAAATTAGGTCTATCTGTGCTCATCGTGGCACTACTTGTCATTGGCGCCAACGTAGCCGGGCATCATTTTCGTTATGATCTGCACGCCGCCGCAATAAACTTCGAGCGCGAGGCAGCAAGCCTTGAACCCTTCACGACACAAATAGACGGCGAAGTCGTCAACTACTATAGCTCGGCAGAAAAACCTGAAAAAATTGTCATGCTACACGGCTTTACAGGAAGCAAAGATAATTGGCCGCGCTATGCGAGTCACTTTATTGATCGCTACCAGGTGATCGTCCCCGATTTAAAGGGACACGGTGAGAATAAACAAGACTTAAATGGCTCCTACCATGTCGAAGACCAAGTACAATTTGTCGATGCATTGATGGGCGCCATCGGCGTGAAAAAATTTCATTTAGTTGGTAATTCAATGGGGGGTGCAATTTCGATGCTTTATGCCGCGTCTTTCCCTGAAAAAACCGCTAGTGTCACCTTGATTAGTCCCGCCGGCGTGCACGATGTTCCCTCGGAAATGGATACCATCTTAGAAGGAGGCAAAAATCCGCTCATTGCAAGAACCGAGCAACAGTTTATCGAGATTCTAGATTTTGTAATGTCTGAGCAACCGTTTATACCTGGCCCCATCTCACAAGTAGAAGCCGAAAAAGCGGTTGCCCGAGCCGATCTCAATGCGGTTATTTTTAAGCAACTCAGAGAAGACTTAGCAGCCGGTGTAAATTCAAAAATTAATCAAGTAAACACACCAACCTTTATCATCTGGGGCGAGGAAGACCGCGTCATCAATGCCAAAAATATAGATAAATATGCCTCGCTCGTTGCGGGCGCAAAGACGCTTGTGATGTCCGGCATTGGGCACTTGGCGATGGTAGAAGTGCCATCATACACAGCGGACGAAACGCTAAAGTTTATAACGCAACTAAATTAATGCTCACTTTAATTCGAATACTCCGATGAACAACGCTTGCCCTTGTCGATAACCCATCGCAAGGGCAGTTTCAGCTTCACAATACGTCCAGGTTAACCTCGTTTTTTTGCGGCAGCCCGCATAGGAAAAGACGAACAATCATACTTTTTAGTCATCAGATACTAGGTTTGAAACCGCTCTGCGACCTCGCTTAAGTGCTCGCAGATATCACTCAAAGAAGCTGCCCGATTATTAACCGTATTTGCTAGTTGGCTGGTATTTACGTTTTGTTCTCGAATGTGTTTGATGTTATCCGTCACGTTAGCTACCACTGAAACCTGCTCTTCAGTCGCAGATGCAATGGTGTCGCTCAAGTTTTGAATACTGTTAATCGCCTCTACAATTTCATCAAGACGTCGACCAGCCGTCGTACTTTTATTAACCACTGTTTTGGCGATTGAGCGCTGATCTTGCATGACTTTTGCGGTTGATTTAGATGCATTTTGAAGCCTCAAAATAATGTCTTTAATTTCTTTCGTCGATTCTGAAGTTCGTAGCGACAAACCACGCACCTCATCAGCGACCACCGAAAACCCCCTGCCTGCATCGCCGGCCCTTGCTGCCTCTATGGCTGCATTTAACGCCAACAAATTGGTCTGCTCGGCAATATCCTCGATAACAGACAACACGGTAGAAATATTCTCAGCATCCTTACTCAGGTCGATCACCATATCTGAAGCCTCAGACACCCCATCAACAAGACCTAGTACACTCTCAACCGAACTTTGAACGAGTGAATTACCTTCATGAACAGCTGTATTTGCTTGCATCGTCGCCTTTGCCGCGCCAGATGCGCTCTCAGCTACCTCGTTAAATGAAGCATGCATTTGCGCCATCGCAACCGAAATTTGCGTCGTTTCATTTAACTGCGTTTCACTCTGTTTACTCATATCTTCTGCGAGGTCGCTGAGCTCTGAACTTACGCCATTTACGCCCGTTGCGCGGCTTTTTAAATCACCAACGAGTGCAGACATCGATCGCTTTAATTGGTTAGCAGCGTCGACAAGCGCCCTCATCTCTTGTGTTTTCGCAGCAACATTAACATCAGAGCTATAGTCTCCCTCTGAGAAACTCACCAAATGTGGGACAAAAGCCTTGATGCGCGACATCACCGAACGTTGTACAAAATCAATCAAAAAGGTAATGATGATAATCGCGAGTATCACCGAGACAAGTAGATTACGCACCGAGACAAAAGCCTCATCAATTTGGACTTGCGCCAACTTTTCAGCCGTTAAGATGACCTGTTTAACCGCATCCACTTTTACCTGCAAAACAATCCGACTTTGTTTAACTCCCTCTATATTTTGCAGGGTTCGATCAACTTCACCTAAATAGCGTGACGCCAAATAGCGAAAATTTTCACGGTATTCTGCACCTTTGTCCCCCAATACCTCCTCATCGCCAAGGATTAAGCCAAAATCATCTTCTTCCGACTCCATTACGCCCAACAAAGGCAGATCTAATAACTCTTGAGCACCCTGCGATAACTGCTCCGAAATCAAGCGAATATTGTTAAAATGGTTGCTGTCAAAATCATCGAAAAATTTCTCACGAGAAACAGATCGGTCCTGCAGTAACTCCAGTAATCCGCTCGATATTTTAATGTACTGCTCCGCCACGCGTGGGTTCGTATCCCAGCCCATCAGGGCATATTCAGTCAACAAACTTAATTCGTCTCCTGTTTCGCGCTCATTTTGAATTAATAGCCCTTGAGGGTCGCCTGAAAGTTTACCTGCTGCTCTGAAGTCTAAAGTCAAAAAAGTCTTTAATTCTTGTAATGGGGATAGAGCCTGATTATTTTCGACTCGAGTGCGTAGCAGATCAGCAGTAGTAAATTCCTCCAAACCAATCTCAGCAGACTGCAAGCGACTGCTGTCGCCAGACTCCAGATATAGTTTAATCTCTTGGGTAACATCTGATTCAAAACGTTGCTTAAGGTCATTCAAAACTTGAAACTCAACAAACGGTTGCCGTAATTCATTTAACCCCCACCAAGTCGAAAAACCCAAAGTGAGCGCAACCATGAGCAAGGCCATAGAATTGAAAAGCGATAGCATAGATAACTTTAACTGCATGTTAATCTCGCAAAATATGAACGCGTAAACGTATTAGTATTTCGCATAAATATTTCATTTTTGTGACAATTAACGATAGATTCCTGTTTAACTATTTCCTGTCCAGAGAATTTTGAGTATCTCCCTTAGGCAATCGTCTAAATGCAAACAATAACGATAAAGCGCATCCCTATGCGCTATGAAGTAATATCCAGAAAAAGTGTTGGTCGTTTTTCCATAGCTATTCATTAATATGCTGCTTAAAAACCGCCGAAAGATAACGATACCTTGGCGAAAAGCGAACGTATTCGGTCTCTCGGTGTGCATGGTAAACATGCGTAATAACAGCGTAATAGGGTATCATCAAACTGCTGCCGTTTATGGTATGCTTTCCTCGATATTAACCATACTACGAATCTAATAACGCTGGATTTCCATATTACAGAGTTAAAGACTAAGCAGGTTCTAACAAGCCATGTACATGACGATCAGCAATTGCAGACACTCGATGCGTTGCTGCACCATTTGTACGGTTGCATAAATGATGGCGACGGCTTCGACCCCTTCCTAAACAGTTTATGCGACTACATAAATGTTTTTTCATCAGCGCTTGTGTGTATAGACCCCATAAAGAAAAAAGGTTATTTCGGCTGGTCGACAGGATACCCGCCTGGACTTATTACTGGCTTGATCAAAACAGGCCTCGTGTTTAACGATGAGGCGGTGATGCGCGCTGTAAAAGAGCCACCGGGTAGTATTTATAGTTTTTCGAAGGGGCGAGACGATTTTAATATCACTAGCCATGTTTCGCTTAACTCTAAAGTCTGGGCGAAAGCCGTTAACATGAAAGACTCGGCTTGTTACACGTTTGCCTTAGCTGACGGCCGTAGAATGGCACTAATTATTAATCGCAATAAACAGCAAGGAGTGTTTGAGCAGAAAGATTTACAACTTCTCAATCGTTTAGCAACCCATATACAGCGCGCAGTTAATTTATACGTAGAGCTGCATAAGCAACGGCAATTGAAACAAGGTCTAGACTCTGCCATAAACAGCCTTGATCACCCAATGGCGATCTACTCAGCTACCGGGTCATTAGTTAATGCCAACCCCGCTTTTATTCAGTTCGGGAAAACGCATCAGGTGTTCAGTATTAAAGATGATGCCATCAGCTTTCACAACGAAGACAATGATGAGCAATTTCAAAAAATGCTCTTAATGCTTACCCTAGCTGACGAGCCGAAAGCGGCGGGCATGGAAGTCATGTTCATGAAAAACAGCGAAGATAGGTTGCTGCGTCTGCAGCTTCGTCCATTATATGCTGGTGACGCGCAGCTGAGTGGGGTGCTTATTGAAGCGAAAGACACCCTCATGAGTGTCGAACCAACCGTTGATATCATTGGTCAAGTGATTACATGCAGTGAAGCAGAAGCCAAAGTGGTTCTGTGTTTACTCGCCGGCAACGATGCAACCGAAACAGCCGCAACATTAAGCCTTTCGCCACATACGGTCCGCAGTCACATAAAAGAAGTATTAAACAAAAATAACTTCACTCGTCAGATCGATTTAATTGCCATGATCATAAAAGCGTTAGGGTAATTATGCTCGCGCCCATTAGCACCGACGTATACGATGAATTAATTACCGCACTTTACAGCGGCATTTCAAGCCAAGACGGTTTTAGCGGTTTTTTAAAACGACTCAAGCTAATTTTAAACGCATACACAGCGATATTAATCGTCGTGGATATTAATCCAGTAAAGGTTCACTATACTTGGGCGGAAGGCTATCCCTCTGGTAGCTTAGCTTTGTTGATGAAAACAGGTGCAATAAATAAGGATAAAGCAATATTAGAAGGTGTTTCAGCTGCGGCTGGCGGGCTTTATTCTTTGTCTAAGGATCGCGCTGATTATAATCCATACGCGGGCCTTAATCCGCTCACTAAAGCACTAGTTAAATCACTAGGTTTATATGATAACGCCGGCATTAGCGTTGCTGTGGAAAACCAGAATAGGCGGCTCTTGCTAACCCTTAATCGTAACCTGTCACAAGGCCCTTTTTTCTTTAAAGAACTAGAAGTACTCACGCGGCTTAAACCGCATTTGGAAAGAGCTTTCTTTCTGCACCAATTAATGGCGTCCGGGCATCAAAAACTAACGAGCTTAAAAGCGAGCATTGAACAACTGCATTACCCCTTGGCTATTCTTAACCTTGATAAAACCGTACTGAGTGCCAATTCGGCATTACGGCAACTCATTTATAAGCACCCCAATCTGGGTATTGATGAAACAACAAATCAATTATGGTTTGCAGACGTTGAGTTTGCGCATACCTTTGAAAACAGCTGCGTCACAATATCGGGAAATTACGAGAAGAAAAAGATTGAGGTAACGCATTTATTCCTGCCAACAAATGACTTACCTATCCGTATAACCCTAAAGCCCTTAAGAATAGACGGCAAACAGACCGTATCGCTCATTCTCGAATTTAGAGACGGTAATGATCAACAAGATTACCGGCTTCGTCATATTCAAAACGTTTTGACTTGTTCGGAAGCCGAAGCACGTGTTTTGAAAGGTTTGTTAGTTTATGGGCAAGCAAGTCAGGTGGCCGAAGACTTGAGCCTGTCATTGCACACGGTGCGCAGCCATATTAAGTCAGTTTTACAGAAAAATAATTATACCCGGCAGATAGACCTGCTTACGTATCTGATAAAAATACTCGATTAGACTAGCGTTTAGATAACACCGGTATCTCCAACTCGCCATTTTTCGAGCGTAAATAACGTTGTCTTATGCCGTCACTGAACCAGGTCCCTTTTGACTCAATGCAACGGGGAAACTCACCTAGTGCCTGATAACCCGACAATAATAGACGAGGCTTTACCCCCGTATAAAACGACTAATAGTATACAATCAAAAAAGGCGCTCAAAGAGCGCCTTTTTCTTTTTCAGGTCTAAGCTAGACCAGAGAGTTGAAGCTTAATCCTTAGTGAATTCAGGATATGCTTCCATACCACACTCTGATAGATCAACACCTTCGTATTCTTCTTCTTCCGATACGCGCAGACCAATCACCGCCTTAATGACGCCCCAAGCAATCAAGCTCGTCACAAATACCCAGACGAAGATGGTTAATGCACCGATCAACTGGCCGCTAAAGGTTGCGTCTGCATCAGACAGCAATACCGCGAAGATGCCCCAAAGACCGACAACGCCGTGCACAGAGATGGCACCTACAGGGTCATCAAGCTTCAGTTTATCGAGCGTCACGATTGAGAATACAACGATCACGCCACCAATTGCGCCAATCACTGCCGCCATAAGTGGTGAAGGATCAGCAGGTTCAGCTGTGATAGCAACAAGCCCAGCTA
>ENA-OSET01000221-OSET01000221.1-sediment-metagenome-genome-assembly--contig:-NODE-221-length-65273-cov-13.089131_pt1 | contig 65273 bp, 53 predicted proteins | sample MGYA00237882_ERZ534229 | MGnify/ENA primary metagenome ERZ534229 (study PRJEB26408, sample SAMN06266212) | sediment metagenome | isolation source: Hudson Canyon methane seep mesocosm | place... | reverse complement strand
ATAGCGCGTAAAGTACCAACGTATTTATTCAAGTACTCTGCCGCATAAGCTGAGACTGCCTGCCTGTATTGTGCTTTACCATAGTGGTGAAACAACGCCCTGCTATCCAATGTCTCATCAGTTGCCTTAATATGTGCAAAGCGGTTAGCAAACTGACTCTCAACCCCGTACTCCCCCTGTAATGCATCAATATCCTCAGCACATGTGAACAGCTTCATATAAACGGGAGCAGTACAGCTCAATTGGTTTTTAGGGCTGAATGATATTTCACTGTTAATTAGTTTTAGATCACCCTTTGGGCTTTTGAACTCATCAACCACAACTACCCATGCTCTGAGGAATGATTTCATATCTTTACCAAAGGGTGCGCCTGTCATTGCTTTCTCGATTTCGGTAACAGATAGCTCAACCACCACCCCAAGATCTTTCAACACGCCAATCAAAAACCCTTTACCCCAACTACTTACCGCTTGAAGTAAGTAGAAAGCCTGACGACGATCGGATGCTACTCGAGCGGCTAACAATAAGTTTAGAAAACCCTCGAACATTGGAAAATGGAGCAAGTAATCGGCAACAATGGCACCCATATCAGTTGGTTCAACCGTAACTCCTGTCGAGAATGGGTGATGTATTGTTTTGTAAATAGCACGATCAGTTTCGATTTTAAGTACTGACTTTTGTGCAAACAAATCAACTTCAGTGACGAGGTTGTCACGTTGTCGATACACTAACAAATACGAACGTACAGCATCCAATGCTTTAGCAAATACCTTTTTAACTAGCTTGTCGAGTTCGCTATCGTCCGTTATGCCTTGATCAGCATAAAGCTGCTTAATCACCTTGTAATCAAGTAAAGAGCCATAGAGTTCAGAAAAGATATGAAAATAATCTACCATTGAGTTTATGATCATTTCATCATCACTATTCAGACAAAAAACTTTGCTTTTTGATGATGCATAAAACGCGGTGTTGGCTACACGTTCTACCGCTGCTACATTGATAGCATCACTAGCACCTACAAGCAGACCGTTCACTTTCCGTGTTATTTTATCAAGCAACTTCGCTGCGTTTTGTAATGATTGGCTATCCAACTCAGGTTGATGTTCAACAGTGCTAACCGCGCTACCAGAAACACTATCTACCTCGTCGCGGACAGCAACTTCAGAAGTAACGCCAGCCTGACGATAAATGTTAGTTACCGATGTCGAACCCATTGGGTTTTTAGCGTACTTGTAACCATTTCGACATTTCTCTTGCAGTTCAGATTCTGACCATGGTGGTACACATCTAGGATTGAAATGCTCTCTAGCATTGTTCAAAGCCGTTTCATGTCTCACGCCGAAGTCGTGTTGATCAGCAAAAAACTTAAACGTATTTTCATCCCCAGTCGCACCTTGAATAGATGGTTTGAAAGATTTAGCATAATCTTCAGCTTGCGCCAACGTTACTTCGTCTTCACAGACAACATCTTCACCCTTAGCAGTAACAAATTTAGGCTTTTTCATTTGCTCCGTTTGCCATAAATTGCGTAACTCACTTGGCAGCTCTGACATTGCAACCGAACCACTATGAGTGTATTCCCCATCAAAGTGACCATCCGTATATTGATATTGTGAATAGGGAAAGGCATCTTGTGCGCCAATACAGCGTAGTTCGAATACCATTGCACCATCATCATCCTTCACTTGTATCGTGGGCAGTGGTGTATCAAGTTCAAAAAACAATTTTTCACTATTTTCTTTTGGACTGTGCACTCTAAAATGTTTTACATCAGATAGTAGCGTGTCTAGATCAATCCATTGTTCAGCAAGTAGCTCCTTAGTCTTGTCATAGTTGTCAATATCTAATGAACATGTACCGCTATAAGCATGAACCAACCCCAAGCCAGTAGCGTTACCATTTACAATATGTACACAAGCATCTTCTAATGTCATCGGGTTCTTTTGCCAGCCGCCTAAATATGGCTTTTTACCGATTAAAGGCGTGAACCTAAACCTTTGATTTTGTGTTAAAATATCACCGTAGAATTTGGTTTTCTGACCATCTGTGCCGCTACCCACTAGTGGCATATTCTTTATTTCTAGCTCTCCCATGAAGCACCACCTTTAGATTGTATTAAATCTTGTGCAGCTTGTAGGGTCGGTTGCTTTAACGCTACCGTATGTAGTTTGTTGCAGCAATTGTGCCGCTTGATTATAGTAAGTTCCTGCATTTCTTCTTAACTCTCATTTAAAAAAAGAGTATGTAGTTAATCAAATACTAGGGATTTCAAAAAAGCCAGAAAAGTTGGCTCTTATATAGGATTATTGATTAGAAGCTATCTATCTTTCTAACTCGGTCATTTTTTTTATTTCCCTTTGGCAAATATTTATTGATCTTGTCGAAAATATCCTTGTATCGATCACCTTCATCAGATTCAATAAAATCCTTTGAATCTCGCGCCTGTATGTATTCGTGTTTAAGTTCTATCTCTCTATCATTCAATTCACTATCTGGAACGTCAGACAATGTATCAAGCCAGCGTATAACCATTGCCTTATCGAGCTTATATTCACTATCATTAAAATAATTATAAAAAGCTACAAAATTATCAAGATTTCTTAATATTTGACCATTATCAGCTTGTAGCTCATTTGCTGGTTTTGGTCGTTTCATAGCTTTTAAGAGCTGTAACAATTCATCTTTTGTAGCGATCTCAGGATTGTCCAAAATCAGATCATATAACCTTGCAAGGTCATGCACCATTCCAGAGTTAATCAACTGTGCAATAGAGGCACTAATCTCAGAATCTTTATCCATAAACATATCGTCACTCATAAATCAATTACTTCACTTTTCAAAGAATTTACTTGACCTCCATCTTATCATTACATGTAATTTCTATACCCCTTTACAATTCCATTTATTAAATTAATGTCACTAAGTCTTCTGCTCGAAGGTGTGTATATCGTTGAAGCATTTTCATATCCTGATGTCCAGTTATAGTTGCAACTTGAATTGGAGTTAAGCCCTTTTCAAATAACGTGCTCGTTGCTTCATGTCTCAAGTCATGTAGGCGTAGGTCTTCAATGTTTGCCCTCTTGCAAGCCCGAATAAATGCTTGAGTAACACTGCTTGGTTGTATATTAAACGTACCAACATCCTTCAATATGGTGATCGCTTTATTAGATAATGGTATTGTTCTAGGAATGCCAGTCTTGGTTTTTGGGATGTGTAGCGTTCTAGCTTCAAAGTTAATATCAATAGTCTTAATGCTGGTTATTTCACTCCGCCTCATGGCTGTTTCAACGGCAAATACAACGAAACTCTGTACCAATGATGTATTACTTAAAGCAACTAGTAATCGTTCCAGTTCACCATTATTCAACCGTCGTGTTCTAGCTGTTGGTTGTAAGTCTTTAGGTCTGGATACTAAGGCTACTGGATTTCCTTTAGGTAAGTTGATATGCCAATCTTTCCTTACCACTTCAAATAGCCTATGTAGAAAAGACAGGTCTTTACGAACTGTTGACGGTGACGCACCTGATTTGAGCCTAACATCCCTATGTTCGGATATTTCACTAGGTGTTATCTTCGCTATCGTTAAGTCTTTAAAACAATGGGAAGAAAGCATCGTTCTTATTTGGGTTAGGAATTGTCTTTGTCCTCGCTTCTGAGGAACAATCTCTAGTCGGTACCGTTCAAGGATTGATACAAAGGTTAATCTTTCAGACTCAATAACATCAGTGAATATGCCTTGAACTATTTCAGTCTCTAGTTGATTTGCCCAACGAATAGCATCACTCTTAAGGGTAAATGTTTTGGATATTTTCCTGTTACCTTTTCTACGGACAATAGCTTGCCATGATTTCGTGCCAGTAGGTAGTCTTCTAATTGTAGCCATAATAGTATTATCCTAGTGTGAAAGAATTGTGAAAACCTCTCATCTATAAGGAATTATTTATGCCTAAAGCCTTTGATAGCACTGACTGTCAGTTGGATAGAGTACCAGTTTCCGAAACTGGGGGTCACAGGTTCGATTCCTGTCAGGCGCACCATTTCTTCATAGACAAAACACCTCCCCTCCTATGAAAGTGATTCATAGTACTTTCACACTGAAGTCTCCAGTATAGCTACAATCAAAAAGCTATCTACAGATACTATTGCTCCCCCCAACAAAACCAATTAGCTTCCCCCTACTCATTCCCATCCTTCTTTAAGTTCGTACCTTATAAAACTGATTACATGATTTGACACACTGGCTTAAGCAATAAATATATTTCATAAACAGATGTCACTTATGACTGATTTTCTAAAACATATACAGCACCACATGAGTTCTTAATGTTTAATAAAATATCTCTGCTTACCGAGTAAATACCCCACTCACTGATTCACATACATGAGATAAGATTATTATGATAAGGTTGGAGCTAAATGCATTGATAATTATTTGTAAGTGCTCATAGAAAAACCATAGTTATAATTCTATTAAAGTGTCATATATGGTTGTACAGACATCTATTGAAAAGGATCTTAATGGCATTAAATACAAGTCAACTTATACGTGAGCAGGCTCGCCAAATATTTAATTCGGCACCAATATCAGCATTAACACACCTTATTGTTGTTGTTTTCCTTAATCTTTTTAGTAGAGATTTTCTGGATAATAAGCTACTGACCATTTGGTCCATTGTTATCAGCTCACTTGCTATCTCAAGGTTTTTATTATCGTGGTTGTATCAGAAGAAAGAGCCAAAAGATGCTGAGCCTTGGCTTAAACTGTTTACATTTCTTACCCTCCTCGTTGGTATATCATGGGCATGTTTTACCTTATTTTACTTAACTGTAGATGATGTTGTTTTTAGAGTTGTATTTCTTGCTATCTCATGTAGCGTGATAGCCAGTGCGGCTACTATTTTAGCCGCATGGCAACCTGCATATTATGCTAATACAGCTCCCCAGTTTCTCACTCTATTATTTGTTCTAATTTATTCGAATGAGTCGATTAGTTATTTGTTGATGGCTGCCTTGGTCATGTTCTATGTCATGATTTCAACGGTGAACCGCCAAGCTAATCAAACTATACTTCATGGTATCTTTCTACAGCACAAGAATGACGACCTTTTATCTGAATTAAAGGAAGAAATAGACAAACGTGAAGAAATAATTGCAGGTAGGACTGAAGCAATTAATGAAAGTGAAGAACGGCTACGTTTAAGTCAAACATATGGCGGCATAGGTACGTGGGAATATAATTTCATTACCAATCTTAGTGTTTGTTCTGACACCGTTATGCAACAATTAGGTTTTCCTTTAACGCCTAACCGTTCAACTTGGGATGATGTTTTTGATGCCATCCACCTCGATGACCATGCTCATGTCAATAACGTTATTCAATCACATATTAATGATGGCAAAGCGCTTGATTTTGAATACAGAATCATTGATATTGAAGGAAATATGCGTTGGATGCGTACGAAAGGAAAAGCTGAGTTTGATTCAAATAATAACCCCATAAAAATGAGAGGAACGGTACAAGATATAACTCAAAGAAAGAAAATAACATTAGAGTTACAAAAAAGTGAACATGTTCTACGGGTGCTGGCAGAGTATGGTGAAGAAGATGATAAAAATATATTTCAACTCATGGTACAGCAACTTGCTGTTTCACAAGGTACTCGTTATGCATTAATTGCCCAAATTGATCCTAAGAACGTTGATCAAGTTAATACGCTTGCCGTTTGGTCTGGTGATTCCATTATTGCCAACTTCTCTTATAATTTAAAGGGAACGCCATGTCATAATGTCGTGAAACAAGATGCCTGTTTTTACCCCACTGATATTCAACACCTCTTTCCCCAAGATCATTTACTCGTAGATATGCATGCTGAAGGTTACTTAGGCGTTCCACTAAAAGATGACAAGGGCTCTGTATTAGGCATTATTGCCTTGCTCGATGACAAGCCAATGATAGAGAGTTCACAAACGCTAAATCTATTGAGAAGTTTGTCGGTCAGAGCAAGTATTGAATTGGAAAGGATGGCATCTGAGAAAAAACGCCAACTCTCAGCTAGAGTATTTAGTAACACTCATGAAGGAATCACCATTACTGATGTTGATAAAGTTATTGTTGATGTTAATCCTGCTTTTTGCAAGATTACTGGTTATAGCCGTGACGAAGTCATTGGTCAAAACCCTAGTATCTTGAGTTCAGGCAAACAAAGTCCGGAGTTCTACCAAGATATGTGGCAGCAAATCAACAAACAAGGCTACTGGCAAGGTGAAGTATGGAACCGCAAAAAAGGCGGTGAAATCTATGCCGAACTACTCACCATTTCAGTACTAAAAGATGAGCTTGATAATATAGTCAATTATGTCGGTATGTTTAGCGATATTACCAGCAGTAAACGACAACAAGAACAACTGAGTTTGATGGCACATTATGATGTACTAACAGGATTACCTAACCGTGCATTATTTGTTGACCGGTTTACGCAAGCTATTTCTCATAGCAAACGTACTAATCACCAATTGGCAGTGTGCTTTCTTGACTTAGATAACTTCAAACCCGTCAATGATAACTTTGGCCATGAGGTGGGAGACCAATTATTAATAGACGTTGCTAAGCGTATTACAACGAATATTAGGGAAGAAGACACCATATCACGTCAAGGTGGTGATGAATTTGCCCTGCTGCTTAATGACATTGAGTCGTATGATCAATGCGAACAAACGCTACAACGAATACATCATGCACTCGCACAGCCTTATATTATTGATGGTTATCCTCATAAGATAACCGCCTCAAGTGGCCTGACCCTCTACCCAAATGATGATGGTGATATTGATACTCTATTGCGCCATGCAGATCAAGCAATGTATCAAGCCAAGTTAGAAGGCAAACATCGATACCATCTGTTTAACCCTGAGCATGATCAACGCACTATTCAAAAACATCACCAATTGGATGAAATTGAACAAGCTTTGATAAACAATGAGTTTCAACTGTATTACCAACCAAAAGTAAATATGATAACGGGTGAAGTATTTGGTGCTGAAGCACTGATTCGTTGGAGACATCCAGAAAAAGGCCTCATTCCACCACTAAAGTTCTTGCCTGCGGTTGAGGGGACAGAGTTAGAATCCAGAATAGGTAATTGGGTTATTAATGAAGCACTCTCACAACTTGAAGCTTGGCATCAACACGGCATTAGCCTTGAAGTGAGTATCAATATTGCATCGCATCATCTGTTATCAGATTCTTTCTTTTCTGAACTTGATACTGCTTTAGCTAAACACCCAACCGTTTACTCACAATATTTGCAGCTTGAAATATTAGAAAGTTCTGCCTTAGGCGATCTGAATACCATCAGGAATATTATTAAATCCTGTCAAGATAGATTGGGGATTAAGGTAGCCTTAGATGACTTTGGAACAGGCTACTCCTCACTCACACACTTAAGAAACTTGCCTGCTGATACGATTAAAATAGACCAAAGCTTTGTCAGAGACATGTTAGATGACCCTAGTGATTATGCCATTATTGATGGCATAATTGGACTGTCTGATTCATTTAACCGCGAAATCATTGCTGAGGGTGTAGAAGCCACTCGTCATGGTTTAATGCTCTTAATGATGGGGTGTGAACAAGCTCAAGGTTATGGCATTGCTAAACCAATGCCCTGTGATGAGCTCCCACAATGGCTTAAAGGTTACATCCCTAATCAAGAGTGGCAGCAGTTCGCTAATAAACACCACACAATAAATCAAAATAAAGTGGCGTTATTTAGACTGGTTACTGAACACTGGAGAGACCAATTTATAAGTAATATTCAATCCTCACCAGAAGTGATTGAACACTGGCCTATTCTAAATAGCAATAATTGTCCTTGTGGCATATGGATCAAACGAGCACAACAAGATCAGTTATTTGAAGCAGAAGTATTACAACAACTTGACAGAGCTCATGAGGAACTACACCACATTGCCCAAGAATTACATCTGCAATATCAAGATGGTAATGTAGATACTGCTCGCGAAGGCTTGGTTAGACTTCAAACGGCTTTTGACAATATGAATGCTACTATGGACAAATCAGGGTTTGAATACCATATCTAGCAGATCCCGCTTGTATGCCTAAGTGGCCGAGAATATATACCATAGAGTATCAGGTTCTTATTTCTAATATTTTCCCACCTTCAATATTCATTGTTCTCAAATAAACACACTGACGATAGGGTGATGACAAACATACTCCTCGAGCACTTCCTCTAAGCAGTTGAGCTGCTGCTAGCTAGGGAAATGATAGCCTCTAAACGATGTTCGATTCCAAACTAAAACCACTTTGCTGTAAACTATACAACTACATGTCATAAAAGGGGTGTCTCATGACTATAAACCCTTCAAAAATGCTCACTACCCTTCAGATGCACCACCTGTTACTCATATGCCTCCTCACGCTTAGTAGCACACTCTCAGCTCGTGAACATCATTGGCAAGAGCCTAGTTACATTCAAAATAGCTTTATTGAAATCGCACTCAATAGTGAATATTCACCAGAAATAAGTCCAGTTCGTAAGTGGACACAAACTATTTATTATTCCATTGTCCACCGAGCCGCTGATATCGATCTTCATCAGAAAATCACTGAGTCACACCTTGCTCACCTTGCAAATATTACTGGCGTGGAAATACGTCCGGCATCACAAAAAAACAAAGCAAACTTAACGATAATTTTCTCAACAGAGAAACTTATTGACCAAGAATTAAAACAAGATTTTCTACTACAGAATCAACAGCAGATCACCGAGTTATCTAATAATAGTGTTTGCTTGGCTCATTTTTCAACTTACCCTGACAGTAGCATTAAACAAGCAATTGTTATTATCCCTGTCGATAGAGCTAGGGCTCATGCAAAATTATTATCATGTGTTGTAGAAGAGTTAACTCAGATTATGGGGCTACCCAATGACTCCGACACGGTATTCCCATCAATATTTAATGATAAGTCACATGATGATTATCTGTCTGGGCTAGATTTTCTACTTTTAAAACTGCTTTACCATCCAGACATAAAGGTCGGCAGCAACACCAAGAAAATCAGTCATCGGTTAACACATATCATTAATGAAAAGGACTTCAAAGAACTCATCTCTAAGGCAGAATTCTTAGTTCATCAGCAAGGCTTATATCGCTTACTTAATTGAAATAACTAATATGTTGGTCGAGCTTCTATATGTCTATCAGCAATATCATTGCCGACCAAACCTAAGAGTAGACATCATATAAATGAAGGGAAAAGCTAATAACCCAAAACATCAGGCAAAAAAAAGGCCCTAATAAAGGGCCTTTTCATAAAGCTACTTGAAGTAAGTCTTAACGATTTACAACAAAGTCAACACGACGGTTTGCCGCTTGACCTGCTTCAGTGTCGTTGTTTGCTACTGGGCTTGACTCACCCATACCTACAGGAACTAAGCTGCTTTCTTTAACACCTTGAGACACTAAGTAAGCAACAACTGCCTCAGCACGTGCTTGTGATAATGTCATGTTATACGCATCTGAACCACGGCTATCAGTATGGCCTTCAACTCGCACATCAATCACAGCATCAGTTTTCTTAAGAAGTGTTACCGCTTGCTCTAAAATATTTTTAGCATCTGTTGTTAATATTGCTTTATTCGTTGCAAAATTAACACCTGTAAGAGATAGAAGTTTTTCACCAGGAAGAGGACAACCATCTGGATCAACAATTGTACCTAGTGGAGTACTTGGGCACATGTCTTGGTAATCAGCAACGCCATCTTTATCGCTATCTAATGGGCAACCAACACGATCAACTTTTACACCAGCCGGTGTATCAGCACACATATCAATGCCATCAAAAACACCATCGTTATCGGTATCGAATGCACAACCTTGCGCATCTAGTAATGCGCCAGCAGGTGGCACTTCTGCACATACAGCTGCTTCAGGCATCGGCTCTGCAGCAACAGCATCGTCAGTAGGACATATAAGCAATGCGAACATTGCACCAGCAGCAGCAGCACCAATAACGGCACCATTGTCATCACCGTCGTTATCACTAGCGGCACCAACAATAGCACCAGCTGCTAAACCACCAGCAATCGCACAAAATAAGTTGGTATTATCAACTTGTTTATTGGGACCGGCACAACCCGCTAATAGGCTTGCAGCAAGTACTAACGCTGATAATTTAATTGATATTTTCATTCTTTTTCCCTTGAAATCTAATGAGATAAGAGTTCCCTACCTCAAATTTACAGACCCTCATAACGCAGAGCCCCATTTATTCTGTTGCCATATAATAATAGTATTTACATGACATGTCTAATATGAGCAGTCACTTAAGTCGCTACCATGATTTTATTTGACCTGATTCATCCTCATCTGGCTGGATTGTTAAGCCTTCAATCCCCTCACCAATCGTTTCACCTTCTTTAGGTCCAAGTTTAATCATTAAACGGACTTCATTCTCAGAATCAGCATTTTTCAAGGCATCTTCATACGTAATTTCATCTGCCATATATAAGTCATAAATAGCTTGATCAAATGTTTGCATGCCTTGCTCTCTAGATCGCTTCATGATTTCTTTGATTTCAGGAATATCACCTTTTTCAATTAAATCTGCAATCAGGGGAGTATTAATTAATATTTCAACGGCAACACAACGTCCAGATCCATCTTTCTTCGGAATCAGTCGCTGAGAAACAACTGCTTTCAAGTTTAATGACAAATCTAAGAATAATTGTTTATGACGTTCTTCAGGGAAAAAGTTAATAATTCTATCCATCGCTTGGTTTGAATTATTCGCATGTAAGGTTGATAAACACAGGTGACCAGTTTCAGCAAAAGTAATACCATAATCCATGGTATCTCTCGCTCTAATTTCACCAATCATGATGACATCAGGTGCTTGTCTTAATGAATTTTTCAACGCCACACCATAGGATTCAGTATCCACCCCAACTTCTCGTTGTGTGACAACACAGCCTCCATGTTTATGATCAAACTCAATCGGATCTTCAATGGTTAATATATGGCCTGTACTATTCTGATTTCGATACCCCACCATCGCAGCCAAGGTTGTCGACTTACCTGATCCAGTTGCACCCACGAAGATAATCATTCCTCGTTTTGTCATCGCTAATTCTTTAACAATCTCAGGTACATGCAGCTCTTCTATTGTTGGGATTTCATCTTTTATCCGACGTAGTACCATCGCAATTTTATTTCGTTGATACAGCGCACTTGCACGGAAGCGTCCCGCACCTGCCGAACTAATTGAATAATTACATTCTTTGTCGCGTTCAAATTCTTTTTTCTGAGCATCACTCATCGTACTTATCACTAAGTCACGTGCGTCGTCATCAGATAATATATCCTGAGACAGTGTCGCTAAACGACCATTTACTTTTAAACTTGCCGGTCTACCAGCGGTGATGAAAATATCAGATGCATCATGCTTCACCGCTGCTTTTAAAATCGTTACAATATCCATCGTCACTCTCCTACTGGAACAGGTTTTTCTCAATCGCACGTGGTTGTGCTTCTGTTTTTGTTACTTTTTGGCGGCGTACTAAATCTTGCATACATTGATCTAATGTTTGCATACCAACAGCCCCCCCCGTTTGAATAGCAGAATACATTTGCGGTACTTTGCCTTCTCGAATTAAGTTTCTAATAGCAGGCGTACCAATCATGATTTCATGAGCGGCAATACGTCCCCCACCGACCTTCTTCATCAATGTTTGAGAAATGACTGCACGTAGTGACTCCGACAACATCGATCTCACCATGTCTTTTTCAGCGGCAGGAAATACATCAATGATACGGTCAATTGTTTTTGCAGCAGATGAGGTATGCAAAGTACCAAATACTAAATGTCCTGTTTCAGCGGCGGTCAATGCAAGTCGAATCGTTTCTAGATCACGTAACTCACCCACAAGAATAATATCAGGATCTTGGCGTAACGCCGATCGTAGTGCTTCACTAAACCCTAATGTATCTCGATGAACTTCGCGCTGATTCACCAAACACTTTTTACTTTTATGAACAAACTCGATTGGATCTTCAATTGTTAAGATATGTTCATTATCTTTATTGTTTTTATAATCAACCATTGCCGCTAATGTTGTCGACTTACCAGAGCCTGTTGGCCCTGTAACCAAAACAATACCTTTTGGATTATCAGAAATCTCTTTAAAAATCTCTGGCGCACCTAGCTGTTCTAAACTCAACACTTCTGATGGGATTGTTCTAAATACAGCACCACAACCACGGTTCTGGTTAAAAGCATTAACACGGAAGCGGGCCAAACCAGGTATCTCAAATGAAAAATCTGTTTCTAAAAATTCTTCAAAATCTTTACGCTGCTTATCATTCATAATGTCGTATACCATTGCGTACACTTCTTTATGATCCATTAATGGCAAATTGATCCGTTTGATATCACCATCAACTCGAATCATTGGCGGTTCTCCGGCTGAAATATGCAAATCAGATGCTTTATTTTTTGCACTAAAGGTCAGCAATTCAGTAATATCCATTCCGTTCCCTAATTATTTATAAGTGATGTAACTTATCTTCCTTTAAGGAAGTACATACCGTAAAGGTAGCGCGCTCACCACAGGCTTGCAAGATGACAAAGATAAAAACTCAACTTAATACACTCTTAGATGCTATCAAAAGCACGACAAACAAAGCGCAAATACAACAACAAGCCGTACAGTTACTTGCTGTTAGCAAAACATGGCCTGCTGACGACTTGCGAAATGCGGCTAATGCTGGTCAACATCGTTTTGGCGAAAACTATCTACAAGAAGCGCTGATCAAAATTGCTGCGCTCGCTGATTTAGATCTTGAATGGCATTTCATCGGCCCAATTCAATCTAATAAAACAAGAGATATTGCAACCCACTTTGATTGGGTTCAAAGTATTGACCGCTTAAAAATAGCGCGACGTTTATCAGAACAGCGTCCGACTGAACTTGCGCCATTGAACATCTGCATACAAGTTAATATTGATGATGAAGCCAGTAAGTCCGGCGTTAAATCAGACGAAGTTTTAGCCTTTGCAGAACAACTGGTGCCATTCAAAAATATTCACCTCCGTGGTTTGATGATTATTCCCCAAAAAACAGAGAACCTTCAACAACAACAAGACTCATTTAAAAAAGCCCATCGCTTATTTTCCCAACTTGCAGCCATATATCCTACTGTCGATACGCTATCAATGGGAATGTCTAACGATATGGACCTTGCTATAGCACAAGGAAGTACCATGGTACGTATTGGTACAGCACTTTTTGGCCAGAGGCATACCCCAGAAAGCAAATAACACGTAGACTATTACTTACACAAACTCGCTCTAAACGGAACCTGATTATGAAAGACTGTAAAATCACATTTATCGGTGGTGGCAATATGGCTCGAAGCCTTATAGGAGGCTTAGTCTCAGATGGTTTTGACCCACAACATATTAATGTCTCAGATCCTGAGCAATTATGTTTACAAGCACTTTCTGATAAATACCCTGTTAATACTTTCACTAGCAATATCAAAGCGGCACAAGACTGCAATGTCTTAATTCTTGCCGTAAAACCACAGCAACTGCAATCAGTCGTCAAACAACTCGCCCCAGAATGGCGTACAGAAACACTGTTAATCTCGATTGCAGCAGGTATTCGACTGGATGATATTGCGAGATGGTTAGAGCAAGATGATGCTGCCATTGTTCGCGCAATGCCTAATACACCATCACTTGTTCAAGCAGGTGCAACAGCATTGTGTGCCAATAAGCTTGTGTCGACACCACAACATGAATTAGCAGAGTCCATTTTACGTTCTGTTGGCGTCGCTTTATGGGTTAAAAATGAAGAACAAATGGATGCTGTTACCGCGTTATCTGGAAGTGGCCCTGCATACTTCTTCCTTGTTATGGAAGCGATGGAATTTGCAGCGGCAGAAATGGGGCTAGATGCTGAAACTGCTCGCCTGCTTTGTTTACAAACAGCATTTGGTGCAGCAAAAATGGCATTAGAAAGTGAAGACAGCACGGCCACATTACGAGAACGAGTGACATCTCCCGGCGGTACAACAGAACGAGCACTGCATGAATTAGAAGATGGTGGCGTTCGTGGCTTGTTTGAAAACGCATTGGTTGCTGCCGCCCTTCGCTCACGTGAGCTTGCCAACCAACTTGGCGAAGATGATGCCTAGCACTTACTTCAGTAGTCCGCTAATCTTCCTAATAGATACCTTATTTGGTCTCTATATGGGGATTGTTGCACTTCGTCTCATCATGCAATGGGCACAGTGGGAATATCATAACCAATTAGTACAATTAATTATTAAAGCGACACAAGTTCCCGTTAAATTTCTTCGTCAATTTATCCCTTCATGGGGACGATGGGATAGCGCAACAATCGTTCTATTACTTTCTCTAGCGCTTATTAAAGTATTACTCATCACGTCACTTCAAATTGGACTGATTCACCCCATACTTCTCCTAAAATTAATGCTTGCAGATATTTTTTCTCTGTTTATTACGCTTTATTCTGCCAGTATTATCATTCAAGTTATTTTAAGTTGGGTAGCCCCACATACACAGAGTAATCCACTCACACCGCTGCTTAGCCGTATGAATAACCCTCTATTACGCCCCGTTCGCCAACGGCTACCGGATATGGGTGGCCTCGACCTATCACCTTTGCTTGTATTACTCGCATTACAAGTATTATCGATGTTGGTCTTACCACTACTTGCTGCCCATTTATAAATTAACTATTTATCACCGCTTTAGCTACCGCTATAATGATGCGCTAATAAACTAGGATTACTCGCACTATGCCGGAAATAATACCAACCGATTCAGTCGGTTTGGTGACACCAACAACATTGCATATTGATACGCCAATCACCTTAGAGTGTAGCCGTATTTTGCCGAGTTACGACCTCGTCTATGAGACCTATGGCAAACTTAATTCAACGGCATCAAATGCGATTCTAATTTGTCATGCCTTATCAGGTGATCACCATGCTGCGGGCTTCCATAGTATGGAAGATAAAAAACCTGGTTGGTGGGACTCCGCCATTGGTCCTGGCAAAGCAATTGATACCAACATTTTTTATGTTGTCAGCGTGAATAATATTGGTGGCTGCAAGGGCTCTACCGGTCCAACAAGCATCAATCCAGAAACAAATAAATCATATGGTCCAGACTTTCCCTTTGTGACAGTTTCAGACTGGGTTACTAGTCAGGCTGTATTAGCTGACAGCCTTAATATTGAGCAATGGGCTGCTGTAATCGGCGGCAGTTTAGGTGCAATGCAAGCCATGCAATGGGCCATTAGCCTGCCAGAACGGTTACGCCATGTATTAATTATTGCATCAGCACCAAAATTATCTGCACAAAACATTGCCTTCAATGAAGTCGCCCGAACAGCAATTATGTCTGATCCTGATTTTCATGAAGGTCATTATGCTGAACACAATACATTACCTCGCCAAGGTTTAGGCCTAGCACGTATGCTGGGCCATATTACCTATCTTTCTGATGAAGCGATGGGGGAGAAATTTGGCCGTGAACTTCGCAATGATACGATTCATTATGACTATGACGTTGAGTTTCAAATTGAAAGTTATTTACGCTATCAAAGTAGTAATTTTGTAGAACGGTTTGATGCTAATACCTATTTATTAATGACGAAAGCATTAGATTACTATGATCCGGCTAAAGAATTTAATGATGATTTAGCTGCAACACTTGCCAATATTCAAGCTAAAAGCTTAGTTATTTCCTTTACCAGCGACTGGCGTTTTTCACCTGCTCGTTCACAGGAAATTGTTGATGCTCTACTCAGTGCTGGTAAACAGGTCACCTATGCAGAAATTGAAGCTCACCAAGGGCACGATGCTTTCCTTATGCCTATCCCTCGCTATATCGATATCGTAACAACCTATATGCAACAAGTTGCTAAAGAATGTGAGGACCTATGAGCTTACGTGTAGATCTACAAATTATTAGTGATTGGATCCCCGATGGCGCGCGAGTCCTCGATTTAGGCTGTGACAATGGCACCCTCTTAAAACACCTTCAGCAACGCGGTGTAACTGGCTATGGCTTAGAAATAGATAATAGTAAATTTGCAGACTGTATTGCGGCAGGCGTGAATGTCATCCAAGCTGATCTTGATCAAGGTTTGCCACAGTTTGCCGATCAGAGCTTTGATTTTGTTATTTTGTCTCAAACATTACAAGCCATTAAACGACCAGACTTCCTGTTAGAAGAGATTGCTCGAGTGGGCAGACAAGCGATTATTGCGTTCCCTAATTTTGGTCATTGGAAATGCAGATTGCAACTCACATTAGGTGGGTATATGCCTCGTTCACGCACCTTGCCTCATGCATGGTTTAACACACCTAATATTCACCTTTGTACAGTCAATGATTTTGATCAATTATGTGCAGATAAGGACATTCAGGTTTTGAGTCGCAGTATTGTTAATCATGAACATAAAGACACCTTAGGCACACGTATACTACCTAACTTATTTGGGCAAATAGCCCTTTACCAAATAAAGAATAACCAATCATGAAAGCATACCAACAAGACTTCATTGAATTCGCATTAGAAACAGGTGTTTTACGCTTTGGCTCTTTCACCCTAAAGTCAGGAAGAGTAAGTCCCTACTTCTTTAATAGCGGCTTATTTAATACTGGTGCCTCACTTGCAAAGCTAGGTCGTTTCTACGCTCAAGCAATCAGCGAATCTGAGCTTAATTATGATGTACTGTTTGGTCCTGCATATAAGGGTATTCCTTTGGCATCAACAACTGTTGTTGCACTTGCTGATCATCATCAACGTGATGTGCCTTATGTATTTAACCGAAAGGAAAAGAAAGACCACGGTGAAGGCGGACAGTTAGTAGGCGCGCAGCTCGATGGTAGCGTACTTATTATTGATGATGTTATCTCTGCCGGCACGTCAGTACGTGAGTCTGTCACGATTATTAAAGCTGAAAATGCGGCACCTGCCGGTGTAATCATTGCACTTGATCGTCAAGAGCGTGGCCAAGATAGTCGATCTGCAATTCAAGAAGTTGAAGCAGAACACAAGATCCCAGTCGTCAGTATTATTTGTTTAAATGATTTATTAAGTTATCTACAAAATAATGCTGAGCTTGCTGAGCATCTACCTGCTGTAGAAGCTTATCGTCAACAATATGGGGTTGAAAGCTAACGTTAAAGCTTAGCTAAAGCTCACCCAAATCAGCTTGGCAGAAATAAGTAAGGTCACCACTTCAAATGCACGCTTAATCCAACGGCTTCCGTGTTTTATCGCAAGGTGAGATCCAAGATACCCTCCGATCAATGAGCCTAATAATAAGGCTGGCAACCAAGTCCAGTGAATGTCACTGAGCATTCCAAGCGTAATTGCGCCTGCACCATTCCAGAACAACCCTACAAGAATAAGCGTGTAGGCCACTGCTCGTTGATAATCCATTCCAAACCATGCGACTAACCACAGCGTCACAAACAGTCCTGTACCAGATGTCAGCGACCCATTTAAAACACCTAATAGAAATAAAACTCCGCTTCCATAAAGATAACCAGAGCTATTTCTATTTTTGGGAGAGTAGTTTTGTCCTAGTGTTGGTTTAAATATAGAGTAGAGCCCTAAACAGCCTGTTAATACGCCCAATGCTAAAATTGCAGTATCATCAGGCACAAATATAATTAAGTGTCCGCCTAATACAACACCGGGAACGCCTGCTAGAATCATGATTAATATAAACCGTCGATCTAGATGACTTGTCGAGCTGTATCGTAATATAGCGCCTAGACCTAAGGCGACGCTGGCTACTTTATGCGTCGCAAGTGCAATAGAAAAACTAAGCCCTAAGAAAATAAGCACCGGAAATTGAAGTAGTCCCGCACCACCACCACTAAGCGCCGAGAAAGTATTTGCAACTAATGACACTAAAAAAAGGACTAAATGCTCAATGGGGTTCACCTTTTCTCTCACTCCTTATAGAATGGTCTCTATGACGACGATTAAATTATTACTATTAAGCGCGCTATTTCTGAATAGCTTGCCTCTCTATGCGGGGAAAATATATCGCTTTATAGATGATAATGGCGTGTCAACACTCAGTAGAAGTTTACCACCTTATGCAGCCCAAAAAGGCTATGACATTCTTGATGATACGACCCTACGCCTAATCGAGCGCGTTTACACTCGTGATGAATTAATTAAAATCCAACAGCGCCAAGCCCTTATTGATGAAGAAAAAAACAAAGTCGAACAACAAAAACAGGCCGCTAAGCAACGTCGACTAGAACAGCGTGTTAATGACCGCAACCTTCTTGCCCGCTATCCCACAACTCAAGTTCTAACTAAATCACGTAATGACGACATTACATACAGAGACAGCCAAATAGATGATGTCAAAGAACAACTAAAAAACAATAAGTTGAAACTAACGAACTTACAACAAAAAGCAGCTGAGCAAGAAATGAGTGGTGAAGAAGTGACCGTGAATTTAACAAAACGTTTATCTGCAACACAAAAAGAAATCAATAACAATAAACGCTACATCAGCCGAGCAACAGAAGAAAAGAACGAAACATCACAACAATATGAAAATGATCTAAAACGCTTAAAATATCTCTTAAGTATTACGTCGCAAAAACCTAAACGTTAAACAAGTCCGTCAAGAACGGTTAAGAACTGCTGATTTTCTTCTTGAGTACCAATACTAATTCTCAAAAACTGATTAATTCTTTCGTGTTTAAAGTGACGTACTATCACGCCTTTTTCTCGCAAGCCTAACGCTAAGTGTCCAGCATCATGATCCGGGTGTGTTGCAAAAATAAAGTTTGCTGCCGAGGGCAACACATCAAAGCCTAGCTCAATCAGTTCCGTGGTAAGCCATTCTCTACTACGTATTACCTTCTGACACGTTTGCTCAAAATAATCTTGGTCATTGAATGATTCAAGCCCAGCACTAATAGACAAACTGTCAATAGGGTAAGAGTTAAAACTGTCTTTGACTCGAATTAGGGCTTCAATTAAATCAGGATGACCAATTGCAAAGCCTATTCTTAAACCGGCAAGTGAACGGGATTTTGATAAAGTTTGCGTTACCAATAAGTTGGGGTAGCTATTCACTAATGAAATAGCACTTTCCCCACCAAAATCAATATAAGCTTCATCTACCACTACTACTGACTCAGCATTTCGTTTCAGTAACTGCTCAATATCATCTAAAGGTAACAAACAGCCCGTTGGTGCATTTGGATTAGGAAGAATTATGCCAGCATTTTTTGTCGGATAATCTTGTAGATTAATTGCAAAATTATCATCTAGAGGAACAACCTGAGATTCAATCTGATACAACTTGCAATAAACAGGGTAAAAACTATAGGTAATATCAGGAAACAATAACGGTGCATCATGCTGAAATAAGGCATGAAATATATGTGCTAACACCTCATCAGAACCGTTGCCAACAAAGACTTGTTGCATATCAACATCGTGATAATCAGCAATCGCTTGTTTAAGTTGCGTTGCATTTGGATCAGGATACAAACGTAGCTGATCACTCACCCCTAATCGAATAGCCTCTAATACTTTTGGTGATGGCCCATAAGGGTTCTCATTGGTATTTAACTTAACAAGATTGGCAAGCTTGGGTTGTTCCCCAGGTACATAAGGGTCCAAATCATGGACTATTGGACTCCAAAATTGGCTCATATCAGTCTTTTAATCGATATTCAGCTGAACGTGCATGTGCCGTTAAACTTTCGCCTCTAGCGAGCACTGAGGCAATCTGACCTAAGCTTTGAGCGCCCTGCTCTGATACTTGAATCAAACTAGAACGTTTTTGGAAGTCATAAACACCCAATGGTGAACTAAAGCGAGCGGTCCGAGAAGTGGGTAATACGTGATTTGGTCCTGCACAATAATCACCTAAGGCTTCAGCAGTATAACGTCCCATAAAGATCGCGCCTGCATGACGTATTTTCTTAGACATTTCCATTGGATCTTCAACAGATAATTCTAAATGTTCCGGTGCAATGAAGTTACAAACCTCAACAGCCTCATCCAAGTCTTTCACTAAGATTAAAGCCCCACGATCATTCAAAGAGGTGGAGATAATGTCTTGTCGTTCCATTGTTGGCAATAAACGTGCTATCGCATCATTTACTTGCTGTAAGAAGTCAGCATCATCCGAAATCAAAATTGATTGAGCATCTTCATCATGTTCAGCTTGTGAGAACAAATCCATTGCGATCCACTCCGGATCAGTTTTGCCATCACAAATAACTAAAATCTCAGAAGGACCCGCGATCATATCGATACCAACAGTTCCAAAGACCATGCCTTTTGCCGTGGCGACATAAATATTACCTGGACCAACAATCTTATCGACCTGAGGAATCGATTCAGTTCCATATGCCAGTGCAGCTACGGCTTGTGCGCCTCCAATTGTAAAGATGCGATCAACACCTGCAATTGCAGCAGCAGCTAATACTAAGTTATTCACCACACCGTCAGGCGTAGGTACAACCATAATTAGCTCTTTAACACCTGCTACTTTTGCTGGAATAGCGTTCATTAATACTGATGAAGGATAAGCCGCTTTACCACCTGGTACATATAATCCAGCACGATCTAGTGCTGTAATCTGTTGACCTAAGACAGTGCCGTCAGCTTCCGTATATGTCCACGAATCTTGCTTTTGATGTTCATGATAACTTCGGACACGTGAAGCCGCGGCTTCAAGTGCTTTACGTTGCTCTTGAGGAATAAGTTCCAATGCCTCTTGAGCTCGTGATAATGGAATCTCTAACTCGGCCATTGTCGTGACATCTAAACGATCAAAACGACAGCTATAATCAATAACAGCGTTATCACCATTCGCCTTAACATCAGCTAAAATCTGTTTTACCGTATCTGAAACAGCGGTATCTGATACTGACTCCCATGCAAGCAACGCATCTAAGCGCTGTTGAAAGTCACTATCACTACTGCTTAACTGCTTAATATTAATCATTCTGTTGCTCTTTAACGGCTGCTCTAATCTGGCTAATAAATTCTTGGATCCGTGAATGCTTCATTTTCATTGATGCTTTATTAACGACTAAACGTGAACTAATTTCTGCAATATGTTCCATTGGTACAAGTCCATTAGCACGTAAAGTATTACCCGTATCCACAACATCAACGATGCGATCCGCTAAACCCACTAATGGCGCTAACTCCATTGAGCCATATAGTTTAATAATATCGACCTGCTGACCTTGCTGAGCATAGAAACGACGAGTACTTTCAACAAACTTAGTCGCGACTTTTAATCGGCCTTTAATAGGCGCTTCATTGACTCGACCTGCTGTCATTAATTTACAACATGCAATTCTTAAATCAACAGGCTCATAAAGATCTGCTTCAGGATGCTCAAGTAAAACATCTTTACCAGCAACACCAATATCGGCACCACCAAACTCAACATAACTAGGTACATCAGAGGCACGGACAATAATTAACCGTACATCAGGTTGATTGGTATCTAAAATCAGCTTTCGGCTTGTTTCTGGATCATCAATGGGTTCAATACCTGCTGCTTTTAACAGCGGTAAAGTCTCTTTAAAAATTCGTCCTTTGGACAAAGCCAAAGTTAACATATTAGGCATTTTATCCCCTTACAGAACCGGGGACTCGACGAATTTTCGCCCCCAATTGTTGTAGTTTTTCTTCAATACATTCGTAACCACGATCAATGTGATAAATACGCTCGACCAGCGTGTCACCTTCAGCAACTAAAGCCGCTAAGACTAATGCAGCTGATGCTCGCAAGTCTGTTGCCATTACTGGTGCAGACGTTAATGTTGTTACACCATTACATACGACGGTATTGCTCTCGATTTGTAACTCAGCTCCCATACGCTGCAACTCTTGCACATGCATAAAACGATTTTCAAACACGGTTTCAACAACCGTTGCCTGTCCTTCAGCTACACTATTTAACGCAGTAAACTGAGCTTGCATATCTGTTGGAAAAGCCGGGTAAGGTGCAGTTCTAATGCTTACTGCTTTAGCCTGTTTTCCATGCATATCAAGTGAAATCCAGTCCTCACCTATTTCGATATCAGCACCAGCTTCTTCCAGCTTTAACAATACGGCTTCTAATTGATTCGCATCAGTATCTTTTAATTTTACTTTACCGCGTGTTATTGCAGCTGCAACAAGGTATGTTCCAGTTTCAATTCGATCTGGCAAAATATCGTGTTTCGCACCTTGTAGTGACTTAACACCTTCAATCTGAAGCGTTGCGGTACCTATACCACTAATTTTAGCCCCCATACCATTCAGGTAATTAGCTAAATCAACAACTTCAGGTTCACGTGCAGCATTCTCAAGGATTGTTGTACCTTCTGCTAGCGTTGCTGCCATCAATAGGTTTTCTGTACCTGTCACAGTTACTTGATCAAAGAAAATGTGCGCGCCTTTTAAGCCACCACCATCTGTTGCTCTTATATAGCCATTCTCTACTTTTATTTCAGCGCCCATTTGCTCTAAGCCACGAATATGTAGATCAACAGGGCGAGAACCAATCGCACACCCACCTGGTAGAGAAACATCTGCTTTACCAAATTTAGCAAGCAAAGGTCCTAGCACCAAAATAGATGCACGCATTGTTTTCACTAAGTCATAAGGCGCTTCTGTTTCGGTCAATGTTGATGCATCAATGACAACACCAGAACGCTCATCAATCGTAAGCGACACACCCATTCGACCTAACAGTTCAAGCGTAGTTGTAATATCGTGCAAATGCGGCACATTACCAATACTCACTGGAGAATCAGCAAGCAATGCGCCCATTAGAATAGGTAATGCAGCATTCTTGGCACCAGAAATACGGATTTCCCCATCAAGAGGGCCGCCACCAGTGATAATTAATTTATCCATGCAATCTCAAATTTTGTTTGCGGCCGAGCTTATCGCGGCGCAGAAGTTTTTAAAGACAGTGCGTGTAACGCACCTTCAAAGCTGTCACCCAGTGTGGCATACACCATCTTATGCTGAGCGATTAAAGGTTTTCCTGCAAATGAAGGGCTTTCAACAATCGCATCAAAATGCTGACCATCATCCCCTAACACTTCCACCGTCGCATCAGGCATGCCTGCTTCAATTAGCTTCTTAATTGTTACTGCTTCCATCTATATTCTCATTTATAACTTATTGTACTGGTAAAAGTTCATCTAAACCGCTCGCATCAGCAATTGCTAGCATTTGAGCCGGAATATTATGAAAAACAATCTTCTTATTTTTACGCTTTGCAAACCGAATCCAATGTACCAATAAGGCAAGGCCAGCACTATCACTACGGTTGACCTCAGCCAGATCAATATCTAAGTCAACAATAGGTTCAAATAAGATCTCTGATTGTTTTAAAACCTGATTCACGGTTGAAAAACTAAGTTCACCGCTTAATCGAATTATATTTGTTGCAGAGTCAAAGGTTAATTCATTCACAACTATACCTTTACTTTTACTTTTTCATTCCGGGCAGACAGTCTCTTAATGAGCTTATCCATACCTTTATTACGAATTTCAGTAGCAAACGTAGAACGATAAGTTGTTACTAAACTAATACCATCAATTTTGACATCATAAACCTTCCATGCATTCTCTTTATTCAAATACATAGACAGAGCCATTGGGATTGAAGGGCCACCTGATTGCAATATCTCCATTTTCACCTTAACTTTCTTTTTCTTTAGGTCATCATGGAATGGTAAAAAGCGTATTTCTTCATCGGTATATTCCAACATTGCAGTCGAATATGTCCGTACTAATAATAAACGAAACTCTTCAGTAAAACGTTCACGTTGTTCAGTATTAGCTTTGCGCCAGTTCTTTCCTAAAGCCAATTTCGACATTTTATTAAAATCAAAATTTGGCATTAAAATATCTTGTACCAAACCATATATAAGACTTGGGTCTTCAGCTAATTGCTCTTCATTGTCTTTCAATGCCAGCAGCATTTCTTCAGTTGCCGTTTTAACTAATGCTTGAGGTTCTTCTACATCTACCACTTCGTCATCAGCATGCACCATTGGCACAAATGATAAAAATAGTGCTGAAATAGCAAAAAGTAATGTTGGCATAAAGCCTATTTCTTTTGTCATTATTCGTCACCTTCAGCTTTACTAAATAAGAATTGCCCAATAACCTGCTCTAAGACTAATGCAGGTTGTGTTAAATCTATGACATCGCCATCTTGGAAAAATTCATCTTCAGCGCCCGCTTCAAGGCCAATATACTGTTCACCCAATAATCCAGCAGTGTAAATACTCGCTGCAGTATCATTAGGAATCATATCAAAGCTACTATATAAGCTTAATGTGACTACCGCATTGTATGTTTCAGAGCTAAGACTAATATCAGATACTCGCCCAACACGTACACCCGCCATCGTCACTGGTGATCTTACTTTTAAGCCACCAATATTTTCAAACTCAGCAGTAACTTGATAGCCTGCTTCATCATTAAACTCGGCAAAATTACTCACTTTCATTGCTAAAACGAATAAAGCTGCGATACCCGCGGCAACAAACATTCCAACTGTAATTTCAGTACTTTTACTTTGCATCATTTACCCTTCTCCAAACATCAGCGCGGTTAAAATAAAATCTAACCCTAAAATAGCGAACGCCGAATGTACAACCGTACGTGTCGTTGCTCGTCCTACCCCTTCAGATGTCGGGGTTGCGTCATAACCTTCAAATAGCGCAATCCATGTCACTACAAAACCAAATACAATACTTTTAATAACCCCATTTAAGACATCATCATACCAATCCGTTTTAACCTGCATTTGAGACCAAAAAGCGCCATCATCGACACCTAATAAGCCATGTCCTACTAAAAAACCACCAAAGATACCAACAGCACTAAATAAGGCTGCTAATAAAGGCATAGAAATTAACCCTGCTAAAAATCGTGGTGCAATAACACGATGAATAGGATCAACCGCCATCATTTCCATTCCCGATAGTTGCTCAGTACTTTTCATTAAACCAATTTCAGCCGTTAATGCTGAACCAGCACGGCCTGCGAATAACAAAGCACTCACAACAGGGCCCAGCTCTCGTACTAAAGAAAGCGAAACTAATACGCCTAAAGACTCTTCTGCACCAAAATCAACCAACGTGTTATAGCCCTGTAAACCTAAAACCATTCCAACAAATAAGCCAGAAATAAGAATTAAGAAAACAGATAGAACACCCACTGAAAATAGTTGATGCACTAATAACGATAAGCGCAATACTATACTTGGAATACCAGCCAGAATTTGGAACAAAAACAAATGTCCGCGACCAAGTCTTTCAAATGATCCTAGCCCCCAACGGCCAAGACTACGAATCGTCTCAATCATTTAGACTCCTCCTGTTGGAATAAATCTTCGCCTAATGTCGCACCAGGGTAATGGAATGGTACAGGACCATCAGGTAAGCCCTGCATAAACTGCTGAACCCATTGCGATGACGAACGTTTAAGCTGAACAGGCGAACCTTGTTCTATTACTTTACCTTCAGATAATAAATAAATAACGTCCGCTATTTCTGCTGTTTCAGTCACATCATGAGAAACAACAATACTCGTTAAATCCATTGCATCATTCATTCGATGGATCAGGTTTACCAATGTGCCCATTGAAATAGGATCTTGTCCTGTAAACGGCTCGTCATACATAACCATCATAGGATCTAAGGTAACCGCTCTTGCCAATGCGACTCGTCTAGCCATGCCACCCGACAACTCTGAAGGCATTAAATCTCGCGCAGCACGCAAACCAACGGCCTGTAATTTCATTAAAACTAAATCATGAATCATACTTTCAGGTAGATCAGTATGTTCCCGCAGAGGGAAGGCGACATTATCAAATACAGAAATATCTGTCAGCAATGCACCACTTTGAAATAACATTCCCATACGCTTACGTAATTCATATAATTCTGAGCGGGAAAGTGTATGCACATTTTGACCATCAACCTCGATTGTTCCGCGGTCTGGGCGCAATTGTCCGCCGATTAAGCGCAATAAAGTTGTCTTACCGGTACCGCTTGGTCCCATAATGGCGGTGATTTTTCCGCGGTAAATATCTATGTTTACCCCTTCAAAAATCGCCCTATCACCACGATAGAAGTGCAAATCCCTGATTTTGATCAGTGGCACTAGTCTCTCCAACATATGAAATATAAACAAAAAAGGACGTTAATTTTCAATAATATGGGCGATTAAGTCAAATCTGCTTGTGGAAAAAGCTACCTCTTTAAGCTACAGTAGCTGCCACCAGTTTCTAGTTATGGGAACTTTTAAGGCATCATAATGCTCTTATAGAATGCTCAAGCTCGTAAAAAACATCAAAATAATCGGAGAGAATAATGAAGAAGTTTTTAGTTTTTATTGCCGCTGCACTTGTTGCTTTGCCAATGATTTCATCAGCACATGGCCCTAGCCGCCAACAAGTAAAAGAAAAAATTACAATCAATGCATCACCTGAAAAAGTATGGGCAATGGTAAAAGACTTTGGTGGTTTGCATAACTGGCATCCAGCTGTTGCAAGCACTGAAATGAAAGGTGATACAACACGTGTATTAACGCTTGCATCTGAAGGCAACCCAACGATCACTGAAGAGTTGATTAAAGCAGATGATGAAAAAATGATGCTGACATACAAAATCACAGGCATGTCTGTTGTTAAAACAATCACATTCAACAGTAAAGATACACCATACTTTACATTACCTGTAGCAACGTACAAATCATGGCTCACTGTTAAAGCCGTTGACGGTGGTAGTGAAGTGCAATGGAAGTCAAAGTTCTACCGTTCATTCATGGATAACCCTCCAGTACCAGAAGGTCAAAGTGACAAAGATGCCGTTAACTCAATTAAAGGCGTTATCACAGCAGGCTTAGAAAACCTAAAAGTAGTTATGGAAAAATAAATGCAAAAGCAGTCTTGCTTAGTATTTTTAAAGGCGGCCTTATTTAAGGTCGCCTTTTTTATTGCCTTTACTTTATCTATCACAGCATGTGATCGTCAGCATGCTCCCTATGCATTCATCACCAATCAACTGAGTGACAATCTCAGTATCATCGATACTGAAAGTCAGTTAGTCATAAAAACAATTGATATTGGACATCGACCTGCCGGTATTGCTGTCAGCAATGAAGGTCATAAAGCATTTATAAGTAATCCAGAAGGCCAAGATATCAGTATTCTTGATACTCGGACATTGAATGTAATCGCACATATTGCCGTTGGTGCAGGCCCAGTGGGTATCGCAACAAATCATGATGGGTCGGTCATTTATGTTGCCGACTGGTATGAGCATAAGGTGAGTGTGATCGATAGCCTCACACAAACAATACTCGCCACGATTCAAGTAGGAAACTCGCCTGCCGGAATGGTTGTTAACAAACAGCATCTTTATGTTGCTAATCGTGATGATAATACCGTGATGATTATCAATACAAACACATACCAAATCCTACATACGATTAAAGTTGGTACGGCCCCTTTTGGCCTTGCAATATCGCCTGATGGAAATACCCTTTATAGTGTCAATGTTCGCTCTAGCGATGTGAGTGTTATCAACATCAAGCAGGCAAAAGTCAGCAGCACGATAAATGTTGGTTCATGGCCTTATTGTGCCGTTGTCAGCCCTGATGGAACACATCTATTTGTGACCAATCAGGACGATAGCACGATTTCTGTTATCGATACCGTCAACCCATCTATCACCAGCACAATTGATGTAGGAGACTCCCCTGAAGGAATTGATATAACGCCCGATGGCCAATTTGTTTATGTCTCAAATTGGGGAGATGGCACTGTTTCAGTAATCAACACTCAAACTTACCTTGTCGAGAACATTATCGAGACAGGTGAAGGAAGCCGCGCTTTTGGGCAATTTATTGGTCAATAAGCTTGTTAAGGGTATAATCGCACCCCACTAATAAGCAAAAAAGTCAGCCACTATTTCCATGATTATCGAGTTATCTAAATTAAAAATGCCTGTGGTCTCTCCTGCCGGCGTCACGGCAATGGAGCTTATCACCTCTGGTGATTACAACCTGCCGGACTTATGTAAAATCATATCTCATGATCCCATTCTGACTGCGACCTTAATTAAGTATGCCAATTCATCTAGGTATAGTCAGAGATTTGAAGTCACCAATATTAACCGTGCAATCAATGTACTTGGCATCAAAGCACTCAGTGCTGCAGTAATCGTAGCAGCGATGCGAACGTATATTCAGCCAGGTAACATCTCAGAGCAGTTATGGGAGCACTGTCAATCTGTAGCGACTATCGCGAAACTGATTGCCCAACGTCATTACCCTCACTTTGCTGAAGATATCGAATTACCCGCCCTTGTCCATGATATGGGCGCTCTCGTTCTCGCCAGCAACTTTCCTAAGCAGTATGTAGACGTTGCACAAACAGCTTTATCTTCTGACAATGACCGCTCGTTATCAGAACTGGAAAAAGAGACCTTTGGCGTTATTCATGATGAGGTCACGGCACACTTTATAGGCACTTACCGCTTACCAGAACTGACAAAAAATGTGCTTACAGACTTTCATCTACGATTACCTTTAGTTGAAGTCCAAAACAATATAGCCCAACAGCAAACGGCTATCATTGCCTTAGCTCATCAGCTTGAAGAAAATATTAATAGTCATTCAGATCGCTTAACAGAAGTCATTCCAGACTCTTTGGAAAGCTTACAATATCACCTTGGGCTTACAGATGATGATATTGAGAACTTCATCGAAGATTATGATGAAATATGCCAAGCTGAAGAATGACGCTATCCATTGCCATTGAAAGTGAACTCACTGAGCGGCTAACACTTGCCCATTCTTTATCAGCCTCTCTTAATTTGCCTATCGCAGCAACTGAAGCTAGCAACATTCAACTCATTGTAAGTAATGACTATGTAGAGGTTCGGGCACCAGAGTTAGGCAAGCCAATTTTCATTGACTTTATCGAGGGTAAAAATGCCCACAGGCGTCAGTTTGGCGGCGGTAGAGGCCAGCCTCTAGCTAAAGCAATCGGCCTTAAAAAAGGGGCGACACCTACCGTTATAGATGCAACAGCAGGATTTGGACGCGATGCATTTGTACTCGCAAACTTAGGTTGTCAGATAACATTAATTGAACGTAATCCACTCATAGCCACCCTCCTAAAAGATGCTCATCAACGTGCAGAAGCCAGCCATGAAATTAGCGATATTATAGCCCGCATGGCCATTATTAATCATGATGCGGTCACTTATCTAAACACACTAAAAGCGCAACACAAGCCTGATGTAATCTATATGGATCCGATGTATCCAAGCCGAGAAAAATCTGCGTTAGTGAAAAAAGACATGCGTCTTTTACATGAACTTGCCGGACCTGATACAGATAGTGAACAATTACTTACTGTTGCTCAAAATGTTGCACTAAAAAGAGTGGTTGTAAAACGGCCCAAGTCAGCTCCCTTTGTAGGAGAGAAAAAGCCTGCAACATCTATCGAAAGCAAAAACACCCGTTATGATATTTATCTCACCTAAGCCATTATAAGCTCGATAAAAGTAACATCAGCTTCTTGATTTGGCTTCAGCTTTTTTTATCTAATTCTTTTAAACGTGCTAACTTCTCAGCAATTTTAATCTCTAGGCCACGGTTAACCGGTTGATAATACTGTCTTGGAGCCATGTTTTCTGGAAAATAATTTTCTCCCGCAGCATAGGCATCAGGTTCGTCATGAGCATATCGATATTCCTTACCATAACCCAGCTCAGTCATTAATTTTGTTGGCGCATTTCGTAAGTGAATAGGTACTTCAGCACTACCTTGGCTTCGTACATCATGCATAGCAGTATTGAACGCGGTATAAACAGCATTACTTTTAGGTGCACTAGCCAAATAAATAACAGCCTGAGCAATCGCTAACTCGCCTTCTGGCCGGCCTAACTTATCAAAGCTTTCCCATGCATCAAGAGCAATGCGTAAACCTCGAGGATCGGCATTTCCAATGTCTTCTGATGCCATTCGAACAATTCGTCTCATCAGGTAAACAGGATCACAGCCACCATCTAACATTCGGCACAACCAATAAAGAGCGCCATCTGGTGATGAGCCCCGCACTGACTTATGTAGTGCAGATATTTGGTCATAAAAGGCTTCTCCACCTTTATCAAAGCGTCGTAATGTACCTGATAAGACTTCAGCTAAATCATCTTCCTCAACCTCTTTTTGCCCTTTACTATCTGCTAAATCGATAGCAATTTCTAAAAGGTTTAATACTCTTCGACCATCGCCATCAACGGCTTCCGCTAACTGGTCTCGTAAATCATCTGCTAAATCAATTTCTCGATCAGCAACACCTAATTCAGAGTCAGACATTGCACGATCAATTATTTCACGAAGATCATTGCTTGCAAGAGACTGTAAAACATACACTCGTGCTCGAGATAACAAGGCATTATTAAGTTCAAATGAAGGATTTTCAGTTGTTGCACCAATAAAAGTAAACGTACCATCTTCAACATACGGTAAAAAAGCATCTTGTTGAGATTTGTTAAACCGGTGTACTTCATCAACAAATAAAAGCGTTCGTCGACCTTGCTCTTGTTGGAGTTGCTGTGCTCTAGTGACTGCAGCTCGAACTTCTTTAACACCCGCCAAAACGGCAGAAATGGTAATAAATTCCATGTCGCAATAACCAGCAATCAACTTCCCTAGCGTTGTTTTACCTGTGCCGGGAGGTCCCCAAAAGATCATTGAGTGCGGATGGCCTGATGATATTGCTTGTTGTAATGGCTTACCTTCGGCCAATAAATGCTTTTGGCCAATATATCCCTCTAACGATGATGGCCGCATCCGATCTGCTAATGGACGCCCAGCTAGGTCTTCAATATTTTCAAACAAATTCACAAGCCAGTTTCACCAACGACATCAACACCTGATGGCGGTGTAAAAACAAAGACATCATCTAGTAACGCTGCATTTTCAGTTGTTTGACTAAACACCAGTCTCGTTTTTTGTTCAAAACTATCTTTCATAATCATTTGATTTAAGCCTCGTTCATCAAAGGCAAGTGTTATCGTTTGAAAGTTAGAGTCAACATCTTTCGGAATAAGCTCAACCCATGACAAGCCATCTTCAGATGGAAGATCTGAGAGTAAGTACTTATCCTCAGGCAATGTTTCACCCGATAACAATGTTGCAGGGGTATCGGCTAGCGCTTCTAGTTGTGACTTAACGGTAACTTGTTCTAGATCCACATCATAAAACCAAATTCGCTCACCATCAGCAATAATATGCTGTGGATACGGCATCTCATAATCCCAGCGAAACTTACCAGGCCGCTCTAAAATAAAAAAGCCCTGCGCTTCTTCCAATACTTGGCCTCGATCATCTATCACTGTTTGCTTAAACTTGGCCTTAAATGTCACAACATTCTGTACAAATTGATTTAACTTTTCAGTTCCAAGTTCAGCTGCTGATACTGATAGTGACAATGTCATCGCCATTATTACCAAATAACACTGCATCCATATTTTAATCTTCATACCATGATTCCAATTTTTCCATCGAGTCATAATGACTCTCTGTTGAGCTTCGACCACCATTGTTGTCCAATTGTTGCTCAATACCTTGCATTAATAAGTCGAATGTTGAAAATCCAGCCACAAAACTCATCATATCTTTACATACAAACCCTTCTCGATGCGTGTCTTCAGGGTAGTCAGCAATAGCCTGTTTAATCCCCTCTAGGCTTGTCACCTTATTGACTAGCCTAGCTAAAATAATCAAACTATACACAGCAATATCAGGTAATGGTTCAGGCATTTTATCTTTCACTAAACCCAATCTTTTTGCCACGCTCAGAAAAAGGTTCACCTTAATCAGATCGTGGCGCTGGGGCCAACACTTCTCGACTTCCATTCCCTTGCATGGCCGAAACAACCCCTGCAGCTTCCATCGCTTCTACAATACGAGCAGCTCGGTTATAGCCTATCTTCAAGCGTCGTTGAACACCTGAAACAGAAGCCCTCTGACTTTCTGTGACAATCTGTACCGCTTGATCATATAAAACATCTTTCTCACCATCACTTGCATCGGCAATCGATTCACTCGATTCATCAGCCGCTTGTTCTTGAATAATCTCTTCTACATAATTAGGTTGAGCATTCTTTTTCAAGAAGTTAACCACTTGATGCACTTCATGATCATCAACAAAGGCACCATGAACACGTTCAGGAATTCCCGTTCCGGGTGCCAAATACAGCATATCCCCTTGACCCAATAATTGTTCAGCACCCATTTGGTCAAGGATGGTTCGTGAATCAATTCGTGATGAGACCTGGAATGACATACGCGTCGGAATATTAGCCTTAATAAGCCCCGTAATAACGTCAACCGAAGGGCGTTGCGTTGCAAGAATAAGATGAATGCCAGATGCTCGCGCTTTTTGTGCCAAGCGAGCAATCAATTCCTCAACCTGCTTACCGACCACCATCATCATGTCTGCTAATTCATCAATTATCACAACGATAAAAGGTAATGGTTCTAATGTAACAGGTGGCTCTCCATCGACAAGATCAACGGTGGGATCAACAATTGGCTCACCACGATCAATGGCTTCTTTAACTTTTTTATTAAAACCTGCAATATTACGCACACCCATCGCTGCCATAAGAGGATAACGTCTCTCCATCTCAGCCACACACCAACGCAAAGCATTCGCCGCTTCTTTCATGTCTGTCACAACAGGTGTCAATAAATGAGGAATATCTTCATACACTGATAATTCCAGCATTTTCGGATCAATCATGATCATACGAATCTGCTCAGGAGTAGCCTTATAAAGCAGACTTAAAATCATGGCATTAACGGCAACAGATTTACCCGATCCCGTTGTACCCGCCACCAGTAAATGTGGCATTTTTTCTAAATTTGCAGAGACTGGACGACCGGCAATATCCTTACCCAAAGCCATCATCAGAACAGATTTACTGTTCTCATACTCTGCTGAACCCAAAATTTCACGCAAACGTACCATGTCACGAATTTCATTCGGGATCTCTAAACCTACAACGGGTTTTCCAGGAATAACTTCAACCACTCGAACACTACTAACTGAAAGTGCTCGCGCTAAATCTTTTGCCAGTCCGGAGATCCGGCTTACTTTTATACCTGCTGCAGGTTGTAATTCAAAACGGGTCACTACTGGCCCAGGCTGCACTTCAACAACTTGCACCTCAACACCAAAGTCTTTTAATTTAAGCTCAACCTGACGAGACAGTGCTTGTAGTACTTCTTTACTATAGCCACCTTTACTTTCTTCAGGCATGTCAAGCAAAGCTAGAGCAGGCATTTCACCTTCTTCCGTCGATTCAAACAAAGACACTTGGCGTTCTTTCTCTTCACGCTTACTAGGCTCTGAAACCTGAATTGTTGGCTCAACACGTACTTTCTGACGCTTGAGAATCTTCTCATTTTGCTCTTTAAATGTTTCTTCTCGCTGCTGCTTCGTTCGCTTAGCAATCATCTCTACTTTGAACTCACGGATCCAACGAGAAATAACGGTCATCACAGTCATTGTCATTGCACCTAAGCGATCAATAACCATTAACCAAGATAAGCCTGTAAATAAGGTTACCCCTGTAAGTAAAAATGCAAGTAGCAATAGGCTTGTGCCTGAAGAACCAAATATTGATTCAAAACCATGGCCTACCACTTGGCCTAAAATACCACCAGCACCTTCCGGTAGGAGCGTGACAAATTGAGTCAAGCTCAATGTTGAAAGGCCGCTAGCAGAAGCCAAAGCCATCATTAAACCAATCGCTTTAAGGATCCAGAAATGCAATGCACCTTCAGAATCAGCGGTTTTACCCCAACTGAATAAAAGCCAGCCACTAAATCCGAGCATCAGTGGAGATAAATATGTCGGGATGCCAAATATAAATAGCAACATGTCAGCAATCCATGCGCCAACGATGCCACCACGGTTGTTAATAACATCATTCGTTCCTGTCGTTGTCCACGCAGGATCTGTTGGATTGTATGACCACAAAGATAATAGGAGATAAGCAGCTAATGCTAACGCTAATATTAGTGCTGCTTCACGCAAACGAAAACCAACTGCGCCCGAAGCGGTTTTTTGTGTCTCATTTTCCTTTAGTCGTGTTGCTTGTGCCAAAGTAATATTTCCAATAATGCCAACAAATTAACGCCTGATCTTAACACAGCTTTTAATCATATATGCTTTACCAAATCAATCGCAATGAAGTAGTCTAGACGGATTAAACTAAATTTGGAGATCAATAATGGCTGAGAGTAAACATTGTCGCTTACTAATTCTTGGATCGGGTCCTGCTGGCTACACTGCGGCTGTTTATGCTGCACGTGCTGCTCTTGAGCCTGTTTTAATCACGGGGATCGAACAAGGTGGGCAATTAACGACAACAACAGATGTTGATAACTGGCCAGGTGATGATCAAGGTGTAGAAGGGCCAGAACTAATGCAACGCATGCAACGTCATGCTGAACGTTTCGGTACTGAGATTGTATTTGATCACATTCATACAACAGATCTTAGCCAGCGCCCTTTCAAACTAACAGGGGATGCAGGTGAATATACTGCTGATGCCCTTATCATTGCTACTGGTGCCTCAGCAAAATATTTAGGTATGGAATCAGAAGAGGCATTTAAAGGCCGTGGTGTGTCAGCTTGTGCAACGTGTGATGGATTCTTCTACAAGAATCAACCTGTTGCCGTTGTTGGCGGTGGTAACACCGCAGTTGAAGAAGCTTTATACTTATCTAATATTGCTTCAAAAGTTACTGTTATTCACCGTCGTGACAAATTCAGTTCAGAAAAGATATTAAGCGCACAACTTATCAAAAAAGCAGAAGAAGGTAATGTTGAAATCCTCTGGAATTCTCAGCTTGATGAAGTGCTTGGTGATGATGCTGGTGTAACTGGATTACGCGTTAAAAGTACACAAGACGACAGTACTCAGGACGTTTCTGTTCAAGGTGTATTTATTGCAATTGGCCATTCACCGAACACGGGGATATTTGATGGCCAGCTTGAAATGGACCATGGTTATATCACTCAAACACAGGGTACTCAAACAAGTATCCCCGGTGTATTTTCAGCAGGTGATGTATCTGACCAAATCTATCGTCAGGCGATCACTTCTGCTGGTGCAGGGTGTATGGCAGCATTGGATGCTGAACGCTTTTTAGAAAGTAACAAATAAGACTCACACAAATAGCCCCTGATTACATCAGTAACAGGGGCTTTATTTTTTCAAGCCTTCAAACAAGCCAAACTGCCAGTTACGCATTGCCAGTACCACCGTCGTCCCACTTTTTTGATCTAATGACAATGCTGCATCTTCATTATTCAGCTCATCAAACTCACGGGCTAACTGTTCTACTTTCCGGTGAAAAACCAGCATTGAAGCATCACTTAACATCCCGTTAATAACAATCAACTGTTCTTGCTGTTGCGTAAATTGACTGTCAAAAAAGTCTGCAGCCAATTTCTGCTGAAAGAATTGTTGTATTGGACCGTTATCAAGCCATTTAAAGTTTGGGGACACTTTTAGTTTAATTCGGTTTTCTGCCAATAAATCAATCAACTTTAATCTATCAAGTACAGCCAGATATTGAATGCACTGGTGCTCGGTCAAATGGAAATGCCCTATCAATTGGGGCATCGTCCATCGGTTCAACACACATACTGTAATCAATAATAAAGCAATATCACCTGCAATTTCCTCTTCTTGCTCAAACGACAATCTCGACACGGTTAAACGAGATTCTTTATTCATTTGTACTACTAAATCAGATATTTCCATCTCCATCATCTGACAAACTTTATCTAAGCGATCAAGTGAAAAACGTGATTCAGAAAATAAACGCTTAACACTCGCTTCTGACAATCCCAATGTGTTTGCAACATCCCTATAAGAAAAACCATACGCTTTTAATGAGCACTTTAAACTATCAATTAGTTGTTTTGTTTGCGCCATCTTCGCCTCACATGCCATTATTATTACTACTTACCGATAAAAGTAGCATATATCAATACCTAATATCGAATATAGTGATACTTAACACATCAAGTCGCTTTATTTACCCCTTTACCTTTAAGATGAGCAATACACTTCCTCACGGCTGAGTACAAAATGAACCCACTTCTTAAAACAACCGGCTTTATCGCCTTTATTTCAATGATCTTTCTCAATGCTTTTGTTGATTTAGGGCATAAGATCATTATTCAAAATACTGTATTCAAGATTCATGATGGATCAGAACAAATTATTCTCACCGCAATAATTAATGGACTCATTTTACTTCCCTTTATTCTCTTATTTACTCCTTCTGGCTCACTAGCAGACCGGTTTAGAAAACCACATATAATGCGTTGGGCAGCTGTTGCAGCTGCTGGCTTAACACTTCTTATTACGGCCTCTTATTATATGGGCTGGTTTCAACTCGCCTTTGCAATGACCTTCATGCTGGCAGTGCAAAGCGCATTTTATTCGCCGGCTAAATATGGTTATATTCGTGAAATCGCTGGTAAACATAAGCTCGCCACCGCTAATGGACTGGTTCAATCCACTACGATTATCGCCATCCTTCTCGGCATGCTTATTTTCTCTATATTCTTTGAAAACCTTATTGCCAACCACGCATTCACAACAAAAGAAGACATCATTCAAATCATAGCCCCAATAGGCTGGTTACTTGTCTTAGGTAGCATTATTGAGCTCTATTTTGCCATGCGTCTACCATCGACAGAGCCTCAAACTAAGCCAAAATCCTTTGATTGGAAGCAATACCGTACAGGTAAATCTTTACGAAACAATCTCAAGTTGATTCATTCTGACTCTGTTATCTGGTTATCCATTATTGGTTTATCTGTTTTCTGGGGCGTATCACAAGTCGTCCTCGCGACCTTCCCCGCTTATGCAAAAGAAATACTCTCCATTGGCAACACGATCATCATTCAAGGCTTATTAGCCTGTTCAGGGCTGGGTATTATTACTGGATCACTCTTGGCCGGAAAGGTGTCTAACAACTATATTGAAACAGGATTAATACCCGTTGGTGCCTTGGGGATGGTAGTCACACTCTTCTTGTTACCACAGCTACACTCTAGTCTATGGCTAGCAACAGATATTCTTGCCTTTGGTTTTTTTGGCGGCTTATTTATTGTGCCATTAAATTCATTAATCCAGTTTCATGCTCGGGCAGGAGAGTTAGGCACTGTACTTGCCGGTAATAACTGGGTTCAAAATGTCGTGATGATTAGCTTTCTTGCAATCACGGTACTCTTTGCCCTCGCTGACACGTCAAGCCAAGTATTACTACACCTACTTAGCATTATCACCTTTATCGGTGCTGCGTATACCGTATGGAAACTACCTCAGTCACTTGTTCGCTATGTATTTGGTGCTGTATTTTCAAGTAAATACCGCATTAATGTTCAGGGCTTCGACAATATGCCCTCACAAGGTGGCGTATTAATGCTAGGTAACCATATCAGTTGGTTAGATTGGGCGATGATTCAAATTGCTAGCCCTCGCCCCGTTCGGTTTGTAATGGAAAATAAATATTATCAACGCTGGTACTTAACGTGGTTCCTTGACCTTTTTGGCGTTATTCCCATCTCTAGTGCTGGCAGCAAAGGGGCTCTAGAGGCTATTAACATGCGTCTAAAACAGGGGGAGGTAGTCTGTCTTTTTCCTGAAGGAGCAATCAGTAGAAACGGACAGTTGGGCGAATTCAAACAAGGGTTTCAACGCTGTGTTGAAGGTGTTGATGGCATTATTATGCCTTTCTATCTTCGTGGTTTATGGGGTAGTCGTTTTTCTCGATCAAGTAATAATTTACAGTCACTACGTCAAATAAATAGCCTACGTAGAGACATCATTGTCGCTTTCGGCAAAGCTTTACCTATCACCGCTACTGCTCCCACTGTAAAAAGTGCCGTTTTTGATCTATCGATTAATACATGGCAAAGCTATACCAACACATTACCACCCATTGCTGATGCCTGGATCAACCGTGTAAAACAAGATGGAGCTGCACTATGTTTAACGGACATTCAGACTAATAAGAGTTTATCCCGTCGAAAAGCACTGACAGCTGCATTACTGTTTTCTCGTCGTTTTAAACAGCAAAACTCCGAACAAAATATTGGCTTATTACTCCCCACCAGCAGTGCTGGACTACTTGCTAATATGGCTGCCTTTATTAGTGGTAAAACGGTAATTAACCTTAACTTTACAAGCAGCGTCGACGCTCTCTTATCAGCGGTTAACAAATCTGAAATAAGTACTATTTACACCTCTCGAAAGTTCACTCAAAAACTAGAACAAAAAGGTGTCAAACTAGACAGCCTATTTGAACAAGCAACACCTATTTACCTCGAAGACATTCACCAAAATATCAGCAAGTTTGAACAAATACTGACATTACTCACTACGTATATTCTGCCCAGCAAATGGCTAATTAGCTTATTTGGTCAGTCAGTGAACATTCACTCACCTGCTGCAATACTATTCTCTAGCGGAAGTGAGGGAGAGCCTAAAGGTGTTGTACTAAGTCACCAGAACATGATGGGAAATATCAAACAAGTTTCTGATGTATTAGATACTCGTAAACAAGATGTCATGGTCGCAAGTCTACCTTTATTCCATGCATTTGGTTTAACGGTTACGGGCCTATTACCCATGATAGAAGGTGTGCCTGCACTTTGTCACCCAGATCCTACCGATGTCTTAAACATTGCCAAAGGGATAAGCCAGCACAATGCCACTATTTTCTGTGGCACATCCACCTTCTTACGTTTATTTAATAAGAACCGTCGTATTCATCCACTCATGCTCGACTCATTACGTATTGTCGTTGCCGGTGCAGAACGTTTGAACCCTGAAATACGTGACAGCTTTAGCCTAAAATTTGGCAAACCTATTTATGAAGGTTATGGCACAACCGAAACGACACCTGTTGCAACCGTGAATATCCCTGACCGTATTGCAGCAAATTGGCATGTTCAAACAGGTGACAAAAAAGGCACCGTTGGCTTGCCATTACCAGGAAGCAGTGTTCGTATTGTTGATCCTGCCACGCTGGCAACACTGCCAACAGGAGAAGATGGTTTAATTCTCATTGGCGGGACTCAAGTCATGCAAGGTTATTTAAATGATGAAGATAAAACAGCTGACGTTATTACCGAGTTAGATGGTCAATGCTGGTACAAAACAGGTGATAAAGGTCATCTTGATAAAGATGGTTTCTTAATCATTGTTGATCGCTATTCCCGCTTTGCCAAAATTGGCGGTGAGATGATCAGTCTTGCTGCGATAGAAGCTGCTATAAACCCGATATTACCTGACGATATTGAGGTGCTAACAACCACTATTCCTGATGACAAAAAAGGTGAGAAAGTGGCCCTACTGTATACAAAAGGCATTGAAGAAGCCGAACTAAAAAAGTGTATTTCAAGCTCTGGGTTAAACAGCTTAATGATGCCAAGTATATTGCTTGCCGTTGATGCCATTCCTAAATTAGGTAGTGGTAAAAGTGATTTCAATTTAGCTAAGCAAATAGCATTGGCACAGTTACATGCCGTTTAAATGGATTTATATTGCAATGGCTCTATTCTCTTCTCCCGCCTATTCTAATGACTGCGTCATTTTATTGCATGGTCTTGCTCGGAGTAGCAGTTCGATGGACAAGGTGTCTGAAGCCCTTGATGAAGTAGGCTATCACACACTTAATATTAATTACCCATCGACCCAATACCCTATTGAGACCTTAGCAAAAAATACTATAGGCAAAGCACTAAAGTCTTGCCCTAAAGAAGCAAAGGTTCACTTTGTCACCCATTCGATGGGCGGGATTTTAGTACGGCAATATCTAAGTCAAAATACAGTTAACCATATGGGTCGAGTTGTAATGCTTGGACCGCCAAACAAAGGATCTCAACTTGTCGATACCTTGGGTGACCTATCAGTGTTTAAATTCATTAATGGACCTGCTGGTATGCAACTAGGCACAACACAGAGTAGCATTCCAAATAGTTTAGGGCCTGTCGATTTTGAATTAGGTATTATTGCAGGGACTCGTAGTTTTAACCCTATATTGTCCTCAATGATGCCAAAACCAAATGATGGTAAAGTGTCTGTTGAAAGTAGTAAGATAGAAGGAATGACTGATCACATTGAATTACCTGTCAGCCATACTTTTATGATGAAGAATAAATTAGTCATTGATCAGCTTGTCCACTTCTTAACAAATGGTGTGTTTTTTGAACCGTCTCACAAAACATAAATAAAGGATATTTACAGACACCATAACAAAGCGTACTTTTGTACCTAGCAACATTTTTTCTCGCCGTAATAACAAGGATGTTCTCCATGGCCAAACAACATGCATTCCCTCCCTTCTACGAAGAAGGAAATCAGCAAGCAGCTGAAAACCTCAGACTAGCGCTTCCATTAATTAATAAACATAAAGCACCGGTTACACCGGCTAACTATGCCGTCTGGTATGAATATGTGTCAGGTGCCAACTTAGCACTGTCCAATGCCATTGATGCTCTTTTAAGTAAAAAAGGGGCCATCTCAGCAGACATGTCTCAATTTCTATATGAAAAATATGTTCTGATGAATATGCCTGAAAGGCTTGAAACGACCACGACGGAACTGAAACTCGTTGTTGATAACACGCTCAATAATATTAATCATGTTGAATCAACTACCAATCAATGTTTATCAAGTTTTAATGATTCTCAAATGGCACTAGAAGACTGTGATGATATTGACGTCCTTAAAACCCTTATTAGTGAGATCCTTGTGGACACTCAAAGAATGTCTGAAACAAGTAACGAATTAAAGCAAAATTTTGAAAAATCTTCACAAGAAATAACACAGCTTAGAAAAGAACTTGATGCGGTGAAAGAATCAACCCAGACAGATTCATTAACGGGGCTATTAAACCAAGGTTCGTTTAACCACGAATTAACAAATCTATGTCAGCATACGCATGCGTGTAATAGTGCCGCCCTTGTTTTATTTGAGATCGATAATTTTACAGGTATAAATGATGCCTATGGTTACTTGCTGGGCGATAGAGTGCTTCAATTCTTTGCAGAAACATTGAAAAAGCATTCAGGTACCAATCAAATAGCCTCACGTTATTCAGAAAATCAAATGGCATTGTTACTTATCAACACATCATTGGAAGATGCCAAAATTATTGCTGAAACTATCCGAGTAAACTTCGCCAAAAGTCGGATAAAAAAACGAAGTAGTGATGAATCTATTGGCCAAGTCACCACGTCCATCGGAATTTGCATGCAAAATAAAGATGATGCACCAAGTGACTTACTCGATCGCGCTACTGATGCCCTCGACCACTCTAAACATAAAGGAAAGAATCAAATCAGCATTGCATAAAACAATGCAGCATCTCTGTCGAGATTACCTAAAAAAGAGTGTCGACAGAGATGACTGGATTTACCGCTTTAAGAGGTCATTCCCGCTTGCAAGTGTGCCACACGTAATGTTGCAGGTGGATGAGAGTCATAAATAGCAGAGACCAAAGGATCTGGGGTTAATGTACTCGCATTCTCTTGATACAAAGCAACCAAAGCTTGAATCAAATGTTCACTGCTCGAAACAGATGCAGCATAAGCGTCAGCTTCATATTCATACTTACGTGACAATGCCGTCATCATAGGGTGTAAAAAGAAACTAAACACTGGAATAACTAACATGAACAGTATTAACGCCATTGCATTTTCCTGAGAATTAACGCCTAAACCAGTATAAAACCATGACTCAGCTGAAGCCCAACCTAATGCGGCCAAACCAATCAAACTCAATAATGACATCACAGCCATATTTTTAACAACATGTTTACGACGGAAATGACCTAACTCATGAGCAAGCACCGCTTCAATTTGGTCTTCATCCAATGTATTTAATAAAGTATCAAAAAATACAATTCGTTTATTATTGCCAAGCCCTGTGAAATAAGCGTTTCCATGTCCACTACGACGTGAACCATCCATCACATAGATACCTTGGCTTTTAAAGCCACAGCGTGCAAGCAAGCCTTCGACACGCGCCTTTAGCGCCTCGTCTTCTAATGGTGTAAACGTATTAAATAATGGTGCAATAAAAGCAGGGTAAGCCCACATCATGAACAAGGCAAAAGCCATCCATGCCGCCCATAAGTACAACCACCAATATTCTCCTGTACTTTCCATTAACGCTAAAGCGCCCCAAATTAATGGTGCACCCAACGCCAACATTAATAATGTTTGCTTAGCGATATCAGATAAAAATAAAGCAGGGGTATTATTATTAAAGCCAAAACGGTCTTCCAATACAAAGGTTTTATACCAAGACAAAGGTAAATCGATCAGCGTCCCAAGAACAAAGAAACTGAGTATAAAAACAATGCCTGTTGTCATTTCTGACCAGCCCAGCATAGACCAAGCATCGGACAATAGAGCAAGTCCTCCCCCCAAAGTCCAAGCAAGCAACAAGATCAGCCCAAAGATACTTTCAATCCTGTTCAACTTACCTTTCGCCACCGTATATTTGGCTGCTTTTTGATGCGAAGCTAATTCGACTTGGTCTTTAAAAGCTTCTGGTACAGCATCTCTGTGCGCATGCACATAGCGACTTTGTCTTAATGATAACCAAAGCTCGATCCCTGTCATTAAGGCCAGAGCGGCTAAAAACACCCATGTAAATTCGTTCATATTATTTTCCAACTAGTAAAGTTTATGCCATGCAGGTTAGCCTTTGATACAATTACTGGCAAGAAGTTCATTTTAAAAAAAGAATTAAAGATATCTATTATGGCTAAAAGCAAAAAAAACCTAATTTGGATTGACCTAGAAATGACAGGTCTAGATACCAATAATGATTATATTATTGAAATTGCCACTATTGTAACCGATGGTGATTTAAATGTTATCGCCGAAGGTCCTATGATAGCCATTCATCAGTCAGATGAAATTCTTGATGCTATGGATGAGTGGAACACCCGCCAGCATGGTGGTTCAGGATTAGTAGATCGCATTAAAGCAACACGTGTAACAGAAGCAGATGCAGAACAACAAACATTAGACTTCTTAAAAGAACATGTCCCTGCTGGTGTGTCGCCTATGTGTGGCAACAGCATCTGTCAGGATCGCCGTTTTATGGCTCGCATCATGCCTGAATTAGAAGCCTACTTCCATTACCGTAATTTGGATGTCAGCTCACTTAAAGAATTAGCTCGTCGCTGGGCACCTAAGGTTGAAAAAAGTTTTAAGAAAAAATCTTCACACCTCGCTATGGATGACGTGAAAGATTCCATTCGTGAACTACAGCATTATCGCGAACTGTTTATTAAGCTACCTTAAGTTGTAAAAGAGTCTGGTGAGGAGATGTAACACCGAAGTAGTGAGTTAATAGAAATGAGCTGAAACGGCTCAGCATGCTATTTCCCCACCCACCCCTTTTAGCCATTTACATTATTTGGGTTTTCATCAGATAATAGGCGCCATGACTAAACTCATCTTTTTCTTAAAGACTATTAACTCAACAGTCGCCGCACTTCTTTTTATTGGCATATTCTCTAATGCCTTTGCATCACCTATTATTCTTCATGGGCAACACGCTCAACCGATTGAATTAGGTCCTCATTATCAACTTTATGTCGATGGGCAACATACACTGTCTATAGAGGACATCCTGTCTCAAAAGCCTGCAATCGGGTTTTCACCACTGGTCGATGGAAAATTTAACCTAGGTTACCGCCCAGAAACACATTGGTTCAAAGTCTCTATTAATAATTCATCTCCGCACGAATTGAAACAATTACTTGAGTTTAACTTTCCATTACTAGATGACTTAGGTGTTTATATTGTAAATACCAGCAGTAAACGCATCCTTTCTCGCTATGATGGCGGTGATACTCGCCCCTTTAGTCGCCGAATCTATCAACACCCTAACTTCATATTTCCTCTCACATTACCCGCCCAAACACAGCTTGATTTTTATTTTAGAATCAAGTCAAAAGGCAGTATGACCGCAGGCGCCACATTATGGCAGCCAGATATTTTTCCAGAAAGAAGTCGTTCAGAATATTTCTACATCACCTTATACATTGGGCTCTTGTTAGGGCTTATGGCATACAATTTCTTACTTTTCTTCTCCATTCAAGAAATAAGCTACCTATATTACGTGTTATTTTCTGGCTCAATGTTATTTGCTATAGGTTCCTTTAATGGACTTTGGTTTGAGTTATTATGGCCAACCCTGCCCTTATGGCATAACGTATCCGTTCCCATCAGCTTTGGCCTCACCGGCTTCTTTGCAGCATTATTTTCTAAATCTTTTCTACAAACGAAATTTAATGCGCCACTCTTAAACCACGTTTTCACCTTTATTGCTTTCGCTTTTGTATTAACGGTTATTGCTAGCACATTTATTTCACTCCTCTATATCGCACCAATAATATCAATGTGTGCAATAGCGCTTGCCCTTGCTTCCATTTTATCCGGTCTTATTCTCAGTGCTAAGGGAGATAAACATGCCTTCATCTATTTGATTGCATGGATACTGTTCATGGTAGGTTCGGCAGCCTTTGCAGCAAGGAATGTTGGCTGGCTGCCTAATACTCTATGGACTCGCTACGGCATCGTATTTGGCAGTGCTTTAGAAATGATTCTTTTATCGTTTGCTTTAGCACAACGAATTAATACGCTTAGCAAAGAAAATCATAATTCACGACAAGAAACATTTAAAGCAAAAAACAGCCTTATTGAAGCACTAAAAAGTAGTGAGCGAGAACTATTACACCGTGTAAAAAAACGTACTGAAGCACTCGAGAAGGCAAATAGAAAACTACTCTCTCAAGAAGATGAGCTTAAAAAACTAGCACATTATGATTCGCTAACAGGCTTAGCCAACCGTACTCTCGTAACAGAACAACTCAGTCTATTATTGGCTCGATGTCAACGAGAAAAAAACCAGGTGGCTGTTTTATTTCTTGATCTTGATGGGTTTAAAGCGATTAATGATAATTATGGTCATCAAGTTGGTGATAAGCTTCTCGTTTCCGTTGCAAAAAAACTTCGAGCGGCATTACGTAATAGTGATGTTATTGGCCGTTTAGGTGGTGATGAATTTATTGTTCTCATTGAAACGGGAAGTGGAGGCTTAAAGCCTGAACAAGTGTCTGCCAAAATTAAACATTCACTGTCAAAAGCAGTCAGCATTGACGGCCACTCTGTTCAAATCGGTGTGAGCATCGGCATAGCGATTTACCCTGATGATGGCGAAAGCTTGGATACCTTGATATCTATCTCGGATACGAATATGTATACCGATAAAAATGCCCGAAAAGATGAGTTATTAATTAAGCCCCAATAATACCGCCGTCTTTTTTGGTAATGATTACGGTTGCTGAACGAGGACGACCTTGATCCTGATGATCAGGCCAATTACTCGCAGCATTAGGCTTTTCAGCAGATTTTTTAATACCATCTTGCTTTAACGCTTCAGGAACTACTTCACCAGGATGTTGAACATTAACCCACATGGTTTTAAGGTTTGGCGTCAGTGCTACCCCCGTTATTTCACAAGAAATAGGGCCCGTTAAGAACCGGCGAGTTTCACCTGTAGCAGGATCTACCGCCAGCATTTGATTATTGCCAAATTGTGTAAACTCACCAGTATTCAGTTTGCTTGAACTTATATCGGTTTGCACCCACAACACACCACGTGGATCAATCATCAAACCATCAGGGTTAGCATAAACATCACCATCAATCGTTCCCTGGTGTTTTTCATCACCGGCTAAAACAAAGAGTTCCCAATCAAACAACGTACTCGTCGCATCTTCTTCTATCAGTTTTACAATATGTCCAAATTTATTGTCATCTCTGGGGTTAGCCGCATCACTCTCAGGCTGGTGCTGCTTTCCTCGCTTGGCATTATTCGTCATCGAGATGAAAACCTCAGCAGTATCTGGATGAGTCGTAATCCATTCAGGTCGATCCATAGGGGTTGCACCAACGGCATCAGCGGCCATTCTGGTGCGAACTAACACATCAGCCTGATTTTCAAAGCCATTCTCCTTGGTCAATTTGCCGTGACCAAATACTAAAGGAAGCCAATATCCTGAACCATCATCATTAAATTTAGCGACATATAAAACGCCCTCATCTAATAAGCCATCCTGATGTAGGCCTTGTGCTCCCTTCCATGCTTTATCTGTAATAAATTTATACACATATTCAAAGGTAGAATCATCACCTGAATAAAAAGCAATCCGTCCACTTACGCCAATATTATGAGCCACATTTTCATGCGAGAAACGCCCCATGGCACTACGTTTAATAGGCTTGCTTTCTGGATCAAGTGGATCAAACTCAACAATCCAACCAAAGCGGTTTGGTTCATTTTGATGCAAGCTCGCATTAAACCGTTCATCATTTAAATGCCAGCCATAATAACTATTTTTTATTCCATATCGCTGCCACGCTTCTTTTTGATTATCATCAAGCTCTGCTATTGAAGGCACATCAAAATAATCATTGAAATTTTCTTCACAGCTAAGGTAGGTCCCCCAAGGCGTTTTTCCATTTGAGCAGTTATTAAATGTTCCCAAGATCTCCTGTCCCTTTGGATCGGCAGCTGTTTGAATATAGCGTGAGCCAGCAACGGGACCTGATATAGCGATTGGCGTGACTGCAGTTAAGCGCCGTGCATAGGCAGATGGTCGAACAATATTCCAGCCTGCTGCTGTATTGTTAACTTCAATAACAGAAACGCCGTGTGCATATTGCTCTTTTAATGTTTTTTCAAATGTATACGTTTCAGGAGAATCAAATATGCCACCATCAGCATGCAGTACTTGCGCATCAATATATTCATGATTCATCACCAACAAACCATGTTCACCGTTGTCAGAAAGAGGATAAAACTGAATCGCATCATGATGCATACCCGCCTGCAACAATTGATCTTGCGCCGAATTTGAGGCATCCATCTTAAATTCAGGTCCATCAGAAATAGGGTCACCCCAGCGATAGAATATTCTAGCCTCATACCCTTCTGGCACAACAACCTCATCTAGTAGATGAGCAATAGGAACTCCCTCAAACCCTAACAGTCCTTTTTTTACACTCTGGTTCAGAACTGTTTCAGCTAAAGCAGGCAATGGAAAAGCGGCAGTAAACAATGATCCCAAACCATATTGCATCACTTTTCGGCGTGATAACACCCTATTAATAACTGACTCAAGATCATCGTCTCTTAACTGATGCTTTTTATTCTTATCCATCTTTCTCACTCTTATGCTGATCTAATGCCCAAATAATATGCTCTTTCACCATATCACTTGCTGAACCTAACCGTTCTGTCAGTGCATTTATTACTTCCGCTGAAGGTGATGCATTGCCCAATGCCACAGCAATATTACGTAGCCAACTTTCATGACCGATTCGTCGAATGGGGCTCCCTTCTAACTTAGATAAGAAGTCATCTTCCGTCCACGCAAACAAATCAAGCAATTGAGGTGAATCTAAGCCTTGTCGAGGTAAATAATCAGATTCAACGGTTACTTGAGCAAACTTATTCCAAGGACAAATTAACTGACAGTCATCACAGCCATAGATACGATTTCCCATCATTGAGCGAAACTCGATAGGAATCGACTCCCGTAATTCAATGGTTAGATACGAGATGCACCGTCTCGCATCGACTTTATAGGGTTCAACAATAGCTTGAGTAGGACAAACATCAATACAAGCCACACATGAGCCACAATGCTCTGATGTCGGCATCGTTACTGGCAAAGGAATATCCGTATAGATTTCGCCTAAAAAGAAATAAGACCCATGTTCACGATTCAAAATATTACTGTGCTTACCCACCCAACCTAGGCCTGACTTTTCTGCCAGCGCTTTTTCCATCACAGGTGCACTGTCACAAAACACACGAAACCCCATTTCACCAACTTCCTGTTCAATCTTTTTCGCTAACGTCGCTAAGCGCTTTCTCATTAATTTATGGTAGTCTCGACCCAAGGCATAACGAGAGATAAACCCTTGCTGATCATCATTAATAACAGCCCAAGACTCCGCCGCATTATCTGGAAAGTAATCCATTCGGGCAGTAATTACTCGGACTGTTCCCGATTCTAATTCATCAGGACGACTTCGCTTAGTACCATGGCGTGCCATATAGTCCATTTCACCGTGAAACCCTGCCTCCAACCATGATACAAACCGTGATTCGGCTTTTGATAAATCGACATCACTTACGCCAAGTTGCTGAAAACCTAGAGATTGTGCCCACCCTTGCATCTTTTCATGCAATTTATTCATTCGCAAAGCTGTATTTATTTCACTCATGCAGGCTATTATAGATGGACATAATCTCGACTTGGAATAAAAGTATGCTTAATTTGCCACATGATTTATATACCGCCAAACAAACGCGTGAATTAGACCTCATTGTCACCGAGCAACACAATGTATCGACAGCTAAATTAATGGCACGAGCGGGAAGTGCGGCATTATCCTCAATAAAAAATCATTGGCCTCAAGCAGAACGATTGCTCATTATTAGCGGAACTGGCAATAACGGGGGAGATGGCTTTGAACTTGCTCGCCAAGCAATTGAGTCAAACTACCGTGTTGTTGTCTACCAAGTTGGTACTGACGAAATGGGCGCAGAAACAGCTGCAGCTCGTGATGCATTATTAGCAACCGGTACACTAATCCAAAAGTTTGAAGGAACGCTGCCTTCAACCGATGTGATGGTTGATGCATTATTAGGAACAGGCTTAAATCGCACCATTGAAGGTGAATATAAATCTGCCATTGAAGCAATTAATGGCAATAAACGCGCACCTGTTTTATCTCTAGATGTGCCATCAGGCCTTCATGCTGATACAGGTAGCGCCATGAACATTGCTGTAGAAGCAACCGTTTGCCTCAGCTTTATCGGTCTAAATAAAGGCCTATTTATTGGTGAAGGGCCAAATTACAGTGGTTCAGTCTGTTTTGACTCATTACAAATTCCATCAGTGCTCTACAAACAATTTCCACCCATTGCCCGCCGAGTCAGTTTAGAAAATGATGGCGCCTTATTAGCGCCTAGAGAACGAACAGGTCATAAAGGTCTGTATGGCCACCTTCTTATTATTGGTGGTGATCATGGTATGCCTGGTGCAGCACGTGTTGCAGCTGAAGCAGGAGCGCGTGTTGGTTCTGGTTTGGTAAGTATTGCCACACGAGAAGTACACAGTCCAATCTTGAACCAAGCTCGCCCAGAATTAATGTGTTACGGCGTTGAAGATACGAATGATGTTGATCCTTTAATTGAACGTGCTAACTCCTTAACTGTCGGTCCAGGCCTTGGACAATGCAAATGGGGAGATGAGTTATTCCAAAAAGCCATCGCCAGTAATTTACCAATGGTCGTTGATGCTGATGCGCTTAATATGCTCAGTAAAAACCCTCAAAAATATGATAACTGGGTATTAACACCTCATCCAGGTGAAGCGGCCCGTTTATTAGACTGTAGCTCGGCTGAGATCCAAGCAGATCGATTCAAAGCCGTACAAGAGCTCCAAAAACGCTATGGTGGCGTGGCGGTTCTGAAAGGTTCAGGAACATTAATTTATAACGGCACGGCACCAACGCGTTTATCAACATGGGGTAACCCAGGTATGGGTAGTGGCGGAATGGGTGACGTACTTGCTGGTATTATTGGTGGTTTATTAGCCCAAGGCTTCCCTCTAATGGATGCAGCGTGTGTTGGTGTGACATTACACGGTATGGCAGCAGATAAGGCGGCAGAGCAAGATGGAGAGCGAGGCATGTTAGCAATGGACCTCATTCCTCATCTTAGACGCTTAGCGAACCTTATTTACTAGTCAAACCGTTCAACTTATGAAGCTGCATCTGGAAAATGAGTCGGACACGCTAATGTTGGGGGAACAGATTGCCCAACATTGTCCATCTCAACAATTCACCATTCACCTTGAAGGTGATCTTGGTGCAGGGAAAACGACATTAACCCGTGGCTTGCTTCATAATCTAGGCCATAATGGAAATGTAAAAAGCCCAACTTATACGCTTGTTGAGCACTATTCGCTCAATGATAGGTCCATCTTCCACTTTGATTTATATCGCTTGACCGATCCCGAAGAGCTCGATTATCTCGGACTAGATGACTACCTTAGTAACAACTCACTCTGTATTATTGAATGGGCAAGTCAGGGTGAAAGTTTTTTACCAAAGCCCGATCTCATCATTACTCTCAGCTATATAGAGCACTCTCGAAATGCAGAACTCACTGCATTATCGCCACACGCTAAAACTCTCTGTGACATGATTCAGTTTTAGCTAATCATGACTGCACTAAAATGATAAGATACCGATGAAATTCATAGGAAGAAAAACATGCTCCGCATTGTTCTGAGCTTATTACTACTCACAGTCTCACTAAATTCTTGGTCTGCAAACATCGAAGGGTTGCGTTTATCGCAATCTAATACTGACACTCGCCTCGTTTTTGACCTAAATCGCAGCATTGAATATACAACATTCACACTGAGCAATCCTGATCGAATCGTGATTGACCTCCTCCAGACAAGCAAACCAGCACAGCTAGAAGTCCCAGATCTCAGTCAGTCTCCCATCCGCAACATCCGTTATGCAGCATGGGATAAAAACACCCTTCGTGTCGTACTCGATCTAAAACAATCCTTAAAATATGAAAGCCAAACATTAGCCCCTAATCAACAGTACCCCCACCGCTTAGTAATTGATTTGAAGAGCACACATACTCAGATTAAACAAGAGACACACACAACATCAACAAAGACAGAAGAACCATCAACACCCGCCCAGACAATAACGCCGCCTCAAATAACACCAAAGCCCGCTGAAATAGTTGTTACGAATCCAAAGCCGGTTGTCACGGTAACTAAATCAACTAAAACAATGGCAAAACGTCAAATTGTTATCGCCATCGATGCTGGACATGGCGGCCCAGATTCCGGGGCACTTGGTAAGGGAGGCACCAAAGAAAAAACAGTTGTCCTCGCTATAGCTAAACGTTTAGCTAAGCTTGTTAATAGTGAACCTGGCATGCGTGCTTATCTAACGCGAGATAAAGATGTTTTTATAACACTCCGCCAACGGATCAGAAGAGCCCGAAATAATAATGCAGACATGTTTATATCCATTCATGCTGATGCATTCAAAAATACCAAAGCAAGAGGGGCCTCGGTCTTTGTTTTATCTGAACGAGGAGCAAGTAGTGAAGCAGCCCAACTCTTAGCGGATAAAGAAAATGCAGCCGATCTGGCAGGTGGTATTAGCTTGGAAGATAAAGATGATCTTCTTGCCTCTGTATTACTTGATCTTTCCCAAACAGCTAGTCTAGAAGCCAGCTTAGAAGTTGCTAACACCGTATTGTCCGGCTTAAAGCGGGTTGGGAATGTTCATAAAAAGCATGTTGAGTCAGCCTCATTCGTAGTCTTGAAATCACCTGACATCCCTTCTGTGCTGGTTGAAACGGCCTTTATATCTAACCCTGCAGAAGAGCGTAAATTAAAAACATCCAGCCATCAAAATAAATTAGCCCGAGCAATGATGTCTGGTATTCGTAGTTATTTTCAACGAAATCCATTGCCTGGCTCTACTGTTCCACAGCAACATACTGTCAGTCGTGGTGATACACTCAGCATCATTGCTCAGCGCTATCAAGTGAGCATGACTCAATTAAAAAAAACGAATGACCTCAAAACATCGAACATTAAAATTGGTCAAATATTGTTAATTCCTTAACCCCGGCTTCTTACTAAAATACATACATGTCTGACAACAACCGTATTCATGCCCTACCACTACACCTTGCCAATCAAATTGCTGCTGGTGAAGTTATTGAGCGACCCGCATCGGTTGTCAAAGAACTGGTTGAAAATAGTATTGATGCCGGTGCAACACAGATTGAAATTGACATTGAAGGTGCAGGAAACAAGCTCATTCGTGTTCGAGATAATGGCAAAGGCATTCACCCTGACGACATCCACCTTGCCCTTAGTCGCCATGCCACCAGCAAACTCCACTCTAGCGAACAACTCAGTCATATTTCTAGCTTAGGCTTCCGTGGCGAGGCTTTACCAAGTATCACCTCCATATCTCGTCTAACAATCACTTCTCGCCAATCAGCTAGCGAGTGTGCATGGCAAATAGTCGGGGATGATAGTACGCCTTCTCCAGCGGCTCACCCTGAAGGTACGACCCTTGAAATTCGTGACTTATTTTTTAACCTTCCTGCTAGACGACACTTTTTACGTAGCAATAAAACCGAACAGCATCATATTTTAACCACGCTACAACGACTTGCTCTCAGTCAATTTAATGTCGGCTTTCATTGCAAGTTCTCAACGAGTAATCAACTCAAATTACCTATTGCGACGACAGCCGAACAGCAGCAACAGAGAATCGCGAAAATATGTGGCAAAACCTTCATCGATAACAGCCTTTATCTCAAGCAAGATTACAATGAAATAAGTCTGCATGGCTGGATAGCCAACACCGATGCACATCGATCACAAACAGATGTGCAATATTTCTTCATTAATGGCCGAGTCATTCGAGACAGAGTCATCAATCATGCGATTCGCCAGGCTTATGGCACTCAAATTCCTGCAGGTCGCCAAGCGGCTTATGTCTTATATTTAAGCATTCCCTTAGACAGAGTGGATATTAATGTCCACCCAACCAAACATGAAGTTCGCTTTCGAGATGCACGATTAATTCACGGCTTAATAACAACCGCACTGCAAGAGACCTTAGCTCAGTCTCCGCCTCAACAAGAAGACATTGCTGTCATTCGCGATACTGTTGAGCCACAGCAAGTTACAGAACAAGCAGTCCCATATAATATCCAAACTCCGCAAGCAAAACGCACAGCACAGCCAGAAGAAAGCCCCACTCACTTTGGCACTGCTACCGCACTTTTATATCAGCGTTATGCCATTACTCAGTCTGAAGATACTCACCATCTTCTCGATCTACAACAAGCGGAACAACAGTTAAGAAAACAACAATTACAAGATGCAATAGATACCAATACACTTCGCTCACGGCCAATACTAGTCCCTATTAAATTAACGGTTGAGAGCACTTTAGTTAGCGTTGCTAAGCACGGTGCTGACACTTTAAGTAAATTTGGCATTCAATTAGCCCCACAAACCAACGGGCAAGGCTTAATCATTAAAAGTATCCCAAGCTTATTGGCACAAGCAGATATAAAACAACTGATTCTAGAGCTTCTCATCTCAATGTCAGAAAATGGTGACAATTTCAAACAGCTTGACCTCCTTCTACAGCAACACATTCCATTGATTCAAATCCATCATTTAGAGCAAGCCCAACAAATTATTGATCAACTTTCAGACTCATCTCATAATGAGAGCTGGTGCAAACCACTTGATCAACAAACACTAGTTAGCTTATTCTGAGTCTAATACTTAACCTATCTAGGCTATAATTATGGCAACATCAAGGTCATCAAAACCTTCTCTTATTCCTGCATTCCTTGCTTTAATTGTTGTCATATTCTTTGGTTATTTACTCTATACCGATCTTTCACCTTCTCGAACTGAACACACGATTAACCCGCCTATTGAAATAATTGATCCGCCTGAACAGACACCATTAACCATTATTACCGATACAAATGAAACACTTAATGATGAAGAAATCATAGAACAAGAGGCTGATATTTTTGTTGAGAACCTTAGCCCTAAAACAGAAAAGGCGATAGTCCTCAATGAATATAGTGATCAATTTGTACGTCCCGATAGCCGCATATCGTTCCCAGATTTAGAGCACCGCAATACTACAATTGCGTCATTACTCGCAGATAAAAATCTTGCTCCAGACACCCCAATAACGTTGAAATTTAGTAGTGAAGAGCGTTCACAAACAACGCTTGCAGATCTTGCACTTCATATTGAAGATTACACTGAAGTCATTACCATTATTACTGCTGAGGGTGACAAACTAACCGCTCCCTTAGCGGATCTTCTCAATCAAGAAGACTTAGATCCTAAGGCCTTAATCACCTTAGTATTAGTGAAACAACATAGTATAGAAACCCGTTTTTCTGACATTGCTAATATCAAAATATCACCATCACACTCCTTAGTTGCAACAATTAATCATGGTGTTCAAGAGATCTCGATCTCCGAGATGCTTCCTAAAGATGCCCAAACCACAGATACATTATTTTACTTACACCGAGTAACAGAAAATGATGTTCAGGGATTATGGGGTATTATTCAATCAGGACTTATTGATAAATTTAGACAAGGCTTACGATTAAAAGGCGTCAGTCAAAATAAAGACCTTATTCAAGCCGTTATCCCATCTGATGCTGATGAGCAACTGCCGTCAGGCTTAAGCTCATTTCTAGGAAAAATTCTTAACTCAAAAGTAGATAGCAGCTATACCTATAACTTAAAAACTCGCACTATCGGCTTTGATGCCAATATGATTCATCCTGGTCAGCAAGTTGTATTGATTAACTTCTCGCCAGGTGAGCTGGAAACAATCTATCAATTTTTCTCAGAGAAGCGAAATAAAGGAACAGAAAGCTTCGCTATCATCGATTAGTTATCATGTTAGATCTATTATTTCTAATCATTGTCGGGCTAATCATCGCCGTTGCATTCATTGTTGCCAAACACTATTAAGCGCTATTTTTCAAACTTACCATAACGCAGCATAATACTTGGTAGCACTAATAGATTAAGAATTGTAGATGAAATTAAACCACCAATAATAATACTTGCCATTGGCCCCATCACTTCTCGACCGGGGCTATCTGAGTTCATCGCAATAGGTAACATTGCAAGTGCCGTTACTAAGGCAGTAATTAGTATTGAAGGTAAGCGTTCTTGAGCACCACGAATGGCAGTTTCTGAATTCCATGTTCTGCCCTCTTCCACCACCAGATAATGGAAGTGAGACACTAACATAATTGAATTTCGTAAGGTAATACCGAATAAAGTAACAAAGCCCACCAAGGATCCAATCGACAACACACCGTTAGTAAATAGTACGGCAATCACCCCACCCACTAGAGAAAAGGGTAAATTAATAAGTACTAGAGACATATTACGTAAACTTTGTAAGGCCACGTAAAGTAATAATAAGACGGCAATCCCCGCTAGAGTTGAATGCACAATTAAATCTTCTTTTGACTGTGCTTGTGCCACGGCAGCACCTGTGAACTCAGGATAAATATCTGCAGAAAAATTAACCTCCTCATGTACTCGCTGTTTTAACTCAGCAAAAAAGGAGACCAAGTCGCGATCCTCTACATTACACGTCACGGTTTGTAGACGTTGAGCACCTGAATGGAGAATCATATAACGACCGGATACTTGCTGTATTTCGGCAATATCTTTCAATCGAATCATCACGCCCGAGGGTGTTTGAATGGGTAATTGCAAAACATCTGAAGGTTGTTGACGCTGCTTAGCAGGTAATACAACCACCACATCAAACACTCTATTACCTTCTTGAACTTGCCCAACGACAGCACCTTCAAACCCTGTTTGAACCGTTCTCATCACATCGGCCGGTTTAAGGCCCCAATATGCCAGCTCATCCAGTAATAAACGCACTTCTAATTGAGGCTCGCCTGGAGGTGCTCGCAACTGCACATCTGCCGCACCATCGATATCACGCATAACAGCGGCTATCTCTTGGGCTTTTCGATCTAAGTCAGCAAGATTTTTACCATAAACATTGACGACGACAGGTGAAGTATAGCCCGAGATCGTTTCATCAATTCGTTCCGTCAAGAAGGTGTTCACTTCAGAGTTAATGCCAGGGAATGCCTCTAAAACATCTCGAATTTCATCCAAGATAGCCTGTTGCTCGGGCCCATCTAATGGAATTAAATCAATCTCATATTCACTATAATGCGTACCAAAGGTATCAGCACCACGCTCTGCTCGCCCCGCCCATTGTGACGTTGACCTAACCCCTTCAATTTCAGCAACTCGTTTTTCTATCTGCCCACCAATACGTAACGATTCTTCAATCGAAGTCCCCGGAACACTTGCAGTATGAATAATGTAGTGGCCTTCTCTCAACTCAGGTAAGAAGCTCCCGCCTAATAAAGGCAAAATACCCAAACCTGCCAAACAAAATAGCACTACGCCACTGAACGTAATCTTTGGAAAACGACTAACCAAACCCAATACCCAGCCATAAATAGGATTCAGCAGGCGTACTAATGGTGGCTCTTTATCACTTAACTTACCCCAGCGTGTTAGTAAGATATGACATAAAGCAGGCGTGACAGTCAGTGCTACGGCTAATGAGGCAAAAATAGCTAAGATATACGCTTCACCCAAGGGCTGAAACATTCGACCAGCCACACCGCTTAAGGTAAGCAAAGGTACAAATACAAGCATAACGATAAAACTCGCATAAACGACCGAACTTCTCACTTCCATTGATGCGTTAAATACGACATCCACCGTTGGGATAGGGTTGGCTAAAGCAGAGTTTTCACGCAAGCGTCTAAAAATATTTTCCGTATCAATGATCGCGTCATCTATAACCTCGCCTAATGCGATTGCAAGGCCGCCTAAGACCATAATATTGATGTTCACGCCCATCTCTAACAAAACAATCAAGGCAGCAAATAAAGATAAAGGAATTGCCGTAATAGAAATTAATGCTGTTCGCAAATTAAACAAAAACAATATCAATACCAACATGACCAAACCACCACCCACCATTAGGTGTTCGCGGATATTGTCTAATGAAGACTCAATGTAATTGGCTGGTCGGAATAAATCATCGTGCAATGTAATGCCATCAGCTTCGAAGCCACTTTTAAATTCGGCCAAAGCAGCTTCAACACCATGTGTCACCGCCAACGTATTAGCCTTATACTGGCCAATAACCATGAGTACAACACCAGGCTTTCCTGCAATAGCAGCGCCGCCAATAGCAGGTGCAGGCGCAGCAATAACGGTAGCAACATCACCCAATAAAAGCGTACCATTCTCCGTTGTACGTAGCACAACCTTCGCAAGGTCCTCTGCCGAGCTAGGCTGCCCTGTCAGTTTCAACATTAATCGTTGATTACTGTTTTCAATAAAGCCGCTAGCCATAATGCCTGTAGCACTACTTGCCGCTTCAGAGACCTCATCAATTGAAATACCATAACGAACTAATTTATCACTGTCGATCTGAATTTGAAGCTGCTTCTCATCACCGCCAAATACATTAATATCTGCCACGCCTTCCACACTCAATAGTCGTGGTGAGAGTGTCCAGTCAACTAAGCCTCTCAATGCCATCAGATCATGTTTATCAGAACTTAAGCCAATCGTCATTATCGTGCCCGATGATGATTCCAATGGCACCATTAAGGGTGGCCCCATATTTTCAGGCAAGGCATCACTCAGGCCTAACAACCTTTCAGAGACCAACTGACGATCTAAATAGATATCCGTACTATCATAAAACGTTAAAATAACAACCGATAAACTAGGAATGGACTGAGAACGAATCGATTCTGTACCAACAAGCCCTCCTAATGCATTTTCTAATGGCTGAGTAATTAAAACCTCAACTTGCTCAGCGGTCAGTCCTTGAGCCTCAGTCTGAATAATCACTTGCTTCGGAGCAAACTCAGGGAAAATATCTAAACTAGAATTGTTTAATTTATAAATCCCATAGCCCATTAGCAATATTGCTAACGCGACAACGACACCACGAAATCGAACAGAAAAGGCAACGACATGTGACAACATGATTAATCTCTATGTAGACAGAATAAAGTAATTACAAACGTAATAAAGATGAGTTTAGTCATCATCTTCATCCAAGATCTGCCATCTAAATTCTTCTGACAACAACATCTGAGCACCACGTACGACCAGTATTTCTCCCGCCTCAATGTCACTATTCATAAACAGTCCACCAGCAGAATCAAGTCCCGTTAACACTGAACGTCGTTGATAGAGATCATCTTCCAACTGAATGTACACCCATGGCAGCCCTTCATTCCAAATAATGGCTTCATTGGGTATGAACACGCCATTCAACGCTTCATCCCCCTGAGCCAGCCATGCTTCTAAGCGCATACCCACTCTTAACTTGCCTGTCGCGCTTTTGAAGAAATACGTTTCTCCTTGGCTGTCTTGATCTGTTATCAACGCTGATGACACAAAATACGCTTTTCGAGTGTTTTCTCGATCGCCATTTCGTGCCAAACGAATAAAGCCATCTTCAGATGTAAGCGACTCTCCAGCAGGCAATGTCACCAGTAACAAACTATCTTGGTGATTTAATAATCGTTTCCACTGTTTAGATTTTGATGCAAAGATCCATGTTGAAATAACCTCACCCCATGACTGCAAAGCCTCATCACGCACAGCCTGAATCTCAAAACTAAGGCCTTGTAACTTTGCTTTGGCTTCATTGTAAGAAGCTTGCGCGTAATTAACCTTCTTCGCAGCAACGCTACCCGCACCCTTTGCTAAGCTTTTTAAGCGAGTCAGCTCTTGCATAGCAGAACGCTCTGCCACTTTTGCAACATTAAAGGTAGCAGCAGCCTGATTATGTCTCGCCTGTAAAATAAGCATCGGTCGAACATCAACAACCCGCACCTGAGCTTTCATTTCTGGAGTAAAGTCAGCAGCCTCCAAGCTAATAACTTCAACACCCGCATAGCCACTTATTTCATCATCAATTCGAACCTGCATATTGTCCACAAGTTCAGGTTCAGACTCATCGTCATCGTCATCCTCTTGTGCAGCCTCAACAGCCTCCGAATATTGCTCTATCCACTCGTCAAGCAAAGGCGACTCAATCGCCATAGGCACAACAAAAACAACCACTAAAACAATTGCAACAATAAAAAGACCAAGTTTTCCGCGTAATGTCATTACACTTCCATATCAATAAAACCAGCGGGCCATTACACCATGCCATCACATTGTGAACAAGAGCCTTTTTTAAAAAAATCACCTTTTAACTTGACACTATCCCCGACAAAGGGTTTAATGCTCGACCTTAAATGGCCCGATAGCTCAGTCGGTAGAGCAAGGGATTGAAAATCCCTGTGTCCCTGGTTCGATTCCAGGTCGGGCCACCATATATGAAAGCCTCAGTAGTTTATTCTGCTGGGGCTTTTTTATTGGACTGACTTATAAGGCTCACCGCACTCGATTCTATCCCCCCCCCTCTTCTATAGGGTTGTTGAAAACACCTCTCCCAATTAACCTATACACCTTCAACGGAAATCACCTTCCTAAAAGGTTTTATGGACATTAAAAAGACAATAATATTCCTATCAACAACGTTACTACTCCTGATCGGGACATCACATGCTGCGGATTATTACTCATGCAAGGATTCAAGTGGTCGAACAACATTTTCTCAACAGCCCTGTTCAGATAGTGCCGAACTAAAAAGCATCAAGGTTTATACCCCTGACATTCCTAAAAAAACAGCAAGAAAGTCACTTCAAGTAACTGAAGATAAATCACCTGACTCAAGCACTCCTGCGGTTTATAAAGAAAAGAAAAAAGAGGACCCTTGTAAAAAAGTCAGCATACGAGCTCTACGAAATGCTCAAGTCAGCGATGAGTTAATGGTGTGCCACTCAAAAAAAGCGGTGAAGGATATCTATGGTTCGCCAAGTAGAATACATTCATGGGCTAAAAGTGAAGTATATGACACTCAGTGGGATTATCACTTTGAATCTGGAACAAGCATTTTTATCTATTTCAAAAATAACAAAGTGACTGATTGGAGTTATCATTATTAATCCTCGTATTCAGCCCTCGCTCCAAAGCTACCCATCAATACAGTTGCTACAATGGTCATCTGCTTATATGCGAACACATATGGAAATCGAAGTTAGAACATAGTCAGGGTTAACGCGGGCAAGAGTTAAATCAGACATTATTGAGATGGAAAGTGTCTTTGGACAGGAAATGAGAATTTTCAATGTTGATGTCGAAGAATATGAACGTAACCAGTTTCACCAGCCAAAACCAAACAAGAACAGACACTGAAGGTTGTATGGGCTTAACCATATTAAACACTACTCAGTAACATCATATTCACGGTCCCTATTCCAGCTTAATTCAGTCTGTTCAGCATAGATACAGCTAGAAATATGTATTATGCGATCCTTAACTTATAAGAGAAACACTCATCAATGGTCGAATTATTTCGCAGAAACCGTTTAACAACACCGCTTACCTTCGCTCTACTCTTCGTGGCCCTATTCTTGTCACAGCCAGTGTTATCAGATGAAGCCCTTAGCCAAAAAGAAGCCAATGAAGCGCCACCATCCCATACAAGTTATGGTGGAGATGACCGTAAACCTACCGTTTATTTTAATAAACAAGAACAGTATTTTAGTTGGCGTGCCGCTAAAATGCTTCAAGATTCTTATGGTGGTCATAGTCTTTTACAGATGCTAAACCGCTATGAAATTGAGGAGCCCGGTATCGACTCTCTCGATACTTTGATGATGAAGCTAATTGCAGAGCATCATGATGTAACAGAAGAAGCGTTAAACGACATGTTCTCCCACTGGCTTATTCATTATCATTTTGGGCTTGCTCAAATTTATATTAATATTATTAATCAATACAGTGATGAAAATGGGTCCAATAAAGACATCATTACTGCAAACAGTGTGGCAACTGTTAATGCCTATTTTGCTGAGAAACATGCAACAAAGAATGTGTTATTCAGCATTGCTTGGGATGTTAAAAACCAACTTGAATTTGATGCTAGGGTGTCAGCTTTTGAAGCAATGGTTAAATTCAGACGCCTAAACACCCACCCCAAAAACCCTACAATAGGTTCCGCATTTTATCTCTATAAGCACGGTTCAACAGTGACACCGCTTGATATGGAACAGATCAAAAAAGAGTTCAGTCCAGAAAATTTAATGTCTGAATTGAAGTCTAATACCGATATCATTGTGACAAAAAGTAGTTATAAAGCATTAGATAATGACATCACTTTATCTTTAGATGAGCTAAATGCTCAGTTCTCCTGGGATTTGAGGTGGCTTCCGTTGGAATTACTCTACAGTCTTATGGAGGACACTAATAAAAGTGCTGACAACAACTAGTCATTAATTATTGTCGTTTATCTCATTTGCAGAAATAATTGACCAAGCGTTGAGCTTCATGTGGCAAGTCCAATTTAAATGCGCGTTTAAAACACAAATGAGACTCTTAATGACTTCCAATAGTGGTACTATTTATATGTGTACTCTTAAAGCGAAGAAAATAGAGAAATGCAGCTATCAAGTGCAACTAAATTTATTGCTTCAAACTTAATTATTGCTGCGATCTACTTTGCTTTTGGTATTGCAGGGCTTGAACTTGGTGTGACATCGGTTTATGCCACAGCTGTATATCCTGCAGCGGGCGTCGCTTTTGTTGCCATATTTCTCGGTGGAATAAGATTATTACCCAGTGTTTGGCTTGGTTCAGCTAGCATAAATTTATGGGTTGCCTCTAGTCTTGGTGATATTGGCTTATTCAATCTAATGGTTGCATCGATGATTGCTACCGGCTCATCCCTACAAGCATGGGTCGCCGTTGTACTGATAAACCGTATCGCAAAACCAAACTCGCAACGCCTAATCTCTTCAATGGATATTTTCTGGGTGCTGTTACTTGCAGGTCCTGTTTCATGTCTCATTGCTTCATCTTGGGGTGGAGCCACTCTTCTTGCTACTAATATTATAAGTCTCTCTGAGTTAGGGCCTCAGTGGCTATTTTGGTGGATTGGCGATACAACAGGCGTTGTTTTATTTACACCCCTTTTTCTCATGGCCTTACACCATCGAAAGCGTTGGTGGTCTCAAAGAATCAAAAAGATATTGCCACCAACACTCACGGCATTGATCGCCACATTATTAATCTTTTTCTACGTTTCTCATAATGAAGAAGAACAAATTAAACACCAGCTTGAAAGAACAGCAGCCCCCATTACAGATCGAATCAAACTGAAGCTGAGTGCTTATGAAGAGCTTGTAGGTTCAGTCAGTAATTTAATCAAAGTAAACCCCAATTTAAGCTATGCTGACTTTGAAACATTCACCCTCGCTACCTTTGCTAAACATCCAGAATTATCAGCGTTAAGTTGGAATCCTATTGTTTCAGCTCATGAGCGTAAGGCGTTTGAGGAAAACATATCACAACAGTTTGCATTAACTAATTTTCACATCACTCACCGCGAGCAAAGTGGAAGACAAGTTATTTCTGAATACAAAAAAAGCTATGTTCCTGTTGCATACATCAGCCCTCTTTCCAGTAATAGAGCTGCTATTGGTTACGATATCTCATCAAACCCGCAACGTCTGCACACCCTTAATGTGGCAAGTGCAACAGGCAAGCCAGCCGTAACAGCACCCATTCGATTAGTACAAGAGTTAGAAGAAAGCACTGCGGTGCTGTTAATTATTCCTGTTAATGTCGATGTTAATTCTAAACAACCTCTCGGCTATGCAGTGGGTGTTTTTCGCATTGAAAATATATTGCATCATATTTTCAATGGTGAACTTCCCGATGGCTTAGAAGCCTCTTTCATCGATACCACAGCAACAAACGCATATAAAACGCTGTACCACTCTCCAAAAATCATCGATGCCAACTCTTCTGATTATGCCTGGACGAGTGATTTAGTGTTTGGCGGCAGAACGTGGCAACTTACCTTACTTCCTAGCAAAAGCTATTTAACCGCACAGTACTCATTGCTTGCATGGCAAGCTCTACTCGCGGGTTTAATTCTTACCAGCCTGCTTCAGGTACTTTTGCTTTCAATTACCGGAAGTCATCATTTAACGCTCAATAAAGTAGAACAATTACTGTCAGAACAATCTGCTCTTTTAGATAATAGTTTAGTGGGCATCATTACCGTCCGTGACAGAATCATACTCTGGACTAATAATACCTTTGATCAAACGCTTGGTTATGAACACAATCAACTAATTGGCTGCTCTACGCGACAATTATATGTCCATGAGGAAGATTATCTCTCGATTGGCAAGGCCTATGGTGATATCCACAACGACGGCATCATCCGTGACGAACTTGAATTCAAGTGTAAAGATGGCCGGCACCTTTGGATTGATATGAGGGGCGCTGTTTTACATAAAGACACTGGAGAAACAATTTGGGTGTTTGTTGATGTCACGCAAAGAAAACAAGCTGAAAAAGAAATTGAACACCTTGCCTACTATGATTCTCTGACGCATCTACCAAACCGACGACTACTCATGGACCGCTTACAGCATGCTATGGCAACCAGTGGGCGAAGTGGTCACCAAGCTGCATTGCTCTTTTTAGACCTCGATCACTTCAAAACATTAAACGATACCTTGGGCCATGATGTGGGTGACACCCTGCTTCAACAGGTTGCAGCACGCTTGATACCGTGTGTACGAGAAGGTGATACCGTCGCTCGTTTTGGCGGCGATGAGTTTGTCATCATGCTGGAAAGGTTGAGTGACTCATCCATCAAGGCTGCAGCACAAACAGAAACCATTGCAAACAAGATCCTTATGTCATTAAACCTACCCTACCAACTAGATAACTATATACACAACGGTAGCGTCAGTATCGGTGCCACACTATTCAAAGCCCATGATTCAGAAGCGGATGACTTATTAAAGCAAGCTGATATCGCCATGTATCAAGCAAAAGATGATGGTCGAAACACCCTGCGCTTTTTTGATCCAGAAATGCAAGCAAAGATTAATGCTCGCGTAAACTTGGAATATGAATTAAATCAGGCTATTGAGCAGCAACAATTTCAACTTTATTATCAACTTCAAGTCGATAGCAATCATAACGCAATTGGTGTTGAAGCCCTGATTCGCTGGATTCATCCTGAACGGGGCTTGATTCCCCCTCTTGATTTTATCCCACTTGCAGAAGAGACAGGGGCTATCACCACAATCGGTCAATGGGTTTTAGATTCAGCCTGCGCCCAACTTAAAAAATGGCAGAGTGAACCACAAACACAAGAGCTAACACTATCTGTCAACGTCAGTGCAAAGCAATTCCATCAAGCTAACTTTGTCGAAGACGTTGAAGCAACGATCCAGCGCCATGATATTAATCCACAGAAACTGAAATTAGAGTTGACCGAAAGCTTATTACTCAACAATGTCGACGACACCATTACAACAATGAATTCACTTGCCGGATTAGGCATTCAATTTTCCTTGGATGATTTCGGAACTGGCTACTCATCATTACAATACCTTAAAAACTTACCGCTTTATCAACTTAAGATTGACCGTTCATTTGTACAAGACCTAAGCACCGATAATAGTGACCAAGCCATTGTGCGTACCATAATCTCAATGGCATATAGCTTAGGACTTACTGTTATTGCTGAAGGTGTAGAAACATCAGAACAAGAGAAATGTTTATTAAGTGAAGGCTGTACACATTTACAAGGCTATCTTTATAGCAAACCCATTCCTATCGAACAGCTTGAAACATTGCTCAACAGCAAATAACAACGGACTAATACCATTAGCGAAACTTTTGCCAGCCACAGAGTGATGCACTCTATACTATATAGAGTGTAAGCAACTTACATATATTTCAGTGATTAGTTCAGCCAGGCTAGTAGACTGTGACAAATTAGAGACAGGTATATAGCTTATTGATCGTGTATTCTATTAAAAACAAGCTATAACATAAGGTTTTACTTAATAAATTGTCTTGTGGAACATGCCGCATTCTCAACTATAAGCAGATATATAAACCTTAGAATTTCTTGGTTTAACGGTATAAACCAGCCATTTGTGGTAAAAAAAACACAAAAAAACCACTTTCTACGAAAAAAAGGCTTTTTTGTTGTTTAAGTGTTGCAAAACTTAGCCAGATCGGGAGAATACATCGTCAACCGAGTTCTTATCCGGTTACGAGAGAATTTAAGTAATCTATTAATAGGTATAATTAAAATGACATTAAACAAAAAATTATTAGCTGGTCTAGTTGCATTTGCAGCTGCATCAACTTCTGCACAAGCGGTAACAGTTGCTGCTAA
>ENA-OSET01000220-OSET01000220.1-sediment-metagenome-genome-assembly--contig:-NODE-220-length-65485-cov-5.575954_pt1 | contig 65485 bp, 65 predicted proteins | sample MGYA00237882_ERZ534229 | MGnify/ENA primary metagenome ERZ534229 (study PRJEB26408, sample SAMN06266212) | sediment metagenome | isolation source: Hudson Canyon methane seep mesocosm | place: USA:Hudson... | reverse complement strand
TAGAGTTGATTTCTACGTATACCAAGTTCAGCTGCAATCTCAGAGGATGGTTTGTCTGATTGCGCCATCATGCGTAATGCTTCTAGCTTGAATTCACGTGTAAAGGTTTTGTACGGTTTTCTGTTGCTGGTCATTTGGATACTCCTGGACGGTATATTGTCCTCTATTTAATGTATCCGTTAAAATGTAGCAGGTTCACCCTGACCCCTATATATTCTATTTATATTGTTTGGGTTTGTCTGGAACTATCGCCTATAACGTATCACCACACTTGAAGAAACACCTCTTTGGTCAAGTACTGATTCCAATGTTCCCCATTGATAATTAGCTGGAGCAACGATAGAAAAATTACTTTTTAGCCATTCATCATTTACAACTTTTTCTTTTAACAATGCATCTTTCTCAACATTATCCCATGAAGGACTTTTACTCGCCGGACTCAAATCTATAGACATCAAAATGCCTTTTTCAAAATACACCCTAAACACAAAGATCTTCCCACACATTTCGCTGGGCTCAGTGTAATAAGATCGGTATTCGCCGTTATGAACCAATTTATGAATCTGGTTTTTGATCTCAGATGATAAAAAATCAGATTCGTTTGTTTTCTCCGTTATTTCGAAGCTCCATTTATCTGCTTTAACTTTGCCGTTCAATAACATACTCATATTTATAAAATCCTATTTCTTTAAAGGTATCGAATATATTGGCTTAAGAAAGTCTTGATAATTTTCAATGACTATTTGAGGCAAACCACCTGAGCCTTGCCCTGGATTCGCCAATGTTCGACCAAATGCAGCGGGTATATCGCTTGTTACTTCATATGCTGTAACACCGGGCCTATTTAGTCCAGTTGTAGAGTGGACTGGGACATAAGCAGGATTACCTGGCGCGACCTGCAAACCATCGAATAGCTTTCCAGAACTGAAATCAGAGCGATTTAATGCGCTTTTTGTTGTATAGAATTCTGATTGACCGGGAGTTCCACCATAGATAATTTTTCCTTTCTTCAGAGTAATATCCCTATACACGTCTTTTCCAGGATAATTACCAGAGCCCTGTAAACTTCTCGCATACTCTGATGGTGTTAGTTTGTCTGCAACATTAACCCTACTATTAGCCAAAGCTCTTGCACCTAAAACCCCAAGTTTGGCGACACCAACCACATCAATCGCCGCTAATAATGGGTAACTCGGTTCTAACTCTCCACTACCGCCAAATTTTATCATATAATCACTAGCAGTAGCGTTAATCATCTCTTGAGAACTAGGCTGATGACTAACCCCTCCCCAATACGATATATTACGCGTTCTTGATTTGACTATATCTGGGATGCCATTAATTAAAGGGGACGCTTCCCTTTTTTAGGCTTCTTTTGTAGGCCTGCCCTGCGGGCAAATCAAAGGGAAGCGTCGCCTTTTAGTTCTTATTTGGACTATGTCAGTCCGGTAGAGTTTGAGCGGGCAACTGCCCCTTAGTTATTTCATCCGTTAAAGTGTTGCAAGCTCAAAGCGTCCCCTTTTAGTTAATTCCCCTATCGATTCAACCTCAAACCTAAGCTCTGAAACTACCCTTTCTTAATCGTCCAACAATAATGAATTTTAGGATTTCGCTTAAAATCCTCTGGCAAGGTTGCATGGCTAATATTCTTAATCTCAAACTTAGCTAAGGCTTTATCATCCATCTTAAAGTCACGACGATTCGTTGAGAAAATCAAGGTGCCATTTTTTGTTAACAGATTCGCCGTCATGCTAATTAATGACACATGATCACGTTGAATATCAAACACCCCTTCCATTCGGGTTGAGTTTGAAAACGTCGGTGGATCAAGAAAGATCAAACCATATCGTTCTGGTGCTTGCTGTGCCGATTGCAGCCACTCTAAACAATTAGCGCGTAGATAACGGTGTTTGTCAGCACTAAAACCATTCAGCGCCATATTTTCTCGTGCCCACTCTAAATAGGTATTAGACATATCAACTGTGGTGGTTGATTCTGCATTGCCTGCTGCTGCATAAACCGTCGCTGAACCTGTATAGGCAAACAAGTTAAGAAATGCTTGACCAGCCGCTTGTTGTGCAATCATTTGACGGGTGGTTCTATGGTCTAAGAATAAACCGGTATCCAAATAATCCGTTAGGTTAATCCAGAAATCTAAACCTGACTCATTGACTTTCAAACGTTGTTTTTGTGAGGCTTGTGCTTCATATTGCTGTGTGCCACGTTGTTTTTGACGAAGTTTCAAGGCAATATTAGCAGCAGGTATTTCTAATACTTGTGGAATTATGGCCATCACATCATTTAATCGCTGCACGGCTTTTTCTGGATCAATCGTTTTTGGTGGTGCATATTCTTGAACATGAACATGATTTGCATAGAGATCAATCGCCACGGAATAATCAGGTAAATCGGCGTCATAAAGGCGGTAACATTCTGTTTTGTTTTTTCTGGCCCACTTTCCTAAATGCTTAAGGTTTTTCTTAAGTCTATTGGCAAACATTTCAGCATTTTCTGATAATTCAATATCTTGTTGAATAACGGGTGCGGTCTCTTCAACTTCAAACTCAGCCTCTTCAACAAACTGCTCTGTTTTTTGTGCTCGAAGAGATACAGGCCGTGGTGCTCGAAAACAAAGCACCTGACAAGGAATGGGGCCATTATCGAATGGTGTGCTATCAAACAAAGTTAACCCGGTATGCTTAGCCAAACTTTCATTATCAGTAATCATGGTGGTACGCCATGCTGGATATGATTCAGTAGCTATATTACCCAAGCTTTCATACAGGTAATGTAACTCTGAGACATCACCCATTCGTTCACCATACGGAGGATTACACACTATCAAACCACTAGTTGGTAATGATTTTGCTTGTGATGGCCAATCTAATAATTCACGGTGTTCAACACTAATACGATCCGCTAAACCTATCTCAGCAATATTAGCGCGTGCTGCTTCCACTGCTTTAGCATCGGCATCACCACCTGTCATAGGCGGTAGTCGTGCTAAACCACTATGTCGACGGCGTTCTGCTTCAGCTTTTAGGGCTTTCCAGGCTTCTTTATCGTGTTTCTTCCAATATAAGAAACCAAAGTATTCACGATGGCTACCTGGCGCGATATCGGCGGCCATCATGGCTGCTTCAATCAGAATCGTACCTGAACCACACATAGGGTCAATTAAGCCCCAGCCTTGTTTTGCTAATCTTGGCCATTCAGCTGTCAGCAAAATGGCTGAGGCTAAATGTTCTTTTAGTGGTGCTTGTGTTGTTACAACTCGATAACCACGCTTATGTAAGCTTTCACCAGAAAGATCAATACTGACAATCGCTTGATTGTTTTTTAGATATACATTGATTCGTAGATCAGGCTGATGTAAATCAACTGATGGACGTTCACCCGTTTGCTCACGAAAGCGATCAACGATGCCATCTTTTACGCGCTGAGCACCGTATTGGGTATGATGAATTTTAGAACGAAAACTATTAAAATCGACTGCGATAGTGGTTCCTTCCGCATCAATGTGATCTTCCCATGGTAATTCAACAATACCCTGATATAGCTCGTCGGTTGTTTTAGCTGAAAAATGTGCAATTGGCATTAATACACGTATGGCAACACGTGACCATAAACACACCCGGTATGCGTCTTCCAGCGTACCAATAAAGCGAACATTGCCTTGTTCTTGTTTGGTCTCTTTAATGCCCATTTCGGCCAGTTCTTTTGCCAACATAGGCAACATGCCACGTGCGGCGGTAACGGAAAATTTCTGTTTTGTCATGAGGGTGTAGGACTATCCTGATATAATTTCAGACTATTTTAATACAGGTAGCACATTCCATGGCAGTTAATGATAAACAAAAACGATACCTAAAAGGTTTAGCCCACCCTTTAAAACCCGTTGTTATGATTGGTAACAAAGGCCTAACAGATAATGTATTGGCTGAGATCGCTAATGCACTTGAGCAGCACGAATTGATTAAAGTGCGTGTATCTGGCTTAGAGAAAGCTGATCGTACCGCAATGGTAGAAGAAATTGCGCGTAAATCGAGTGCAAATTTGATTACTCTTATTGGCCATATTGCTGTTTTATATCGCGCCGCTAAAGAACCTACTATCCAATTACCGAAAAAATAATTTCAAGGACGCGAGTCATGATTGAAAAGCCGGCTATTACAGATTCTAAAATTGATAACGTTATTGCTGAACGTTGGAGTGGTCGTGCTTACGATCCCTTAACCCCAGTCAGTAATGACGCTATTACTTCAATCTGTGAAGCTGCTCGCTGGGCGCCGTCTTGTTATGGCGATCAACCATGGCGATTTATAGTTTGGAATAAATTTGAAGATGAAGCTAGCTGGCAACAAGCGATTGATTGTCTATCGCCAGGAAATCAAGGCTGGGCTAAGAATGCACCCATATTGATTCTAGCTGCATCAGTGCACACCTTCACCCACAATGGCAGTGAAAACCGCTGGGGGGCTTATGACACTGGTGCTGCGAGTATCAGCCTATGTTTGCAAGCAACTTCATTAGGGCTGATGACGCATCAAATGGGTGGGTTTGATAGTGATAAAATAAAATTACTCGCTAAAGCCCCTAAAGATACTAACTGTTGGGCTATGATTGCAGTCGGACATCCTGCTGCTTTAGATAGCCTGACTGAAGAGCAGCTAGAACGGGAACTAAAGGCACGTGAACGGCGTCCTCTTTCTGAACAGTTTTTCAGTAATCAATGGGATAGCCCAGTTAATTCAGGAGAATAAATATGAACATTACTTTGTTAATCAGCGCTGTATTGCTTAGCACTTCAGCCATGGCCGCAGAAAAAATCTATTTAGACCGCTTGAAAAATACCCTTATCTGCCACCACTGTAATTTGAGCGATGCACAATTACAGGGACAAGATTTCAGTGGTGCAGACATGAGCGAAGCACTTTTGAAGGGCATTAATTTAAGTGACACTAAATTAGTTGGCTGTTGGTTTACCCGCTCTCGCGTTCAAAATGCTAATTTCGAAAATGCAGATCTATCGACTGCTCTAATGGATTATGCCAACTTTACTGGTGTTAATTTTAAAGGTGCAAAACTGGATGGTGCAAAACTCAATTTTGCCAATTTAACGAATGCTAACCTTAAAGGTGCAAGCCTTAAAAATACCACTATTCGTGGTGTTTTATTCTGTAATACGACGATGCCAGATGGCGAAATCAATAATAGTGGCTGTAAAAAATAATGACCGAAGATAATAAACCCGCTCAACGCATCATTGTCGCCTCAACAAAAAGTGTTGGTATTTCACTTATCTTGACATTTTTATTTGGGCCTCTGGGCATGCTATACAGCACGATCTGGGGTGCAATAATTATGCTAATTATTAGCGTTATAGTCGGAACAATAACGTTTGGTGTAGGGCTTTTCCCTATTTGGCCAATCTGCATGATCTGGGGCGCTTTTGCCGCCGCATCCTATAATAAAAAACTATTCAATGAGATTGGCCAATAAACAGTGCCTCTTTTGATTCTATACACCATTAATTCGTTATAAAAACAACACACTATTTTGAAACAAACATTACTCAAACTTGAAAATTCAGTTAAAGATGCTATGTTGGCCGACCAATTCCCTTTACGCCGTCGCCTGCAAAACCTACGTAAAAATAATGATATCAAACCTGAACATATCAGTGCGCTGGAAAAACAGATCGCTAAATCAGTTCAATTACGTTCACTGCGCCAACAGCAACTTCCTAAACCGATTTTTGACAATGACTTACCGGTTATTGATCGTCGCAAAGAGATTGCTAAGGCGATATCAGATAATCAAGTCATCATTCTTAGTGGTGAAACAGGCTCTGGTAAAACAACACAGTTACCAAAGATATGTTTAGAGTTAGGGCGTGGTGTTGCAGGATTGATTGGTCATACCCAACCCCGTCGAATTGCTGCCCGAACTGTGGCGACACGGATTGCCGAAGAATTAAAATCTGAACTCGGTGATATTGTAGGCTATAAAGTCCGTTTTCATGATCAAGTAAAAGCCGATCGCAGCTATATAAAATTAATGACTGATGGTATTTTATTAGCTGAAACTCAAAATGATAAATTTCTAAATCAATACGACACCATTATTATTGATGAAGCCCACGAACGCAGTCTCAACATAGACTTTTTGCTTGGCTATCTCAAGCAGTTACTTCCAAAACGTCCTGACTTAAAAGTCATTATCACCTCGGCAACCATTGATACTAAGCGTTTTTCACAACATTTTAATAATGCTCCTGTTATTGAAGTAACAGGCCGGACTTATCCCGTAGAAGTACGGTATCGCCCTCCTGCTGGTGATGATGATGAGCAGCGTGATTACGATATGATCCGTGGCATTGTTGAAGCTGTTGATGAGTTATGTAAAGAAGGTCAAGGCGATGTACTAGTCTTTTTATCAGGTGAACGTGATATTAAAGACGTGTCGGAAGCTTTACGTAAACATCATCCAGCCAATACAGAGATTTTACCTCTGCTTGCTCGACAATCTGCAGCTGAACAAAACCGTGTTTTTAAAATAGGCTCTCAACGTCGTCGTATTATACTCGCTACCAATGTTGCTGAAACATCATTAACCGTACCCGGTATTCGTTATGTAGTTGATCCCGGCTTTGCACGAATCAGTCGTTATAGCGTCCGCAATAAAGTGCAACGCTTGCCAATAGAGAAAATATCACAATCCAGTGCTAATCAACGTTCTGGACGTTGTGGTCGTGTATCAGCAGGTATTGCCATCCGTTTGTATGATGAAGATAATTTCAAAAATCGTCCTGATTTTACTGATCCTGAAGTATTACGCACCAATCTTGCCTCGGTCATTTTACAAATGGCTTCGCTGAAACTTGGTGATCCTGGAAAATTCCCGTTCATTAATCCACCACCGGATAAAATGATTAATGATGGTTTTCGCTTATTAGAAGAGTTAGGTGCCGTAAACAAAAAGCGCATACTGACTGAAACGGGTCGTCAGTTAGCAAAATTGCCGATTGACCCTCGTATTGCTCGCATGGTGATAAATGCACAACAACGTAACTGCTTAACTGAAGTATTGATTATCGCCAGTGCATTGAGTATTCAAGATCCTCGTGAGCGGCCGATGGATAAACAACAAGCGGCCGATGAAGCACATAAAAAATACCAAGATGAACGATCAGATTTCATTGCTTTTTTAAAGCTTTGGGATCTGTACCATGATCGAAAAAAACACCTTAGCCAAAATAAGCTACGCAAATACTGTAAAGAAAACTTCTTATCCTTTTTACGTCTTCGTGAATGGCATGATATTCATACACAATTGCATGTACAAGTTACTCAAATGGGTTTAAAAGCCAATCAAGTTCCCGCTGAGTATAAGGAAATACATCAAGCCCTACTCTCAGGACTACTAAGCAATATTGCCGTTAAAACAGATAAAACAGAATACACAGGCACTCGTAACCTTAAGCTTAAAATATTCCCCGGCTCGGCTCTGCATAAAAAAGGCCCTAAGTGGATTATGGCAGCCGAATTAGTTGAGACAGGCCGGTTATATGCACGAATTGTTGCCAAAATAGAGCCAGAATGGATTGAACCTGTTGCAGGTGATTTGGTACGTAAACAATATTCTGACCCGCACTGGGAAAAGAAACCCTCACAAGTGGTAGCATTTGAACAAGTTTCCTTATATGGCTTACCGGTTGTACCTCGGCGGCGTGTACACTTTGGCCCAATAGACCCTGCCATGGCGTATGAAATATTTATTCGTGACGCCCTAGTTCAAGGTGATTGGTTCTGTCGTGGGCCTTTCTTTGACCATAACCTCGACTTAATCAAAAGTATTGAGCAGCTTGAACAAAAATCTCGTCGCCGTGATGTATTGGTTGATGATGAAGTGTTGTTTGAATTTTATAAACAGCGCATCCCAGACCATATTGTTAATGGTGCTGGGTTTGAAAAATGGCGCAAGAAGGTGGAAAAAGACTCCCCTAAACTATTGTTCTTAAGTCGTGAAGATTTAATGAAACATCAGGCAGTTCATGTCACTGATGATTCCTTTCCTGATCAAATATTGGTTAATCTTGTTCCATTGTCACTGGAATATCATTTTGAACCGGGCAAGCAACATGATGGTATTACCCAATCAATTCCTTTATCACTGCTAAACCAAACCAATGCTGATCGTTATGATTGGCTTGTCCCTGGCTTATTGCGTGATAAAGTCATTTTCCTGATTAAAAGTTTACCAAAATCACAACGCCGTAACTTTATACCAGTGCCTAATTTCGCTGATACCTGCTTAAATAATATGTCGCCAGAAATGGGCGCCTTATTACCTGTTCTGAGCGAACAATTACGAAAACAGACTGGTATTAGCATTACTTTATCTGACTGGAACCTCAGTGAGTTACCTAATTATCTACAAATGAACTTTCGTTTATTAGATGAAGAAGGCAACTTGCTCGAAGAAAGCCGCGACTTAAATCATTTAAAGCAGCACTGGGCCACAGAGGCAGCAGCTAGTTTTAAGCAAATGCCAGACAGTGAGTTTGAACAACAAGGTTTAACATCATGGTCATTTGATGAGCTACCGGACAGTATTACCCTAGAGCAGAATGGCCTTGAAATGACAGCCTATCCTGCTCTTGTAGATAAAGGAGAATTTGTTGATTTAACATTGATGGATACACACGCTCAAGCAGCTGAATTCACCTCAAAAGGCTTGCGCCGTTTATTTATGCTGGCACAAGCTGATTCGATTAAGTATTTACGCAAGCACATGCCTAATATTCAAAAAATGTGTCTTCACTATACTAATGTTCCTCCTGCTCCTTTTGGTGACGCACAACAAGACGCTAAAATAAGCCCTAGTGAACAACTCAAAACCGACTTGATCCATGTGGCTTTTGATCGTTGCTTTATCTTTGAGCACCCACCGATTGTCAACAAGCAAGACTTTGAACGGCGACTAGAATCAAAACGTAGTGAATTAATTCTTACTGCAAGTGAACTTGCCAGACAAGTGGCTAAACCATTAGCGGAGTATCATGCCGTCGCCAAACGTTTATCTGGCCAAATGCCTATTACCGCCCTCAATGCCATAAAAGAGATTAATGAGCAGCTTAATCATTTATTATATCAAGGCTTTGTTCACTCGACGCCTGATGAAGCCTTAAAACGGCTCCCGATGTATTTTCAAGCCATTGGTCAACGCTTAGATAAAATAGGCGCCGATCCCATGCGTGATAAACAGTGGATGAAAGAAATAGCACCACATTGGCAGCGTTATCTGTCTAATGTGAATAAACATAATTCGATACCATTCATTAAATACCGTTGGATGCTTGAAGAATTCCGTATATCACTGTTTGCTCAAGGGATTAAAACCGCTTATCCAATTTCTACAAAACGATTAGTTAATCAGTGGGGCCTTTGCTAAGCCCCACCCATTCTCTTTTTCTTTTCAATCTATTTATCCATAATTCCTCATACTCGGCATAATTAATGCTTCTCCTATCTGTCAGCGTCATGAACATGTCACGTTCATAGCGTAATAATGCTTGTACAAATTATGATTCTTAAATTTTAAATATAAATTAAAATTTAATGGCTAAGAGTTTAGTCATTAATTTAGGAGAAAGACATGGAAGCTATTGCACAATATCAAAATAATTATCACACTGTTCCATTAAGGAAGAATGAAGGGTTTGAGCAGTTAAAAACTCATTATGATGCCAAATATAAAGTAGGTTGGTTCTTAATGGATGCCCACCCCAGACCTTGTTTCACACCAACCCTTCTCAACAATATTTCAAACTATTTCAAATCAGTTAAAGATGAAATGCTTCAATCTAATAATGAAAAATATGATTATCTTGTACTCGACTCTAATACCGAGGGTGTATTCAATTTAGGTGGGGATTTAAATTTATTTTCTTCTAAAATACAACAAGGTAATCGTGATGTATTATTACAATATGCGACTAGTTGTATTGATGTTTTATATGAAAACATGACTCATCTTAATACTGAGTTAACTACGGTCGCATTAGTTAAAGGTGACGCACTAGGCGGTGGCTTTGAAGCAGCACTTTCAAGCAACGTACTTATTGCTGAACGGGGTGCAAAAATGGGGCTCCCTGAAGTGCTATTCAACTTATTTCCAGGGATGGGTGCCTTTTCACTGCTATCAAGAAAAATTGGTACTGTAAACGCTGAAAAAATGATTCTATCTGGAAAAACTTATAGTGCTGAAGAGTTATTTGAGCAGGGTGTCGTTGATATTCTAGCTGAAAAAGGTGAGGCCGAAATCGCACTCTATAAATATATTAAAGCACGAAGTCGAATTGCTAATAGTTGCTCCGCCATGCAAAAAGTTAAAGATCGTTGTAATACAATTAGCTATCAAGAACTAATTGATATTACCAATATTTGGGTTGATGCTGCACTCAAGTTACGTGATAAAGACTTAAGAATGATTAACCGACTTGTAACAAGGCAAACAGCAACTAACTAGTTGTTTGAAGATTTACCGAACTACCTGGTAAGCTTTCCTCTAAGTGTATAACTGTTTTGAGGAAAGCTGCTTCAATATTTTCAGCTAAATCAATTATCAAGGTGCTATTAACATCATATGGTTTAAGCTGTTCTGCTTGAAGACATAGTGCTACCAACTGAGTAGCGCCCAACTCGGAGGAAGAACCTTTTAATGCATGTATACTTTCTCGAAAGCGTAAATAATCACCCATTGCAGCAGACTTAATAATGGCTAAATGTTTAATGCCATCTTCTTTAAAACCTTTAATTAATTGAGATACAAATGTGTTGCCACCACCCAATATTCTTAATTCAGCAATAACATTATGATCACACCATTCGTTATCAACTTTCACATCAGTTTTCTTTTCTTGTTTCTTAGAAACTGCTAGCACAGCAATATGTTCTAGTAATTGTATAGAATCAAGCGGTTTAGTTAGAAAGGCATCGGCTCCAGCACTTAAACATTTCTGCTCAGCTTCAGGTGTCGCATCAGCAGTCAACATAATAACCGGAACCCAGTCCAGTCCCATAAAGGATAGAGATTGTAATACTTCTACCCCTGTTAACTCAGGTAAATTCATATCAAGAATTAATAAGTCTGTACTCTCAGGCTTATTAATAATTATATCCAATGCTTGCTCACCATTTTCAACAATTGTACATTGATGTCCAGCATGCTCTAATACGCCCAAAATTACTTGTTGATTAACACGATTATCCTCAGCGATAAGAATGTTGAATGATGGCCTATCAGCTTTGATGACGTGACTTGCTAAATTAACAACCTTCTTATCCTCAATATTGATACTTTCAGCGGCATGGATAGCATTGAACAATAAACGTGTGTCATCTAAATCATGGAGTGCTGAGATATATAACCGATCAAGTTTAGGATCGTATGTTGTTGGCGGTTCAGAATTAATTAGTACTAATGCCAAGTGTTCAAGGCTAGCTTCAGCCTGTATCATTTGAGCAAAATTGACAGGATCAATATCCTCAATGCAACTTTGTTCAACTAATAAAATTTTATATTCGAGCGCTTCTTCGACGGCAGTCATTAATAATGAAAATGCGCGTGCTGTTGATGTAGCCACAGTATAAGAAACATCCCATGTTTCTAATGAAGGGCTCAATTTTTTAGCTGTCTGCTCAGTTGTTAACAGTAATATTTTTTTGTTACTCAAAGATAAACTCTCATCTGATGCCTTAATAAAGGGCAGTTCAACCCAAAATGTACTTCCACTATCCTTTTCACTTTCAAGCCCAATATTACCGCCTAATAATTCGACAAGTTGTTTAGATATTGTTGTTCCTAATCCGGCACCTTCAATATTATTATTACTTGCATCTGCCCGTGTGAAATCATCAAAAATTATTTCAATTTCATTATTGGTAAGGCCGATACCCGTATCTTGAATTTCAAAACGAATTGTCGTGTTTTCGGCTTCACTAGCAACTGGAAATACTGATACTTTCACCCACCCTGCATGAGTGAATTTAATGGCATTTCCAATCAGGTTTAACAAAATCTGGCGTAAATGTTGTTGATCACCTTTTAGAAAAGGCGGTGTTGCTGGGTCAATATGACAAGAAACGTCTAGTTCTTTTGCTTTTCCCATCGGTCCTTGCATTCTTATAATACTAGTAACACTTTTATAAATATCAAATTCTTCTTCTATTACAACTACCTTTCCAGCTTCAATTTTTGAGATATCAAGTACTTTCTCAATAAGCCCAAGTAAACTAGTCGCTGAACTTTTCATGACGTCGGTAAATTCATATTGTTGGCGACTGAGTTCTGTTTTACCAAGTAAGTCTGCCATGCCAATAACACCATTAAGCGGTGTTCTTAACTCGTGAGACATATTAGCCAAAAATCGACTTTTTGCTTCATTCGCTTCTCTTGCACTAGCAATCGCTGAGTGCAGTTTATTAACAAGAAAGGCCGAATAGCTTGGCACAATTATCAGCACCAATAATAATGTTATTCCTACTACTTCATAGTGGGGTAGCTGCCAGAAATCAGACCATATTAAAGCACTGCCAAAGCCTAATACCCCAGCAATTGTTGCAAAAAATAAATATTCATTACCGTAACGAAAACCATTACCTAATATAACCCATAGGTAAAATACGTACATAAAACTACTTTCTGCGCCAGATACAATAGTTAACAAAGACAGCGAAATAATGTCTAAAGCTATGCCAGCGAAGCGGCGCCGTGGTGACGTATATGGGTGAATTATAATCGCCGCAGATATGAGTAATGCGCCGGCAAAAAAGCATATCCCAACAATACTGGCAATAGAGAATAGATTATCTAAAAATATCTCATCCTTACCCCAAGGCAGGCAAAAATACATAACAATAGCTAAGCCAATGATAAGCCTAACTTTTACGGCTTGTTCTACTTCAGGGTCGTCAAAGCTAGCAAGCCGCTGTTTTATTTTTGTTAAACTTGAGGTCTTTGTATTGATATCGTCCATTTAAATTTACTCAATATTTGTGTACCTAATCAGATAATTCATTTCTTATTACATTCACATCATCTATTCGTTCAAAAAATGCGTCGACACATATGGGGTCAAAGTGAGTGCCTGACTGCTGCCTTATATAGGCTAAAGCATCCTCATTTTCCCATGCTGCTTTATATGGCCTAGGCGTAACTAATGCATCATATACATCAGCCACAGCAACAACTCGAGCTATGAGCGGTATGTCATTTCCTTTTAAACCATTTGGGTAACCCTTCCCATCTACCCTCTCATGATGGTTTAAGGCAATAATAGCACCTATCTGCATATATTTTGAGCTACTTGATGAAAGAATTTCTGAGCCGATTTCTGAGTGTTTTTTCATTATTTCCCACTCCTTTTCATTTAGTTTGCCCTTTTTAAGCAAGATATTATCTGGAATACCTATTTTCCCAATATCGTGCATAGGTGCTGCATATTCTAAATCCTCACATTCTTGTTTAGAGAATTTACCGGTAGCTTCAGCAATAAGTCGTGAATATTTCGCCATTCTAATAACATGGTTACCAGTGCATTCATCCTTATACTCACCTGCTTTAGCAAGACAGATTATCGCTTCTCTTTCCCGTATGATGATTTTCTTTGTTGCCAATTCAACTTGTCTAGCAAGCCAATCAGCACGGTCTTGAATAATCAAATGCTGCTCATGTAATTGCAATAGGTTTCTACAGCTAGTTCGACACACAATTTGATCGATGGGCCTAGTAAGAAAAGCTGTTGCTCCCGCTTCCAAGGCATCATAACGCACCGCTTTTTCACTGCTAACGGTAATCATCATAATAGGCACATTTTCATACTCTGGCTTTGAACGTATGTTTTTTATCAACTCAACACCGTTCATAACTGGCATCATATAATCAGTGACAATTAAATCTGCAAAATTATTGTCTAACCATTTCAATCCAGCCGTAGGTTCATCAAATGCAACAACCCTAATATTGTCGGAAATTTGAAGAATTATTTTCTCTAATATAACTCTTCCGGTTGATTGGTCATCAATAATTACAACGTAACGTTTACTTTTGATTACTCTTCCTTTCCTTGCTAATTCATATGACTCCCTGTCTTTATTTTTATTATCCAAGAAATAAATTTCCCATCGAATACCTTGTATCTAACCTCGTGTTGGCAAGGTATTCGTAGTTACTGATAACAAATAAATCCTATATTTGCTGTAGGACAAACATTCTACCCAAGAAAAAGACAGCTAAGACAATCTCACACATAGCGATCTGATCAAGATCGTAACTATGATGATAATTCAACTTTGGGTCATCTTACACTGATTACACTGAGACTAACAGTAATTACAAAGGAGCGCCATCATGAAAAATCATTGGTATATATAAGGTGTATGACTCTTAATATTTTCAGCTACTAACAGATAAATTGGAGTCTCAACGCGACAGCGAAGATGCTATCAGCAAGGTCATCAGCGTTCACACGTCTCAAAACTACATCCTTATACTAGTACTGGAGGACTTTTAGGTGGCGTTATTGGCAATCAGTTTGGTGGCGGCAAAGGTAAAACCGCTACAATTTCTAGCATGTCATCTTGAAAGGCTAACCCAAAAGTAATGCAAGGTCGTGATCAATTATATTCTCATCTAAAAGCACCTGTAGATGCTCCAATTGGGGTTGAAAAACCTAAAAAAGCCAAAAAATGATATTTTCGGCAATACATCTTAGAAAATACAATTAGTACTATGAATAACTTGCACTCTTGTTTGATACTATTAGAATGTACTTACGAATAATTAAAGGTTAAATAATGCAACTCATACGGCACCTTATTACGGTCATAGCACTCACTTTGCCCCTATTTACCTATGCAGCCTATCTAGCCGATGATATTGAGCCTGGCGATGGCACGAATGAAATACAGTTGCCACTAACAAAAAAAACAGCGGCTGAACTTATCCATCTCGAAAAAAAAGGCCAAATATTATCTGTCGATACGCAAAAATTCAAAGGTAAGATAGTTTTCAAAATTAAGGTGCTTCAGACCGGTGGGAAAATAAGGCACTATCTACTGGATCCTATTACTGGCCACCCTCCACATTAATTATGCGAATTCTTATTATTGAGGATGAAGTTCGCCTTCGTGAACAAATCAGTCAGCAATTACAGCAACAAAACTTGACTGTTGATGCTGCGGCTGATGGTCAAGAAGGACTCTATCTCGGCTTAGAGTATAACTATGATGTTGCAATTATAGATCTAGGTTTACCAAAACTATCAGGTATTGAAGTTATTCAACGACTGAGAAAAGAGTGTAGAGGTTTTCCTATACTTATCCTTACTGCCCGAGGTCGCTGGCAAGATAAAGTTGAAGGTCTTGAAGCGGGTGCAGATGATTACCTTGTAAAACCATTTCATTTTGAAGAACTTTCAGCGCGTATAAATGCCTTAGCAAGGCGAGCATCAGGCTGGTCAAGTTCATTGCTAAGTTGCGGTCCAATCAGCCTAAATCCCACTACGCAAGAAGTCTTAAACAATGACCTCAATGTTGAGTTAACTGCCTATGAATATCGCTTACTTCATTATATGATGTTACACGCAGGTGAGGTGCTTTCCAAAACAGATCTAACCGATCATATCTACGAACAAGATCATGATCGCGATAGTAATGTTATCGAGGTTTTCATTAAGCGCTTACGTAGTAAACTTGATCCAGATAAATCACTTAATGTCATAGAAACCTTGCGCGGTAGAGGTTATCGGTTAGTATTAGCTCGTGTTAATTAATAAATTTTCTCTTAGAAACCGACTACTTGTCGCTGTCAGCCTTGTGTTGACAGCATTTCTAGGTCTGTCAGCATTTAGTCTCAATACTGCCTTTCAAGCAAGTACTGAAAGTGCTCAAAAGAAACGATTAAAAAACTACGTTTATACCATATTAAGTTCCGCTGACTTTGATGAAGAGGGTTTAGCCAGAGTGCCCGATCATTTAGCTGAACCTGATTTTTCTATCCCAAACTCAGGCTTATACGCCCAAATTACCAGTGGCCGAGAAATCGTTTGGCAGTCACTATCATCATTGGGTATTTTCATTGCGCTTCCTGATCATCCTGGCGAACTAAATGAATACTTCTCTACTATAGAGCTTAATACAAATGTAAAACTGATTAACCTCGCCTATGGCATCGTATGGGAAAACCAAGCAGGTAAACAGTTTAATTACACCCTTAATATAAGTGAAGATCTTAGCGCTATAGATCAACAAAAAGCAGAGTTTGAACTTAGTTTATGGCGCTGGTTAGGTGGCACTGGTTTAATGCTTTTAGTAGTCCAAACATTAATTCTACGTTGGGGATTACGACCATTACACGATGTTGCCATTGATTTGCATGCTATTGAAAGTGGTATTCATAAGCGTTTATCTAAAGATTATCCCAATGAGCTTAACCAACTGACCCAAAATATCAATAATCTACTGGATCATGAACAGTCACGTAGAGAACGATACAAGAACTCATTAGCCGATCTTGCTCACAGCTTAAAAACACCGCTTGCCGTTATTCGTGGCGAACTAGAAAGTACATCTGAAAACACCTCACTTCGTGATACAACATACGAACAACTTAATAGAGTATCTGAACTTGTTGATTACCAACTGCAACGTGCAGCAACAGAGGGCCATAGTAGTTTCCAGTCTCCAGTGTCATTGGGCGAAATTATTCATAAAATTTTAAAGTCATTAGATAAAGTCTATCAATCAAAACTGATCAAGATACAATATGAAATAGATCATGATATTTTCATTCATGCCGATGAAGGTGATATGTATGAGTTACTGGGCAACCTATTAGAAAATGCTTACAAATATGGCCACAAAAAAGTCACTGTTTTCATTACCTCACAAAATAATAATATTAAAATACAAATAGATGATGATGGTAAAGGTATTCCTGAAAAATATGAAAATCATATTATAAAACGTGGCCAACGTATTGATACGCAAGTAGAGGGTCAAGGTTTAGGCCTAGCTATTGCCAGTGATATTATTGATGTCTATGGAGGAACAATAGAATTGGAACCAAGTCACCTTGGTGGCGCACGCTTTACCCTTCTATTACCTCAATAATCCGCACCTAACATTTAACTCAATAGATTGAACGTTTTAATATTGTGTGAGTATGGACATTTAAAGCTTAAAAAATATGCCTGTAATTGTAGATCGTGTTTACTCGAATTTGTACCGTGTAAACGGTCGCCTACAACGGGGTGGCCTAACAAGGCACTATGTCGTCTAATTTGATGCTTGCGGCCCGTATCGATTGACACATCTAAAAGACTACAATCCTGTTTAGAGTCATGGCTTACAAAAGTAAAATAACTCACTGCATGCCTATCATCTATCTCACTATCTACTTTAATAGGCTTATTAACTGTAGCCTCTTCACTAAAATGTCCATGCACGAGTATTTGATAACGTTTATCAACTTGTCTTTGTTGAAATAAATTGGATAAAGAGGCTGCCGCATTCTTTTCATGGGCAATAATAATAAGCCCATTTGCAGCACGATCTAAGCGATGTACAACAAAACTGACACGCTGTGGTTTTAAGTGTTGCTCTGACCAACGAGTAATAGTGCAATGGTCTCCCCACTTAGAGCCTTGTGATAACAGGCCGTATGGTTTATTCCATATACTATAATGTCCTTCATCGGCAATTAGTTGTGGTTCAGCAGGTATTTTTTCTAATACATCAGGGTCATAATACAAGTGAATAGTTTCACCAATATTGAGACTTTTTTTAGCCCGTCGAAGTCGTTGTGTCTTTTTACCTCTACTCAGCCAAACAGCGCCTTTTTGCATAATTTTTTTAATTTTTTGCTTAGAAAAACCTGTTTCTTGTGACAAAATATCTACTGCATTACGTTCTTTTTGGGTCACTTCGATGTGTTTTTCAAATCGTTGTGTTATAAAAGGCATTTTATGGTTCTCAGCTTTGGCGTAGAATTGAATTAGCTAATGTAATAAGGTGAATTATATGTTTACATATTATTCGCTATTTAGTTATCTCTTTTTTATCTTATTCAGTTTCTCGCACAACATATGTGCAGATATATTTAAGTGGATTGATGAAAGTAAACTGACCCATTATTCAGAACGAGCTCCTCTTAATCCTGACCAAGGCTTTGAGCTTATTAAAGGTCCTTCTCCTCCAGCAATAGATCCTGCTGTAGCCCAAAAAGAAGTCGATACCTTAATTGAAAAATTAGAAGGGACTTATGAGAAAGGTGAAACCGTCAGAGATCTTGCCAAAAAGAACAGAATATTGCGAAACGATCAGACACACGCTAAACCAATACAAAAATAAGCCTGGTCACCGAATGATAGATGAAAATGGTAATATCATTGAATCTAATGAAGAACAACGGCAACAAAAAATTGCTTGTATACAGCAAGAAATTGAAGAATATTGTAACTAATTTCAGGAGTCCTCATCTAATGCCTTACTTAAAGATTTCCACCAACACTACCGTTTTAGATCAAGCAAACGTATTAAAAATAGCTAGCCAAACCGTTGCCAAAGCAGCGGGGAAAGCAGAAAGTTATGTCATGATAGCTATTGAAGATAAAACTAATATGTTCATGGCCGGTGATAATTCACCTACTGCCTTCTTAGATTACAGAGCCTTAGGACTACCTTCAGATCGTTCAGCCTTTTCCGATGCTTTATGTTCATTAATTACTAACGAGTTAGGCATTTCTGGTGATAGAATTTACATCAGTATGACGGATTCAGAAAGACAAAACTGGGGCTGGAACAACGCAACCTTCTAATTGTTAACTTTCATCAACAAACGCCTTCAATTAACACCATAACAACAGGTCATAAAAATACACATGCGCGCGTCACAAATACTTATTGCAACATTAAAAGAAACACCCGCTGATGCTGAAGTAATCAGTCATCAGCTTATGCTTAGAGCAGGCTTGATTCGTCGCCTTGCTTCTGGTCTTTACACTTGGCTACCAATGGGTCTAAAAGTCCTGCGTAAAGTTGAAACGATTGTGCGTGCAGAAATGGCACGTGCGGGCGCCCAAGAATTGTTAATGCCAACCATTCAACCTGCTGAACTATGGCATGAAAGCAAGCGTTGGGAAAAGTATGGCCCTGAATTATTGCGCGTTACCGATCGCCATAATCGTGAATTCTGTTACGGCCCAACGCATGAAGAAGTTATTACCGATTTAGTCCGCCAGGAAGTTCGTAGTTATAAGCAGCTGCCAATTACCTTCTACCAAATTCAAACTAAATTTCGTGATGAAATTCGTCCACGTTTTGGTGTGATGCGCTCACGTGAATTCTTAATGAAAGATGCCTACTCTTTCCATTTAGATCATGAGTCATTGCAGCAGACCTACGATGAAATGCATGCTGCATACAGCCGTATTTTTAATCGCATCGGCCTAAATTTCCGCCCGGTACAAGCTGATACAGGTAGTATCGGTGGCGAACAATCACACGAATTCCATGTACTTGCCCAATCAGGTGAAGATGATATCGCCTTTAGTGACGGCAGTGACTATGCTGCCAATGTCGAGTTAGCCGAAGCTGTTGCACCTGCAGGAGATCGTCCTTCCCCCTCTACTGAAATGACTGTTGTAGATACGCCTAAGCAACATACTATCGACGAAGTGTGCAAATTCTTATCCATTCCTGCACCGCACTGCCTTAAAACATTATTAGTTGAGGGTGAACAAGAAGGTAGCGTTGTCGCCTTAGTATTACGCGGCGATCATGAATTAAATGAACTTAAAGCTGAAAAACACCCTGCTGTTGCAGCGCCTCTCACATTTGCAACACCCCAACAAGTATTAACACATTGTGGCGCTAACATTGGCTCAATCGGTCCTGTTGGTTTAACTATTTCTGTCATTGTTGACCGCTCGGCAGCTCATGTAGCTGATTTCGTTTGTGGTGCCAATGAAAATGATAAGCACATAACAGGTGTAAACTGGGCGAGAGATCTAGCAGAGCCTGAAACAGCTGATTTACGTAATGTTGTTGCTGGTGACGCTAGTCCAGATGGTCAAGGTTCGCTTGATATCGCCCGTGGTATTGAAGTGGGACATATTTTCCAATTAGGTGATAATTACAGTAAAGCATTAAACGCAAATGTATTAGCTGAAACAGGTAAGTCACAAATTCTAACAATGGGCTGTTATGGTATTGGTGTATCGCGCGTTGTTGCTGCTACTATTGAACAAAATCATGATGATCGCGGCATTGTATGGCCTTTAGCAGTTGCGCCTTTCCAAGTGGTATTAGTACCAATGAATGCCAAAAAATCAGTACGTGTTCGTGAAGCAGCTGATGAAATTTATACACAGTTACTTGATGCTGGCATCGATGTATTAATAGATGACCGAGGTTTACGTCCAGGTGTAAGCTTTGCTGATATGGAATTAATCGGTATTCCACACCGCCTAGTATTAGGTGAGCGTGGTCTCGATGCTGGCATGATTGAATACAAACGCCGAGTTGATGGCGAAAGTGATGAATTTGCTATTACTGATGTTGTCGCTGAACTTAAAAAGCGTCTTACAACATAATTTATTTAGGTGGACTCCGCCAATATGACTGTAATTAACAAACAAGACTTCATTGATAGTATTGCAGATGCATTACAGTTTATTTCCTGCTATCACCCTAAAGACTTTATTCAAGCCATGGCTAAGGCCTATGAATTAGAACAGTCTCCTGCTGCAAAAGATGCGATTGCCCAAATATTAGTCAACTCTCGCATGTGCGCTGAAGATAAACGCCCTATCTGTCAGGATACTGGCATTGTAAATGTCTTTCTTAAAATAGGAATGGACGTGCAATGGCAAACAGACCAAACTATTGATGATATGGTCAATGAAGGTGTCCGTCGTGCATATTTACATCCAGATAATGTATTACGTCCCTCAGTAGTCAGCGATCCACTTGGTGCTCGTCGTAATACTAAAGACAATACACCCGCCATTGTGCATACCAAAATGGTATTAGGAGACACTATCGAAGTGCATATTGCAGCCAAAGGTGGTGGCAGTGAGAACAAAGCTAAATTCACCATACTAAATCCAAGCGACAGTATTGTAGACTGGGTATTGGACATAGTGCCTAAAATGGGTGCTGGCTGGTGTCCTCCCGGCATTATAAGCCTTGGTGTAGGTGGTACTGCCGAAAAGGCAATGCTAATGGCTAAAGAAGCCTTAATGGCCCCGGTCAACATTCACGACCTAATCAAGCGTGGCCCCGAAACTGCTGCTGAGAAATTACGTGTTGAGTTATATCAAAAAATAAACCAGCTGGGTATTGGTGCACAAGGTTTGGGTGGGCTAACAACGGTGCTAGATGTCAAAATAAGCGATTATCCCACTCATGCTGCATCATTGCCTGTAGCATTGATTCCTAACTGTGCCGCCAATCGACATACCCATTTCATTCTTGACGGCAGTGGCCCCGCCCAATTTGAGCCGCCCGCCTTATCAGACTGGCCAAAAATCACCTGGCAGGCTGCTGAAAATACCCGTCACGTTAATTTAGATACCATCACTCAAGCTGATATTGAACAATGGCAACCAGGCGAGACCTTATTACTATCGGGTCACCTACTGACCGGTCGTGATGCTGCTCATAAAAAAATAGCTGATCTATTCGCTGCCAAACAAGCATTACCAGAAGGCTTAGATTTCAATGGCCGCTTTATTTATTATGTTGGTCCTGTTGATCCTATAAATAATGAAATTGTTGGTCCAGCAGGTCCTACCACAGCTACGCGGATGGATAAATTCACCGACATGATGTTGGAAAAAACTGGTTTAATGGGAATGATAGGTAAGGCTGAACGTGGGGCCATCGCTATTGAGTCGATTAAGCAACATAAATCAGTTTACTTAATTGCTGTTGGCGGCAGTGCCTACCTTGTTTCAAAAGCGATTAAATCATCACGTATTGTGGCCTTTGAAGAAATAGGTATGGAAGCTGTACGCGAATTTTATATTGAAAATATGCCTGTTACCGTTGCAGTAGATAGTCTGGGTGATTCAGTTCATCAATCGGGTCCAAAGGAATGGAAGAAAAAAATTGCTGATATTCCTATTAATAGCAGCGCTTCAACAGCTTAATGCTAGCAAAAACCTTGCTATTCACTATTACTTACTGCTTATTTGGCACCATAGTGTATGCCGCTCCCGTTGTGACACAAACGAATAATGAAGCTATTATCGAGTTTTCTAATGCATCTCAATTGAGCAAGAAGACCAAAAAGACACTGATTTATAAAACCAAGAATAGTAGTGTTCCCACCTTTACCGATCAAAAGCCGACCCATGCAGCCTATGAAGTATTACGTTTTGATTGTTTTGCCTGTAACCCTGATTCAACCATTAACTGGTATCAAGTCAAATTAAATCGGACAGCCTTTGCTAAAACTGTGACATTAGCCGCTAAAAAAAACAAGGTTGATCCCGCACTGGTTCGAGCTTTAATTCATGCCGAATCAGCATTCAAGCCGAAAATAAAGTCGCATATGGGCGCTATGGGCTTAATGCAACTGATGCCCGCTACAGCGAAAGCACTCGGAGTCAATGATGCCTTGAATCCACAGCAAAATATTAATGGTGGTGTAAAATATTTAGCACAATTAATCAAACAGTTTGATGGTAATCTGCGTCTTGCAACTGCTGCCTATAATGCCGGCCCCAATGCCGTGAAAAAGTATAAAGGCATTCCGCCTTACCGAGAAACAGAAGTCTATGTTAAACGCGTTATGATTCTTCACCAACGTTATAATCAAGCTGGTTAATTTATGAAGCCACTAAAAAAATACCTTTCTGAAAACAATAAGTTGATTCATTCAAAGCTACAAAAAGTTGAGTCTCATGTACAACGTCAAGTGGATAATTGGATCCACAATACCTTGCTGCTAGAAGGCTATGACGTTCCATTTAAATATAAGCGCCAAAAGAAATACCGTTCTCTTCAAGGTGCTAGGGTCGATCTTATTTATTATCCTAATACTGAAGAAGTAGCAGGTATGAAGTTTGAGATAATGACTGTCGTTAAAATTGCACAGTCCTAGTGTCTGACAGCAATATCGCATGCCCTTGTTTGAGCGGCAAGAATTATGGCGCCTGTTGCGAACCATTGCATAATAGAGCATTGACCGCCAATAGTGCTGAACAATTAATGTGCTCGCGTTACAGTGCTTTTTACTTGGCTAAGCTCGATTATCTTATCGCCACACTTCACCCTGATAAACGTCAGCCAGATGATCAGCCACTTCTGCAAAAAACGATTGAACAAACATCATGGCTAGGTCTACAAATAATTAAACATAATAATAATGGCAATACTGCAACTGTTGAGTTTATTGCTTTTTACCAAGATGAAAATATTGAACAGTTACATGAACGATCTAACTTTATACTACAAGACAATCAATGGTTTTATGTCGATGGTCAATTTTTACCTGCCGTCAAACTAAGCCGCAACCAAAGTTGTTTTTGTGGCAGTGGTAAGAAATTAAAAAAATGTCATACTGCAACTAACTAATTAGCAAGATAACGTTTTCGTTTAGCTGCTTTAAGTAAATGCAGATCAACCATCACCAGCCCATCAATACAATCTGAAAAATTAGTATCAACATTAAAGTCGATAAACTTCACTCCATCCACTTCACACAAATCTGAATATTGTTTATAAAGTATCGGTACACTGACATTCATATGCGCTAATTGCTGACGCAAAGTATTAAAATCAGTACCGTAATCAAGCCCTGTAATAATGGTATTAATGCGTTGCTGCATCTCCCCACTAACGCGATAAGGGGCTCGCGCTTCAGCCAATGGCCGTTCAGCTTGGTGATAGTGTTGATAAAAACTGACTATCAACGCTTTTGCAAATTCAGGATAACTATTACTTAAACTGACAGGCCCAAATAAATAACGAATATTAGGATAGCGCTTTAAGTAAGCACCAATACCATACCAAAGATAATCAAGACTTCGTTTTCCCCAGTATTTTGGGCTAACAAAACTACGGCCTAACTCTATACCTTGTGCAAAGTATGGCGCCATAATGTCAGCATCGTAATCAAATAATTCTTGGCTGTATATGCCGCGGCTATTGTCTTTTTTCAACAAATTATTAACTTCTGCCAAACGATATGAACCAGCGATTTCTAGCTCTTTTTCATCCCATAAAACTAAATGGCGATAATCACGGTCGTAACGATCTAAATCACACTTCTTGCCAGTACCCTCACCTACTTGTCGAAATGTAAATTCTCGCAAACGCCCTATTTCATGCATAACTGCAGAGTCAGACTTATAATCGAATAAATAGATCTTCATACCATCTTTTGTTTCACCCAATAATTCAGCTTGTTTCAACTCCTTCTTTATTGCGCGTCGCTCTTCAGGGTGGATAATAGTTTGTTCCGTTTTAAATAAAGATGATTGACCTTTAGCAATACGATATAAATGTTTGCGTATTAATTTTGCTATGGCTTTTTTATTTAAAGGTAATTGGGATATTTGTTTATACGGAATCGCTTGGCCAACTTGCATAGAAATTGTTTTCGAGTGTTTATTAAAAATCTCATGCGCTAATAATATGCCTGCTAATGGCTTATAAACCATTGAGCTGCTATAAAATAATGGTGAGTTACGGGCATCAACATAGATTGGTAAAATAGGAGCGTTGGACTTTTTAGCAAAAGTTAAAAAACCGCTAGTCCACTTGCCATCACGCACTCCATTTGGCCGAATACGAGACACTTCACCAGCAGGAAAAACAATGATAGCTTGTTCATTGTTCAAGCAATCAATAATGTCAGCAACGCTACTCTTTTTCGTAGATTGAGTTAAATTATCGACCGGTAACAATAAGCTATCAACAGCCTTGAAGTTCATTAAAATATCATTCACAACGATCTTCACATCACGTCGAACTTCACCAACTAACTTAAGTAAAGAAAGTCCATCTAAGGCACCTAATGGATGGTTAGCAACAATAACAACTCGACCTGTTGCTGGAATATTGTTTCTGTCCCTATGGGCAATTGAATAACTAAAGTTAAAATACTCTAGTACTTGGTCGATAAAATCAAAGCCCTTTAGATCTTGGTGTGTTTCTAGAAATTGATTAATCTCATCTTCATGACTTATTTTTTTCAACAATCCTAGAGTAGGTTTTTTAATCCAAGGAGTAGTTTGATCAAACTTGGGAAACCTTTGCTCAAGTGCACTTTCAATATTAAGCATATCTTCTCTCTTATTTCATTAGCTCCATTAATGATAAGAGAGATCTATTACAGTAATGTCACAGTTACATTACTGTTTTATGACTAATGCTCTTCTGCATGAGACAGATAAAGTGTGACACCTATTAATGCTATTCCACCTGCCAATATCAATAGGTCAAGCGGAACATGAAACTCCATGCTAATTGCATGCTCAAAAAAGTTTACAATTAAGATCATCAAAATAACACGCCCTAGACGTGTTTTTAGATCATCTAGGCTGCTGACAGCTAAGACATTTTGTGTTTCTGAGGCTTCTGCTTGGTCAATTTTACTAATGAAAAGCTCGTATAATCCAAGCGAAAATATGAGTAGTACCGTTGCTAATAAATAACCGTCAATTATTTCAACCACATGTGTGATTGTCGCAGCACGGAAGTCTCCACGAGCCTCACCGACAAGTTCTGAAGAAACATAATCACCAAGGTGAGTAACCATAAAATACGTATCAACCGTCGCCATGTAAAACATAGCAAAAGCAGCTAATAGACTTGCCAGCACTGCAATAATCACAACAAAGCGAGTATTCCAAAGCATAGTTTCAAACATTTTTTCCATTATGGATGTCTCTAGTTTATTACTTGAAGGTATTTAGGCAGCTTGTACAGGAATAGCATGACGAGTATTAATGATGTCATTATTCTCATTAAGGTAGACAAGTGTGGGTTTAAAGCTAGCCACTTCGGCTTCGTCCAATACAGCGTATGCGCAAATAATGATACGATCACCCGGAGAGGCTTTATGTGCAGCAGCACCATTTACAGATATAACTTTTGATCCAGCTTCTGCACGAATAGCATAGGTGGTAAAACGCTTGCCATTGGCAACATTGTAAATTTGAATCTGTTCATATTCATGTATACCGGCGGCTGCTAGTAGGTCACTGTCAATTGCACACGAGCCTTCATATTCCAACTCAGAATGAGTCACACAGGCACGATGTAATTTTGTTTTAAGTAATGTCAGTTGCATTTACGGCAATTTCAATAGTTATGGGCTGTATATTATCGCTTTTTAGACGACATCAAGCAAGATTACAGACGATATTATCGATCAATCTAGTCCTGCCTATTCTTGCCGCAAGTAATATTCTAAGATTCTTATCCCCACCATGTGCTAACTCTAAATCATCTGCTCGTCGAATATCAATATACTCAGGATCAAAATTTAGCTTTTGTAAATGTGTTAATGCCCATTTCTCAATGTCTGAAAACGATAACTTACCTTCTTCTAACTGCAATTTGCTTGTCTGTAATGTTTGATATATCTCGGCGGCACGATCATATTCATCATCACTAAGATGTTGATTTCGCGAGCTCATTGCTAAGCCATTTCGTTCTCTAAATGTAGGAGAGCCAACAATATCAATGGGTAAATTTAGATCAGTTACCATTTTTTTAATCAAAAATAATTGCTGATAATCTTTCTCGCCAAATACTGCTAAGTCTGGCTGAACTATATTGAAAAACTTTATTACGACTGTCGCCACACCATCAAAGTGACCGGGTCGCTTTAAACCACACAACTTATCATCCATATTTGGCACAGTAACATTGGTATGTGTAATCATTCCATGTGGATACATAACATTGACTGATGGCGTAAACACAATATCGCAATCAATTGATATTAACTTCTGAATATCACTCTCAATAGTACGAGGATATGCAGTTAAATCATTTTTATCATCAAATTGCAGAGGGTTGACAAAAATACTAACAACCACATGATCGGCTAGCTCTTTTGCTCTATTCACCAGAGACAAATGCCCATTATGTAAGCTTCCCATGGTTGGTACAAAAGCGACTGTCTTATGGTTCTTGCGCCAGGCTTTAACTTGTGCTCTTAGTGAGCTAATAGTCTCTATTCTTTGCATTAATACTGCTGCTCAGGCGAGGGGAATTGTCCAGATTTAACATCTTGTACATACTTAGTAATTGCCGCTGGAATAGCGCCAGTGTCCAATAAAAAATCATGACTAAAACGAGGGCGTTTGCCTATTGTCAGCCCTAGCATGTCATATAAAACCAAAACCTGGCCATCACAATCATTGCCGGCACCAATACCAATCACCGGTACATCAACCGTCTCAGTTACTTGTTTTGCAAGGGCTGCTGGAATACATTCTAATACAATAATATCGGCTCCAGCAGCTTGCAATGTTTTTGCATCCGTAATCAGCTGCTTAGCAGCTTCAGTGTCACGGCCTTGTAAGCGGTAGCCTCCTAAGCGGTGTACAGATTGCGGTAATAGCCCCAAATGAGCACAGACAGGAATACCACGTTCAGTTAATTGCTTTACCGTATCAGCTATAACAGCACCGCCTTCTAACTTAACCATCTGCGCACCACCTTCAGCCATCAAACGTGCCGCATTACTGATGGCTTGATCAGTATTCGAATAACTCATAAATGGCATATCTGCAATAACAAACACTGACTCACTGCCGCGTATAACATTACGCGTATGATAAATAATGTCATCAATTGTCACTGGCAAAGTGCTTTCTTGACCTTGAATAACCATTCCTAATGAATCGCCAACCAGAATCACATCTACGCCGGCTTGTTCCAATAGGTGGCTAAAACTCGCGTCATAAGCAGTAAGCATTGCAATTTTATTCTGTTCAGCTTTCATCTTACGTATATGGGTCAAATTCAAACGGCTCATTTCTTTTTCTCCGCAGCTGGTAGTGGATTGTAATATTGCCGACCACTTTGTAAAGTAGCAATTTGTGCCAATAAGTTTTGATAATCAGCTTCACTATTCACCAAATCGATTTGTTCAGCATTAACAATTAATAATGGCGCATCGTCATAATAATGGAAAAAATCGGCGTAACTATCTGTTAGTCTCTGTAAATAGGCATCTTCAATTCGTTGCTCATAGCCTACACTCCGCTTTGATACTCGTGCTTTTAAAACCGATAATGGCGCTTGCAAATAGACCACTAAATCTGGCACTCGGTGATGAAAGGTTAAGTTATCGTAGACCATATTGTATAAAGCAAGCTCATCATCGTCTAATGTGATTTGGGCAAATAAGCGATCTTTTTCGACCATAAAATCAGCGACTTTCAAGTCATTAAACAAATCGTCTTGCTGTAATTCTTTACTTAATTTCACTCTTTGCATTAAAAAGCTTAATTGAGTGGGTAATGCCGACTGCTTTGGATAGTGGTAGAATTTTTCTAAAAAGGGATTTTCTTCTGGCTGCTCAACTAAAGTCGTACCAGAAAAACTTTCTGCTAAACGTTTAACTAAATGCGTTTTACCCACACCAATAGGGCCTTCAACAACAATATAGCGATGCGCTAATTCTATCATTTCCATTATTAATCTATCCGTTGCAAACCATCTGGAGGACAGTCGACAAGTAATTGTTGAATATTACCCATTGTTGGAATTATTATATCTGGGGCTATCTCTGCCAAAGGGTGTAATACAAATGAGCGCATTACAATACCTGGATGAGGTATATGCAGACGTTCGTCATCCAGTTGGTTTTGACCATATATTAATATATCTAGATCGATAGTTCGCTCACCCCAATGACGTTGACGCACACGGCCCTGCTCAAGTTCAATTTCTTGTAATTCATCTAACAGTGTATGGGCAAATAAACAGGTATCAATTTCGATAACAGCATTAATGTAATCAGGCTGATCTTGTGGCCCCATTGGCGGACTAGAATATAGCGATGACTGTGCAATAAGTGAAACATCATCTAATGAATCAATCGCCTTAATTGCCATTTTAATTTGAGCGATAGGATCAGCAAGATTACTGCCTAAACCAATAAATACACCTTTCATTATTCACTCTTTGCCGCTGGTTTTGACTTTTTTCGACGCTTACGGCGCGCTTTTCTTTTAGGGCTAGACGTTGATCCCAAATTAGTCACTAATAACTGTTGTTCAGGCTCGGTAGCAAATTGGAACTGTGTCCACCATTCTGCAAGTTCAGTAAGTTGCTCGCCTGACTCCATGCGCAATAATAGAAAGTCGTAACCTGCTCTAAATTTTGGATGCGTCAGTAATCTAAAAGCACGTTTACCTGTTCGCTGATCCAATCGAGGTTGCAATGCCCAAATATCACGCGTCACTATCGTAAAACGCTTGGGTACCGCTACTCGTTTTACTTGTTCGACAATAACATCAGTCGCTGCGTGTTGTAATGCTGGAATAATAGGAATATTTCGTTCAATATTTTGATGCCACAACTGTCTTACAGGTTCCCAAAGCAAGGCTGCAAACAAAAAGGCAGGTGTCACCGTTTTACCCTCATCGATACGTTTATCAGTATTTTCCAAAGCTTTTATTAATAAAGTACGTGGGTAATTATCTTGTTCGGTATGTAATAATTCATCTGTTTGAGGAAATAGCTGCTCAAAGATATGGTAATGACATAATAATTCATGTGTTACAGCGGCATTACCTGCAAGGTATAACTTTAACGACTCATCAAATAACCGTGCGGCAGGAATATCTTTTAACAACTCAGCTAGAACAGGTATTAAACGTTCAGTTTCATCATCTAAAATCAGGCCTAATTTTCCTACAAAGCGTATTGCACGGAGCATTCGTACCGGATCTTCACGATACCGAGTTTCAACATCACCAATTAATTTTATTTTGCCCGCTTTGAGATCAGCAATACCACCGGTATAATCGATAATCGAAAAGTCAGTAATATCGTAATAAAGGGCATTGATAGTAAAGTCGCGGCGCCACGCATCTTGTTCCAATGTGCCATACACATTATCACGCACAATTCGGCCGGCATCATCAACATGCTGCTCAACTTGTGGTGGTGCTCTAAATGTAGCAACTTCAATAATTTCACGGCCAAAACGAACATGAACTAACTTAAAGCGGCGTCCGATCAATTGACTACGACGAAAAACCTTATTTACTTCTTCAGGCGAGGCATTAGTTGATACATCGAAATCTTTCGGCTCATGACCTAATAGTAAATCACGCACACAGCCACCAACCAAATAAGCATCAAAGCCTGCTTCTTTCAAGCCATACAAGACTTTGAGCGCTGCAGGGCTAATTTGTTTGCGGGATATGGAGTGCTCGGCACGTGGAATAATATTCGCTGCAGAAACTTTATTTATTGCATGGCCTCGAATGCGGGGCTTTTTTGTGGTCAATTTATTAAAGATTTTATTTAGAGAAAACATGGGGCGTCATAGTAACACGCTTCTTAGTAAGGTATTAGGCATGATTGATATAGATTTTTTTTCACCAGCTATCATTCTATCTCGTCCTTGCTAACTAAAGGTTTTATGCTTAAAACATACCTAATTCAAGTTGCGCTGCTTCGGTCATCATATCCTTAGTCCATGTCGGCTCCCAAACTAATTCGACGTGGGCTTTGCTAACACCATCAACCGTCATTACTTTTTCTTCCACTTCACCAGGGAAAGTTTGAGCAACAGGACAACCAGGAGCCGTTAAAGTCATATCGATTGAAACATTTCCTGAATTACTGACTTTAACAGCATAAATCAAACCTAATTCATAGATATTGATTGGGATCTCAGGATCAAAGATCGTTTTAAGGATCTCAATAATATCTTCTTTTAGCTCTTCTGGCGTCATTTTAAAATCTTCTAGGCTCATTAGTTTTACTCTATTCTGTTGTTACTGATACGTCGTGGTCACTGTCCATCGCGGTATGCATGGTATGCCAAGATAATGTTGCGCATTTTACTCGAGCAGGAAACTCTTTAACGCCACTTAATACTTCTAATTTACCTAATGCAGTCGCATCAAATTCTTCACCGGTCATTTGTGCATGCACTTGTTGGTAAAGATGTTCTGCTTGTTCAATTGTTTTGCCTTTTAATGCTTCCGTCATCAATGATGCTGAAGCAATAGAAATCGCACAGCCACTACCTTGAAAGCTGAGGTCTTCAATGATGCCATCCGTTAATTTCACATACACTACCAAGGCATCACCGCACAGTGGATTATTACCATGAGCGAAGTGGTTGGCATCGTCCATTTCATGAAAATTACGTGGTTTTTTATTATGATCCATGATCACTTGTTGGTAGAGATCTCTTAAATCGGCTGAACTCATGCAAATAGCTCCTGAACTTTTTTGATACTTAATACGAGTGCATCAACTTCTTCCATCGTATTGTAAAAGGCGAATGATGCACGTGCTGTCGCCGGAATGCCGAAAAACTGCATGACTGGCTGAGCACAATGATGGCCAGCACGGATCGCCACCCCTTGTTGATCGAAAATAGTACCAACATCATGAGGATGAACTCCATCAATCATAAATGACAGTACGCTAGCTTTATTCTGAGCTGTACCAATAATACGCACACCACCTAAAGCAGTCACTTTCTCTGTAGCTGCCACTAATAAATTATGTTCATGTTGGGCAATGTTATCCACACCAATCATAGTCATATAATCGATCGCAGCACCTAGACCAATTGCACCGGAAATATGTGGCGTACCTGCTTCAAACTTATACGGCAATTCATTGTATTGTGTATGTTCGAAACTCACCGATAAGATCATATCGCCCCCCCCCTGCCATGGCGCCATATCTTCTAGTAAAGCTTGTTTACCATACATTGCACCAATACCGGTCGGTGCAAACATTTTATGGCCTGAGAATACATAAAAGTCACACTCTAAATCTTGCACATCTACTGCCATATGGGGCACAGCTTGTGCGCCATCAACTAATACTGGAATATTTTTTGCATGCGCTTTTTCGATCATATCTTTAACAGGGTTTACCGTACCTAGAGCATTTGATACATGTCCAATTGCCATAATCTTAGTACGTTTAGTTAATAGATCATCAAAACCCGACAAATCAAGTTCGCCCGTCAGTGTCATTGGAATAACTTTAAGATTAGCGCCTGTTTGTTCACACAATATTTGCCAAGGCACGATATTAGCGTGATGTTCCATATGGCTAATAAGGATTTCATCACCCGCTGATAACATCGGACGAACGAAACTTTGTGCCACGAGATTAATCGCTTCTGTCGCACCTCGAACAAAAATTATTTCTTTGTCCGATTGAGCATTAACAAAATTACGCACTTTACCACGTGCAGCTTCATAGGCTTCAGTAGCACGTTGACTAAGACGGTGTACGCCGCGGTGTACATTAGCATTGTCTTGTCGGTAATAATCTGAAACAGCATCAATTACTAAATTTGGTTTTTGACTGCTAGCACCATTATCTAAATAGACTAAAGGCTGACCATGTACTTTTTGACCCAAAATCGGAAAATCATTTCTAATTGCCGTTAAATCGAGAGTTCCCATTATTCCTTACCACCTTTAGGTAAATGTTTCTCAACTTGTGCTGATAGTGCTGTACGAATAGTTTCTGATGAAATACGGTCTAATACATCGACCGCAAAGGCATGGGTTAATAAGCTACGCGCTGTTACTTCATCTAAACCGCGAGCACGTAAGAAAAATAAATTATCCTCATTAAGCTGACCAACCGTACTACCATGAGCGCTTTTCACATCATCGGCATAGATTTCCATTTCAGGTTTGGTGTCAATCTCACAGCCACGTGAAAGTAGTAAATTATGATTCTGTTGATTTGCATCCGTTTTTTGAGCATCTTTGTGCACAATTACTTTACCGTTAAATACGGCATGGCTTTGCTCATCTAAGACACCTTTAAATAACTCATCACTGGTCGTATCAGGTACTAGATGATCAATACGTGTGTGGTGATCAACATGCTGTTCGCCCGTAACAATATACAAACCATCCATCGTAGTATGAGATTGCTTACCCATTAACTTACTATGAACATCTGTACGTGACAGCTTGCCGCCTAAGGCTATCGAATTTGTATTCCAACGGCTACCAACGCCTTGTGTAGCGGCAAGCGTTGCAATATGAAATGCATTGCTAGACTCTTGTTGCAGCTTATAATGATTAAGCTCAGCATTGCTCGATAGCACAACTTCACTGACAACATTAGTTAAAGACATGCCATCGCTTAATGCAACATAATGCTCGATAACAGTAGCCTGACTATTTTCAGCCATAACAATTACATTACGTAAATGTGTGGCTAGATTAGCTGTAGTGCCGGTATTAATGACTAAGACTTCAATTGCTTTATCAATCTTTACATCAGCAGCAATAATAATCGTAAATCCGTCATTCATAAGCAAGGTATTCAAGGCATTAAGGCCTGCTTTGCTTATATCGACTTGTTGACCGATATGTGGTTGAGCTTTTGTTAGTCCTTGTTCAGAAGACAATGGGCCAATAAACGCGCCTTCTTGTAAATCATCTAACTTAGACAGTTTTGCAGAAAAAATACCATCAACAATTACCAAACGATGACTATCTTCTAATAAAGCAAGTTCATCACACTGTGTTTCGCTGACATCGCTTGCAAGCACTTGATGAGTAAACTCTTGCTGAGCCATTTCCCATAAGCTGGTGTATTTCCAATCTTCTTGTTTTTTAGAGGGCAATCCCTGGCTATTAAATTGCGTCAGTGCTTTAAGGCGTAAGCTCTTTAACCAAGGTAAGTCAGTACCTAGTTCAGGAGTCATACTGGCAAATGGTGTTGCCAATTCGGTTAAATTTTTCATCTTAAGCCTCTTCGTTAACCCAGCTATAGCCTGTTTTCTCTAATTCTTTGGCTAGCTCTTTATCACCAGATTTAACAATTTGACCATCAGACAATACGTGGACAAAATCTGGCACAATATAGTCAAGAAGACGTTGATAATGAGTAATCATCACGATAGAACGTTCCGCTGAACGCAAAGCATTTACTCCTTTTGATACCGTTTTTAAAGCATCAATATCAAGGCCTGAATCTGTTTCATCAAGAATAGCTAATGAAGGCTCTAATAAAGCCATTTGTAAGATTTCATTACGCTTCTTCTCACCACCTGAAAAACCTTCGTTAACACCCCGGTGTAAAAACTGCTCATCCATTTGAACCAACTCTAATTTACTACGAACTAATGTTAAAAAGTCAATCGCATCGAGATCATCTAAACCTTGGTATTTACGTACTGCATTTAACGCTGCTTTAAGTAAATAGATATTACTTACACCAGGAATCTCTACTGGGTATTGAAATGCTAAGAACACGCCACGCTGAGCTCGTTCTTCAGCTGCTAAAGATAACAAGTCTTGGTTTTTATAAATCACTTCACCTTGCGTAATTTCATAGCCATCACGACCTGCTAGTACATTTGACAAGGTACTTTTACCAGCACCATTGGGGCCCATAATTGCGTGGACCTCTCCTGCATTCACAGTTAAGTTAATACCACGCAAAATTTCTTTGCCGCCAACACTGGCATGAAGGTTTCTAATTTCTAGCATGTTTAGTCTCTTTAAATATTGTAGAGGACGCTTGGATTAACCAACCGAGCCTTCGAGTGATAGGCCTAATAAATTTTGGGCTTCTACCGCAAATTCCATTGGTAACTGCCGCATTACGTCTTTACAAAAGCCGTTAACAATCATCGATACCGCATCTTCAACATCCATTCCACGTTGTTTACAGTAAAACAATTGGTCTTCACTGATTTTTGATGTTGAAGCTTCATGCTCAACCTGAGCGGTTGGGTTTTTAACTTCTATGTATGGAAAGGTGTGCGCACCACATTGATCACCCATTAATAATGAATCACATTCAGTATGATTACGCGCATTTTCAGCATTGGGTCCCATACGCACTAAACCGCGATATGAATTTTGAGATCGGCCTGCGGAGATACCTTTTGAAATAATAGTAGAGCTGGTGTTTTTCCCAAGATGAACCATCTTAGTACCAGTATCTGCCTGCTGCATATTATTAGTTACAGCCACTGAGTAGAACTCACCGGTAGAGTTATCACCTTGCAAAATAACACTTGGATATTTCCACGTTACTGCCGAGCCAGTTTCAACTTGTGTCCATGACACTTTTGAACTTTCACCACGACAGGCTGCACGTTTAGTTACAAAGTTAAAAATACCACCTTTGCCATTTTCATCGCCTGGATACCAGTTCTGAACAGTAGAGTATTTGATTTCAGCGCGATCATGAGCGACCAATTCAACTATCGCAGCATGCAATTGATTTTCATCTCTCATTGGCGCAGTACAGCCTTCAAGATAACTGACATACGAGTCATCATCCGCGATGATCAATGTGCGCTCAAATTGGCCGGTATTAGCTGCATTGATACGGAAATAGGTGGATAATTCCATCGGACAGCGCTTGCCTTTTGGAATATATACAAATGAACCATCGCTAAATACAGCTGAGTTCAAGGCTGCATAAAAGTTATCTTTATACGAAACTACACTGCCCAAATACTTTTTAATCAGTTCAGGATGTTCCTTCACAGCTTTAGAAAACGGCATAAATAATATGCCCTCATCTGCTAATTTATCTTGAAATGTATTGGCAACTGAGACACTGTCAAATACCGCATCAACTGCCACCCCAGCTAGACGTGCACGCTCATCTAAAGGGACACCTAATTTTTCATAGGTTCTTAATAACTCAGGATCAACTTCATCCAAGCTCTTTGGCCCATCGGTTTTCTTTTTGGGCGCTGAGTAATAACTAATATCCTGATAATTTATAGCAGGATAATGTACATGTGCCCATTCAGGTGTGTCCAGCGTCAACCAATGACGGTAAGCCTGTAGTCGCCACTCTAATAAAAACTCTGGTTCGCCTTTAATGCGAGAAATTTCACGAACCGTGTCTTCGCTTAAACCTGGCGGCAAGCTGTCAGCTTCAATATTGGTAACAAAACCAGCTTGATAATCACTGGCAAGTACATCATCAATTTGTTCTTTTTCAGCTTGTTGTTTAGCCATGTAGTTCACTCTTATTTAATTTTGCTGATGGATGAAAATGTATCGGACTTTCACCAGCACTATTTGGTACTAACATATCAGAGAGTTTTACCTCATCTAATGCATGGAATACTGCGTTATTAATTCGTGTCCAGTTTGTCTGGATCGTACAATGTGACTCTTGTTCACACTGACTTTCTTCACTCACACATTCAGTCAATGCTATTGGCCCTTCGAGTGCAGTGATAATTTCAGCAACAGAAATTTGTTTTGGGCTTCGACTCAGCTTATAACCTCCTTGAGCACCACGTTCTGAAGTTAACAATTCACCATGTGATAGCTCTTTCAATACTTTACGTACTGTTGGCAAAGGAATGTTGACTGCTTCTGATAAGGTATGAGCATTATGTTTTTGATATGTCTTCGAGGCTAAATAGCTCATTAATACAATACCGTAATCTGTTAATTTCCCCATACGAAGCATCACAGACCCCCTAATTAAGACTACTATAGTACCATTTAAAACAATAACCAAGCAATATAGTCAGTTATTATTAGATAATACTTCTGTCATATTTATGCGATAATTTGCGATTGTTGAACTTTATCAATATTTAGCTTACTAATAGACAGCATCAGATATTGATGACTTTAGACATTTATCATTATTGACTTTATGAGTACATAAAATGAAATTAAAAACACTTGCAATTCTACCTTTTTTATTTGGAGCTCCAGTAATGGCTGATACTCACGCCGCAACATTAGATACAGAAAAACAACAACTTAGTTATATTTTTGGTATTCAAGTTGGCCAAAATATGAGAGCAGAAGGCGTTGATCTAGAAATGGATGCATTTGCTGCCGGCGTTGCAGACATGTTTGCAGGCAAACAGCCACAACTTGATCAGGTAACTGCCGAGAAAGTAATTGGTGAGTTCCAACAGAAAAAAGCCAAGGAACTGGCTGAAGATATGAATAATAAACAACAAGCAGCGCAAGACTTCATGGCAGAAAACGCTAAAAAAGATGGTGTTGTAACCACTGAAAGTGGTCTACAGTATCAAATCTTAACAGCAGGCGATGGCGCACAACCAACTTCAGAAGATAAAGTTATCGCACACTATAAAGGTACATTACTAGACGGTACTGTATTTGATAGTTCGTATGATCGTGGCGAACCTGCTACATTCCCTGTTACCGGTGTTATTCAAGGTTGGCAAGAGATCCTTCCAATGATGAAAGAAGGCGGTAAGTGGCATGTCGTTATTCCTGCTAACTTAGCATATGGTCCACGTGGCGCTGGCCAAGGCTCACCGATCGGTCCAAATGAAACATTAGAGTTTGATATTGAGTTAATTGCAATCACTAAGTAATTAGCCCCTTGTCAATTTAAAAAGCCCTGAGCAATTTAGTTTGCTCAGGGCTTTTTTATATCTTCGAAATGGTGACATCTAGTCAATTAAATTGTTCAAATAATTCCAATCAAAATAAGGCCCGGGATCAGTTTTTCTACCCGGAGCAATATATTGATGACCCACTACTCTATTTTTATTTAATTTAGGGTAGACGCTCACTAATGAATTAATTAGCTTTCCAAGTTGCTGGTATTGCACACGCTCAAATTGTTGGTCATCGCAGCCTTCCATCTCGATACCAATGGTAAAGTCATTACAGCATTCACGCCCATCCCAACAAGAAGCGCCAGCATGCCAAGCACGTTGATGAAAAGGAACATATTGGATCAACTGGCCGTCACGCCGAATTAAAACATGAGCGGATACTTTCACATCGGCAATGGCTTCAAAATAAGGATGAGCAGCTGGATCCAGTTGATTCAAAAACAAATCATCAATCCAGCCTCCACCGAATTCCCCTGGGGGTAGGCTAATATTATGAATAACAATTCCGCTTATATCATTCTCATCACCTCGCTCATCTTGGTTAGGAGAACAGTGATATTCCGTTTCTGATAATAAACCTACTTGGCAATCTATATTCAATACTCGTTCCTATCCCAAATTCCGTACAACACCATTCCTATCTCCCCCCACACTAATCCACAATAGCTGCCCTAGATAGCTTTAGACGTTCTTATAGTCGAGCACAATACTGTATAGCCACAGATGCATCGATAGTAATGACCGTCTTGGTCATTATTTTATAAACATTAGCACGTTCCGGTGAATTATCTCGCGCTAATACCCGATGAGCAATACCTGATATTCACACAACACCATATCATCATCTTGATGTCTTTTATCGACAATCAATACTTGTTTTTCACTATTTTTCATTTGAATCTAGGTATCTTAGATTGTTGTCATCACATCTATAATAGAAGCTAAATCACCTGAGCTACTTATAACAAAATCTAAAAAGATAGAAAATTATGTCCTCAGCCGTTACCCTTATACCCTAATAATATTTATTTGAAGAAGCTTTACTCATGACAGTCGAAAATACCATCCCTAATGAATTTATAGTTGCTCAAGTCAAGTTAGCATTGCTAGAGGATGTAGGGCAACAAGATTTAACGGCGGACTTGATCCCAATCGATATATTAGCTGATGCCACTATCATTACACGTGAAAATGCCACTTTATGTGGTCAAGCATGGCTGGAACAAGTATTCAAACAACTCGATCCCGCCATCATCGTTAATTGGTTTTTTCAAGATGGTGACCAGATGCAAGCGAATGATGTTATTTGCACCTTACACGGCCCTGCTAGAACCCTACTTACTGGCGAACGCACCGCGATGAATTTTGTGCAGACATTCTCTGCTACAGCGACCGTAGCGAGGCAATATGCACATCAAGTAAATGGATTAGATGTTCAAATATTAGATACACGCAAAACAATTCCTGGGCTGCGACTAGCTCAAAAATATGCCGTTCGCTGCGGGGGTGCATATAATCATCGTGTCGGTTTATACGATGGCATTTTAATTAAAGAAAATCATATCAATGCAGCAGGATCTATTAGCGCTGCTATTGAGCAAGCACGGCATTTACACCCAGAAATTGCCATAGAAGTAGAAGTTGAAAACTTTACTGAACTAGAGCAAGCCTTGTCAGCGCAGGCTGATATTATTCTGCTTGATAACTTCGATATTGCTGCATTAACAAAAGCCGTTGACATAAATCAAGGTAGAGCAAAACTAGAAGCTTCGGGGGGTATCCTGTTAGAGAATGTTCGCGCTATTGCAGAAACAGGGGTTGACCGTATATCTATTGGCGCGTTGACCAAAGATATTAATGCCATTGATCTATCAATGCGCTTTATTTAGACAAAAAAAACCGTGATGTTAAAACTTAACATCACGGTTAGATCTAGAGCTAAAAATCTAGGCTTTATTCTAAACCAATTTGCCAAATTTCACGGTTAGCTTCAGTAATCTCACCTGAAGTTGCATCGACTTCTACTTTCATTTCATGACCAGAGATAGTTGTATCAATATCAAACTCATATGAAGCTGAACCAGTCGGTTCAATTTCATACTCAGCTTCTGTTACTTCGCCTGGGTAAATAGCTAAAGCAATTTCACGTGCCTGTGCTTCGCTAATTTTTGCTTTAGATTTAAATAGTGGATGGTTTACATTATCTACTTCACGTTCAACTTCAGATACTAAACCTCGGTGAGCATTACACTCTACATCCCAATCAGAACCATCTATACCACGAATATCGAACTCATACATATGAGCGCCTTGTTCGTTTTTAAACTCTACTTTGACAATTTCACCGGGACGTTCTTCTAAGGCTGCAGCCATACACTTTTCAAATTGATGCGGCGTATCTGTACCAGCAAAAGCAACAGAACTTGTTGCTAATAAGATTGCAGAAGCAATTAATTTTTTTGTCATTTTTATACCTTTTAATTCCATTTTAAAAGGTTCAGGCTGCAAGCAGCCTGAACTTTTTCAATATACCTTTACCCTACATTGACACTTTAAGACCAATCCAGCCGGCACGTGGTGCGCCAGCGCCAACAAAACGTGGATCTGAAAAGTCATACGTGTCACCATCACCACCAAAATCAGGTGCTTCATCGGGCTCACCGTAAAGGCCAAATGTTTCATACTCAGTGTCAAACACATTATCTACTTTGGCAAAAAACTCAACGTATTTATTAACATTATAACGGCCATGCAGGTTCATAATCGCATAACCATCAATTTTCTCATTATTATTAGCTTCATCACCACGATAATGTTGACTAGAGCGGTAAGCAGCATCAAAGCCTAATGAAAATACAGGTGTAAAGACATAGTCCGCACCAATTTTGACGTTATGCTTTGGAATACCCGGCATATTGTCACCACTTTTAACAGTAGTATCTTTACCGGCAGGATTATTTTCATTATGTACATCAAAACCTGACTCAAAAGTCGCATCAACAAATGAATAGTTTGCAAACCAGTTCATTTTGTCATTTTGTGCTAAACCATTTAATCCTAGTTCAATACCTTTTCTCTTCGTTCTTCCAACATTATCAAAGAACCCGCTATTCAGGTTACCTGCAGTGCCTTCCTCTACCGGCAAGAAAATAATGTCATCATGATTAGTGCTATGGAAAGCTACTGCTGTCCAATTTACATCACTAACTTTACCTCTTAAACCTGCTTCCCAAGATTTTGATACTACTTGATCGAGTGGAGGATCGCTCAAGAATGAATTCGGCAATGCACAAGGAACTTCTTTATTTGAACAAGCTAATTCTGATGGCGTTGGCGCACGAGATGACTCGCTATAACTACCAAACACACCAAAATCATCGTTTACAGCATAAGTTATTCCCGCTGCTGGGTTAATACGCATAAATGTATGAGTGTCACCCGATTCATTCAAGTTAGTGTCACCATTCTCACTAGTACCTGAAATATCAATATGTGTCAGGTTATAACGAGCAGATAAAGTTACAGCCAATTGCTCTGTAACAGATAATGTATCTGTGAAATAAACACCTAAAGTATCGCTTTCAATATCACCATCAACAACACTGTCACCAAGTGTTACACCGGTACCAGTCGTACCACGATCTTCCCTGAATACAGCTACTTCAGATGCAGCATTGTATTCCATATCAGAATCATCATAACTAACACCAACGATTAATTGATTTTCTTTACTGAACAAGTCATCAAGAAATGTAAACTGTAAACTCAAACCAAAAGTATCTTGTTGTGTTTCACTAGTATTATTCAAAGCAAGATCATCGTCACCGGGGCTGCCTAGGCTCGCTTCAGATATCGTATTTCCATTAATATCTTCTAACTTATCTGTTTCATCTTCTTCGATAAGATCTGTTTCATCTTCTTCGATAAGATCTTTTGCACCATCAAATTCCAATTCAGCTCCGTCACCATTAAAGGTTGAACGATCATTATTACGGTAATATGTATTAGCAGAAACTAATAGCGAATCCGATAACCAGTGAGAGCCATTTAAAGCCAACATTCTTAGTTCATTCTGCGTATTGTCTGGATGAGTGAATACAGCTTCATCATCTATCTTATACAATTCAATTGGTGATGCACCATTACCATTCAAGTCACTATCGACATGTGTTGCCGACAAATCTAATGTGCTGGATTCATTACGATAACTCAATTTACCAAAAAACTGATCAATATCTGATTCTGATTCATCACGCCAACCATCTTCCTCAGTGTGTGCACCAGTTACGAAGTAACCAAAGTTTCCATCATTAGCTCCACTTTCAATAGTAGCTGATTTGCGACCGAATGAACCAGCATAACCCTCTAGGCTATGGCCTTCATGTGTAAAGCCATTCTTAGTTTGAATTGAAATAGCACCACCTAATGTATTCAAGCCAAATACAGGGTTTGAACCGGGCATCAAATTCATGCTAGCAATCGCTGACTCTGGAATTAATTCAAAGTTAACGGCATCACCAAAAGATTCATTGATGCGTACGCCATCTTGAAATACAGATAAACCCTGTGCGACGCCAACTAAAGGTGAAGCTGTAAAGCCACGAAATTGAAGGTCTGGTTGGAATGGATTGTTTTGGGCTGAGTTAATGCTCACACTTCCAAAAGTTTTATTTAAGAAGTCAGTAATATCTAAGCTTTGGCTCTTTTCAATCTCAGCAGCAGTAGCTGATTGTATATTACTTGCAATTTGATCAACGGGTAAACCAACACCATGTAAAGGGGTTGTTCCAATGACTTCGATATTACTTAATTCAACACTGTCTTCAGCGGCAAAAGCATTTCCAGTCATAAGTGCTGTTGTCAGCATTAATGACAGTGCTTTGCGTTTATGAGTCATATTCATACTTGTTATTTCTCTCTCGTTATTATAATTATCAATAGTAACGTAGAGCAATTCTAATGCCAACAATGTCTATGTTTAATTATCAAAAGCTTAGAAAAGAAAACTCATCGCTTAAAATTAATCTGGCTATATATAACCAATCAGAACGGCTAATAACAACCAGTTAAAACCAGCTAAGTTTATTATGAAGACTAACGACATGACCAATGATAACCAAGGTAGGTGCCACAGGCTGTTCGCGTTCGGCAACACCTGGTAACTCAGCAATTGTACTCACCCACACTTTTTGCTGTGCCGTTGTACCTTGTTGAACTAATGCTGCGGGTGTATCTGCTGACATTCCATTTTCTAGTAGCTGATGACTTAAAGTCGGCAGTCCAGCTAATCCCATGTAGACCACCACTGTCTGATTAGCTTGAACGAGTGCAGACCAGTTTAAATCTAGTTCACCTTGTTTAAGTTGTCCTGTCACAAAAATACAGCTTTGAGAGTAGTCTCTGTGAGTAAGAGGAATTCCAGCATAAGTAGAGCAGCCTGATGCTGCGGTAATACCCGGTACAACTTGAAAAGGAATTTTTTCAGAGGCTAAGGTTTCAATTTCTTCTCCACCTCGTCCAAAAATAAAAGGATCGCCACCTTTAAGTCGTAATACACGTTTTCCTAATTTGGCATGTGTTACTAATAATTGGTTGATTTCCTCCTGACGTACGGTATGCCATTCACGTTGCTTTCCTACATAGATTTGCTCGGCTTCACGACGGACTAAATCTAATACTTCCTTACTCACTAGGCGGTCATAAAACACCACATCAGCTTGTTGCATTAAACGTAACGCTTTGAAAGTGAGTAATTCGGGATCACCCGGTCCAGCCCCTACTAAATAGACTTCGCCTTGCTGCAATTCATCAGTCTTACTTTGTTCTAGTAATGCATTTAATGTCTGCTCAGCTTGCTTATTCCTACCTGCCAAAACATGATCGGCGACCCTACCTTGTAGAATGTCTGACCAAAACCTTCGTCGCAGAGCTAATGTCGGTAGTTTAGCTTTCACACTATCTCGATAACGCCCAACCAAAGTCGCCAAATTGCCATAACTTGGTGGTATTAATGTTTCAAGACGTGCCCTAAGTTGTCTGGCTAGAATCGGTGACTTTCCTCCGCTAGAAACAGCAACAATCATAGGCGAACGATCTAAAATAGACGGTAAAATAAAATCACATAATTCGGTATTATCAGCAACATTAACTAAAACATTATTTTCTTTTGCATGATCATAGACACGTCGATTTACGACTTCATTATCAGTAGCTGCAACGACCAAAAATGTTCCTACTAACTGCGTTTGATCAAACACTGTGTTTAAGTATATAAGTTTATTTTCATCAAGCAAACGTTGTGTGGCGGCTGAAATTTCTGGAGCGACGATGGTAACTGATGCATTAGCTTTTAATAACAATCCTGCTTTTCGTGCCGCAACCTCACCACCACCAACAACTAAACAGTTTCGATCTTTAAGATCAACAAATAATGGTAAATATTCCATCTTATTTCTTTATTGTAATGGTAAAACAAGACCTTGCAATACAAAGCCATCATTTAAATTTTGAACTACTGCGACAACACTAATCTGTTCAAGATCCCATTGTTCATCGATCGCTAGTTCAGTAAGGACATCGCTCTCACCGTTATTATCGAGCTCAATAGGTCCGATCCATCTTCTTACTAAATTTTGGTGATTAAAGGTAGTTCCAGCATTGTCGCCACCGTAGACCTTATTACTAATATTATCTTCTATAATGGCTAAATACAGTTTTGAATACTGTCGATTTTCATTACTCAGGATAGTCACCTGACTTTGTATTTCTAATTGTTCTGCACTTAAATCTACTTTAAGTGATATCGACGCTTCTGCTTCAAACCCGTTTACAGCCTTAATGACTTTTTTTGCATGCTTTTTCCAGTTATGGATTACTTCGCCGCCGATAATAAATTCAGGGGTGTAGACACTTTGATATAAATTTAACTGTGCTAACTGACGTTGACGATCTGAATATTCTGACTTGGCATACTTATCTATCCAGCCTTTTTTATCATTAAGGTAGTCGATGTGAAAGCCCAACACGATAACATTGTCTTCTGTTAGTCCTTCGTGTGGTAATTTCTCTATCCAGCGATCCGCTGCAGGACATAATCCACAGCCTTCAGAAGTGAATAGCTCTAACACTGCAAGCTGCTTATCTCCACTTTGAGCTTGCCATTGATGGGCAAATACAATGCTAGGCAACAGTAACAGTAACAATAGCAAAAGATAGTGCTTAGGATGAGACATAATCAAGTACCTTCCGTTTGAGAAGCTTCTGTATCTGAGAGTGATTTATTATCAGCATAGTTCCGGTGATGAGCATCAGATATAACGGCTAGCTCGCGCATGACAGACGTAGCATAGCTACCTGCTGGTAAGAAAAAACTTAATTCTAATTGCTTATCAGCCATAAACTGCCAATTAAAGTTATCCGGAAATAAGCGTAAAGCGCGCCTTTGCTGATTTAAGCCTTGTTTTTCCAGTGCTTGTTGCCATTGCTGCCAATCGGCTAATGCAGCTTGTTCTATTGCCAAACAATCACTGCTAGTCGATAAAGATCCTCGCCCCCACATTGGACCGGTAGGATGAATATCCATCGAGACTAAGCGTTCGGTCAATTCAGCGTCAAGCTTTTCAGCATTAAATAAACTCGCTTTAGTGCCCGATAATAACATCACATCACCTAATAAACTCTTATTCCAGTTTTGTTCTTCTATACGGGTAGCTAATACCAGATTGAATAACCATGAACGTGCTGCCGATAAATAAATGCTTTTTTGCTTACGTTTTCGTGGTGCTTTACCAGTAGAAAACCAAAATTCTGCACGTTGTAAATTACCACCATGATGGCCGAATCGCTGTTCAGCAAAATAATTAGGCACACCTTGAAGCTGGATGTTACGAAGTGATCGCAGCCAAGATGCTTCATCACCTTGAACATTTGTTAATCGTAACCTGAAATGGTTTCCTGAAAGCACGCCGCGCTTGAGTTTTTTTCCATGGCGTGTTTTGTCAATAATTTGGATATCTTCGGTCTCAAAGTCTGTCCAATTCGGTTCTTCATGCCCTTCTAAATTAACACTAAACCATTGTATGGTGACTGCATGACGATCCTTTAAACCCGCATAGCCAACGGCTACTTGTGGTACACCTGAAAATTTTGCCAACTCCCCTGCAAGCCAATCAGTATTGATGCCACGCTTTTTAATTTTTAACCATACATGGCCGCCTGAACCATCAACATTAAAGGGCAGTTTTTCTTCAACATTAAAATAATCAGCCTGACTTCGAATATCAGCTGAACACTCTACTGCATCAGAATTTACACGTGCAAGTTTGGCAAAGTCATAGTGTTTCAAATTAGTTTTTCTTCGCTAATAAAACCACAGCGTAAGCGGCAATACCTTCTTTACGACCCACAAAACCCAGCTTTTCAGTTGTGGTTGCTTTGACATTCACGGCATCAACATTAATAGCAAGATCATCCGCTAGTAGCTCTTTCATTAATGGAATATAAGGCGCCATTTTTGGTGATTCGGCAACTATTGTACTATCAATATTATTAATTTCCCAACCACGTTGATCTAAGTCAAGCACTACACGTCTCAATAAAACACGGCTATCTATACCTTTAAAGTCATCATCCGTATCAGGAAAGTGATGACCAATATCCCATAAACCAGCAGCACCCAATAATGCATCACACAATGCGTGAATAAGTACATCGCCGTCAGAGTGTGCCATCAAACCTTGATGATATGGAACGGTTACCCCACCAATAACAAGTGGTGAATCTTCACCAAATTTATGTACATCATAGCCATGACCAATTCTCACTAAACTTCCCCGCTCTGTTGTTTTAAAAACAAACTTGCCAGGGCCAAATCCTGTGGCACAGTAATTTTAATATTATCGGCATGACCTTCAACCATCATAGGTTTTAATCCTGTTAGCTCCATTGCACTGGCATCATCAGTCACAATCAATTTGTTCGATTTTGCAGTATGTAAAGCGTACATTAAATCTTGTGAATGAAACATTTGTGGCGTTGATGCTCGCCATAGCCCCTGTCTATCAACGGTGTCGACAATACCATTACTATTATCGACTCGTTTGACGGTATCAGTAACAGGCACGCCTAATATGCCGCCAACATGATGCCCAGATAATTGGTCTAGCATCGCGTCAATGTCTTGGTGACGCAAACATGGTCGTGCAGCATCATGTACCAGTACCCATGGATTATCATCTACTAGTTGGTTTAGATGAGTTAGTGCATTCAGAACTGAGTCAGCGCGTTCACCACCGCCAGTAATAACGTGAATCTCAGCTTGTTTTGACACAGAAACCTTAGACCACCAAGGATCATTTTCTGCAATAGCAATGACAATACCTTGTATACCTGGATGTGAGGCTAAACGTTGTAAAGTATGCTCAATAACACAACGACCATCTAAATCTAGATATTGTTTTGGTTTATCAGCACACATGCGAGAACCAATGCCTGCAGCAGGTACAATGGCCCAAACAGTTTGATTGTTAATCATCTGCATCATCAATTATTTGGAAAAAAGTTTCGCCCGGCTTAATCATGCCAAGTTCACTACGAGCTCGTTCTTCCAAAGTATCCAAGCCACTTTTTAAATCATGCACCTCAGCAGTTAACACTTTATTTCGTTCTGATAAAGTATCATTTTCTTGTTGCTGAAGAGAAACTGCTCGATGTATGTGAAGTACTGACGGTAAGCCATCATGACTAAACCAGAGTCGGTATTGCAATAACAGCAATATCACAATAAGTAAGATCATGATGGGCTTCATTTTAATCGGCGAAGGTAAATGCCTTCAAACCAGGGTAAGTCGCTCGCTCCCCTAGCTCTGCTTCAATACGGATCAATTGATTGTATTTAGCAACACGGTCTGAACGTGATAATGAACCAGTTTTAATCTGGCCAGCTGATGTGGCTACGGCTAAATCTGCAATTGTAGTATCTTCTGTTTCGCCACTTCGGTGTGAAACAATAGCGGTATAACCCGCATCTTTAGCCATTGTAATAGCAGCTAAAGTTTCGGTTAGAGTACCGATTTGATTCACTTTAATAAGGATAGAGTTTGCAATACTTTTGCTTATCCCTTGCTCTAGACTTTTTGTATTTGTAACAAATAAATCATCACCAACCAGTTGAACTCGGTCACCAAGGCGTTCTGTCAATAATTTCCAACCACCCCAGTCATTTTCATCCATGCCATCTTCAATACTAATAATCGGATATTTATTAACCCAAGACTCAAATAATGCCACTAGCTGCTCAGAGCTTAAGCTTCGTCCTTCTGATGCAAGTACATATTTTCCATCTTCAAAGAATTCTGAACTAGCTGTATCTAAACCAAGCATAATATCTTTGCCAGCAACAAAACCAGCATTAGCAATTGCTTCAAGAATAATTTCAATAGCGGATTCATTTGAAGGTAAATCTGGAGCAAAGCCACCTTCATCACCCACTGTCGTACTTAGACCTCGATCAGTAAGCACTTTCTTTAATGCATGAAAAATCTCTGCGCCATAACGTATCGCTTCTGAAATACTCGGTGCACCAACGGGAATAACCATAAACTCTTGAAAATCTACGCTATTGTCAGCGTGAGAGCCACCGTTGATGATATTCATCATTGGCACGGGCATTGTTGTAGCGTCTTTTCCCCCTAAATATTTATATAGAGGCAATCCGGCATCAAGGGCAGCAGCACGTGCACTGGCCATAGATATTGCAAGCAATGCGTTAGCACCTAAACGACTTTTATTTTCCGTACCATCAGTATCTAACAGCTTTTGGTCGATCTGTTGTTGATCGGCAGCGTCCATATCAATGACAGCATCGCGCAATTCACCATTAACTGCGCTAACCGCTTTTAGAACCCCTTTACCTAAATAGCGAGCTTTATCACCATCACGTAATTCAACTGCTTCACGCTGGCCTGTTGAGGCTCCAGATGGCACAGCGGCACGACCAATAATGCCACTCTCTAAAATAACATCTGCTTCAACTGTAGGATTACCACGAGAATCTAAGATCTCACGTCCACGAACATCAATAATTTTACTCACAACTTTCTCCAAGCAGTAATCCAAACCGCTACATTAATACTAATTTATAATCACCCTAAAATAATACAATCAGTAACATTCACTAATGACTATTTTAACAATGAATCCTCGATGAAATCTTGACCTTTAACAGTGCTATCAATCGTTTGTAATGTAATTAATAACTCTTTCATTCTGTCTAATGGCCAAGAATTTGCGCCATCACTTAATGCTTTCTCAGGTTCGGGGTGCGTTTCCATAAAGACACCCGCTATACCCACAGCTGTTGCTGCACGAGCTAATACTGGTACAAACTCACGCTGGCCACCTGAAGAGGCTCCCATACCACCTGGTTGTTGAACTGAGTGGGTTGCATCAAATACAACTGGACAGTCCATTGCGCGCATTTGTGGTAAACCACGCATATCAGAGATTAAAGTGTTATAACCAAATGATGTGCCACGATCGCAGAGCATAATTTGCTCATTACCCGTTGATTTTGCTTTTTCAGCAACATGAGCCATATCCCAAGGTGCAAGGAACTGACCTTTTTTAATGTTAACCGGTAAACCTTGGTTACAGACATCAATAATAAAGCTTGTTTGTCTACAAAGGAATGCAGGTGTTTGCAATACATCAACCACGCTAGCAACTTCAGCTAAAGGCGAATATTCATGCACATCAGTCAATACTGGTATACCGTATTCTTTTTTCACTTTTTCTAAGATTGCCAAGCCTTTTTCAATGCCTGGACCACGGTAACTATTGACTGACGTTCTATTCGCCTTATCAAAAGAAGACTTATAAATGAAATGAATTCCTAATGCATCGGTCACTTCTTTTAATTTACCAGCCACATCCATTGTCATTTGTTCACTTTCGACAACACAGGTACCTGCTATTAAAAATAAGGGGTGTTTACCACCAACATCTTTTCCACATAGATCCATTATTTGTTTCCCTCTTTAAGCTGTTTGTTCTTGTTAGCGGCATTAATAAAGCCATCAAATAATGGGTGACCATGACGTGGCGTTGATGTAAATTCTGGATGTGATTGCAAAGCAACAAACCACTGATGGCCAGGAATTTCAACCATTTCTACTAAATTTTCATCTTTAGACATTCCAGAAAAGTGTAAACCGGCTTCTTCTAATATTTTTTTATAGTTATTATTAAACTCGTAACGGTGACGGTGACGCTCGCTCACTTCACTTGCACCATAAATTTCTTCGGCTAAACTTCCCTTATCTAAAACACAAAGGTAACGACCCAATCGCATTGTTCCACCTAAGTCAGAATCATGGTCGCGTTGTTCTACACTACCGTCTTCTTTTTGCCACTCAGTAATCAAACCGATAATAGGATGAGGCGTAGTAGTATCAAATTCTGTACTGTAAGCACCTTCTAAACCCGCTTTATTACGAGCATATTCAATTACCGCAACTTGCATTCCTAAACAAATACCAAGATACGGTACATCATTTTCACGAGCATATTGGGCAGTCAAAATCATACCTTCTACGCCGCGCTCTCCGAAGCCACCAGGTACTAGAATTGCATCCATATCAGCAATTGATGCTGGCCCATCTTTTTCGATGGTCTCAGAGTCTACATAATGCACGTTTACTTTAGTTCGAGTATGAATGCCTGCATGGATCAATGATTCAGATAACGATTTATATGCTTCGGTTAAGTCCATATACTTTCCGACCATAGCAATATCAACTTGGCCATCAGGGTTATCTATATTATCAGCTACTTGACGCCATTCACTTAAATCCGCTGGCTTTGCCTCTAATTGCAATTGTTGAACAACAATTTCATCTAAGCCTTGCGTATGAAGTTCCAATGGAATCTTATAAATACTATCTACGTCCACAGCCGTAATAACTGATTTTTCTGGCACATTGGTAAACAATGAAATTTTACGACGCTCAGCTTCAGGTAATGGGCGATCCATGCGACAAAGCAAGACATCGGGTTGAATACCAATCGTACGCAATTCTTTAACAGAATGTTGTGTTGGTTTAGTTTTAATCTCACCTGCTGATGGGATATAGGGTACTAGCGTTAAATGCAAAAACATCGCATTTTCTCTACCCAATAGCGTACCCATTTGACGAATTGTTTCAAGAAAAGGTAATGACTCAATATCACCTACTGTGCCACCAATTTCAATTAAAGCAACATCAGCATCGCCGCCACCTTCATAAATGCAATGTTTGATTTCATCAGTAATATGAGGAATTACTTGTACTGTATTTCCTAAATATTCGCCTCTACGCTCTTTACGAATAACATTTTCATAAATTTGCCCAGTGGTATGATTATTTGATTTTGTCATCTTGGAATTAATGAATCGCTCATAATGACCTAAATCTAGATCAGTCTCAGCACCATCATCAGTGACAAAGACTTCGCCATGTTGAAGTGGACTCATTGTGCCAGGATCAACGTTGATATACGGATCCAATTTTACAAGTGTGACTTTTAGTCCTCGTGCTTCAAGAATGGCTGCTAATGATGCCGCTGCAATTCCTTTACCCAAGGAAGAAACAACACCACCAGTGACGAATATAAATTTAGGCATATTTTAGGAGAATTCTAATTAAACGGTGCGTCCGGAATGGCGACACTCAAATCAGCTATATAAAGTAACAGAAATGGACATTTCTCTCAATGAAAATCTAGTCAATTAAGCAATTTTTATTATGGGAAAATAGCCTTGTTCCTCAGCAATGGCACTTGCAAAATCGCTGACACAGTAATCTGTTATCGCAACCATTTCGTTGTTTTTGAAAATCAGCGGAATTCGCTCTCTCTGCCATGGGGGAATGGCCCATTGTTGAAATAAGTGCTTTACAGATCGGTGATGTTGGCTACCTTGCGGTTTGATACGTTCACCACCTTGACGAAAACGAAGCGATAAGCCATCGGTTATCAGTGATGCTTTAATGCCTCTTCCTATACATGGTTGCCATTCGAGAATATAGCCATAGCCTAAGTCAATATCATTCGTTCCAGAAATAGTAATTAACTGTTTGTTATCATGCTTAATAAGCGGCGCCATAAAATAAAGTTGATTTTGATAACGACGGATTTCTACGCCAGTCCAACTGACGACAGGTGCGCTATCCTTTTTGGCCAAACACACCTCATTGACAATACGCTGTAAATTGACTTTAGAGGGTGCTAAAAACTGCTTTAAATTGATAAAGAAGCGTAATAAATTATTACGTCTAGCTGACGATAGACTCAGTAGCTGATCAATAGGCAATGAATTTTTAGATGTCTCTAAGACTAAGTCTTGTAAGTCTAGCTCGGCTAAGTCATCTAATAAGGAACTTGCCTCAGCACAGTGTTCAGCACTACGACTCAAGGTTCTTGCAGCACTCGGCCAACGTTCAACAAGGCTAGGCCAAAGAGTATGTCGTAGGTAATTTCGGTTCCAGCGTGTATCCGCATTACTGGGATCTTCAACCCAATTCAATTGATGTTGATGAGCGTAATCTAAAATGTCACTCTGAGATTCAGTTAATAATGGCCTAAGAACATTCATATCACCTGATTTAAAATCCGCCGCCATTGCTGCTAAGCCTTTTGGCCCAGCGCCACGTAATAACTGAAGCAATAAGGTTTCGGCTTGATCTTCCTGATGTTGTCCAGTGAGCAAGACATCATTTTTTGTTAAATGGTGTTCTAAAGCTCGATATCGAGCTGCTCTAGCAGCCGCCTCCATTCCTAAACATTCAATATTCTCAACCGTCACCTTGACTGAAACAAAGTCTACTTCTAACTCAGCGGCAATAGCAGCGCAATGCAGTGCCCATTGCTGAGATTGCGCTTGCAAACCATGATCGATATAAATGGCATGAATAGAGCTTAGACCCACTATATCTGCGGTTGCTAAAAGATGCAGTAAGACATGTGAATCAACACCACCACTATAAGCAAGCCAAACTCTTTTCCCCGAAGCTTTATCAGCAATCGACCGAATTATTTCATCTGGACTTAGCACAATTAGTTCGAAGGATTAACTAGCCCTCGAACTCTCCATAACCCAATAAGCGTTGTTGGCGCTGAGCCACTAAATCATCAGTCGAAAATGATTCTAATTCGCGTAATTTAAGTTCAATCGCATCTTTAACACGTTCAGCCATAACATCTATATCACGATGAGCGCCTCCTAAAGGTTCTTTTATCACTTGATCCACTAAGCCCAAACCGTGCAACCTTTCTGACGTAATACCTAATGTTGCCGCAGCTTCAGCTGCTTTTTCAGCACTTTTCCATAAAATAGAAGCACAACCTTCGGGAGAGATAACCGCATAAACACTGTATTCCAACATCATCAAATGATCGCCCACACCAATAGCTAATGCGCCACCAGAACCACCCTCACCAATAACGGTAGTAATAATGGGCGTTTTAAGTTGCGACATTTCAAACAAGTTACGTGCAATAGCTTCACTTTGGCCACGCTCTTCAGCGTTAATGCCTGGGTATGCGCCTGGCGTATCAATAAACGTCACCACAGGCATACCAAAACGTTCAGCCATTTTCATAACACGTAATGCCTTACGATAACCTTCTGGTCGTGGCATACCAAAGTTGCGTGCTACTTTTTCCTTTGTATCGCGTCCCTTTTGATGACCGATGACGGCTACAGAACGTCCATTTAGACGACCAATACCGGTGATCAATGCTGCATCATCTGCATAGGCACGATCACCATGTAGTTCTTCAAAATCAGAAATAATACGTTCAATATAATCTAGCGTGTAAGGCCGTTGAGGATGGCGTGCCATTTGAGTTGTTTGCCATGGCGTTAAATCAGAAAAAATTGATTCCGTTAGAGAAATGCTTTTATCTTGTAACTTTTGAATTTCCTCAGTGATATTTAAATCACTGTCATTACTCATATAACGCAACTCGTCAATTTTTGCTTCTAATTCAGCAATAGGTTGCTCATAATCTAGGAAATTTAATTTCATTATTGTTACCTTACATTCAAATTTGCTGTGAATTATACACGTTGCCTTAAATTTATGTACCAGACAAAATTTACAATATGTTTATCCCAAAATCAATTCAGAACCATCCTCATCTGCAGCAGCAATCATCGTCACTACTCATCCGTATTGCAAGACTAAGATCATTTTTTGAGTGAGCATTATATATTGCTTATTCTAGTGTAATATTCCCATTACGTTATAAGGTCAACAATGCCTTATCGAAGGTTATCATACCTTTCTCGGTACTGTCCTTCATAGCATCTTTAATACCACTGATATCACCTTTAGTTATTAATTCAGCTATATTAAGGTGAGTTCAATATGACTTCAACAGCAGGAATAAGCGTACTATCTAAAGTTCTAAGCAAATGCTGAGATACTATAGAACGTATGTTCAACGATAAATCATTTAATAATTGGCGGTGAGCGTCTTCAGGGGGAAAATAAACCTGATGCCTTTTTATCTGCCATTAATTTTAAATAAGGGTTAACATCCATTATTTATGACCTTTTAAATTGATAATACATAGTATTTAATCTAATTTTATACGGTAGACTTCTGCGAGTGAAATTTCTTGATTATGCCTGCCGTGCAACGCATCATCCCTTAGTGACATAATAGCGCCCTTGATAGCTTGGCCCTCTAGATCCGTCGTTGAAAAATTGTCTTTAATCACAGGCTTCATATCATTATCAACACGCAATAATTCATTAACGGCTATAGGCCTATTAACACCGGTCTGACCAGATTTTCACTACCTTTTCCAGGCTAAAATGCTTCGCTGGGAGCTATTTTAAATGATTTTCTGACTCAGAAGTCCACATTCTCAATTTGTAAACAATGTGCACAATTCTTTTTCACTAATCGCTGAAGCTTATACGTCCAATAAACAGCTGTTTAATCAATAGGCTTGCCCCTGCGGCCATTTCTAACAAATGTTCGACTGACACCAGCGGTAATAGAGGCTGACTGATAAAGCGAATGATAGTAATAACACCATTACTTCAGTAGATCAGTTCGGCATTTTTTCATAGGATCTTAGATAAATATCTGATGCGTGTCGATCAATCGCGTCATGAATAATATTGTTCACCAGCGCTACTCTTGATTGTCCGCTAGCTAGGTGTTCTAATTCATGCCCAGCGCCATAAGGCAATGTTATCAAGCGAACTCTGCTGGGGTCACACAGAAGACAGCGTCGGTAAATTTATGATCTTGTAGAGATATAATAGGTAGATAAAAATGTGCGGCTAACGCTGGTCAAGATAAAAGGGTATGTGCTGGAAAAGTCGCTTGAGATGCTGTATCACTCGCAGCATCAAGAGTGTCTAAAAAAGTTCAACCTTACTTTATTTAGCGTTGTTCATCTTCATTATGCAACACATTAAAGCCACACATTTAACCGGTGTATTTCATAGTAACAGCATCTACTGCAGTGAGTGCTAATAAATCCTCTAACAGTGCATCAGAAGGTTTAATATTCCAATCATCGCCCAATCGAATTAGTGCTTTAGCATGATTGTTTTTATAGGCGATTTCTAGGGGTATAAGCCCCTCTTTCCAAGGTGAAATAGCGTGTTGTAACGACGCAATCCACTCCTGAGTTACTGAATCATTAACAATACTAAGCACCAGCGCTTTACCACACATCTCACGTGCTCTAGACATGTCATATACAGTATCCGCAGTCGCAGCTAAGCCACCACTGAAATTATCTTGGCCAATTTTCCCTTGGATAACCACTAATTTATCCGGCTGTAATAATGATTGGTAATGCTCAAATGCTTCCGCAAAGATACGCACTTCTAATCGAGCAGTTTGGTCATCCAGCGTAATGAATGCCATTCGGCCACCATTTTTACTTTTCATTGTGCGTATGGCGACAATTAAACCCGCTGTAATGACTGGAATCTCATTACGTTGGTATCCCTTAGCTTCAGGTGCATCTAATTCACTAATTTTTTTCGGAATAAACTTAGCTAACTCATCAGCATAGCGATCAATTGGATGACCGCTTAAATACAATCCTAATGTTTGCTTTTCAGCGATAAGTAGATGTTCCTCAGACCACTCAGCAACCTCAACTAAAGGCTCTTCTTCATGCACGTCTTCATCCACAGTCATTAGGCCAAACATATCATTCTGACCTGTATCACTATTTTTACGGTGTTGATCCGCAATATGAAGTGCCTTGGACAGGCTGGCTTCAAGGCTAGCTCGGTGTCCGCCTAAAGAATCCAGTGCTCCCGCCTTAACTAAGGAATCCATTACCCGTTTATTGACCTTTTTCATATCAACACGTTGACAGAAATCATAGAGGGTTGAAAAAGCTCTGCCTTGTTCACGTTCGCCAACGATTCCAGCTAATGCCGCCTCACCGACACCCTTAATAGCACCCAGTCCATAATGAATCGACTTTTCATCGGCAACGGTAAACTGAATTTTGCTACTATTGACATCAGGTGGCAACACCTCTAAACCCAGATCCCGACAATCATCAATCAAGCCAACCACTTTATCTGTATTATCCATATCAGCAGATAACACTGCCGCCATAAATGCAGCAGGATAATGTGCTTTAAGCCACGCGGTTTGATATGCAACTAAAGCATAGGCCGCCGAATGCGATTTATTAAAACCGTATTCAGCAAATTTCTCCATCAAGTCAAAGATAGGGCCCGCAGTCTTTTCATCAATATCACGCTTTTTAGCACCTTCTAAAAACAACTCGCGCTGCTTGGCCATTTCTTCTGGTTTTTTCTTACCCATGGCACGCCGCAACATATCGGCACCGCCCAAGCTATACCCAGCTAATACCTGAGCGATCTGCATTACTTGCTCTTGATAAACAATAACACCGTAAGTCGGCTTTAATACCGGCTCAAGATCGGGGTGAGGATAATCCACTTTAGCGCGACCATGTTTACGGTTAACAAAGTCATCTACCATTCCTGATTGAAGTGGCCCTGGTCTGAATAAGGCCACCAAGGCAACAATATCTTCAAAGGTATCGGGTTGTAAGCGCTTAATTAACTCTTTCATACCACGCGATTCCAGCTGGAATACCGCGGTAGTTTCAGCCCGTTTTAATAGGTTGTAGCTTTCTATATCATCAAGTGGGATTTTGGTAATATCAATCTTGTCTGCCTGTTCAGGCGGCAGCATTTTTTTGACATTTTTAACGGCCCAATCAATAACCGTTAAGGTTTTTAAACCTAAGAAATCGAATTTAACTAGTCCAACCTCTTCAACATCATCTTTATCATATTGTGACACTAAGCTCGCGCCATTATTCTCACAATAGACAGGTGTATATTCTGTTAAAACTTTAGGTGCAATAACAACGCCACCAGCATGTTTACCGACATTTCGCGTTAAACCTTCTAGCTGCAGAGCCAGATCAATTAAGGTTTTAACATCCTCCTCTTTATCATAGCGCTCTTGTAATAATGGCTCTTGTTCTAAGGCCTTGGTTAAAGTCATTTTGATTTCAAATGGGACTAACTTCGCCAAACCATCAACCAGACCATACGGGAAACCTAATACACGCCCTACATCTCGCAATACCGCTTTTGCAGCCATGGTACCGTAGGTAATGATCTGCGATACATGGTCACGGCCATAATGTTGTGATACATATTCGATAACACGATCACGGCCTTCCATACAAAAATCGATATCGAAATCGGGTAATGATACCCGTTCAGGGTTCAAAAACCGTTCAAACAGCAAATCATATTGTAGTGGATCGATATCAGTAATTTTTAAGGAATAAGCCACTAATGAACCCGCACCCGAACCACGGCCAGGTCCAACAGGCACTTCATTATTTTTAGACCATTTAATGAAATCAGCAACGATTAAAAAATAACCCGGAAACCCCATTTCATTGATAACGTCTAATTCAATTTGTAAACGGTCTTCATAGTCTTTACGATTTTCAGCTAATACATCTGGATCAGGAAATAAAACCGGTAATCGTTCTCCTAAACCTTCGTATGACTCTTGGGTGAAAAATTCACCAATGGTCATCCCTTCAGGCACAGGGAAATCAGGCAGATAATGCTCGCCCAATGTCAGTTGGGCATTGCAGCGTTTAGCAATTTCAATTGTATTCGTAATCGCCTCAGGAATATCACTAAATAAAGCGATCATCTCTTCTGGCGTTTTTAAATACTGCTGGTCAGAATAATTACGTGGTCGCCTAGGGTCATCCAATAAGCGACCTTCATTGACACACACCTTCGCCTCATGTGCTTCAAAGTGATTAGGCTGTAAAAAGCGCACATCATTAGTCGCTACAACCGGCAGGTCGTGACTCACAGCGAGATCTAACGCTGCTGAAATATAACGCTCTTCATCGGACCGCCCTGTCCGAATCAATTCCAAATAAAAGCGATCGGGGAATAAGCTTTGCCAATGACGCGTAACTTGCTCTACCTCATCAGTCAGATTATTAAGTAAGCCTTTACCTAAAATGCCTTCTCGCCCACCAGCCAAACATATCAAGCCATCAGTAGCACCCTCTAACCATTCAAGATCTAACATCGGCACACCAAGGTGCTGCCCTTCAATATAAGCACGAGACAATAGCCGAGATAGGTTTAAATAACCTTCGGTATTCTGGCATAGTAATACAAAGCGACTACTTTTCTTGCTATCACTCACATCACGCAGGCGTAAGTCAGCTGCCAGAATAGGTTTGATTCCTGCTTGCTGAGCTGCCTTATACACTTTAACCGCAGCAAATAAATTATGTTGATCGGTTACAGCAATCGCAGCCATACCTGCTTCTGCAAGCGCTTTCATTAATGGTTTAACGCGAACTAAACCATCAACTAATGAATATTCAGAATGTAGATGTAAATGGACAAACTCAGATGACATAGTGACTTATTGGCTCATTATTAAAGGTTAGGAAAGCGTACAGGATCAGGTTTAACGCCTTGGCCTAAGGTGCCATCAACAATTGCGGTTGCTTGTTTTCGTCCCATTTCAAATGCATCCTGCTCCGTCATCTCAGTTTGAAATGCTCCGGCATTCATAGTGGCAGACATCTCAGGGCTATCTTGTTTCAAATGAAGCGTTTGTGTTGGGAAAGCAAATTCAACATTTAGCTGTTTTGCTAATCGTAAAATATCTAATAAAAAACGGTGGCGTTCACGCAATTCTGTATTCCAATCAGGCGTTTCCCAAAAAACATACAGCAATATATTTAATGATGCAGGGCCATATTCATTAAAATAGACTTGATAATAATCTTTACGCATATAAGGATGAAGTTGAATTAACGATCGAATGCCTTCACAAAATGCATCAATTTTTTCTGGTGGCGTATCGTACGTTAAACCGAGCATGCTTTTCATACGACGGTAACGCCGTGCTCCCATATTATCTATCTCAGTTGTCGTCAACAAGGCATTAGGCAATGTTATCAGTGAGTTATAAAAAGTTCTTATTCGAGTACTTCTAAAGCCAACTTGTTCAACAGAACCTTCCACATCACCAATAATTACCCAATCACCAATATGAAAAGGACGATCTAATAAAACGGTTAATGAACCAAAAAAGTTACCCAATAAATCTTTAGCGGCCAAAGCAAAAGCTAAACCACCCAGACCTAGACCTGCTAACAAACTTGTCACATCAACATTTAAATTATCTGCTGAGAAGATAATACCAATAACGACAATAAATACTTTCAGACTTTTACTGATCATCGGCACAAGCAGATCGTCAAATTTATTCTTTGTTCTATGCGCTTTGTGCATTAATAAGGCATTCAGCACATCAACTAAACGGAAGGCACTCCAAATAGCAGAAAGACTCACCAATATCTTCACTGCCACTGACAAGATAATTAATGCGGTATCAGGTAGAGCCAAAAGCCCTAATCCAAACCACCAGATAAGCGCCATGCCCATTAATCCTAATGGTCTTAAAACAGTATTGTCGAGACTATTATATTCTGTATGTTGGCGTTGCCATCTTGCTACATTTCTCGCTAAAAACCAGGCAAGTAATTTATCCGCTATTGAACCAATAATGATAAAGGTAAGAATACCAATCCATTGCCAATATTCGAGTAAAAACTCCTGCTTTAGTACCTCAGGCAATAATGAGCGTACCTTTATATAAAAGGGTAATGACACTTGAGGATCTTTTGTTCCTTGCTTAGCTGGTTCAGTTAATAAACCTTCTAAAATGGCAGGCAAGGCTTTAATCGTTTGGCGGCTAAACAACCAACGGCCATCTGTTTGTAAAACGATCTCGACTTGACCCTGAGAGTAACGCCCAAATACATACTTGCCATCAAGCGGATCCTTTGCAATAGAACTTAACACTACGTCTTTGCTGCGTTCGATAACTGAAAATAAAGTATGAGCTAACTCTTTACCCTTGCCAGTACGGATCAGCTCATTTACTTCAGTAAGTTCTAAGGTAGAAATAGCATTAGTTATCTTTTTTTTATCGCCCGCATTAACTGCTTTCATGGCACGAACAAAGGTGCTCATTGTCTCGCGAGGGTTACTTAATGACTGGGGAACCTCCTCGACTATCACCTCTTCCAGTTCAACGTCAGCCGCATGAACAATGGGTAAATAGAACATCACACTAAGGGCCAACAATAAACTATTCATAATGAATTTCATTCTAAATTTAACTCCAATTCAGGGTCAGGTGCATAACTCAATACCGTATTTACGGCGTTTCTCCACTGCTGACTTGCAAACAACTCATCTCGATCAAAGCCATGGCGTCCATGTAATCTAACTAAACGCATATGACGTAGAGGATCCGTCTTCATTCTTAAGCCATCAATTACCTGTATGGCACTTTCTGGCTTATTACAAACCAATACCATGTCACAACCCGCATCCAAAGCAGCCTCAGCACGGGCAAGAGGGTCACCCATAATCGCCGCCCCTTCCATACTTAAATCATCACTTAATACAGCACCCTGAAAACCTAAACGATCACGCAATATTTCTTTTATCCAAAACGGTGAAAAACCAGCAGGCAAAGAGTCACTTTTTTCATACACAATATGGGCCGGCATCACACCCGCTAATTCTGATTGGCATAACTGCCTAAAGGGCAACATATCGGCTTGCCACATATCTTCAAAGTGACGTCCGTCAATTGGTAACCCTAAATGCGAATCGACCTCAACGGCACCATGTCCGGGAAAGTGTTTCCCCACAGCAGGCATCCAAGCACGCTTCATACCCTGAATATAAGCATGCGCCATACTAGCCACCGTCTCAGGATCGCGATGGAATGAACGATCACCAATAATATCACTCACACCATAATCAAGATCTAATACTGGTGCGAAACTAAAATCGACACCTACAGCACGTAATTCTGCCGCCATTAACCAACCCGATAGTTCGGCACGCTCAAGTGTCTGCTTAGGCTCTTGCCTATAATGTTGACCTAATGCACCGACAGGCGGCAAACGCGTAAAGCCTTTTCTAAAGCGCTGAACGCGTCCCCCTTCATGATCAACCGATATAATCAAATGCGGTTCGCGTAATGCTCGAATACTTTTAGTCAAAGCAATAACTTGCTCGGGGGATTCGTAGTTACGGCTAAACAAAATGACACCACCTACCAAGGGATGCTGTAACACCTCTTTCTCTACTTCAGTTAGCGCCAAGCCAACTAAGTCGACCATTAACGGGCCTAATGTCATAAACCATCACCTTATTCATGGATCATCACCCGAGTGCCTGATGAAACCAGAACAAATAGAGCCAATAAATCCTTATTATGCATACGAATACAACCATGAGATAACGGCTTGCCCATCGGCAAACTGTCAGGACAGCCATGGAGGTAAATATAACGTTGCATTGTATCAACATTTGCCAAACGATTTTTGCCCAATTCCAGTCCACTAAGCCATAAAATACGCGTCAGAATCCAATCACGCTTAGGAAATTGTCGGCCTAATTCTGGAGTGTATATTTCGCCTGTTGGTCTGCGACCAATAAAAACCATATTTTCAAGCTGATTAGCACCGATGCAAGCACGAATAATATGTAAACCTCGCGGTGTGCAACCACTGTCTTTCTGTTCGCCAGCACCGTTTAAAGCCGTTGATACAGGGGCTATAAATACACACTGCCCATCAACAATTAACGCGCATTGCTGTTGCTTAATTGAAATATTCAGCACTCTGTCACCTGACGAAATCATTGGTCACCAAAATAAGAAATTACTAGACGAACCATTATAAACACACTATTCATTAATCATCTTGGCCTAGTTTAAGACTTTCTAAAGGGCTGACTACCACTTGTAGGTTTTGCTGCGACATATATGTGTAAATTTCAGTGGTCTTAACATCGGCATGGCCTAATAACTTTCACACCACACGAATATTAATACCGGCTTTGTTTTTCGCTGCCCGTATCGGTTTTTGTATCACAGAATCATTTAAATGGTGACGACGAACAATGCCCGTAACGGGATCCGTTGAAAGTGTTTTTGATGGAAAAACGTACTGCCAATAACATGTAACACCCACATTAGGATATTTTTTATCCAAAGCATTGGGAAGATAAACATCCGCAATATTATTCGCCCTATCCTGCTCAAATAACGCTTTTGTTTCAAGCCAATAAGCTTGTAAGTCACTAATAAGCGATTTGGCTAATAAGGTCGTTCTATCATTACCGCCCTTACCATCACGAATAATTAAATATCCATTGGCAAAATCAATATCTTGCACACGTAATCGCAGCAGCTCCATCACTCGTAAGCCACTGCCATAGATCATCTTGGCTAATAAAGCCGTCACTCCCGTCATTGCTGATATAAGACATGATTATTCTGATTGACTTAATACCACAGGCAAACGAACCGTCTGTTTAGAACGTGTCGGCGCTAAATCATCCGCGATAGGTAAATCTAAGACCTATTTATATCAGGATACAATTGAATTCATCGCTAAACTTTGCGTTGAAGCCGCATAATTCTTATTCACCGCCATATCCGATAAAAACGCTTCAATTTCTGGCTTAGCTAATTCTTGAGGGTGACGTTTATTATGAAAACGGATAAACGACAAAATCCACATAATATAGGCTTGCTCAGTACGTACCGAATAATGATGATAACGTAAAACCTCACGAACTTGGTCCAACAAACGGGTTGATTGAGGTTTAAATTTCGACTTCACAGTAGCGTCTTTTTGGTAGCTCACATTAATTCCCCGTTTTATCTTGACTATCAGATTACAGGGAATTATAGTCCGTAAGAGTATAAAAATTACAGGAATTTTTTTTCCTGTTAATAACAAGCTATAGCCATCTCCCGCGGAATTAAAATAAATAACAAGCTTAAATAACAATGACTTGTACTTTTTATTTAATTTTTTCCTGATGGATTTTAGTCAGCGTCTTTATTTAAAGGGTGGAATATAACAGGGAGTGTTCATTTGAAATCATCTTATCTACATGTAAGACCTTTATTCACCGGCGATAACTTGTCCTTGAAGCAGACACACGCTATCGCGCGTGCAGCTTAACTCGATTGTTATATAAACTTAAGGAAATAAATTAACTATGGTTTTAACTTATCTTTTAGACTCTCTTTTTTTAACTTACCTTTTAGACTCTCTTTTTTGGCTTAGTTTCTTAGCTGTTTTAGCTTCAATTGGTATTATTACGCTCATATATAGAAGGCATAGTCTCAAAAAATTCGAACTGTTAGTTTGGGGTGTTTTACTAGTTTTATGTGCAGCTTTGTCAATGTTAGGTTTCCAATCAACCATACAAACGATAGACAATTGGATTCCTAATTTAAAAAATGACCAATTAGGTTTAGTTATTTCAATAAAAGTTATTTTGAGCATTTTTCAATATATAATTCCATTAACAATTGCTGCAATAGGCTCTTTTTTTATAGCTATATCAGTAGACAGTGATTTAGTTGTTCATTAGCTTATATATAACAAAAACATCAAATTCGATCGATGGGGTCAGACTCGATTGATTTTCATTGAAGCCTTTAACATTAGGTAAAGCACTGATTTATAATTACATCTTTAGTTTCATTTTATTTCTGGTTTCCAGAATCAATCGAGTCTGACCCTATTGGTTGTTATTTCTGGGGTGAATTCAACTCCTAAGTGCAACACATAGTTAAAAAAGCGGACATCGTAAGAAAACTGATAGATTTAAATTACCACAACTAAATCATTAGGAACCTACGATGCCCTACCATCATTTAACACCACAAGAGCGCTATTGTATAGCGCATATGCACAGTGCTAATTTCTCCGTCCGTTTGATTGCAAGACGGGTAAATAGAGCGCCTAGCACCATCAGTCGAGAGTTAGCTCGTAATACCGGAAAATATAGTCCTTATTGGTATGACTGGGCACAGCAGTATGCCGAACAACGTAAGAAAATAGCTCGTAATCAAAAAAGAAAAAATATCCAAGGAAATTTTAACCTATTAGCGCACGTGTTAATAGGCATTTGATGCAGCGGGGATAACACAAAACGAACACGGTTATTTAGCTATTTTAAATAACAAAATACTTTTAATTCGTTGTGGGGAAATAGGGCCCATTTTATCTGAGGATAGGCTATTTGGGTTGTCTCCCAATAACCAATAATAGCCCTGACTATCAAGAAAAGAAATTCGTTTAACTATACGTCCAAAATGAGGATGATCCACTGCGACAATCTGTTTTCTTTTTAATTCATAATGGAAGAAATAGCAAAAAAAACATCCATATTCACCGTCATCGAGTGTTGGAGACATGCTGTCTCCAACAATACGATTGATAGTCAAGCCAAACATTTATTCTACAGTTTTGGGTAAACAAGCTCTACTGCAGGAGGATAAGGACAGGTGGCCTTGAAGGTTTTAACCCCTTTAGTTTCCCAAAAGATTTCGGCAAAGCGATTTACCTGGTCTAATAAGTCAAGTGTAACTGTTTTATCTATCTGTTGTTTTGCTTTAGATGAGGTCAGCATAATAGTATGGGTCAATTCGTGTAGTTCTGGAAATTGAGCTAACTGCGGCTCCTTAATATAGTCGCCCCATATTACTCGAATTTCTTCTTTTACTTTTAGTCCATGCTCTTCTTTTTGGGCCACCAATCGGTTAAATTGCGCTTGATCGTTAAGACTTAATGGTTGTTTACCCTCTAACTCACCTAATAAATCGACCATTCTAATCATTGTTAAAACGGCCAGTTGTGCTGTGATGGGATCATAAATTTTACATGGGATGTCACAATGAGCCGAAACAGTGTTGAAATTTAACGCCTGATCTATTTTTTTTACGATGGAATGTAAGTTCATATTGTCTTCCTATTGTGAGCTTTTTGATTTTTTTTGATAGATAACGCCCACTAGGACTAGCAATAAAGGTGCTATCCAAAGTAAGTGAAGCCATACCGCACTAGAGGATAAATGGTCATGCCCCGGATGGGCTGATACGATTACTGGCATTAAGATTGTCATTGACAATAAAATTTTACATAACATATTTTTCATTTTAGCTCTCTTCTTTAATATCAATAGAATTAAGAGACATTCATTTCCTTACCATACAAGGAATTATGTCTTGGTTTTGAATAGCGGAATATCCCCCAAAAAATTACTCTGCCAGACAATAACAAATAAGCCACACTTTTGCCAATTAATACTGGAGAATTAAATAAAAGGGGACGCTTCCCTTTTTAGCACCCGCGGTGTATGGTTATACTATGCCAAGAACCCCTAGACACGTTTTT
>ENA-OSET01000219-OSET01000219.1-sediment-metagenome-genome-assembly--contig:-NODE-219-length-65560-cov-7.632622_pt1 | contig 65560 bp, 56 predicted proteins | sample MGYA00237882_ERZ534229 | MGnify/ENA primary metagenome ERZ534229 (study PRJEB26408, sample SAMN06266212) | sediment metagenome | isolation source: Hudson Canyon methane seep mesocosm | place: USA:Hudson... | reverse complement strand
TTGCTTAGTCATCTGATCAAAGAGCAATCATGGGATCAGGCGCTTATTTTTATCGAGAAAAAACACGGTGCAGCAAAACTGGCGGCGCAGCTTGGTAAGCGCGGGATTCAGGCTGAAGCGATTCATGGTGACCGAAGCCAAGCGATGCGCGCGAAAATTCTAAACGATTTTAAGTCAGGTGAGCTGAAGTTTCTGATTGCGACGGGTGTGGCTGCAAGGGGAATCGATATAGGCCAACTGAGTCGAGTGGTTAACTACGACCTTCCGTTTAAGCCTGAAGAGTATATTCATAGAATTGGTCGAACAGGTCGGGCCGGTGCTTCGGGTGAAGCTATCTCATTTGTTGCAATGGGAGACTTTAAGAAACTGTGCGCCATTGAAAGCCGTCTTGGTCATATTATTGAACGTAAAGAGATTGAAGGATTCCCTGTACGTAAGACGGTGCCGGTTTCTATTCTAAACTATGTACCTAAACGTAAGCCCAAGCCGAAGCCCAATCCTGCGCAAGCACAAGCGCCGAACTCGGCTAAAAGTAAGCGAAAGCCAAGTGCCAAAAAAGCGAAGTCACCTAGTAAAAACGAAAGTATATGGGGTAAACACTAGGTAGTGAACGGCTTCATGAGGTAAGTGTCGCGTTAGGTAAGCTCGACTTGTTTTCGGAAACGATAGTAAGAACCGATGTCGCGAAACCCGAGTGCTTCTGTTATTTCTAGCGTGCTGAGCTCCGCCAAGGTTGAGGGGCTTAGACGGCACAGCCTCTCCTCCTTGACTAACTCGGTAAAACTAGTGCCCTCCTTCTTTAATTTTCGATATAAGTTTGAGCGACTCAGGTGCAGGTAATTAGTGGTATTGGTTAGCTGGCAAAATCTAGCAAGATCATGCGATAGCATGGTTTTTATCGTGCGGGTAGTCGAGTTTACCTCAGTTTTTCCGACTTGTTTTTTATGTGTCATTGCTTGTTTTTCAAGCAAGTTTTTTAAGTATTGGTTTGCGCCCGTGACTGGACGATTAAAGTCCTCAAGGGAGAACCATGCGGCATTCTCCTGCTGCTGGTAGGCGATTTCGCCTGTTGTAAGGTTTGCAAAGTCTTCGTTAAGCGTCGGTGCAGGCCTAGTGAGTGAAATGCGAGCCGGTGATATTTCGCTACCACAAAGAGACCTACTCCACGCGATCATGGCTGCCATGCTTCTATCAATTGCGACATCTGGATATTCCGGAGAGAGAAATCGGATTGATAGTTTGGCCTTGGTGCCCTCTTCCACGCTACTGGTCCAGCATTCAGAAGGGTTAAGCAGCTCGATGTTCTCGCTAAATATTACAAAGGCTTCGGCTAGGGTCTCGCTTTGTGAAAGCCAATTTGCCAGCAATCCTTTTGCCTTTAGGTTGACCTTAGAGCCAATTTGAATGCCGATTGAGTCATCTACATCGGCTACCTTTTGCCATAGGTTTATCAGTAGGTGTTCTGGTAGGCGCTTCTCTTGGACTGATTCCTTGCATCGCCACATTTGGTAAAGCGTGCCAAACTGATGCCCTAAGTCGGCAATATCATCTGGCCCTATGCACTTCCTTTCAAGGAGTTCGTTAGCGAGATCGATTACCGCAATGGCAGATACAGTCTGTCGAAAATCAGTATTCTGACGAGTCATTTTGTTCGTGTCCTAAAATTGAAACTGAATGCCAATACCTTGCACCCAAATGCGAAGCCTTACCTTAGTAGATCCGGATATAGTTTTCTCACTATTCACGAGACAACACTAAGGCTTATGACAGATGGATTCTCGACACATTGAGTTTGACCCAATTATCGGCAATGAACAGGCACTTCGTAAACTAGTTCCCGGATACCCCAAAATAATGGATAAGCGTTTACAGCCTGAACTAGACCGTTACTGTCTCGAGTTAATTTCCTTGTCTAGACTTGCCGTGATCGGATTTGGCGATGACAGCACTTCGATGCAGGTCGTCGCTACACAATCTATCGTTGTGTTGAACCCAACCACACTGAGCCTAAGGGTGCGGATTCCTCCTATCGCTGAAACTGGCACCATTGCTGCGAGTCTCTATTTTCTCATACCGGGTGTTGGGCACAGTTTGCGCGTGAATGGTGAAATTAGGACGAAGTCAGGCTCATGTACGTTGACTATCCGCTGCGCTTACTTGCATTGTGCGAGAGCGGCAGCAAGAGCGGGTTTGTGGAATGACAGTGGAAGGCTCGACACAGCCCCCATAAACGTTGCGAGTGCTTTCATTAAAGCATGTCCGTATCTATTGATTAAAACCGTAAACAAAAACTACGAAACGGAGCTGTCTCCCCGCGGAGATTATGAAGGATTCGTCCGGAACTTAGGCGGCGGAAAGCTTTTTATCCCTGAGCGCCCGGGGAATAAAGTAGCGGTAAGCATGAGAAACATCATTGCTAATGAGAATATCGAATTGCTGATGCTCATTCCCGGAAGCGATGCTTTTATGACTGTGCGTGGAAAAGCCTACTTGTCCGCCAACCCCGAGTTACTGTCTAAGTGTTCGGTGAATGGGAAGAGACCTAAACTTGGGATTGTAATTGAAGCCACCCAAAGCCTTATTCGACGAAGTGACACAATCCACAGCGAGACTCCATGGCGTAAAGACAAGCACATTGAAGCTGATCATGTGACGCGCTTTCCCAAGGCTTTATCAGTTCATATGAACGGGAGTGGAGTCCTCGGTAAGGCTGCGGCGCCAATCATCGGCGCTGTCGTTAAAAATGACATGAAAAATCTGTACTGAAAAACTTAGACTTAATCAAAGCAGTGACCATCTCTACTGTTTCTTGCTCTAGGTTTCTGTTTTGGTCTTCTGTTCTGGTTTTCTGTTCCGGTTTCTTACTGGCTCACGATTTCCCTTTTTTCGTAAACAAAACCTTCGGGCGCAGTCGACCAATAAGACAGCATTTGAACCAGCATTAGCGCATGCTCGGGGATTTCGTAGCCTTCAAACTGGGTTTGAAAGCGTTGCCGTAGGTGATGGGATACGAGATCCATCATGATTTTATGGTCCTTGTTGAGTACGGCATTGGCGCCATCTAACTCCATCGTAAAATTTGCTAGATCGAAGTAGGCTTTAAGTTCACTATCTTTCAGGTCGCCCTGTTTAAACTTTAGGGATAGCTTTACTTCGTTGCTTGGCAAGAGCTGCGACTTGAACATAAGCTTCCCAATGTCTGATTTTGCTTTGCCTTCAACGTTATAGTGATTTGAGCGATTTACTTTGAGCCGAAATTTAAACTCTTCGCCTGGCAGTTCTTGTATGTTGCCCTCCTCTGCTTGGCGAACACCTTGATTTAGGCTGGCCTCAGTTGGGGGGCCGTCAGAGGCTTCAAACGAATTTCCTTGGATCGCGTCTGATGCATCGTATTCTGCTTGATTGTTCTCGTAGATCGGAAAACTGTCGTCACGAGCGTTGATCACGCCCTGCTCTGATAATCCTGATTCTTCGCTCTCGTTGAAGTCGTCATCGTTAGCATGACTAAGGGAGTTAATAATCACCGGTGATTCATTACTAAGCAAGGCGTCATCTGATGTGATGGCGTTAGCGGAGCATAAACAGGTACTTGTTAGCATCAAGGCAAAAAGTCTTATTCGCATGGGGGCCTCTTTTTTTATTGTTTTTATCTTGTGTATTTTGTTTGCGGTTACCCAACGAAGGGTCGTATCGTGAGAAGTAAGAAGGCCCGGGTAACCGGGCTTTCAAATAACTCAATCTAACTAGCCTCGGCAACCACGCAGAACACCGAAGGTATAGTCATCGGCCGCATGCCTAAATTCATCGCCGCAATTCTTATCCGCTGCTAAGCCGTTCTGGCCATTTTGATCGACGATGCAGATATCGTGATCTAAGCAGTCTTTTGCCCAAGCACTTGGTGCGCCCCAGCCGCAACCGCCGCCACAGCGACCCATACAACTGCCGCCTTTATAGCTATTGCCGACACGAATGTTCTTTGTGACAAGCTGGCCGCTTGATCCTTTGTCGTAAACCGCGGTCACGTTACTGCCTTTATTGATGCAGGTAATGCCTTCGTTCTTTTCCCCTGCGCTCGCAAAACCGGTAAAAATCACCAGCGTAAACATCGATAGATATAAGGATATTTTTTTAATCATTCTTCGCTCCAAACTATTTTTATTGTTGCCCGAAGGCCTATTGGGTGCGTCCTGCTGTTACCACTTCCTGCCTCGTATGCTTGGGTTAGCTGTTTTCTGCCAATGGCCAGCTAATGTTCAAATACAGAGGAATAAGAACCGTAATCCCTTGGAGAACAAGGCGCGAGGCAAATTAGGCTGACTTAGGGCGTATTCGGTCGTTTTCGTTTTTTTGTTGTCAAAAGTGTTAAATCGCTTTTGATAATTCGGATAACTCTTTGGGGGTGGAACGGACTATATTAGCGGGCAGTAGTATATTTTGTTTGTAGGTCTGAATTAGACTGACTTTTCGTCGTTATACGCTTAACGAGCGTTTGATGCCAAGAATAATAAAAGGGAAAGGAAGCGAATTATGAAATCATCGAACGAATTCAGTGAGAACTCACAAACTAGCGCTTCGAATACGCGGCGTAACGTACTAGTGTTTGTTGCGATCATCATTGTTTGTCTTTGTGCTGTTCGGCTGCTCGCGCCCGCGATTGTCGAAAAGGGAAAGAACGTCGTGAAGCCACACTCTCCTTACCTTGTATCAGCAGAAGCCCAAGCGCTGCATGAATCATTGACGATTATGGATTGGCACGGAGATTCGTTGCTTTGGGATAGGGATCTAGCAAAACGCTCGAACTATGGGCATATGGACCTGCCTCGGATGCAGGAGGGTAATGTGGCTGTTCAGATGTTTACCACCGTGACTAAAGCGCCCGCCGGCATGAATCTTAGTGAGAATAACGCTGACGCGCGCGACAACATCACCTTACTCTCCATGGTTCAGGCTTGGCCTGCCTCAACTTGGACTAGCCTTAAGGCGCGAGCGTTATACCAGAGCGCGCGCTTGCATCGGCTGGCGAATGAGCACCCTCAGAGCCTGAGAATAATTAAGACTCGTTCTGAGTTAGCTAATGGACTAGCCGATCGTGTAGAGAACCCTAACTTGATACTAGGATTAGTCGGCGCGGAAGGTGGCCACGCGCTAGAGGGCGATATCGAAGCGCTCGATGAACTTCATAACGCAGGTTTTCGAATGATTGGGCTGCAACACTTTTTTGATAACGAGTTAGGCGGATCGTTGCATGGCTATAGCAAAGCTGGCCTGAGTGACTTCGGTCGCCAAGTCGTTGTGCGGATGAACCAGCTGAATATGATTATTGATGTGTCGCATTCGTCAGAGAAGGTCGTGCGCGATGTACTGGCGCTGTCTACTCGTCCGCTGGTTGTGAGCCATACGGGGATTCGAGGTTATTGCGACAGTGAGCGAAACATACCTGATGACTTAATGAAACAGATTGCGGATAACGGAGGAATCGTGGCGGTTGGTATTTGGAAGGAAGCTATTTGTAATGACTCGCCTTCAGGTATCGCAAAAGGCATCAAGTACGGTATTGATTTGCTTGGAGAGAATCATATCTCGCTAGGAACGGATTTTGACGGCGCGGTTACAACGGCATTTGATGTTTCAGAAATTGCGACGTTAACCGATGCCTTGCTAAAAGAAGGCCTATCACGTGAGCAAATTGGTAAAGTAATGGGCGGTAATGGTGTTAGGTTTTTGATGGAGAATCTACCAACACGCTAAGCTGGTAATTAAGAACGAAGTTTTGATACGCCAAGCGAATAATACTAATTTTTTTACTGATCTTCGCAACAAAGCTGCTTGTTTTTATCGTACAATCCCGCCGCTAAAAATCCTAGGTTAGGTTTGCTCCACGCTTTGCGTTTATTGAAGTGCCGTGCTCAGGCTTCGAGTGGACATTATAGAGCAGCGCTACCAACCAATTAATATCAATTACTTTAATCGCACTCCAGGCAAGAGTTTTTCACATGACAATAGGTTTTGATTTCGGGACAGCCAATTGCTCCGTGTCACATATGATAAATGGTACGGTTGAATCGATTCCGTTACATGGCGACAACCGCTACATACCCTCCACTATTTGCGCACCCACGAGAGAATCGGTTTCAGAGTACCTGTTTCACTTTATGAATATCTCTCCTGCCACTGATGTGGGTGAGCAGCTCTTAAGCAATGCGATAAGTGCGAACCGAACGGAAGGCATTCACCTTGAGCGCGAAGACCTTAGTTTTGGAGAGGATGCACTTGCGGCCTATCTCGAAGATCCCGAATACACGTATTATATTAAATCGCCAAAATCGTTTCTTGGCACCATGGGCCTGCGCGAAGCGCAGCTAGTATTCTTCGAGGATATCGTTTGCGCGATGATGTCTAACGTTAAATCCTGCGTTGAGGCGTTTTTAGAGCGCCCTATCACAGAAGCGGTTATCGGGCGTCCGATTAACTTCCACCGGCTTGGTGGCGAGGCGTCTAATCAGCAAGCGGAGAATATACTTCAGCGCGCAGCAGCGCGCGCAGGGTTTAAGGCGATTGAGTTTCAATTTGAACCGGTGGCTGCTGGACTTGATTATGAGTCCACCCTGACCGAGGAAAAAAATGTTCTGGTGGTTGATATCGGCGGCGGTACAACCGATTGCTCGTTAATTAAAATGGGGCCTCAGTATTTAAATCGCTTGGAGCGAGAGGAAACCTTGTTAGCTCATTCCGGAAAAATGGTAGGCGGAAACGATATCGATATTGCGATCGCGTTTAAGCGCTTTATGCCCGAGTTTGGCAAGGGGACGAATAAACGCTCCGGAAACCAGGTCCCGACCTCGATATTCTGGGACCCTATTGCTATCAACGATGTTCAGGCTCAGAGAGAGTTTTACTCACAGAAAAATCTTCGCTTTTTGGATGAATTGCGCCGCGAAGCGGTGAATCCCGAAAAGTTAGATCGCTTGATAAGCGTCCACCGTAAAACGTTGGGCCATAGTATTGTTCGAGAAGCTGAAACGTCCAAAATTCGTTTATCTTCACGAGTATCGCACACGGCGACGATTGATCTGTTGTCAGAAAAGTTACAGGTCGAATTGCAGCAGGATGAAATCGAAGAAGCGATTGCGAGCCCCTTAAGAAATATCAAAGCCTTGGTCAAAGAAGCAGTCGATCAAGCCGGTATCGAGCCTGACGTGGTATATGTCACGGGTGGGTCAGCCCACTCCCCTATTATTCGTGCAGCAATCCAGTCGGTATTACCCAATACACCGTTTGTTAGTGGCGACTATTTTGGCTCAGTTAGCGCGGGCTTAGCACGTTGGGCGAGCCTTTGCTTTGAATAAATATCAGCTCTCTAATTAGAGAGCATGCTGGCTAGCTAATCGTGGTACTTGAAAACGCAGCCTTTGCTGTAAGTTGGTCGTTTAGGGCTTTTTTAGTTAGTGCGCTCAAACGTTCTGGGGTTCACTCGGCTTCTGCACGCACCTTTGTATCTTCCAACTGAAGGTACCTCTTTCCCAACGATTTGATCTTTGCCGGTGAGGAGTAGAAATAGGCATCCACAAGCTCTTAGTCTTTAGACCTAGTCGAAAGTACATTGACCAACAATCTTCTGTAATTAACTAAGTTGCGCGGCTCAAGGACCAATTTTTTGATCGATCAAAAAGTGAACATGGGTTCATAATTCATCATATTACTACGCTTAACAAATTCTATTTTATGTACGATACTTGGTGAATTATCTAAGAGGACTATCTGTTGTTGAACACACTTAAGCGTGCCTTGGTCGCGCTAGTTTTACTTACCAGCACGTCCGGCTTTGCAGATGAACTTGGTCACGAACATCTTCCTGGTATTACGTTTAGCTATTGGACTGACGCAACACCTCCGTTTGCGATTGTAGAGGGTGATGTGCTTTCAGGCGGATTAATCAAAGATATTGGTGACGCGATTGCTAACAAATTGAAGTTGACTCCGCATTATTTGGATTTGCCAGTCGCTCGTATTGAGCTTCATCTAAAAGAAGGTTATGTCGATGCAGATTGCATAACGAATAGAAAGTGGAAGACTTCACCAGATAATTATTATTGGTCGCAAACCTTATTCAAAGGGTCTGATCGCCTGCTAGTTCGTAAAGGTACCGATTTTAGCATTGACGAATTTAAAGATTTAGAAGGCAAGCGTTTAGGCGTTTATAACGGTTATGTATACCACGCTGCGATTATGGATATGATTGCGGATGGCAAGGTTCAGGCGGTTAAAGTAAACAGTGTAGAGAAAGGGGTTTTGTTATTGAAGCTTGGTCGCTTGGATGCACTAATTGATTTCGGTGTTTTGCTTAGCTTTCAAATGAAAACGGCAGACCCTGAGAGTGAGCTAGTTTTTGCCCCGCTGATAGCGGATGAGTATGAGTTGTCATGCGCTTATTCAAAGACATCATCAGTGGCGAAGGAGGATTTCGATCGGGCGTTATCTGAGTTGATCAAAGAAGGCTATATCACCAAAATTCTCGCTAAGTATCGTTAACGAAAGCTGTTCCGCGAAAACTGCTGTGCAAGGTTTTATTGCCCGGCAGTTAAAGACTACTCAATTGCTGCTAAAAGCCCCCAGCTAAAAATCAAACAGTGTCCTGATTCTTATATTGGAGAGATCAACAAACTAACCTCTAAAAACCGAATCTTTATTACTCTCGCCACTTGGCCCATGGATCAGGGCTGCCGGCTTTATTGCTTGGCTCACTTTTTCCCGTAGACGCAGACTCACCCTGAGAACTTGTTGGTCGGTCTCGATTAGAGTCCTGTGTATTTCGCTTGGCATGGTTCCCATATGGGCCACTTTTACTTGGTCCTTTGCGAGAGCTGCCATCGCGGTCGCGCTCAGCAGCCTTACGCACTCGCTTTTGATGCAAACGCTCAGCATCTTCGAAGCTTAGCTCTGCCGGCTCTCGCGGTTCTTGCCCTTCCGGAATAATTCGGTCTCGCGGTGAAAACGCAAACTGCTCTGACGATGCTCTAGGTAGATTCTTATATTCGTACAGATACAATACTTCGACTTTTTCACGCGCCCATTGCGTCTTTTTAAGAAACTTTACGCTGGACTCGATGCTAGGGTTGGTTTTGAAACAGTTGATATTGAGGTAAGCGTCCAGTATCGGGAATCCATAATGATCGACCAACTCTGTCAACATAGCTTTTAAACCTAAACCATGTAGAGGGTTGTTGTGATAATTGATGTCTTCGTCTGTCATTGTTTCGGTTCCAACGTTTCCTAGTTAATTTCTCGGCATTCTACCCATTGTTTGCCAAAGTAAATATAGGTGTATGAGCGATTATTTAAGAAATTCGTCATTCGATTATTGTATTTGGACTTAATAGACGAACCATCGATCGCTGCGGAAGGGCTTGATTATGGCTCGTTTACGCAGGCGCTAACAATGAGACAAGTATTCGGGTTCCTGGCTCATGCTCTTCATCAATCCAGATCTTACCACTTTGCCTACGAACGAAATCCCCAGCTAAGGAAAGTCCTAAGCCATGACCCACCTCGCCCCTTGTTCCCTGCTGACTTTGGACGGTCTCTTTAAACAGGCTGCGCTTTAGCGTTTCGTCGATTCCCTTTCCTTGGTCACTGACAGAAATCAGGATGTGGTCGCTTTGCACGGATGCTGCCACGGAAACAAGTGACGCAAGGGGAGCATATTTAATTGCGTTAGTAATTAGGTTTCTTAAAATTGTTTTAAGCAATGTGCCGTCAGCCATTACTTCAATATCAGGGGCGATATCAACTGAAATGCTTACCTTTTTAGCCTTTGCACTTTCCATAAACATATCGATCGTTTCATCGGCTGCTTCTTTTAGGTTTTCCGGCTTTAGTTCAATTACGCTGCGAACCAGCTGGTTTTGTGTCCATTGAAGAATTTCGTCCATGGTTTGAAACAGCGAAACAGAAGAGTTGAGTATCTCCGTTGAAATATTGACGATTTGCTCGGGGGTAAGTTGCTCAGCGCGTTCCGATAATATTTTTGAAAGATTGAGAACACCATTAAACGGTGACCTTAGGTCATGCGCTAATGTTGCATATAGCTTCTCTTTATCTTTCATCATGCGCTCCAAACGGCGCGCATTTAACCGAACTTCAAGCTGGCTGATGACTTGATTAGATAGAATTTTTAGCGCTTTAATCTGGAATGCATTAAGTGTGTGCGGTTCGTCGTCAATGACGCAGAGTGTTCCAAGTCGATAACCATCTGGTGTGACCAATGGCGCACCCGCGTAAAAGCGAATATTAGGGTCGTTGGTCACCAAAGGGTTGTCATGGAAGCGTTCATCGTCCAGTGCATTCTCTACTTCAAATACGTCGTCTTGCAGAATGGCATGCGAGCAAAAAGCAATACTCCGTTCGGTTTCCTTTGCGGCAAGCCCTACGCGCGATTTAAACCATTGCCGGTTTTGGTCAACAAGGCTAATCAATGAAATTGATGTGCCACATATTTCGCTGGCAAGCTGCGTTAACTCATCGAAGACTTTCTCATCTTCAGAGTCTAATACCTCATATCGAATCAGCGCCTCCAAACGCTCGTTTTCTCTATTCGGTAGTTCGGCGCTTTTCAATGTAGTGTGTCCTTTACTCGATTTGAAAGAGAGATGCAGCGAGGCTCGTTGGTAGTCGTAAGCGACGCTGATTTATAGTATAGCCGAAGTTTTATCGTCGACCGTTGAAAGTAAAACGGTCCCTCCTCTTGGTTTGTGCGCGCCGTGTTGCCCTTTAGGCGAATGCCTCATTTTAGAGTTATCGCCGCGCATACAAACACCATTGAGCAACCATTGTTGTCGCGTTTAGTCAAACTTTAGTCGGCCTGTTCTCACACGCTGAGGATGGTCTCCCACGGGAAAACTTGCGACTTCTTCTGCTGTATCAAAGGAAATTACGGATACGCGGTCCTGTTGGCTGACGGATACATAACAGTACTGTCCATCTGCGCTTTCAGTTGACCAATAGGGTTTTGCTCCCAATGATGTTTCCGAAAGTTGAACGGTTTTATAGCTGAAGGTTTCTCGATCAACAATTGCTGCATAGCCTGACATTGTTCCCGCCACACAGAGTTTTGTACCCGCTTGATTTATCGCGAGACCATGGTGGGCTGAGTTAAGCTGGTAATCTCGGGTGCTCAGTGCGGCAATATCATCAGGGATGGGTAAGTCGATCTTGCGCGTAATCTTCTGTTGGTCTACGTCGTACTCAAAAAAGCCATGAAAGAACGACACTTGCATGTAAACAAACTTCCCGTCGGGCGCTACAGCCATAGGTCTTACGGCGCTGTCCACCCAAGGAAAACCGAACTCCTCGAGTTTTTCGCCGATATCGACGCGCTGTAAAATTTCGTAGGTGTTGGCGTCCACAATTTGAAAGTAGCGATCCCCTTTTAGCCAATCCAGCCATGAGGCTGTGAATGGGACATATACCTTGCCGATACTCGCATGGAATATGCGGGAGCCGTCTTCTGAGTATGTATTCTCGTGTGGCTGGTCACCTGACTCAAACTCAGCAATGATTTCTCCTGTGTCAGTGTCAATCGCATGCACTTTTTTCGCCGTTGACGCAGACACTAAGAACGTTTTCCCATCAGGAGATATAGCCGAATGATCTGAGCGAATACCTTCTACCAACGTACGCCATTTGATCTCGCCAGTGTTAACGTCGAGTGCGATAACATCTGCAAAGCTAGGTCGAGAGACATAGAGGTATCGACCATCGTTCGACGTGAACATATCATCGACCATTTGATGATTGCCCTCACCGATTACTTCTTTGATAAAGCGTGAGGCTATCCAGCGCCAAACGGTGCTGTCTAACTCTTCAAAACGTGCCTCTCTGTCGGGTGCGGCGTCTAATTTTTTAATTCGTTCAAAGGTATCTGGGTCGTAAATATCGATGGTTCCATCCCAGTTATTGCCGACAACTATGACATTTCGCTTGCTATCGTGCGCTGACGAAAGATCGCCGCTAGGTCCTTGTGCGAATGTCAGGGTCGAAAGTGTCGAGAAAGCAATCAGGAAGCCCAACAGTGTGGATGTGAAATTCATAGTGGTCTCTTATTGTTTTGCGTTGTTGGTTTTGATCGTCCAGTTGCCGGGCTAAGCGAAAGCTATCTCACTTTGGTGCAACTTGAGAACAATTTCTTACTAGAGCAGGAGCGTGACTAGCATAGACGAAAAAATGTGACCGAATCAATTCATAAGCTACGTCGACAATCGAAGATGTTCCTTTGCTACGAAAGTAGACACACCTGTATTTCATCGTCCGTGGTTTGAAGGCTAAGCTTTAGTAAAATCTTCGGCGTTTAATTTTTGCGCTATCATTTCGCCTAACTCGCCTTTTTGATGATTTGAGCGGGCACATATTTGTGGTACGGCGTTTTACAAAACGGATCGCAGTGCTCACTTGATGTTAAACGATTAAGTTGCGGGCCCTGAGGTGCCGAACCGCCGTAACGCATGCCGTAGCCGTGGGGAAGAGTGATCATCCCTTGTCGAACTGTATCGTTTAGTTCTACCTCGACATCGATTTCGCCATTATTAGTCCGACACGTGACAATTTCCTTATCGACAACGTTTAAATCTTCTGCGTCGACAGGGTGAATTCTTAACGAACCCGCCTTATCAGTTTTTCGCCATGCAGGATCTCTAAATATCTGATTGGCATTGTAACTGCGGCGTTCGCCAGCCATCAGTATTAATGGGTATTCTGAGCTGATGATCTTCTCGCCGTCTAGGCCAGCTAGCTCTTTAAGCATTTCTGGAATTTCTAGGTGTACTCGTTGGTCTTTGTTTTTTACCAAGGTCCAGACTTCTTCGATCTTGTGCTTACTAATAATAATTCCGGAGGGACTGGACATGATTTTATGAAACAAATTCGAACCGAGAGCAAAACCGTTTCCCTGAATGCCTGCGCGCTTAACTTGGTCGCGATACTTATTCGCATAATCGATAGACAATGGAAGCAAAAGTGCTGCCGATGCTGCTCCTGCTCCATATTTAGATTCTAATGCCTTTCCAAGCGTTTGGTGGAGAATAGAAGCTGCGTAAAACGATAACTCCTTGTTCATTTTTAAGGTGCTCATTAATGCGCCAAGGTACGCTTGGTGTTTCGCTACCGTTGGCTCATAACGCGCGATACTTTTAAGCACTGGAAAGGAGCTAGGGATCATTCCCATCTTTTCTAGCAAGCGAGTATATATTTCAGGCTCCGGCAATGTTTCCGCATGCGGCTTAAATATGGGGGGGCGAAGGTGAAAAAAGTTTTCGGGGAATTCGGCGTTGAAACCAGTGGCCTCCCACTTCTCGAATTGTGATGATGCGGGTAAAATATAGTCGGCAAGTCGCGCCGTTTCGGTCATGGCGACATCCACCACAACGAGTATGTCTAGCTTCCTAAATGCCCTTTCGAACGCTTGGGAGTTTGCGTAAGTCATCGCTGGGTTTGCGCTTTCGACCCAAACAGCTCTGAGCCGATCGTCTCCTTCGTGCTCGATTTCGTCGGGCAAAATGTTGGGTGGGTACATTCCCGAAATGGGGATCATTTTATGGTGGGCGGTTCGTTTGACCGCTTTTTCTGAATCCCGGCGTTCGTCAGTGTTACCTAGCAGCGGAAGGAACGAAGTATGAAGATTATTGCCACCCTGCTTCGCGAAATTACCTGTGATGAGATAGAGTAATTTTTCTAGGTAGGCGTTGAGTGTTGAGTGAAGCGTTTGTTGTATGCCGAGGTCGATTCTCACGCAGCCTCTTTTCGCCTTAGCAAAATTGCGTGCAACTTGATAAACAGTCGACCTGTCCAGATCAGCCTTCGCAATATACTCGTCAACTGAAATGTTACTCAGCTCTTTTTTTACCGCATCGAAACCCTGGCAGTGCTTGGTGATAAAATCATCATCATGTAAGTTCTCTCGGACAATGATGGAGAGCATCGCCGACATCATATAGGCATCGGTACCCGGTTTAACCTGTAAATGAATGTCGGCCATCTTGGCCGTTTCTGAAAATCTTGGGTCGACCACGACCATGGTTCGGCTAGGGTCTTTTTTTATCTGTTTGAGTGTGTCTCTAGCATTCGGAATGCCGTGAGACTGGAAAGGGTTGCAGCCAATAAATAGCACGTAATCAGCATGCTCGACATCTTCCGTCGCGTGGCAGCGTTGATCCCCGAATAGGCGGCCGTTGACCCAGAAATCCTGAGTTTTTTCCTGCGCTAATGCGGAATAGACGAAGCGGCTTTTTCCCATCGCGTACCTAAGTTGCTGAGCATATGCGCCACCAAGATGATTGCCCTGGCCTCCACCTCCCACGAGGGCAAAAGCGTCACCCCCGTGTCGATTTCTCACCGAGTTCATTTTAGCGGCGATTTCACTTAAGGCCTGATCCCAGCTTATTGGTTCGTAGGAGCCATCTGTTGTCCGTTTAAGGGGGGTGGACAGTCTATCTGCATTATCTTGGTAGTGCGTCAATCGAGCTGCTTTTTGACAGATGTAGCCTTTAGTTGTTGGGTGGTCCGGGTCGCCTTTTACCTTAATGATCGCGCCTTTATCGACGGTGACAGTAATACCGCAGTTGCGGGAGCAGAGGATGCACGCACTTTTATGCTCATCGGAAGCAGAAATCATTTGCATAGCAGTTTACCGCCGTCGTTAGTTTAGCCAATCGTGTTTAATGTTATATGTGCAATACACTGTATGGATAAGTTAAGCTAACTAGTAACGCTAAACAATTCACTTATTCTGACCGCTAGATAAGAAATACTTACTTAATGAAAGGAAGTTCGCAGGCATGTCCCCTCCTCCCATTCAATGGCTACCTGTTTTCGAAGCGTGTTCTCGTCTGCTTAGTTTCAAGTTGGCAGCCCAAGAGCTTTGTGTTTCTCCGCCCGCAGTAAGCCAACAGATTAAAGTGCTAGAAGAATACCTCGGTATGAGTTTATTCGACAGGAGCCAACGTACACTTCGTTTGACCCAGGCTGGTGAATATTATGCAAAGGTTGCTCAGGATGTTATAGGACGCCATATTTCAGGATATCAAGAATTTGAGCGAACGTTTCAAACGCAAACGGTTCAAGTGAGCACTCCGATCTTTATTGCCCAAGAGTTGTTGATTCCGAATTACATGTCGTTTAAGCATGTAGCACCGGATCTCGAACTAAGAATTGTGACAGGTAATGATTATGTTGATTTTGACATTGAACCCGTTGATGCGGCAATTCGCTTTGGCGCCGGGAATTGGTCCGGTCTAACACAGCGTCTTCTTTGCGAGGTTGGATTGCAGCTTGTATGTAGCCAACAATATTTGTTAGATAACAAACTGAGCGCAAAGGACTTCCTTCCGCGGGAAGTGTTACACGAGCAGGTATTACTTTCGCTATTCGAAGATCTAAAAGATTGGCATACCCTGCTGCCGGATCTCTCTTCCCCGAAAAAAATTATTTGCGACTCATACCTTTCTGCCATTACGTCTGCACAAGAAGGATTGGGAATCGCTGTTGGCTTAACACCCGTCATTAATCGTCTGGTTAATACTGGGCGGTTAGTCGCGTTAAGCGTGGAGCCTGCGACGACTGACCTAGCCTACTGGCTTGTAAGCCCGGCATCCCGTGATAACGACAAGCGAATCCAGTCGTTCTACTCTTGGGTGAAACCGCTATTTGATGGCTTAACTAAGCCGTTGAATGGCTCATAGGTGTGCTATTGGCTGATACGAACACTGCACTTACTTGCAGTATTCGTATCAGCTGTCGAGAATGTCGGTCTGACTAAGCACCGAACTTAGTGATTAATTTCGTAATGGTTTTAACGCGATTAGTATAAGGAGGGTATAGCAAGTGATTCGACGTAAACTTATCTTCTAATACCGCACGCTCATGAGAAAACGCTTTAAAGCCATACTCTCCATGCGCACTCCCAATACCACTATTGTTAACCCCACCAAAAGGCAGGTTACCATGTAGAAACTGAACCATATTGGTATTGATGCATGAACCGCCAGACGAAGTGCTGGTTAATAGTTGCTCAATGATGTTTCGGTCTTCACTGTACACGTAAATAGCTAATGGCTTTGGCAATCCGTTGATATGAGCAATTGTTTCTTCGATTTCGCTGTACGTAATGATCGGCAGTACGGGCCCGAAAATTTCTTCATTCATAATGCGGCTTTGAAGGAATTTTTCGCTGCCTCGTTTGCCGACAATTAAGGTTGGCGGGATAAATCGATCATCGACATCAATGTCACCTCCAGCAACCACGGTTCCGTCATTTTTTAACGCGTCGTCGACTAAACCTTTGATTCTCTGAGTGTGCGGGATGTTAACGATACGACCATAGTCAACGTTAGCTTTAAGGTCTTCGCCATACGCGCCATCTAAGGCTTTTTTCATCTCAGTCACGAAGTCATCTAGGACGTCTTCATGCACCAATGCGTAATCAGGCGCAATACAAGTTTGACCATTATTGGCACATTTGCCCCAAGTGATCTTGCCTGCTGTTGCCGCCATATCCGTTGTCTTATCAACCACCACTGGGCTTTTACCGCCTAGTTCAAGTGTCACGGACGTTAGATTCTTTGCGGCCGCTGCCATAACCGATTTACCGACTTGAGGGCTACCTGTAAAGAAAATATGGTCGAACGGTTTTTCTAACAAAGCAATAGAAACATCCACTTCACCCTCAAAAACCGCTACTTGCTCTTCGTCGAAGCACTCTTTAACGATGGTGGAAATGACACGCGCCATATTGGGTGTAAATTCACTCGGCTTAATCATCGCAGTGCAACCTGCCGCCAGTGCTGACACCAATGGGCCGAATGTAAGATTGACCGGGTAATTCCAAGGCGAAATAATTAAGCTCACGCCCTTTGGCTCATAGATAACCTTAGACTTTGTGCCAAAGGTTACTTTGGTTGGTGAGACAGATTTTGGCTTCATCCACTTACTTAAGTTCTTCAAGGTGTGCTTGATTTCATGCACAACCGGAAAGATCTCAGCGATCATCGTTTCTGTTTCAGGTTTGTTGAAATCTTGTTTTCCCGCTTCAATAATTTCAGGTGTGTATTTTTCAATTACCGTCAGAAACTTTTTAAGTGTCGCTTTACGGTCTTCAATACTGCTTGAACGAAGCTTAAGCGCATGCGCTGACTGGCGCTTAAAAACCGAGTCGATGCGCGACTCTGTAAATACTGACTGACTATGATCAATGACATTCGTAGAGGACTTGCTCATTCGTTTCTCCAGACCTTCGTTTAGCACTGTTTAGGATACGTTCGTTATTTTACCTGCGCTGCGCCATTAAATTAAAAGCACACACAGCGTTGCCTTGTTCTTCTGTCGCCTACTTTATACGCACTGCGAAGCTCAACGCAACAAAGTTGAGGATATCTTCAAATAAATTGGCGTGCGCTATATTTCACTAAGCGTTATAGGCCCTTGAGGCTTGCACTGACACGCCAAGGTAAAACCGGCATCTTGTTCGAACCCGGTAATACCGGGAATAGCGTCAGGTATTCGTTCAACGACACCGCTTTCTACCTTCATTTTGCAGGTGCCGCAAGTGCCTGCACCGCAGGCATGTGGCACTGACACGTTTTGATGTTTAGCCACTTCGAGTACAGTCTGGTTGCTTGCAACTCTAACGCTAGCTGAGCTACCTGTGTGAAAGTTCAGCGCTACCGGAAACTGCTCCCCTTTAGGCTCTGCAAGGGTGGATTCAAACTCCTCGACATGTACGCGCGCAAGATCTACTTTTCTATCATCTAAAAGATCACACACTGAAGTCTTTAATCCGGCGGGGCCGCAAACATAAAAGTCGGTCTCTAAAGGCGTACTGGTCGTGCTACCCAACTCTGTTGTCTCGTCTGTTTTCGTAAGAGGCTCTAAACATGCTTCGAGCATTGGTCTATCAAAGCGCTCTACTGACCGGACATTGCCGCCCAAGTTTTCAGGTAAGGCATAGGTGACGGTTAGGCGGCCGCGATATTGTTCCTGCAAAGAATCGATTTGTTTGTAAAACATAATGCTCGCTTCGTCACGGCAGGCGTAAAAAAGATGCGCCATGCCGTCGGCTTTTTCACTCAAGAACGTTTTCAGGATAGATAATATGGGCGTTATACCGCTGCCACCTGCGATAAGAACGAGTGTTTTTATGGCTTGATTGTGAGCAGGCGGGAACGTGAATTCTCCAAATGGGCCCTGTACGATGAGCTCATCACCTACGCGTATTTCATCGTTTAGATAACGTGAAACTAAGCCGTTGTCGGTTCGCCTGATGCCTATCGCAAGCTGTTGTTCTCCCGGTGCGCTGCAAATGGAGTAGCATCGTGTTTGTTGCTCCCCCGCTAACCACTTCGAAATCATTAGGTATTGGCCGGACGAAAACACAAGCTTTTGAGCTGACGGAAGTACGAATTTTAACTCGACAGCATCATCACATAATCTTGTTTTGGCGGCGACACTAAGGCGCATATTCAGTTGGTGACCATTGCTGCCAAGAGCGGTTGCGTTTGGGGAGTTTAGTAGGCTCGGGCGAACCGGCACGGACGGCCCACCGAGCAGCCGGCCTAGGTCTTCAATTGGCGCACCTTCCTTCTCGAGAAAAGGCAGTATTTGACGATAAACGCCTTGATATTGATACCAAGGTAATCGGGGATACATGTGATGAATCAAATGATAGTTTTGACCTAAAAGTATTATATTCAACACTTTGCTAGGGAATATACGAGTATTGTGCATTCGGTCGAGAGACTTGTGCGGGTGATGGGGTACATAGTCAAAAAACATCACTAGGAAAAACAGGGCAATCGCGGTAGGAATCACCATGAACGTCAGTACCTCAAGTCCGAAGCCATTGATTGTAAGAGCCATCAGCGAGCCATAAACGAGACATAGGTATGCAATGGTACTTGGATAGGTATCTCGAAAAAGTTTTTGCCCGCGCAGCGTGGTGACTGACATTAGATAGTATTGAAACGGCACCCAATAGGAATTAGCCAGTATTTGATACCATTTTTCGCCAAACGAGAAGTGGTCTGGGTCGCGCTCAGGCTCGTTTGTAAAGGCATGGTGCCTATCGTGTATTCTTTGAAATAAACGGTATGGGATCAGCAGCAAAACCAATGACGATGTCCATCCTAGCAGCGTTTCTAAGGGTTTAAATGAGGAACCCATACGAAATATGCTGCCATGGCCGGCGTCATGCATAACGGTAAAGCTCGCGAATGATAATACGGAGCAGGCAGCACTCGCTAACCCGTAATGGAGCTGACCGTTAAGCGCACTAATAATGACAACGGCATAGCCGGACAAGATTCCAAAAAATAGAGCAATCGTTCCCCATGCAACGTCTCTGGTGTGATGCTGCCATAGAGAGTCATAGTCTATTGCGCTATTAAATTTCGTATGTGCGTTCATAGTGTCGGCCTTGCTTAGAGCTAAATCTATTATTCAATCTGGTTACTTTAACCGTACCGATGCAGATCATTGCTTTCATTTTATGACCTTTTTATTGTCATTAACTGACAGTCGTCATTATAATCGAATCATGCTTCAATTAAATAAGCCAAGTGTTTCAAGCTCAACGTCCGACAAAGCTTACGTGCTGATTGCGCAAACGCTGGGTTTTGTATCGGTTGAAGATATGCTAAGCGGCACGGGGCTAACGGAAGAGACTCTTTCCGAACTTGAATACCTTTCAATTACCGATACCATTGCGATCGTAAACAATGTGCATGCTCATACGAATGACCCTAATTGGGCAGCCACTTTAGGTGGGCATTTAGGTGTCACGAGTCATGGACCTGTTGGTTATGCAACGTTAAGTGCGCCGACATTAGGCAAGGCGCTCGCGACCTTTGTTGAGTGGGAACAGCTTCGGTCAGGCACTTATACTGGCAGTATCATCGAGACGGATGAATCGTTTGAAATCGTGATTAACGACACCTCCTTAGACACAGTGTTTCAAGAGTTTTTCTTTGAGGCATTGATGCGTGCATTAGAGGTGTTGGTCACTCTGATTCTAGGAAAGAGTCCGGGTGCCGAAATGGTCCTGCATTTCAAAACTGATGCCGCTAATCGTAAAGCTCTAATGTTAAAGATGTATGACTCCCAACTATGCTTCGGTACCGACGTAAATAAACTGGTTGTACCAAAACGATATTGGTTTGCACCCTCCCCGCTTGCTGACCAAGACTCCTATGAGTTGAACTTGGAGAAATGCAGGCGCCTTCTGGCAAAGAAACAACACTCCAATAGAATCGACTTACTTGTTCGACAGATCATTTATCACCACTTTGAGGCGGTACGAGCGGGTGACGCCACGAGTGCACCACCGACTCAAGCCGTAATTTGTAAGCGACTTCACATGACCGAGCGGACGCTAATAAGGCAATTAGGCGCGGTGAATAATAGCTACAAGCGTATTCTTGAAACTGAGAGGCAGCGCCTAGCTGAGCAACTTTTAGCCGACGCACGCTACACGATATTCAATATATCTGAAATTCTTGGCTACAAGGAAAGCGCTAATTTTTGCCGCGCGTTTAGGCGTTGGTTCGGGCAGAGTCCTAGTTCGTATCGGCGAAACTTGCGGTAATATTTCTGTTATCAAACAAACTGATTTTTTGCATCAGGAAGTATTGATTCTAAAAGCCCAAGCGGCAGTTACCAACTCGCAGAGTAACCGTGTTGTAATCCAAATATTCAAAAAATCCTGCTAGGATGCGCGATCTTTAAATGAACGCTCAATGGTAGGAACGATATGACAATTAAGATAATCGCGACAGGTCTTTTAATCTGTGCAACAGGGACTGCCCAAGCGGGCTTTTTTGACTCGTTATTCGGAAACAAAGAGGAAGCACCTGCTGCTGAAGTTCAACAGGTAGAAGCGAAAGCGTCTTCGACTGCCGCTGAGTCAAGTTCTACGATGGATACCGTGGTGAGTGTTGCATCGGGCTTGATTCCTACCCTGACTAGTCAGCTAGGTGTTAATAATGATCAAGCTGAGGGCGGTATGGGTGCGCTACTTAATGTGGCTAAAGATTCGTTGTCTGATGGCGAGTTTTCAAACCTTAGTGCTGGCATTCCTGGCATGGAAACACTTCTTGCGGCAGCTCCAGCTCTTGCCGGAAAAGGTGGTATGGGTGGCCTGTCGGATATGGCGTCTAGCCTAGGTGGTGCCGCTGCTTCTTTAGGTGGCTTAGGCGAGTTGACGAAACAATTTGAGGCCTTAGGCCTTAGTCCAGATATGATTGCCCAGTTTGCGAAGATCGCCGTTAATTACTTTATGAATAGCGATGATGGCACCGGTGAATTGTTACAAAAGGGTCTCAGTTCAATCTTGGGCTAAACTCTGTATTATTAAGCCCGATAGCCGATTGAGTCGGGCTTGTTTCCTCCTCGGATTTCCTTAAACGCACACCGTTTAAGCGGCTTATTGATATCAACTTGATAAGCTCTTAACAATCTATTAACAACAACCCCAATACTCCACTGCGCTAAGTGAGATTGTCCTCTAGAGTTACAGTTGCTAGTCTAGAGTGATATTTAGCTTTCATTGACGAAGGTTCTGCATGTCCGTCTTCTATGTTCACGACATAACTCAACGAATTGTTACTCCTTTAGATAGACGTTACTACGTCAGAGGAATTCCTTCTGCGGAAGCGGTCAATGAGGTCGTTCCTGTCCACGATGACCCAATGCCTCCGAACATTGATACTGACATCAACGACTCGAGTCATTCGGAATTAAGACGAAAGCGGCAGCAAGCTAGTAACGCCTATCAAGAGTACGAGACCTTACCTGAAGAAGGAGAGCTTTCGCTATTGAGGGTTAATGACATCATGAGCCGAGATGTTGTCTTGGTCGATGAAAACCGATCATTGCAGTATCTATGGGATACGATGCAAACCAAACAGATAGGTCATGTGGCGGTTACTGCAGACGATGGATTTTTAACCGGTTTTGTATCGGTGCGTGATTTGGCAATGTATTTGATGGAGTCTGAATTAAAAGACGATAGACGTGCTGCTATTAAGCATTTGTGCGAACGAAAATTGGTTTCGACCAGTGCACACACTTTCATCGATTCGGTTGTTAACTATTTTTTTGAGCACCGAGTTGAAGGCTTGCCTGTTACGAGCAACGGCGCGTTGGTGGGTGTGGTCACCATGAAAGATGTTCTGAAGCAAGTTCTCACGAATACGACTAATACCTCGGCTTAATCTTCATTGTCTAGGTAGTGAACGCTAGTTGTTATGCTCATGCACTGATTGCATGTTCCGACTAGCTTATGTGGTGTTACGCGTAGAGAATATTGGGAATCGTTGTGTTTTTTTGACCGACGAGGAACCTTCTTCTTAATTGAGCTTCCGGGTCTTATTCATTGCCACTTCGCTTTGTTTTAAGATCACCCTACTCGGCGCTTTTCTGATTGTGTTTGGCCTCATAGTCTAGGCACTTAGATGTAATTATGGGGCCTATGACTTCAAAGAAAACTGTGGCGGAGATTGCGACTGGAATTACGACATTTGCAACTTGTGGAAACTGATTTGCCGCGACCAAGGCCATTCCCATCGCGACCCCAGCCTGAGGCAATAGTGTCAAACCGATAATATGTCTGGTATGCGCAATAGTATAACTAGGGGGGATTAATATCCCTCCAACATAACGACCGACGATTCTAAGCAGTACAAAAATGGCTAGTATTTTCGCAATGCTTGCGCCGGCATCTAAATTGAGAGACGCGCCAGCCATAATAAAAAACAAAACCAAAAAGGGTTGCTCGATTTCTTCGATTTCATGCAGATGGTCGGCTGCTTTATCCGCGACATTTACAACCACGCAGCCCATCACCATAGCGGCAAGCAGGAACGAAACGTCGAAGTATTTTGCCGTGCCGCCTAATAACAATATGAACGCGAGCGACTCGACAATAACGGGTTGCGTTTGTCTCTTTGCGTTTAATAATTTTGCACTGACGTAGCCGGCAATAGCGCCGAGAACTATCGCGCCACCCACTTCATAAACCATATCGAAAAGCGGTTCAAAGCTGCCATTCCCTTGGTCGAGATAGCCCACGATACTGAGCGCGACACTAAAGACCAGCAGCCCGAGCACGTCGTCCATGGCGACTATTCCCTCGAGAGTCTTGCCAAATTCGCTGGAACGATCTCTCTGATGGAGTACATCTATCATCGCTGCGGGGTCTGTTGCGGCGGCGATAGCACCCAAAATCAAAGAGACATAGACATTTACGCCGACCATTATTAACCCCAGCGCGACGACAATGCAGGTGATCAAAGTGATTATCGTTGATGAAACCAATACACCTTTTGCATACCGTTGAACAAATTCTGGGGTGAGTCTAGCGCCTAAAAGGTAGCCGATAATAAGCAACGTGAAGTCTGCAATAAAAGACAGCCAACCCGGTGGAATATGCGACAAGGCATTAAAACCAATTGGGCTTAAGGCGACACCGCTTAACAGTAAAAGCGTCACCCGAGGAATGGCGAGAATCTTTGCTAACGATGAGACCACTAAGCCGATAAAAAATAGTGAGCCCAGCAATATAAAGAATTCACCTACTGACTCTGACTGCATGACACCTTACCTCCGAGGAACTCCTGACTAAGTGCCCTCGCCTGAACCAAGTGCTCGAGCGCGTTAATTAAGTTGACGTTCGCGTGCCAGAGCTCGCGGTTGGTATTGAGAAGGGTTGCGAGATCAGCATACTCTTTCGTGTTTTGGCGCGCCCCGCTGATTATTTTTTCATGCATAACATTATGCAGTTTCTCATTGTCGTTTTTTAGAATGTTTAATAAGTTCAACGCGACACTTGCTCTGTGCGGTAAAACCAAAACGTCGCAGAACCCTTTATACAAATGCTCTAGCGTGTCAGGAAACTTCGGACCGCTAAAGTCGTGGTCTCTTGAATGCCGAAATAATATTAAGTCTGCGCGCACATCTTTTAGGGTTTTGCATGAGTAAATTGCATAGCGGGTCGCTGTAATGATTTCAGTAACTATCTTTGAGTAGTCTTTGTCACTGTGTTCTAACGATGAGGATGCAATATATTGGTGGATAGCAGACTCACGAGATTTGGTTGCGAGGTAGCGTTCGGTAAATGGTGCATCAGAACTAAAGTACGTTTTCAGTCGTTCGGACCCGGTCTCATTATCAGTAAATAGTTTAGGGTCCAACTTTAGATTTCGAAGGTTTAGTGACATGACACGTGCCAGTACATCTTCTAACGATTGCAGTAATGATAGTAGCGCGGTTTCTGGCACCTTCGACGTCTGTTTTGATAAGCTGTCAGGGATAAACTCATCGTTATTGAAAAACTTTGATAGCCATTGACTGTAAGGCTTAAGGAAAGGAACAAACAAGAATAACCCAATTAAATTAAACAGGCTGTGGAATAACACAAGACCATAAAGCGGATCGTCAATGCCTAAATACGATAACGACCACGGCAGTATTGGGATCATGACGATGAATGCAAACGCGTCGACGCAAACATTGTATATGACGTGAGACAGTGCGAGCTGCTTGGCAATAACGGAACTTCTGATACTGCCAATCGCGGTCGTACTCGTCGTCCCAATATCAGCGCCAACAATTAACGATGCGGCGGCGGTTATGTCAATGACACCGCCGCTAAGCGCTGTCAATGCGATCAGCGTCATGGCAGAACTAGATTGGATGACCGCCGTCATTACTATTCCGAACAGCAGATAAAGCGGCGGATTTAATTGGGCTAAAAACTCAGTGCTAATGATATTCGGAAGGCCTTCGACGGCCTCTTTCATTTGTTCTAGTCCAACCAATAACAAACCAAAACCGAGCACTAGGCCCGCAAAAGAATAAGGCTTTTGAGTCTTGTCAGAAAACACTTGCACCAGTGCGCCGATCCCAAAAAGCGGGAACGCGAGTGCAGCCAAATCGAGTTTGAAACCAATCGTGGTAACTATCCACCCAGTAAATGTCGTACCTAAGTTCGCGCCAAGAATAACTCCTATAGCGTTGAATAGTGGGATCATGCCGGCACTTGCGAATGCCAACACCAAAAGACTGACCATTGAGCTACTTTGCAATATAGCCGTGATAAAGGTACCGCTGGCAACACTGCTCAGTGGGTTTTGTGTTGCCTTCCCAAGGTAACGCTTAACATTGTTACTAGTTAAGTTTTGAAGATGGGTCTCTAGCTGATGCATGCCATAAAGAAACACACCTAAGCCGATTAGCAGTGAAAGTAATGTGGACACCATAGTCCTGCTGTCAATCCAGTCGCTAAAAGTAACTATTCTAACTAAGGGTACAGCTGGATTGTTAGATCCAAATCAAGGACATGCTGTTATTAAAGCCAGCGTCGTACTTTGGAGCAGTAATCGATATAGGCGTCGCCGAATTTTCCCCGCAGTGCCTGCTCCTCTGGCGATATCTGAAGCGTATTCATAATGATGCCGAACATTATCGGCCCTAAGATCGTCAGTATATTGCCTAAATAGAAACCCCATGCACACAAGCAAAGTAGCATTCCCAAATACATAGGATTGCGGCTAAACCGATAAACGCCCGTCATTACCAAGCTTGTGGCTTTTTCCGGCCTCAAGGGATTGACGGTCGTTTTGCTACGAATGAAACCGAGTAATGAGTTGGCTAAAAATACAGCGGCAAACAGCAGACAAACGCCAACGATAAGCAACCGTTCTGAGGCTCCTCCTAGGCTCATCGGATAGAGTTTGTTCAAAACAAAAGCAATAGCGCCGCAGATCAGCATCCAAACAGGAGGAGGAATTCTAATTTTTTTCATATATTACGCCCATACATTACGAATTCTTTTATAAATTAAGCCCTATGGACGATTATTCTACGCCCTCTAAGCCTCTATTATTATCCTAACGAAAGCGAATAAAGAAAACATTCAGGCCGTTTTCTTTATTCAATTTCTGATTTCGTAGTTTCTTTAGGGTACCAAGTTATTTTTCGGCAGCTTGGTACCTTTTTTTTCGCCTGAAGAAAAGTGAATCACGCCCTCCATTTTTAATGTCAGCATTTTTTACATGTTGGCGACCCATGCCGTAAGCCTTTTAGCCTTAAGGTCCTAATTGTTGGTTGTTTTTTGATCGGCGGCTGGCTTTATGCGTATTGATTGCTCCCCACCTCAAACGCGCGGAGTATTCATCATGTTTAAATCGATTGTGTTTCTCGTAATGCTAATAGTGTTTGCTAGCCCAGCCTACTCGCTTGTCATGTTCGAAGACAACTTTGATAGTGAAAACGGAGGCATTGAGTCTCTAAGCTACACCGGTTTTAGTAACTGGACAGTTCGCGATGGCACGAGCGTCGATCTAATCAATAGCCCTAGTTGGTTCAGCCAGCCACTAGACTTAACTAACAGAGGCTCTTTTGTGGACATGGATGGAACTAACGGTTCTTCGGGGCGAATAACGACGAAACAGCGATTCTTTTTTGAGGCAGGTACAGAGTATCAACTTAGTTTTGATTTAGCGGGCAATAACCGACGTGCCGGTAGCGATAAGCTGCGAAGTATCACGACAGCGATTGGCATTAGTAGCACTTCGCATGCGGCAGAAACTTTTACGTTGAATGAAAACGATGACTTTACGCCGTATGTTATCAGCTTCATGGGCTTGGGCGTCGACGGGAGAGTGACATTTCGCACCGACGGCTTAAATAATGCACCTAATGATAATGACAACATGGGAATACTGTTAGACAACGTAAAGCTAATCAGAGTCGAAGTTACTGAACCCGCAACATTGGGACTTCTATTGCTGGGAGTTATGGGACTTTTGCTTGCTCGGCGAAACAAAGAAGTTCATAACGTATAGATATAAAAAAAGGAGGCCAAGGCCTCCTTTTAAATCAGGCTTGCAACTACCAGCCTGTTTTTGTTTTCAGTGCCGAGCCAATATCAGCAAGGCTTTTAACTGTTGTAACGCCAGCTGCTTCTAGCGCCGCGAACTTCTCTTCCGCCGTCCCTTTACCGCCAGCAATAATTGCTCCAGCGTGCCCCATTCGTTTCCCTGCTGGCGCTGTAACCCCTGCAATATAAGAAACAACTGGCTTAGTTACGTTAGCTTTGATGTACTCGGCGGCTTCTTCTTCCGCTGTTCCGCCAATTTCGCCGATCATTACGATCGCCTCTGTCTGCGGATCATTTTGAAACATTTCTAGCACGTCAATAAAGTTAGTGCCTGGAATTGGGTCTCCACCAATACCAACACAAGTAGATTGACCAAAGCCAGCATCAGTCGTTTGCTTAACCGCTTCGTAGGTCAAAGTACCTGACCGTGAAACGATCCCGACCTTCCCAGGCAAATGAATGTGGCCTGGCATAATACCAATCTTGGTCTCGCCTGGAGTGATAACGCCAGGGCAATTAGGTCCGACCATGCGCACACCAGACTGATCAAGCTTAACTTTAACATCAACCATATCGAGCGTTGGAATACCCTCAGTGATGGTGATGATTAGCTCGATGCCTGCATCAATCGCTTCTAAAATTGCGTCTTTACAAAATGGAGCGGGAACGTAAATCACAGTAGCCGTTGCGCCAGTCGCCTCGACTGCATCACGAACTGTGTTAAAAACAGGCAAGCCAAGGTGCGTTTGACCGCCCTTTCCTGGGCTTACACCACCCACCATTTGCGTACCGTAATCAATCGCTTGCTCAGAATGAAAGGTTCCCTGGCCACCAGTGAACCCTTGGCAAATTACTTTAGTATCTTTGTTAATTAATACAGACATTATTTGCCCTCCGCAGCAGCTACAACTTTTTGTGCAGCATCCGTTAATGATTCAGCAGCGATGATGTCTACATCTGAGTTGGCCAATACGCCACGGCCAGCTTCTGCATTAGTGCCTTCGAGTCGCACGACTACCGGCACTTTAACACCGACTTCTTTTACTGCGCCGATGATGCCTTCAGCGATCATGTCGCAACGTACAATGCCGCCAAAAATATTGACGAGTACAGCTTTGACATTATCGTCAGACAAAATGATTTTGAACGCTTCCGATACGCGTTCCTTCGTTGCACCGCCGCCCACATCAAGGAAGTTTGCAGGCTTGCCGCCATGAAGGTTGACGATATCCATTGTGCCCATCGCAAGACCCGCACCGTTTACCATGCAGCCCACATTACCGTCGAGGGCTACGTAATTAAGCTCCCATTGTGCAGCGTGTGCTTCGCGTTCGTCTTCCTGTGACGGATCATGCATTTCACGAATTTTTGGTTGACGGTATAGCGCATTGCTATCGACACCGATCTTGCCGTCTAAACAGTGTAAGTTACCTTCGCTTGTTACAACCAAAGGGTTGATCTCCAGCAAAGCAAAATCATGATCGTTAAACATGTTGCCAAGGCCCATGAATATTTTAACGAACTGCTTCATTTGCGTCGGGTTAAGCCCCAACTTAAAACCAAGTGCTCGCCCTTGATAAGCTTGAGGGCCTACCAATGGATCAATTTCCGCTTTGTGAATTAGCTCAGGGGTCTCTTCAGCAACCTTTTCAATTTCTACGCCACCTTCAGTCGACGCCATAAACACAACTTTTTGAGTGCCACGATCAACAACCGCACCCAAATAAAGCTCTTGGTCGATGTCCGTTAATGACTCGACTAATATTTTGCTAACTGGCTGGCCATCTGCGTCGGTTTGATAAGTAACTAGATTCTTACCTAACCACTGCTCTGCAAATGAACGAATTTCGTCTTTCGAAGAAACGAGTTTTACGCCGCCCGCTTTGCCTCGCCCGCCGGCGTGAACTTGGGCTTTTACAACCCATTTGTTGCCACCGATCATATCAGCTGCATCAGCTGCATCTTTTGCCGTGTCACACGCATGGCCCGTTGACACCGGAAGACCGTATTCGGCAAACAGCTGTTTGGCCTGATACTCATGTAAATTCATAGTTATATCCGTTTGTTTTAGTTTGGTGCTTTGCCTAGTATTTTCTACGCAAAGCACCGATATGACTTGTTCACATCAGAAACTTAGTTCTGACACCTGCCAAAATATCGTTGGCTCCATCCTTGGTATGCACACGTTACGCGCATTGTCCTAGTGTTCTTTCCCTTGCATTGATTTCTTGTTTTCCGGCGGGAAGCACATAAAAACGCTTCCTGCCGTTGTGCTCAATGCTTATTTTCTACGCTTTCGGTTTGCAACATGAATTGCATTGCCGTTAACGGCTAATGCTGCTTCATGCATCGACTCAGACAAGGTTGGATGTGCAAACATTGTTAAGCCTAAATCTTCTGCACTGGAACCAAATTCCATCGCGATAACCGCCTGGGCGATTAACTCAGAAGCGCCAGCACCGATAATATGAACCCCAAGTACACGATCGGTCTCAGAATCTGCAAGAATTTTTACCATGCCTGCAGTGGTATTCGCTGCCATTGCTCGTCCGCTTGCCGCAAAAGGCGCAACACCGACATTAAAGTCGATACCATCTGCTTTAAGCTCCTCTTCGTTCTTCCCTACCCATGCTAATTCCGGATGGGTATATATCACGCCAGGAATGCAGTCGTAATTCACTTGCGGCTTATGGCCAGCGATTCGCTCTGCAACCATCACGCCCTCTTCTGACGCTTTGTGCGCAAGCATTGGCCCACGAACAACGTCGCCGATTGCGTAAATCCCAGGCACAGCAGTCTGGCATCTGTCATCAACGAAGATAAAACCACGTTCGTCCAAGTTGATTTCACTGTCTGCAGAAAGCAAACCTTCTGTTACAGGCGATCGGCCAACACCAACGATTAGCTTATCGACCTTAAGCTCTTGGTTGCCTTTACCATCCTTATAGCTAACGTTGACCAGGCCACGTTTAATTTCCGTACCAGTGACCATCGCCTTAAGTTTGATATCGAGGCCCTGCTTTTTGAACTGCTTTAGAGCTTCTTTCGCAATTTGTTGGTCAACGACACTAAGGAAGGTATCCTGCGCTTCTAACACAGTTACTTCAGATCCGAGCCGAGCCCAAACACTTCCGAGCTCCAGTCCGATAACGCCAGCACCAATAACGCCAACGCGTTTGGGTACTTCGTCGAATTCAAGCGCGCCAGTAGAGTCAACAATATATCCTTCAGTAAGCGGCGCAGGAGGTATTTCCACCGGCTTTGAACCAGTCGCGATAATGATGTTATCGGCTTCATAGGTAACGACGTCACCCTTGGCGTCTGTTACTTCAACTTGTTTGCCCGCTAGCAGCTTCCCAGTACCGTGTATTGAGGTAACACCATTCGCTTTGAACAGCATGGCGACACCACCGGTTAGGTTTTTAACAATGCCGTCTTTTCGCTCAAGCATTGTCTTTACGTCAATGTCGACCTTATCCGCTGAAATACCGTGGATATCTAGATCATGTTTCGCTTCTTCATACTTATGCGATGACTCTAGTAAAGCTTTCGAGGGTATACAGCCAACGTTTAAACACGTACCACCCAGCACGACCTTGCCAGTTTCACTTGACCACTTCTCAACACAAGCTGTTTTCAAACCTAACTGCGCAGCTCTAATTGCGGCCACATAACCACCAGGACCCGCACCAATAACAATCACATCAAATTTATTAGACATTTACAAAAACTCTCCTGTTACTTGGTCGATTAGATGTCGAGCAATATACGAGCGGGATCTTCGATCAAATCTTTGATCGTCACCAGGAATTGAACAGCTTCTTTGCCATCGATCATTCGATGATCATAGGATAGCGCAAGATACATCATCGGAAGAATCACGACTTCACCATTAACGGCCATGGGACGTTCCTGGATCTTGTGCATGCCAAGAATTGCAGTTTGTGGCGGGTTAAGGATAGGCGTCGACATAAGGGACCCAAATACACCGCCATTGGAAATAGTGAATGTGCCGCCGGTCATCTCTTCGATGGTGAGTTTACCGTCGCGGGCTTTGCCGCCGAACTCGCGTATTGAGTTTTCAATTTTAGCCAAGCTCATTACATCCGCATCGCGTAAAATCGGCACCACTAGGCCTTTTTCGGTCGATACAGCAACCCCGATATCTTGGTATCCATGGTAGACAATATCCGTGCCGTCTATCGAAGCGTTAACAGCTGGATAACGTTTTAGCGCCTCAGCAGCAGCTTTCACAAACAACGACATGAAACCCAGTTTGGTACCGTTGTGCGTCTTCTCAAACAAATCTTTGTATTGCTTGCGGAGGTCCATCAACGGCTTCATATTGACTTCGTTAAAGGTCGTTAGCATTGCTGTGTTTTGACTAGCATCTAACAGTCGGCGCGCGATGCTTGTGCGCAAACGGGTCATTGGAACACGTTTCTCAGCCCTCGCTCCTACTGGCGCAGCAACAGTTGGTGCAGCAGGCGCAGTTTTGGGTGCAGCTGCCGGTGCAGGCTTAGCTGAAGCTAAATGCGTCACGACGTCTTCTTTAGTAAGGCGACCATCTTTCCCAGACGCTTTTATCTCGCTTGCATCTAGTTTGTTTTCTTCAACTAGTTTTTTCGCCGCAGGACTCATAATGGGGCTGCCCGAAGCGCTTTCGTCTGCATCAGCAGTTGGCGTGTCTTCTGCTGCTTCAGGTGCAGCAGCCGAGCCGGTCGCTCCAGCAGAGAAAATTCCTATGACTTCACTACTCAGTACAACGTCACCTTCGTTCTTTAGAATTTTCTCGATGACACCCTTATCCGGTGCCACGACTTCTAAAACGACCTTATCGGTTTCGATATCAACGATGAGCTCGTCGCGTTCGACTTGCTCGCCTGGTTGTTTATGCCAAGTTGCAATCGTTCCATCTGCTACTGACTCAGGAAAAGTTGGTGCTTTTATTTCTGTAGACATTGCTAATCCTTATGATTCTTTATTCAACATCAAATGCTTGATTGATTAATTGGTTCTGCTCTTCAACATGTACTGATATATGGCCCGCAGCGGGAGCAGCTGAACTTTTACGACCCGCATAACGCAGATAGATTTTTTCGTTTATCTCTTTCAAGACTCTTCTCATACGGTGCTGTGTCGGATACCACGCGCCCTGATTCTGAGGCTCTTCCTGACACCACACGACGTCTTGTAACTTTGGATATGCGTTGAGCACCTCTGTTAAGTCGTCGGCCGGGAAAGGATAAAGTTGCTCTATACGAATCACTGCTGTGTCGTGCATTTCGTTCGTGCGTCTAAACTCAAGCAGCTCGTAATAGACCTTGCCCGCACACATAATGACGCGCGTTATCTTTTTCGGGTCGAGCTCATCTACTTCCGGAATCACTGTTTGAAAGCTACCAGAACTCAAGTCATCGAGCGTCGAAATTGCATCTTTATGACGCAGTAAGCTCTTTGGAGTAATCGCAATCAAAGGCTTTCTTAACGGTCGTTTAATTTGCCGACGAAGCATATGAAAGACCTGAGCCGGCGTAGAGGGTACACAAACCTGGATATTGTGCTCGGCACACAATTGAAGATATCGCTCTAGTCTTGCCGATGAGTGCTCTGGGCCTTGCCCTTCATAACCATGAGGTAACAACATCGTAAGGCCACAAATACGCCCCCACTTGTGCTCACCACTCGTTATAAACTGATCGATGACAACCTGTGCCCCGTTAGCAAAATCGCCAAACTGCGCCTCCCAAACAACAAGTGCGTCCGGGTTTGTGGTTGCATAGCCGTATTCGAATGCAAGAACCGCTTCTTCTGAAAGCAGCGAATCATAAAGCTCACAGCGAGGCTGATCTTCGTTTATATTCTGTAGCGGTGCATACGTTGAACCGTCGGCTTGGTTGTGCAAAACCACATGACGATGGGAAAACGTTCCTCTACCGATATCTTGCCCGGTAATACGAACTTCGTGCCCTTCATTCAGCAGCGTTGCATAGGCCATGACTTCGCCATAACCCCAGTTTAAGGGCATTGCGCCTTGGTTCATCTTGCTACGGTCTTGGATGATTTTTTGGACTTGTCGTTGAATCGGAAAGCCATCCGGTGTTGCATCGAGTTTTCGTCCGATTTTTTGAATCGTTTTCAACGGAACACCCGTTTTCGCCCTAGCCGTCCACTCGTGTCCGAGGTACGAACTCCAGTCGACATACATCGAGGTGTTGGGTTTCAATACTAGGCTTTTGGTAACATGATCACCGTTATCCAATGCTGCGCGATAGTCGTCTTCTAACTTTTTCGATTGCTCTGCCGTAATCAAACCTCGAGCAACCAAACGCTCAGCATAAAGCGTGCGAGCACTTTTTTGCTTTTTTATGACCTCATACATCAATGGTTGTGTGCCGGACGGCTCGTCGGCTTCATTATGACCTCGGCGTCGATAACACACTAAGTCAATGACGACATCGCACTTAAATTGATTACGATAATCAAGAGCTACTTGCGTCGCAAACAAAACAGCTTCTGGATCGTCACCATTAACGTGAAGAATCGGAGCTTCGATCATCTTCGCTACGTCAGTACAATACTCAGTAGAGCGCGCATCGATACGTTTGTTTGTTGTGAACCCCACCTGATTATTGACAATCAAATGAACCGAACCGCCGGTTTTATATCCACGCGTTTGGGACATTTGAAATGTTTCCATCACAACGCCCTGACCGGCAAACGCAGCATCGCCGTGCATAATAATTGGCAGGACGGTGTCGCCTTCTGAGTCTTGTCGTCGCGCTTGACGTGCACGAACTGAACCTTCAACCACTGGAGATACTATTTCAAGGTGCGACGGATTAAATGACAAGGCCAAATGCACTTCGCCGCCAGGTGTCATCACATTAGATGAGAAGCCCTGATGATACTTAACATCACCTGAACCCATATCATGTAGCTTTTTACCGTCAAACTCATCAAACAAATCTTTGGGGTTCTTACCTAAGGTGTTAACCAATACGTTAAGACGGCCTCGGTGAGCCATCCCAATTACAATTTCCTTCACACCGTACCCGCCCGCTCGCTGAATCAATTCATCAACGAGAGGAATAAGGCTTTCGCCGCCTTCAAGGCCGAAGCGTTTAGTGCCTGGATATCGAGAACCTAAGTACTTTTCGAGGCCTTCGGCCGCACTAAGTCGTTCTAATAGGTGATAACAGGTATCAAATTCGTAGTCTGGATTCCCTTTTACTGACTCAAGCCTCGCTTGAAACCAACTTCTTACATTGGTATCAACAATGTGCATGTACTCGGCACCAATGGACGAGCAATAAGTCTGATCAAGGCCAGATACAATCTCTTTGAGTGTTAGGGTTTCATCGCCAAAGGCGAGGCTCCCTGTTTGAAACTCAGTATCTAAATCTGCTGCGCTTAGACCGTGATAGCTTAGATCTAAATCGGGCACCTCTGAACGTTCCATTAACCCTAATGGGTCAAGTTTAGCAACCTGATGTCCACGAATTCGATAGGCAGAAATGAGCTGCAAAACTTTGACCTGCTTACGGTCATGTTCGCTGGTAGCGGTAGCCGGAGTCGATAATTCAGAATTTACGTGTTTATGTTTAGAGAGGTGGAGAAACTGTTCTCTAACAGTGGAGTGAGGAATATCTTTTGAAGAGTAACCCTCAACATTCGGCAGCTGATCAAAATAACTGCGCCATTCTTCTGATATGCTATTTGGGTCTTCAAGGTATGAATCGTAAAGTTGTTCGACGTATACCAGGTTGCCCCCCGACAGATGCGACGTCCGCCAGAGTTGTTCCATGATGCTTTCTTGCATTAATAGCTCGCCTTAGTTTGCAGTAAATGCGAATACTAGGCACTACCTTCCAAGCTGCCGAAACCTCTCGAGATAACTCAAGTGGCTACGTTTTTAAACCCCTAGGGGTTTTTGATGACTGCTGCCTTGAAGATAATACGGGTGTCCCCCGATTCCCCAGTGGTTTATAAATCAGCAAACTTCTTACTTGCTTTTTGAGCGAGTTTCGAAGCTTCCAGACTGTCTCGTACAACAAAATCAACGAAGTACAAGAGGATCCATCAATTGATTATAGACAGTATTTTAGATTCTGGATCTAAATTACCGCCGATAAACTTATAATTTTTTGTTAGAACTCGCCGCGAGGATACACGGCGATTTCCTAAGCATCTTCGGCACCTTTAAGTGCCGACAAAAATACCGAAAAACAACTAGGTTGACCGCTGCATTAGCATGTTACGAATATGCCCAATTGCCTTAGTTGGGTTCAAGCCCTTTGGACAAACGCTAACGCAATTCATAATACCGCGGCAGCGAAATACACTGAACGGATCATCTAAATCCGCTAGACGCTCATCTTGCGCCGTATCACGAGAGTCCGCAAGGAACCGATACGCTTGCAAAAGACCTGATGGGCCAACGAACTTGTCTGGGTTCCACCAAAATGAAGGACATGCTGTTGAGCAGCAAGCACAAAGTATACATTCGTATAGACCGTCAAGCTTTTCTCGATCTTCAGGTGACTGCAAGCGCTCTATGGCGGGTGCCGGCGTGTCGTTGATCAAGAAAGGCTTAATTTTTTCGTACTGCTTATAGAACATAGACATATCTACAACCAGATCCCGGATGACGGGAAGCCCAGGCAAGGGGCGAATAACAAGCTTGTCTTTTTTAACTACGTCAGAGAGTGGCGTAATACAAGCAAGTCCGTTCTTACCGTTCATGTTCAGACCATCGGATCCGCATACACCCTCGCGACACGAGCGACGATAAGCGACAGATGAGTCTTTTTCTTTCAATAGATGCAATACATCCAACACCATCAAATCCTTTCCTTCGGGGATATCAATATTGATATCTTCCATGAAAGGCGTTTGATCTTTCTCTGGATTATAACGATAGATACTTACTAACATTCTAAATTTTCTCCTAGTAAGACCGAACTTTTGGTGGGAAGGCTTCAACGGTTTTTGGCGCAAAGTTTACGTCACGCTTGCCAACTCGTTTCTCGTTTGGAAAGTAGATTGAGTGCTTCAACCAATTTTCGTCATCACGCTCAGTAAAGTCATTTCGTGCATGCGCGCCACGACTTTCTTTTCGCTCTTCGGCCGACACTGCTGTTGCGTAAGCAACTTCGTATAGATTTTCCAGCTCAAGCGCTTCAATTCGTGCTGTGTTGAAAGCATTGCTCTTGTCTTCGAGATGAACGTTTTTGATGCGTTCTCCCAGCTCATCTAAAAGCTTGAGACCCTTTTGCATGCTCTCGCCTTCGCGGAATACACCGAAGTAGAGTTGCATCGTTTTCTGTAGTTCTGCTTTAACTTCGGCCATGCTCTCGCCCGACGTTGAAGAGTTCAGGCGATCTAAGCGCGACAAAGACATTTCGATATCAGACTCGCTTGCATCGTCATGGCTAATCCCTTCACGGATTGACTTTTCAATCTGCAAGCCTGCAGCACGGCCAAACACGACGAGATCTAGCAGAGAGTTGCCACCAAGTCGGTTAGCGCCGTGAACCGAAACGCAAGCCGCTTCGCCACATGCGTACAACCCGTTAACGATTTGATCGACGCCATTAGCGTCTTGCGTAATCGCTTCACCGCCAATCGTGGTTGGAATTCCGCCCATCATATAGTGACAGGTTGGAACGACAGGTACCGGCGCTTTAACAGGATCAACATGAGCAAATGTTTTAGAAAGCTCACAAATTCCCGGCAAACGAAGGTTTAGCGTCTCTTCTCCTAAGTGATCTAACTTAAGCAGTACGTGATCTTTATCCGGACCACAGCCGCGACCTTCAAGAATTTCGAGAACCATAGAGCGCGCAACAACGTCGCGACCCGCTAGGTCTTTCGCGTTAGGCGCATAACGCTCCATAAAGCGCTCGCCCTCAGAGTTGATAAGGTAGCCGCCCTCACCGCGACAACCTTCTGTCACAAGCGTTCCTGCTCCGTAAATTCCTGTGGGGTGAAATTGCCACATCTCCATGTCTTGCGCCGGGAATCCCGCCCGCAAGGCCATGCCGGAACCGTCACCGGTATTGATAAGCGCGTTAGTTGTAGACTGGAATATCCGGCCTGCACCACCTGTCGCCATGACTGTTGCTTTTGCTTTCACATAAACTGTTTCGCCAGTTTCGATACAGATAGCGATAACACCCACAACATCGCCCTTCTGATTCTTTACCAGGTCTACCGCGTACCATTCGTTGAGGAATGTTGTGCCGCCTTTTAAGTTACCTTGGTACAGCGCATGAAGTAGAGCATGTCCTGTTCGGTCAGCCGCAGCGCACGTACGTGATGCCTGCGTTGGGTCATCAGGGCCTTTTGACTGACCGCCAAATGGACGCTGATAAATACGCCCTTCTTCAGTTCGAGAGAAAGGGAGCCCCATATGGTCGAGTTCAAATACCGCTTGGGGGCCTACTGAGCACATGTACTCGATCGCATCTTGGTCGCCGATATAGTCTGAACCTTTGACTGTATCGTACATGTGCCAGCGCCAGTCATCGTTCGGATCCGCACTAGCTATTGCACAGGTGATACCACCTTGAGCGGATACAGTATGGGAGCGGGTCGGAAAGACTTTCGTTATACATGCGGTTTTTACACCAGACTCGGTAAGCTGAAGTGCTGCACGCATGCCTGCACCGCCACCACCAATTACGATGGCGTCATAATTTAGCGTTCTTAATCTAGACATTCTTTCACAGCCCCCAAATAACAAGAATACCCCAAGCAACATATGCGAACATAACGACGCCGCACGCTGCCTGGAAAATAAAACGAACCCCTGTAGCTTTCATGTAATCGGTTGAAATAGTCCACAACCCGACCCACGCATGAGCACCTAAGCACAGCAAAGCAAGTAAAGAAAAGATACGCATGCACGTGCCTGCAAAAAGGCCGCTCCACGCTTCGTAGGTCAGCTCTGGCGTTAGAGCCAGATAGCCAATAATAAACACAGAATAAGCTGCTAAAACTACGGCGCTGACTCTCTGGATCATCCAGTCATAAAGGCCATTACGCCCTAGGCTTGTTACACTAGCTACCATATCCAAATCCCCGCCAAAACGATTAACACTACTGAAATTACGATGGTCAGCTTCGCGCCGAGCACACCACCCTCGAGAGTTTCTCCGATGCCCGCATCCATTAATAAATGTTTGACGCCAGCCACTAAGTGGTAAAGCAGCGCAGACACAACGCCCCAGATTATAAATTTGGCGATGAATGAATCTAGGCACTCTTTAACTGAGTCAAAGCCCTCTTGGCTACTTAGCGATAGATCCAAGGCATATAATAAAAAAACCATTCCAACGAACAGCGCCACACCGGTAACTCGGTGAACGATGGACGTCAAGGCAGGTAACGGAAAACTAAACTTCGTTAAATCTAGATTGACGGGTCTATTATCTTTCACAGCACTGTTTCTCTCTTTAGTTTGACTATGCGACGGTTGCTCGTAACGCCTGAAGTATAGCTATCAAACCCAATCCTTCCCAAAAAGATGAAAAAAGACCAGATCAATGAGCTTTACCGATCAAATACCATTACCAATTTAGCCACATTAAAACACTGGACGCGCCCCTAAACCAAGGCCGTTTTCTAGGGCCAAAAGTTGACAGACGAGTGCACATTTTCGCGGCCGCATTATAGGGACTAAATTTAAGGAACACAAACGCCCAAAGCGACAATCAATACGTATTTCAAGGCCTTAGACTTTAGCCGCATTGACAAATATTCTGTAAGCCCTATAGTGAAGCCCGTTTTTTTTCGTGACGCCAATCGTATCGGCGTTTCAAACGAAAGCAAGTCAGCTTTATGCACCTTTTTAGGGAGCGCACGAAGCTACCTGCGCTAGTTTGGATCGCTCGTTGAGATCGAAATCCTTTTTTCGTCTAAACTTCTTACGAAAACAACGAAAGTATGGATCTGAAAGCATCCCATTGATGACTAACATTTCTCTATTTGGCATAATGCGCAAACTTTTTCCTCTCGTTGACACGCTTTACATGTCGACGCATAAATAATTAAGTAACAGGAGAGCACCATGACTGATAAAAAAGCTCAGTTATCGGTTGACGGTAAAACCATTGAATTTCCAGTTTATTCTGGTTCCGTTGGACCCGATGTAATTGATGTAAGAAGCTTGGTATCAGAAGGTTTATTTACCTACGACCCCGGCTTTGTATCAACTGCAGCTTGTGAGTCTAAAATCACGTACATCGATGGTGCGAACGGTGTTTTATTGCATCGCGGCTACCCGATCGAGCAGCTGGCTGAACATTCAGACTACCTCGAACTTTGCCACCTGCTATTACACGGAGAGCTTCCTAGCAAAGAAGAGAGTGAAGCGTTCCGCGCAACTGTATCAAACCACACGATGGTACATGACCAGGTTAACCACTTCTTTCGCGGTTTCCGTCGTGACGCTCACCCGATGGCTATTATGTGCGGAGTCGTCGGCGCTTTGTCTGCGTTCTATCACGACTCGATGGATATCTCCGACAAGCACCACAGAGAGATTGCCGGCTTCCGCTTAATCGCGAAAATGCCGACGATTGCAGCAATGTGCTACAAGTATTCAATTGGTCAGCCGTTCATGTATCCGCGTAACGACCTTGGTTACGCGGACAACTTCTTGCATATGATGTTCAGCACTCCTGCTGGCGATGAGACATTCAATCCTGTTATAGCGAAAGCGATGGATCGAATTTTCATGCTTCACGCTGACCACGAACAGAATGCATCGACGTCTACTGTGCGTTTAGCTGGCTCTACTGGTGCTAATCCATTTGCGTGTATCGCTTCGGGTATTGCAGCCTTGTGGGGCCCAGCACATGGCGGCGCTAACGAAGCTGTATTGACGATGCTTAATGAAATCGGCGACGTATCGCGGATTGATGAGTTTGTGGCAAAAGCCAAAGACAAAAACGACCCATTCCGCCTGATGGGCTTTGGGCATCGTGTCTATAAGAACTTTGATCCTCGCGCGAAAGTAATGCGAGAAACCTGTGAAGAGGTTTTAGGGGTTCTTGGATTGGAAAATGATCCACTTCTCAAGATCGCTAAGCGCCTCGAGCAGATTGCGCTCGAAGACGAATACTTCGTTGCGCGTAAGCTTTATCCTAACGTTGATTTTTACTCTGGGATTATTCTCAAGGCTATCGGCATTCCGGAATCAATGTTTACGGTTATTTTCGCAATGTCTCGTACAATTGGTTGGTTCTCCCATTGGAATGAGATGGTAAGTGAAAACTACCGTATCGGTCGTCCTCGCCAGCTTTATACTGGCTACGACGCGCGGGACTACCCGACTAAGTAAGTTATATAAATCAAAAACCCAGCCAAAGTGCTGGGTTTTTTTTGCCCTAATATAAGCTTGAATCTATATGGATAACGAAAAAAGCCAGAACTCCCGCCCTGGCCTTTTAGGTCTATTTTCGCGGTCTTAAATTAAAGAACCATTTTTCTCGCTTCTTCCGGTGTCGCAATAACACGCCCTGCGTCTTCTGCTATTTTAACAAGCGCTTCAATTAGCTCTCCATTACCTGATGTCTTTTCTCCGTTTGGTAGATAGAAAGTATCCTCAACGCCTGTGCGAAGATTGCCTCCTAGCTCGGCTGTTCGCTGATGAACAGGCCAAATTTCTTGACGACCAATAACGGTTGTTTGCCAGTTGGACCCGGGTTTCATGTACTTTTTAAGTAATGGCAACAAATCAGGGTCGGCTGGCATACCAGACGCAACACCCATTACTAAGTTGTATTCTGGATCCCCATCAAACATACCGACATCTTTATACATTCCAACACAGCGCACTATACCTACGTCGAAACATTCGAATTCGGGGCGCGTCCCTGTTTCATTCATCACCTTAATTAGCTCATCAACCTTTTCAACGCGGTTTTCGAACAGCATTGGAGCCCAAGCCCAAGTCCCTTTACTCGTAGTCTTCAAGTAGTTCAAACTGCCGGCATTACATGCAGCGATCTCAGGCTTACTGCGCCTAATGCAAGCGATTGGACCTGATTGGTCTTTGCCGATCGTTCCTGTGGTCATATTAATGATGACACCGGGACAAGCTTCCCTAATGGCATTATCAACGGCCTCTACAACGTCAGGGTCCCACGTCGGCATGTGGCCCATTCCATCAGTTTGATTACGGTAATGAACATGCATTATTGATGCGCCTGCATCGTAGGCCTCTTTGGCTGATGCAGCCATCTCAGAAACACTAACCGGAACCGGATGCTGCTTCGGGTTTGTAAGTACGCCTGTTAATGAACAGGTTACGACTACTTTGTCACTTGAAATACCAGTCATGCTTCACTCCACTTAATATGTAATTAGGTTTGCTGCTGATTTCGCACCAAACCAAGCGCTTGCTTGGTACATAGAATAACCTTTTTTGACCAAGGATTAAAAGCTCTTTTTTGAACGCGCTTTTGTGCCTCAAAAAAAACTACAACACGTGCAGTTAATGCTTCAAACATTTAGCAATTTGGCGTTAACATCTAATTTTAGCTTCAACGTATATATTCGGAGTAGTACAGAATGTCAGAGCCTAGCAACAAGCCATCCGGTTTAAGTGTCCGTCGAAAAGTAATGGGCGACGAATTTGTAGATCGCGCATTAGATAATGCTGATTGGCTAACTGAGCCACTGCAAGACTACATTAATGAACACGGCTGGGGAGCGACGTGGAATCGGGAGGGCTTGGATTTACGCACCCGAAGCTTGATTACAGTAGCTATGTTGGCGGCACTTAAAGCGCCTACGGAGTTAAAGGGGCATGTGAGAGGAGCTCTGCGCAACGGTTGCTCGAAGCAAGAAATCCAAGAAACCCTGCTCCACTCTGCAGTTTATTGTGGCGCTCCCGCGACACAAGAAGCATTCAGAGCAGCTCGGGAAATTTTAGACCAATGGCCTGATGCAGAATGATAGGTCGTGATTAGGTCGTGGCGATTGCGTCAAGAATATCGAGCGTATTCTGCATTTTAGGGTGAACCGAGGTATATGCTAAGCGCTTTAGGAGAGATGCGCTGCGTCCCGCCAATAAAAAGTGCCGTATGCTTATTATTGCTAGCTCGGCCCCGCTACAGGAATTCCGTCTAAGGTCAGTAGCGCTTTGAGGTCGGCGATTCGATGATGGGACTCAAGCAATACCTTTTGGCTTTGTTCTGGCGTAAGGCCATTATCACCCAGCTTTTTAAATGCTGGTATATCCTCGAAGGGAGGAAGCTGTTTATGCGCCTGCTTACCTATTAGTGCATGAACTTGAGCAACCACGACGATATCGACATAGTCTGCAGATGGTCCTTCCGACTGGTACATCCAGTTCTCTGAATTTGATGCTACCGATATTATTTCAGGCTGGAAGCTCCACTCGCGCAGCATCAACGCGCCTATTTCAGACCGCAGTTCCCTTATTATCTCGCCAACCTTGTGCTCAATTTTCATAAATTGTGGATAGCGCTCTACATACTCTAAAACAGGGATTGCGCCGATATCCTGAATTAAACCTGCAAGCATCGCTTTTTCAGGATTCATTCCCGGCGTTATTTCCGCTAATACGTATGCAATGGTGGCGACTTCGCGAGAGTGGGACCAAAGCTCACTCATACGTGCCTGTAAAACCGTATTCTTGCTATTAAACAGCTCTTTCATCGCAAAAATATTTATGAGCTGGCGGGTCGTATCAAAACCAAGTCGCACGACTGCATCTTGGCATGAGGTCACCTCTACGGAGGTATGGTATAGCGCGCTATTACAGGTTTTTAGTATTTTGACTGTTATCGCGGGGTCGCTCGCAATCGCGTTTCCGATATCTCGCGCTGTGCAATTGGGGTCGTCTAACAAATGCCGTATCTTCATGGCCACATCAGGGAAGGAAGGAAGAAGGATATTGTTAGTTTGTAAATCGGCTTGAAAAGAGGTCTTTATATCTTCAACTTCGTGCCCACTATGGACGTCACGAACGCTAAATTCGACAGTCCTATCGCTTGGTAACTCGGATATTAACGCATCGACGATACGTTGTTGAATCACAATGAAGCGGCAAGGCTCGCTAGCAGTCACCGTGTATTTTCTGGGCTGCAGCAGAGCAATCGCCGTAAGGGCGCTCTCAGAGTTCGCTTGAATGTCCTTGCTGCGGCCATCGTAAGATTCGAGAGTTACTTGGCCTTCGACCAGGAAATATTCCAAGCGATCCTCACTGCCAAGCTCCAATATGACCGAGCCAGGGTCATAGGAGCGTATTTCTGTTTTAGCACGCAACACGATTAGTTGCTTTTCAGTAAGCTTATTAAGGGGCCGAAACTGTTGTAATAATTTTGTGCTAGGCAAGTCAGCGCTCATTCAAAAAACATCCGTGGATTAAAAAAACGTGCTGTATCTATTTAGATTAGCTGCTTAAGAGTGAAATAAAAAGGCTAAGTCCTCTATAAAAAAGGACATACTCTTCTCAAATCCAGTGTCGATTGTTTTGTTTAGGTGCCTCCTGGACCTCAACGCCATCACAAAAAGTCTCAAACGGAAAATACCTATTGTTCCGGAGGGTGACTAACAGAGTCCTTCACTAGATGCTTTTTGATTGACATCTGACACTGTTCACTCAAAAACCAAGCCTTCAAGCTTGCGTCATCGATGTGGTCGTCAATAACAGCATGGTCAATATTATTGTAGTTAAAAGCTAAACCTGCCGCGTGCAAGCACGCACGTTCATGCGGGGCGCCTTTGTAACGAAGATCTCCCAAAATTGGAGAGCCTAGTGACTTCATCATAACGCGTAACTGGTGCGTTTTTCCGGTTTTTGGCGCCAAGACAAATCCATATCTCGGTTGCGCCGAGGTCATTTTCCCGCTTAGAAATCGTGTGATGGCGGGGTTTTCAGTTGATCTTTGCAGTTTGTAGGAGCCATCGCGCGCCTTACTCATATCTCCTTTGACTGTTCCTTGTTTCTTCTTCGGTTTCTTATCGGAGACGGCGACATACACTTTCTTGATCTTGCGCTCCGCAAATAGCTTCGAGATATTCCTGTTTGCCTCAGGGTTACGTGCAAAAACCATCACGCCCGACGTTACTTTATCCAAACGGTGCACAGGAAAAAGAGTTTCTTTAGGAAAAGCTGACCGAACAATTGAAACAATTCCTTCCAAAGTTTCTTCACTGTGGAACGGAATGCCCGAGGGCTTATGAATGAATAATAAGTCGTCGCAGCGGCTCAAAACGGTAAAAGTCGTTTTCGGTAGGCGTGACAATTGTTATTACCTAGAACAAAGCCAGCTGTTCAGACGTTTGACTATCGTGAATGGCCTTTCGTTCTTCGGCACCTAATTTAGGAGTTGATAGCCGCTGGGCGGTATAACGAAAAGGAAACAAGGCAAGGTTGCGAGCAAAGTCTGTGCACATTGTCCATGGCGAAATGTCTGCATACAATTTGTTATACGTGCCTGCCATAGCGAATAATGAGCGAGACAGGTGCAGATAATCACTATCTAAGGTCATCCCCAACTGATAGGTATTCGACATAAGATGAGCTGCAGTGCTAAGTCTGTTGCGCAGGCCTTCGGGGCCCTCCTGGTAAAGTACAACGAAAAAATCGCGCCCGAGTGGTGCCACCCCTTTTTTTGATAAGGTATCCTCGAGCAACGAAATAATCTCGCTTTTGCGACCCGCATTCTCAATTGGCGAAGTGCTCATTTGAACGAGAGTTTCTGCTAACTCGCTCGCGTCTGCCCGCAGCACGCTAACCAAGTAGTTCCAAATTAGTGCCCATTTGCCATCCATATCGACACTGTTGCCCCAGTCAATCAGAAACAGATGCGCATCTTCGTCCGCCATGACGTTACCCGGATGTAGGTCGCCATGAAACTCGTTATAAACGATAAAGTGCTCCAATATCGTATACAAAAAGTTATCGGCGAGTTTACGCTGCAAACGAAACCGTTTCTCTCCGGCAATTCCATCGATGACCCGGTTGATCGCCATCGCATGCTCAAGATACTCCATCTCCAGTATTCGTCCTGTGCCGCCATATACTCGCGGAACAAACCATCGATTAGAGGCCAGAGAGCGCTCAAAAAAACGATTCTGAACTTCGGCTTCATGGCAAAAATCGAGCTCCTGCTCAAAGCCACGCGTAAATTCTTTTATCTGAGCGGACATCGCGGACAAAAATGGTCTCAGTTTAGAGTGCGGCGCCCAATATTGGCTGCTAATCAGCATTAGCTCGATCGCGAGAGAGCCCATTGCGAACTCCCTTTCAAGGTTGTGCCGCCCTACTTTCACCACCACAGGCACCAACACCTCTCGTCCACCACGAAGGATTGGTTTTTTTGCAACGAAGACCGAACCAATTGACCCTGACTTGATTGGTGCAGACACGTCAAAACCAAAATAACGTTCCTCCGGCTTGTGGCCATAGTCTTCCATGAACGCCTGATATACCTGCTCTGGGGTCATCGGCTCTACGTCTTCTTGGAATACAGCAAGCTCTTTCGCTATTTCTTCGGGCAGGAAGTCAGCATTTGCCGCAGCAACTTGCGCCATCTTCACAAATAGTGGTCCAAATTCGCGCACCATCTTAGCAATAATTTCTGCTTGCCCTTTAAAGTCCTTCGGATCCGTCTGCAAGAATGGTTTGATGTATCGAATAGCCTTGATTTGGCGTTTTAGAATACTAATATCACCATTCAGTACACGCAGTTTGAGTCCGATTTCGGACAATGTTTCCTGATTGATCCGCCTTATTTGCTTCACGTTGTTAATAATATCTAGGAGCAAGGGTTCATAGGTTTTGATTACGGAGCGCACAATGTCGAGATTAAGTTCGACCAAGCCCTTTAGCTCTGGAGACTCAATCAGTTCTTGGAAAAAGCCCCAGAATTCATCAATGACAACTTCAGGGATATCGACAGGACTGCGCAATACAACTTGCTTTACCAAATATCGTATTAAGTTTTCAGTCGACTCTTCGTTTGGAAGAATTCGAGTTCTTCGAAGATAAGCCGTAAGGTTTCTAGACTGCTCTGACAGCGGGTGCCGGTACAATTCTGCAAAGAGCTCATCAAGAACAGAGCTTAACTCTGTATGAGAAATCTCCCTATCTTCGATCAAAAGTTGAGCCAGCGGCAAAAACGCACGCGGCAGTGCAACGCTACCGACAGCAATCTCTCCGGCGCCTTTTAGCACCCCTAGCGTACTATTTTTTACGCTAGGGAAATCGAATTTGTATTTGGAGTCTTTTTGCATTGGCTCGGTTTAAGGAGTTGGTATTAGCCCAATGATACCGCGTTCATGACCTTAAGTAATCACGCAGCAATCTCTTAATGTAAAGAATGAGGTTCTCAATCAGCAGAAAAAGCGGCTATGCTTTCTATTTGATGATGAGCTTTATACTTTAACTTATGCCTGAACACTCCATTATCCATTCGTTTTTCCTGATTTTTTCAGGCGCAGCCTTGCTTGCCTCGGTTGTTTTATATACGCGACAACCTATTCTCGTCGCATATATCGCTCTTGGCGCCATTTTAGGGCCGTTCGGCCTAAACTATGTTAGTGACGCACGACTACTCTCCGAAATAGCGGAAATTGGAATTATTTTTTTGCTATTCCTGCTAGGGCTAGACATGCAACCCAGCAATCTAATGAGAATGTTGCGCAAGGCGACGTTGGTGGCGTTAATCAGCTCTCTCGCATTTGCTGCAATCGGTTATGTTGTTGCACTTGCTTTTGGCTATTCACAAGTCGAAGCAATAATTGTCGGCTGTGCAATGATGTTTTCAAGCACCATCATAGGAATAAAACTACTTCCTACGACAGCACTTCATCATCGTCACACTGGCGAACTTGTCGTCGGTATGCTGCTGCTACAGGACCTTATCGCGATTGTTGTGCTTCTAGTCCTTGGTGGCTATGGACAGCCAACAGCGGATGGCGAGTTGGCGAACAACAGCGCTAACGTGATTGATATACTCACAACGCTCGCGACATTGCCGCTGCTAGTGGTCGCTGTTTTTCTAACAGTTCGTTATGTCATCGTAAAGCTGATTACTCAGTTCGATCGTTTCCACGAATATATATTCTTACTTGCGATTGGTTGGTGCCTTGGCGTAGCGGTGCTAGCAAAGCAACTCGGCCTCTCCCTAGAAATCGGAGCATTCATTGCCGGAATAAGTATTGCGACAAGCCCAATATCCCAATACATTGCCGAGCATTTGAAGCCCTTGCGCGATTTTTTTCTCGTACTCTTCTTTTTTTCCCTCGGCGCGGCATTCAACCTTGGGCTTCTCGGCCAGGTGATAGTTCCTGCTGTATTATTGGCTATTTTAATGGTCGCCCTTAAACCCGTAATCTTTCGATTTCTCCTATATCGAGAAAAAGAGCCCAATGATATCGCTTGGGAAGTAGGGTTTCGTTTAGGCCAGATTAGCGAGTTTTCGCTGCTTATCGCCTACCTGGCGACGTCATCACTAATCATAGGGCAAGAAGCTTCGCACCTGATTCAGGCGGCGGCAATTCTTACGTTCATCTTGAACACATACCTGGTTATCCTACGCTATCCAAGTCCGATAGCGATCTCCGATAAATTGAGGCGCGATTAAGAGATGACTGAATGCGTATGCTGTTCTGGGTTGCGCTCTGAGGAGTGTTGCGAGCGTTTTTTGTCTGGCTCATTTGTACCCACCACACCGGAAGAGTTGATGCGTTCTCGTTATGCAGCTTATGTTACGGAAGACGCCGAGTACTTATTAGCGACGTGGTCGCCCAAGAGTCGCCCCAAGACCATAACGTTCGAAAGCTGTCGTTGGCTTGGTCTAAACGTTAAAAACAGGTCGACTATTGAGGAATCAGGAAATGAAGGATACGTACATTTTGTGGCTCGCTACAAAGTAAGCGGTAAAGCATTTCGCATTGAAGAGAATAGTTATTTTGTTCGCGATAATAATCGTTGGTTTTATGTCAGTGAGCGCGGAGATAAAAATTGAATTCTGCAGCGCCTAAAGACTTGAAAGTACTATTTCAACTCCATATTGCTGCACTGCTTCTTGGCGGAACGGCGCAGTTTTCAAAGCTCATTGACCTAAACGCCGTAGACATCATCACTTACCGAACCTTGATATGCGGTCTAATTGTCGGCGCTATCGCGATAGCCACGAATAAACGTTTGACACCTAAAAGTAGTCGCGACGCCATACTTCTTGTGTTTTGCAGTGGCCTATTCTGCGTGCACTGGACTGCCTACTTTCATGCCATGCAGCTCAGCTCGGTCGCAGTAGGCATTGTGTCGATGTTTAGCTTTCCAGTACTAACCGTGCTACTCGAACCGCTATTTAGTGACAAGAAGCTAGAGGCGTTTGATCTGCTAATGGGCTGTTTGGTTATAGTTGGGGTGTACTTGATTGTTCCTGAGTTCACGTTGCAGAACAACGTAACCGTCGGCGTTGCTTTCGGATTGCTATCCGCCATTGCAGTAGCGCTACGCAATGTTATTGTCGCTCAGCATTTAAGGGATTACTCGGCTTTTACCATAATGACGTACCACGGCCTAATTAGCTGTTTGATTCTTATTTCATTTACAAGCGTCGCGATCGCCCAAATCAGTTTTCATCAATGGATGTTATTGTTACTACTCGGTAGCTTGTTTACAGCGATTCCACACACACAAATCACGCTTGGATTAATGAAAACATCCGCTAAAACAACCTCTATGATTGTTAGTCTGCAGGTGGTTTACGCGGTTATCATCGCTTATTTTTTACTGGGAGAGGCCGCATCCTTTACTACACTAATTGGTGGCGGATGCATCTTAACCGCAGCTGTGTCGGAGAGTCTGAAACACCACAAAGCTTCTCGCTAAGGTTAAACGCGAAACTCTGTGGTTTATACTATCGCTACTTCATTCCGCGACTGACATTCAGTTCAGAAAGGATTTTTTCAACGCTTTTTTCGAATGCTGTACTGACACCCAGTCCAACCTTTTCTGCTAGCGTTTGTTTTTCTTTAAACTCTACTTCGTATACGTCTGAATTTGCACACGCACTCACTAAGTATTCATCTGAGGTTGCTAGTTCGTCGACCAGGGCTACTTCCAAAGCGCGGGAGCCAAACCAAATGTCGCCGGTCGCGACTTTCTCAATGTCTACCGACGGGCGACGCTCCGACACGTAAGTTTTGAAAAGCTCATGCGTATCTTCAAGATCAGCTCTAAATTTCTCCCGACCTTTCTCCGTGTTCTCGCCGAACATTGTTAATGTACGTTTATATTCTCCAGCAGTCAGAATTTCGTAATCAATATCATTCTTTTTCAACAGCTTGTTAAAATTGGGCAGCTGAGCAACTACCCCAATGGACCCCATAATCGCGAAAGGTGACGCAACTATTTTGTCCGCCACACATGCCATCATATACCCGCCACTTGCAGCCACTCGGTCAACACAAACGGTTAAGCGCACGCCCGCTGTTTTAAGTCGGTCAAGTTGCGCAGAAGCGAGGCCGTACGAATGCACCATTCCTCCAGGGCTTTCCAAGCGAACCACGACTTCGTCTTTGTCTGCGTTTACGACCTGTAATACGCTAGTCACGGCATCACGAAATGCTTCCACCGCCGACGCCTTGATATCACCTTTAAAGTCCAGAACGTAAACACGAGGTTTGACTTTTAACGTCGCGCCCGTTTTGGCAGACGCTTTCGCTTTTTTCTTATCCGCTTTTTCTTGTGCAGCGACATCTTTTTTTAGTTGTTTAATTGAGTCTTTATTAAGTACGGCATGTTCCAGCGTTTCTTTGAACTCCGTTAAGCGATCGTTAACCTTTTCGACTTTCATCTCACGCTTATGCTGTCCTTTGCTCTTTACTGCGGCGCCACCAGCCGCGGCGATCACCAATACAATCGCAATGACCACCGTTATGGCCTTAGCCAAAAATATTCCGTACTCGATCAAAAAATCCACAACTAATCCTCTTAAATTCAAACAAAGCTTCGCGTGGTCGAAATATGGGGCCGAAACGTCGGGAATACAAGTGGCAAGCTTGTTAGAATAATTCAAACAAGCGTTCGATCGCCTATTGACATCATTTATTATTCAGCCTAATCTTGCCCGCGCGGTATCGTTTTGCTCGGCGTTCTTTGGCCTTGCACTCATGACTAGCTTGATTACACATACAACGATAGACGCAACTAATCTCGGCCTTGATAGGCTTTCATTGATACAAGAAAAGGGTAATCCCATGTCTGTAGCAGCAACTTTCGAGACACTAAAACAAAACTTTAACGCAGACGCAGCAGCGGGCGTTGACTTGGTATTTCAATTCAATATTGAAGACGACGCTAACTACAGCGTAGCAATTGCTAACGGCACATGTGAACTAGCTGAAGGTGATCACGACGACCCATCAGTGACTCTAATCATGAGCACTGAAACGTTAAACGGTATTGTTAGCGGTGAGACTGACGGCATGCAAGCATTCATGGCTGGCCAGCTTCGCGCTGAAGGCGATATGATGCTAGCCACTAAGCTAGGTGAATTGTTCACTATCGGCTAAGCAAGATAGCGTACAAGAAAAGGCGACTTCTACAGTCGCCTTTTTTATTGCCAGTTTTCTAGTGCGGTATTGGCCGACTCCGACGTTGGTACGACAGTTAAGCCACTATGATTGATCCAAACTTCGTAACTAGCTTTGTGCTCCATTGGCAAGTAAACGCTACTACCATATTTAATAGACATTCCCGGTACGAGAGGGAATCGACCCAACCACTCCCATACCTGAAGCGCAGTTCTATCGTGGTTGATTGAGAAGACCGAACGGGCAACTTCTCTCTCCTGAATAATACTATTATATCTCCCTGACAATCGCTCCAGACGATAGCGAGCCACTGGTGTTAGCCAGTTAGGCAATCCAGTCCATGTCACTACTCTTGCGTCGAGTTGCCAACTATCGCCATGCAGCTCGAACACAGCATTGGGTTGCTCCGTTTGTGTAAGGGTCAGCGTATAACGTTGAGGCCCCTGCTCGACAACGAACAGCTCCGCCACTTTACGTTTGTATTCAATTAGTTCGAAGTCCGCGATCTGCCAGACAATCACTAGGCCAATAAATGACACAAGCAAACAGATGCTAGAGACGAGGCCTTTCAAAAACGCAGTAAACCAGCGGCCACGAACAAAGCTATAGAGAGAGACTAAGAAAATGAGGAATAGAGCGGCCGCGAGAAGATACTGATTCACAGTGCCGCTCCAAAGAGAGCGCTAAGCGACGGTATAACCAATCGATTTCAGGCTCTCTTCTGATAGTTTTAAAAGTTCTTCGTTGCGAGAGTCTTTGTAACTCATACTCTCGACGAAGTATTCGAGCGACGTAAGCGCGTCTGCAAGTGTTTCTAGGAAACTTTCGTCTGGCATGTGGTCGCTAGTTAACAGCTCATTTTGGATGCACTCTGCGCTAGTATGAACAATTGCAGCAACGCGAGACTGGTCAATCATCACCATCCCACCCCGTATCGTATCCATTACCTGAGCAATATTTGTTAAATGTAATTTATCGCCATTGGTTTCAACGTAAGATGATATCGAGCGTTTTGCGAGGGCAAGCCCATTGGTTGCCTCGTCGACAACAACAATTTTCGCCTCTGCCAAATAAGCACTGCTGCTCGACTCTATCGACATCACGTCGCCTTGAATTTCTGGCTCATTTCCCGTGCTCTCATAATGCTTAATCGCAGACTCAATCATGAGAATACCATTCGCAACAACCAGCAATTCGTTTTCTGTTAACTCCGAGTCGGACTCTTTCCAGCCCGTCAGCATCCCGTTCAGATCGTTACATAGTTTGGCGACCTTAGGCAGGTCAAGCATAGAAACTGTGCCGCTCAGTCGGTTTAAACCTTCACTGATATACTCAACATCTTCGACGTTTGGCGCACCGCCACGTTCTAAGATATCCAGTTTTTCTTTTAGGTGAGACATCTCTTCCGTAATCGCTTTTGACAACGAGCGAAGGACATCAACGCCAGGGCCGAATAAACGCTTTGATTCACTACGAAGCTGATGCTCGTTGATATCCAAAGGCTTAATATTAAAGCCCTCTAAAACCCGCAATACGATTTCTCGTTGATCACCACTAAAAGCGAGTAGATAGAGAATATCCTTTTTCAAGGAGTCCGGAGCTGCTTTAGCCGCCACCACTGACCCAGTAATCGCCATCTCACGCAAATAACGCTCCAAGCGCATGAACAGTCGTTTACGAGATGGTGTTACTTCCATTGATTCATTCTGGAAGCTTTCAAGCAAGAGGCTAGCAACAAACCACAATTGTGATAATGATTCGCCATTGCACAACTTTGCACTGCCTTGAGACGCTCGAGCCATTAGCTTTAGAGCGATCGGCAAGTTGCGATCCTTTATCATGTCTAATAAGCCAATCTGAAACATATGGCGAAAACGCTTCGCATGCTTCTGGAACTCCTCTTCCGACGGCTTCTTAGTCGGCTCTAACATATCCGAGAGGTCAAAGGTCGTTCGGGAATCAAACTCAAAAAAGTGAGATTCAGGAAAGGGTTTATCCTGCACCACGGCCCTTAACTCATTGATAACCGGTAGCAGTAATTCGGGATGGTCTTTCTTGTCAGCGCCAAAGTATTCGGTATAACGGCGTAATACAAAAATCGCGTTACTGAGGGTCGACAGTAAGCCGTTTTTGTCATCGCTCGCACCCACCGGTACTTCATTTGCCACGACAACTGACTGCTGGCAGAGCAACACACAGCTCTGTATTTCGACGAGGACAAAAATACCACGCAGTTGGTTTAAGCAATCAATGCAGTTTTGGAGGCTTTCGCCGCTATCACGGTTATCAACAAAACGGGAAAGGCTCTCTTCAGCTTGCTGAATCGTTGAATCGATTTCAGGCTGAACCAATTCGATGGAGCTTATTGACTGAGGCGTCGACGACATAAACTTAAATCCGAATATAAATGTTCAAATGCACGCCACATAAATTTACGTGTGCTGGCATTAGGTAACTCGTCGAGCGGTCAAATCAAACCTAAGAGGTTTAATAACTAATCGACGCTTATTATATAATTTATAACACATTTTTAGGGCTTAACAAGCTCGCGCCGCCCTTAGAGCCGGTTGCGCAAACAAAACATACAGATCAGCAACATTTGATTGCGCTATGATGCCTTTAGCGACGCCAAATAACGCTTTCTGCTTGTGACGCTAGACCATCTAGATATTTCTCATGCGCTGTCATTTCATCATCACTAGCGCTAATCACGGCAAGGGGTTTGCGTTCTGTGCTCAAGCGTCGAATACTGCCTGCATCACCACCTTTTTCTCCCGCTGCGCTTAAGTCCATTGCTGTTTGGCCTCCACTAAGGAGTAAATAAACATCGGCTAAGATTTCTGCATCAAGCAAAGCGCCATGAAGATCCCGATGGCCATTATCAATGCCATAGCGTTTACACAACGCATCAAGATTATTCTTCTGGCCTGGGTGACGCTTGCGCGCCATTGCTAATGTATCTAGTACCGTGCAGTACTCGATGACTTTTTGCGAACGCGGGTTCATCAACATAAATTCATGATCGATAAAGCCAACGTCGAACGCAGCATTATGGATAACTAATTCAGAACCCTTTACAAACGCCTTGAAGCTTTCCGATATAGCGGAAAACAACGGCTTGTCTGCCAGAAACTCGTTCGTAATCCCGTGCACACCAATCGCTTCTTGCTCAACCTCGCGCTCAGGATTTATATAGGTGTGGTAATGATTTCCGGTCAGGCGGCGATCAATTAGTTCAACACAACCGATTTCAATTATTCTATGCCCCAGCTTAGGGTTTATACCGGTAGTTTCAGTATCAAGTACAACTTGTCTCACGAACACTTCCCCTGCTTAGCTAATTTGACCAAGTATTTTTTCGACACCCTTATTGGCTAAGTCATCTGCCTTTTCGTTGCCAAAATTTCCACTATGCCCTTTAACCCAAGCCCAGCTTATATCATGCAAGGCAACAAGCTCGTCGAGCCTTTTCCAAAGGTCTGAGTTTTTGACTGGCTTCTTTGCCGCTGTTTTCCAGCCGTTTTTCTTCCAGTTGGCAATCCACGACTGTATGCCATCCTTGAGATATTTAGAATCGGTATGAAGCTTGACGGCACTAGGTCGTTTTAAGGCCGCCAGCGCTTCTATCGCGGCAAGAAGCTCCATACGGTTATTGGTGGTATCGTTCTCGCCGCCAAATAATTCTTTTTCGTGATCGCCAAAACGCAACCAAGCGCCCCACCCGCCAGGCCCGGGATTTCCCTTGCACGCTCCATCTGTATAAATTTCAATGACCGACATTGCGACTAAACGACTCCTTTACTGCTTGTTAATATCTGAACGGTTCGCCATAGGCAAACCGACTACTTTTGGATTATTCCGCCACTTCCTAGCACGCTTAACACGAGAGCCCACCTGCTTCTGAGCTGAAATAATGTAATAGGCTCCGAGTGGAACTTTTGCATTAAGGACATTGTCGAGGCCTTTAAATCGATTGATCAGTCGCTGATGATTAAACGGCGGCGCATAGAGGTGGTAATTCAAAGATGCCACCTTGAAATCAAGCAACTCTAGCCAGTCCTCAACCCTTCGTCCTGCGATAAAACGACACCGCCACGGGGCACCTGTTCGAGAGTTTGGCGTCAATGCTTTTCGTAACCCCCACGAACTGAGTGGATTAAAGCCAATAATCACCAGATGACCGGAAGGTTTTAGTATTCGCGATGCTTCACGCAATGTTTGGTGCGGCGCAGTCGAAAAATCAAGAGCATGGTGAAGCAGCACCAAGTCGGCGACATCATGTTCTAAGGCGATATCTTCCGAGCGGGAAATAACACAATTATCCGGCAACTCAGGAACCCACTCTGGAAGCACATAAAAGCGATGACCCAGTTGACTTAAATTACCAACAGGAACGCGATGTGACACGCCAATTTCTGCTTGATGGAAGCCAAAACACCCTTTAACTGCTTGCTCAATGTGTTGACGCTGGCTTGCTAGCAGCGTTCTTCCGAGCGAACTTTGAAACCAATGTTCAAGGTCTTTTTGTAAGCTCAAGTAGGTCTGCTCCACTACTTGCTCTTTGTGTTGCGGGTTACTTGATGGTGTCTCTGTGTTACCGTTGGACTTGTTCATTCTTGATTTAAACACTCCCAATTTTTCGAATAATATTATGCTAAATATACACCCTATACACGCTTTTAATGACAACTTTATTTGGTCAATCGAAGATGCCGAATCGCGTAGGGCCGTCATTGTCGATCCAGGTGACGGAGCCTTGGTAGAGCGTTACCTCGCACAGAAAGATTTTACGCTCGATGCAATACTCGTAACGCACCATCATCCAGATCACGTCGGCGGGCTATCGCTTTTGAAGGAACGATATCAGTGTGAGATCTACGGTTACGAAAACGCGAAATATCGCGGAGTAACACGCTCACTCGTTGATCAACAAAGCTTTTCGGTATTAGGTTGCGACTTCAGTGTTTTAACTGTTCCGGGCCACACCTTAGATCACATCGCGTTCTTCTCGCCCTCTCAAACCCTGCATACTACACCTTGGCTTTTTTCAGGTGACACGCTGTTTTCTGGTGGTTGCGGTCGAATGTTTGAAGGCACGCCTGAACAAATGCATAACTCTTTACTGCGGCTTGCAGACCTTCCTCCTGAAACATTGGTTTACTGCGCTCACGAATATACCTTGGCGAACCTAGAGTTTGCCTTAACGGTCGAACCAAACAATGAAGCTCTGCGGACGTATCGTGGCGAATGTGAGGCGCAAAGAAGCAAGGGTGAAGACACAATCCCAACGACCCTATCCACGCAGCTGGCCGTTAACCCATTCTTACGCACCGATTCGGCCGAGGTAATAAACTACGCGGCAAGTCGGCAAGCGGAATCGCATAACAGCCCAATGCATGGTGCCGCCGTATTCAAACAGCTGCGCGCCGCGAAAGACCATTTTTAGCGCAGCACTGAAGCATCGGGGCTTTTAATGGACTATATTTAATCCTTAAATTTGGCCGTTTGATTGACCCCGTTTTGCTAACTTTCTAGACTTGCCCTGCCTCAAAAACTCATAATTTCATAACGCGTAGTAACTCAGCTTGATCATTATTCGATGCCTTTTATTTGTTTTGTTTTTGTCCTTCATTGCAGGATGCATGTCTTTGCATCAGTACGTGGGCAACGAACCCGATAGCGCCAGCGCCCAAGAAGAAAATGGAACCTCAGAAACGGCCGTTAGTGCGTCAGGCGATACGTCCAACCTCTACCATTTAAGCCCTACTCTGTGTCTGCCAGCGTCAATCTCAACAGTTTCACAACCGCTCCCTGCTCTTCAGTTAGCTAAACAAGTTAATGGCTTGACCCAGCCTTCAAACCAGTCGCCATCTCCATTGCTAACGAACATCTCACTCCCCTTAGCCAGCTCGCCAGACGAGGTTGTCACAAGGGCGCCCGACTTATGGGATCGCTTACGAAAAGGCTTTAAGCTTGACCTGACCCTCGATAACCCACGTATTGAATCCCAACTGAACTGGTACGTCCGCAACCCGCGCTATATAGAAAGAACCTTTAAGCGCGCGCGCCGTTACTTGCACCATATGGTGGTAGCGATTGAAGACCATAATCTGCCACTTGAACTTGCCTTGTTGCCGGTTGTCGAGAGTGCGTTTGATCCTTTTGCCTATAGCCATGGGCGAGCCTCTGGGCTTTGGCAATTTATACCAGGCACCGGAAAAATGTATGGCTTACACCAAAATTGGTGGTACGACGGACGTCGTGATGTGCTGGCATCAACGCAAGCTGCCATCGACTATATGAGCTATTTGTCACGCCGCTTCGACGGCAACTGGCTTTACGCGCTCGCCTCTTACAATAGTGGTTCTGGTCGTGTTAGTAAGGCAATACGAAAGAACAAAAAGCTTGGAAAGCCAGTAGATTTTTGGTCACTTAAGCTCCCGAGAGAAACCAGAGCCTATGTTCCGAAGCTGATCGCGATTGCGAAACTCGTGGCGAACCCTGAAAAATACAACATTGTATTACCTGTGATAGAAGATAAACCCACATTTGAAGTGGTTGCGCTTGATTCACAGTTAGACCTTGCTCAGGCGGCTAGGCTGGCAGAAATCGATATTGAAGAGCTGTATCGTTTTAATCCCGGATTTAACCAATGGGCGACGGATCCAAAGGGGCCTCACAGATTACTCATCCCCATTGCACAGGCAGAGTTATTTAAACAAGGGTTGGCTGCGCTGCCCAAAAACGAGCGTTTAACGTGGAATCGTTACAGCGTTAAGCGCGGCGACTCTCTGATCAAAATTGCGCGTAAGTTTCACACGACTCCTGCACTCATTCAGCAAGTGAATAGACTGCGCACTAACAAGATAAAGGTTAAGCAAAAACTGTTGATACCTATCGCTTCGAAGGGAAAAAGCTACTACGACTTGAGTTCTCAGAACCGGCTGAGTTCAAAGCAGAGCAAACTAAAAGCCCCTAAAGGTACCCAGAAATTAACATACACCGTAAGGCCGGGCGATACGATATGGGACCTGTCTCGAGATCATAAAGTTGGCGTGCGAAGCCTTGCCAAATGGAATGGCATGGCACCCACTGATGTATTGAAACCCGGTAAAAAGCTATTAATCTACTCTAAGAAAGGTGGGGCTAAAGCGACGGAATCCCTGCCCTCGTTGCGGCCAGAACGCGAAATGATCAAGCGAGTAGGATATCGCGTAAGGCGTGGTGACTCGCTCGCTAGAATTGCGAGCAAGTTCGGCGTCAGCGTCAAACAGTTGGTTTCGTGGAACAAACTGGATCGTAAAAAGTACCTTCAGCCGGGCCAAAAACTAACGATCTATGTGGATATCACGCACAGTTAACAAGTGGGCGTGACACAGTGGCGCCTTTTCCTATTTACTCTTACTGGCTAAAACAGTTAGCGCCATTCTCGCTTGTTGAATAAACATTTTATAGCCATCAAATAGATCAGGCGTCAAAGCGCGCTGACTCACGCCCATGTCGGCATAGATCACACCAATGCGCCGACCTTCTGTGCTGAGCGGGGCAATAAAAAAGTCGCTTGCTCCGGTTATCGCTTTGTACTCGTTAGGTAAGTGCGTAACATAGGCTTTAAATTCGTCACTACCGACCCAAATGGTTTGGTTCTGTTTAAATAACTGATACAAAAAACCTGTTTCGCTTTTTGTGTAACTAAGCACAAAGGATTCCAGCCAGTGCTGAGTGCCTTCGCCTTGCGAGTATTTAGAGGCAAGTTTGAGGTGAGTGCTATCAAAGAAGGCCAACGTGCATCGCTCTAGACCGACGCCCTTGTTCAACCCAAGCAAGATCGTCTTAAAAACACGATTAATATTAAAATCTCCCGACATCATCATCGTCAGTTCTTGCAAAGCCTTTAACTGAAAGGCGGGTTCAGGCTTAAGCAAGGGCTTTTTCTCGGCTGTTTTTTCTGGCTTCTTCGCGCTACTCTCTGGCGAATCCTTGGCGTCTACCACTTCTCCCTTGACGATCTTTCCTGATAGCGCAACATTGCCGTACTGACTAACAGACTCTTCAGCCTGCTCCGCCACGAGCTTGATGCTTGCTTTAATATCTTTGGGTTCTTTCTTTTTAAAGTCCGCGGCCCGCTCTATAGTTTTCTTAAACTCCGGCGAATCCCACCCGAACAACGCTGTACGCGCTAGCTCAGTACCAAGATCTATCGCCTCGATAAGCTCATTCTTTTCACTCAGGTCTTGCAGCACATCATGCACCATTCCCTCAATCCGCCACCGTTTCATTAGCGTTTTGGATAGACGAGTCAAACTGACCCCAAGCGTTTTTTCCGCGATCGAGTTTTTTTCATCCTTCGGGGTGACCGAGCTAATGCCTGCCGTGAAATCTTTCGCTTCACCTTCCACTGAAGCGAGTATCAGTAGTTCTGTTAGGTTCGATAACAAACTCGCGACGTAAACTTCTTCTTGAACGGAGTGTGTTTTATGGCTGACTAACTCCCGAGCCTGTGCTGCCGCATGAAGCGTTGTCGCGAGACGAGAAATCAACATGTCTGAGGGGTTATCGTTAAGCACGTTCTCGAGTACTTTAATTGAAATACAAATCGACCGAAGTTGTTCAAAACCGATATTAAGAATAGCGCGGCTTACTGTCGTAACAGGGATATTGCTTGTGTTGAACATAACCGAATTGCCGACACGTATAATGTTCGACGTTAGGTTTGCATCCTTTAAAATAACCTGCCCGACTTCTACTCCGGAGCTTTTCTCCGACGTCGTTAAACTCTCCAATTCTTTGAGTAACGTCGCAAGCACTGCTGACTGATTACCTTCTAACTGCCGAAGCCAGCCATTCAAGCCTTTCATTAATCCCTCACATCTCTATTTGTTATTACAGACTATTGTTTTACTTAGTGTAGCAAGACATTGATTTTAGTCGAATTTAACGACGAATACTGTCTTCCGGCAGCACTGACAGATTATGCATACCAAGATGTCGAATGTTGCTAGGAAACCCGCGTATTTCTGTTAGAATTTGTGCTCCACGCCCGTTGCGTATTTACACTAATCCTTACACCGCTCGAACAACAAATTATCTATGTCCTCAGCTACGTCTACGCCTACCAAAAAACAAACCTCCGCTAGCCAGCATACGCCGATGATGACCCAGTATTTTGGCATCAAAAAAGATCACCCAAATGAACTTGTGTTCTATCGAATGGGCGATTTTTATGAGGTGTTTTACGATGATGCAAAAACAGCTGCTCGATTGTTAGACATTACGCTCACCGCACGCGGAAAGTCGGGCGGCGAGCCGATCCCAATGGCAGGCGTTCCCTATCATGCCGCGGAGAACTATATCGCTCGTCTTGTTAAGGCGGGAATCTCTGTCGCAGTCGCTGAACAAATTGGCGACCCCGCGACAAGCAAAGGACCTGTTGAACGGAAAGTGGTTCGCATCGTGACGCCGGGTACCTTAACCGACGAAGCGTTTCTTGAGGAGCGGCGAGACACCCTACTGTGCGCACTTTACCATGACCCCGATGGACGCTTTGGCATGGCTTGGTTGGACTTAAGCTCCGGTCGATTCAGCGTGTGTGAGACAGAGAGCCTTTGCGATACACAAAGTGAGTTGCAGCGATTAAAGCCTGCCGAACTGTTAATTAGTGAAGACTTCCCTTACGAAAACGAACTAGGCATGAACAATGGAGTTCGGCGTCAGGGCCCTTGGTTATTCGATCGGGACAGTGCCGAACGGTTGCTGTGCTCACACTTTAAGACAAGAGACCTCAGCGGGTTTGGCTGTGAAGCGGCGCACCTAGGCATTTCGGCAGCGGGCTGTTTGCTACAATATGCAAGAGATACGCAGCGCAACGAACTCCCCCACGTATCTCGACTAACCAAAGAAAGCAGAAGCGGCGCGATACTCATGGACGCCGCCACTCGCAAGAATCTTGAAATCGACACAAACTATGCCGGCGACCATGAATACACCTTGGCGTGGATAATGGACCATTGCGCGACCGCCATGGGTAGTCGTTTTTTACGTCGTTGGTTAAATCAACCGATTCGCGACCATCAAACCATCAAACAGCGTCAAAGTTCTGTGGCGTGCCTAGTTGAAAACTATCGTTACGACGAGTTTAAGACAGTTCTCAAACATATCGGCGACGTTGAGCGCATATTGGCACGTGTAGCGCTCAAATCCGCTCGGCCGAGGGATCTCTCTAGACTCCGTGATAGTCTCATTCAATTACCCGCTGCACAGTCTTTACTGAAGAACATTAAGAGTAAGCACCTAGAACAACTCGCCATTAATATTAGTGAATTCCCCGGACTTACGGCGCTCTTGGACAAGGCAATTGTAGAGAATCCGCCGGTCGTTATTCGCGATGGCGGCGTGATCAAAGAAGGCTACGACCCTGAGCTAGATGAGCTAAAAGGGCTGAGTCAAAATGCCGGACAGTTCCTTATCGACCTAGAAAACGCAGAGCGTGAGCGCACTGGCTTATCTAGCTTAAAGGTCGGTTATAACCGCGTTCATGGCTACTACATTGAGATAAGCAAGGCGCAATCCAGCAGCGCTCCAACCGAGTATATCCGCCGTCAAACACTTAAGAATGCAGAGCGCTTTATTACGCCAGAGCTGAAGGTCTTCGAAGATAAGGCGCTCAGTAGCAAGAGCCGCGCATTGAGTCGTGAAAAAGCACTTTACGAAGGGTTAATAGACACGTTAAACGAACAACTGATGGCATTGCAGCTCAGCGCATCCGCGCTGTCAGAGTTGGATGCCTTGGTGAATTTTGCAGAGCGTGCGCAAAGCCTGGATTTAGTTTGTCCTGAGCTAAGCGATGCCGATGGTATCTACATTGAAGGCGGTCGTCACCCTGTCGTCGAGGCACTGCTTGACGAACCCTTTGTGCCCAATGATCTATCGCTAGGCGACCAGCGAAAGATGTTGATTATTACGGGGCCAAATATGGGGGGTAAGTCGACCTATATGCGCCAAGTGGCCTTGATCACAATACTCGCAGCAACGGGCAGCTTTGTGCCGGCATCGCATGCAAGAATTGGAGATATCGATCAAATATTTACGCGAATGGGCAGCTCTGACGATACGGCCGGCGGCCGCTCTACATTTATGGTCGAAATGACCGAAACCGCCAATATCCTTAACAACGCCACCCATCAAAGTCTTGTGCTGATGGACGAGGTGGGACGCGGTACAAGCACCTTTGATGGTTTATCCCTCGCTTGGTCCGCCGCACAATATTTGGCTGAAAGTATTCAGGCGTTTACTTTGTTTGCCACGCACTATTTTGAAATGACTCAGCTTCCTGAGTTGATCGCAAACACGGTTAATGTCCACCTGACGGCGACAGAGCATGAGGACAGTATTATCTTCCTACATCATGTTAAAGACGGCCCGGCCAGTCAAAGTTATGGCTTACAGGTCGCTAAACTTGCCGGCGTTCCGGAGCCTGTCATTGCATCGGCAAAAACACGACTTAACGAGCTCGAAAACCACGCAGACGAAGACATAGCACAGCCACAAATTCTGGGTCAGGCGCCCGCAGCAACACCGTCAGAAAGCACCGCTCATCAATCAGATTTGTTTGCCGTACAATCGTCCGAGGTTGAAAGGAGCTTAGCTGCATTGGCGCTCGATGAGCTATCGCCAAAACAGGCACTCGACTTGCTATATGAGCTTAAAGAGCTGATCCATTAAACAGGGTGACCACTTGATTTAGAGACACTTTATTCCGGCTCGCCTTAGTGCTTGATCAGGTCGCCACATCGCCGTAGAATACGCCGCCAATTGCAAAGGAACTTTATAAAGATTCCTGAGATTAGAGACCAACCCCCTGGGAACGCATTATGACTTTCGTTGTTACCGAAAACTGCATTAAATGTAAATACACTGACTGTGTTGAGGTTTGCCCTGTAGATTGCTTCTACGAAGGCCCTAACTTTTTGGTGATTGATCCTGACGAGTGCATCGACTGCGCACTATGTGAGCCTGAATGTCCGGCTAACGCTATCTTCTCGGAGGATGAACTTCCGGCAGATCAGGTGAAGTTTATTGAGGTGAATGCAGACCTTTGCCAAACGTGGCCAAATATTACTGAGCAGAAGGATCCGCCAGCAGACGCGAAAGACTGGGATGGAAAGCCTGATAAGGCTGGCCTACTAGAACGCTAGCTCCGACTGTCGATACAAAAGCTCCGAATGGGGCTTTTTTTATGGCTTAGTTTTCGCCTAACCCCCTCTTATTTGAACTACCCACTTTTTAATTGATAACTTAGTAAGAATTAAGCACCGCATTATTTTCATGAAGGGCAATGCCGATGCTAATTTTCTCCGCCATATCGTCTTACTGCGCTCTCCCATTTAGCCTTTTTCTCCGGCTTCGCGTAACGAACGGGGCCGAATGAGGTAATCTTCACCGGCTTAATACCGCAAAATTCAAGAATGGTACGTTTCATTTGGTTATGGCCGGGCATCCTATAAACGATGCGGTAGTACCAAGGAGGGGTGTCCATAGTAATAAATAGGTGGGCACTCCTACCGGTAAGCAAACGATCCCAAAGCGGTGAGTTCTCTCGATACTTGAAAGCGAAGCCCGGTAATAGCACCCGATCTAGAGCCCCCTTCAATATCGCAGGCATTGCTCCCCACCAAACCGGATAGAAAAAAGCGATATGCTCAGCCCATTCGATGCTATCTCGAAAGTACGCCAAATCAGGTTCGTGCTCTTGGCGTTTCTTATAGCCATGCCGCAACACGGGATCGAATTCCGCTTTGCCTAGCTCTACGAACCTGACTTGCTTGCCAGAGTTTTGAGCGGCCGCCACATATCCGCGAGCAAGATGACCAGAGTAGCTATCACTATCAGGGTGCCCTAGTACTACTAGTGTTTTAGACTTATTCAATTAGAGTTCCTCGAGGCATAGCGAGACTATTGAAAAGCCTCAGCCTATTTAACGTCGCGTCCCTACGTGCGTAGAACGAAAACTTTCGAAAGTTCACGTAAGCATGTCATTTTTAGTTTGTTTATTGGTTAATTGCGGATAACCAGAATACGTCTGTGATTTTCTACAGTTTGAACCGCTTTGTTAGCTGAACAATTTTGCCATTATTCATAATGTGTCCACATACGCAGAACTTTTATGACTTTTTGGTCTTCAAAAACTTGGTACACAATCCGATGCTGAATATTGATACGTCGGGAAACTGCACCAGATAGATCACCAATTAATTTTTCCAATGGCGGTGGGTTCTGAAAAGGATTCTCTTCGATAATTTCTAGCAAATACTTTGCTTTACTCTTTAAACCCGAGGACGCGAGTTTCTTTGCATCTTTTTGAGCTTGCTTGGTATATACGAGCTCCCAACTCACCAATCAAGCTCCTTAGAACAGTTTTCAATAGGCTCTTCCATTCCTTGTTGAAGGCTTTCTCTCATGCCCGGAACAGTTAAAAGATAAAGGGTTTCTTGAATTGCTTCCCAGTCTTCACTGGAAACTAATACAGCACTATTTCTTTTACCTGAAATAGTTATTGGCTGATGAGTTTCTGAAGCTTGATCTAATAGTCTGTACAAATTTGCCCTAGCTTCACTTGCCGTAAGAGTATTCATTACTATTCCTCCAAATCGAAAATATATCGTACGTCTAAACGTACGTAACGGCAAGATTATTCTTACAACCCAAGGCATTCTGCATGATTGGCTGGTTAGCATTATTATGATGCAGGCGCTTTAAGTTCGGTTTCAGGCTCTTTAGAAACTACATTCAAAAGAATGGTGTTCCCCACAAAAAGTAGACACTCTGATTATGCAGCATTTGCTGCTTTCTCTTCATACGCGACGGGACTCATCCCGTCATTCGCTGAATGCCTTCTCTTGCGGTTGTAAAATATTTCTATGTAGGCAAATACGCCCGATTTTGCTTCCTGAATCGTCCGATAGTTCTTTGCATAAATCAACTCAACCTTCAGACGACTAAAGAACGATTCCATTGGCGCATTGTCCCAACAGTTACCTTTTCGACTCATGCTGATTCGGCAGTTGTTTGAGGTAAGGTAATCGATATAACTTTGCGCGCGATACTGCACTCCTCGATCAGAATGCACAATCAATCCCGGCCCTGACTTTCGATTGCTGAAAGCCATTTTCATGGCGTCTTTGATCAAGCGTTCTGTCATCGATGTATCTAGGCTCCAGCCAACAATTTTACGAGAAAATAAATCCATGACGGTGGCCAGATACAGCCATTGATCTTTCACCCAGATATAGGTGATATCCGTTGTCCACTTCTCATTAGGTTTGCTCGCTAAAAAGTCACGCCATAAGAGGTTGTCAGAGACGTTCTGCATCGTGAGGCTGTGGCGGGAATATCGAAAGCCTTTTCCGTTACGCGCTTTGATACCTTGCTCGGCCATCAGCTTAGCTACATAGTTCACTGAACAGAGGTGCCCTAACTCTGAAAGCTCTTTGGCTAGTCTAGGCGCACCATAAGCCGCTTCAAACTCTTCATAGGTCGACTTAATACGCTCTTCCATATCGATGCGTCTTTGGCCTCTGGCGCTAACAGGACGATCTAACCAGCGGTAATAACCGGACTTAGAAACGCCCAAAACGCGACACATTAAAGCAACAGGATAGTAACCGACGTACTCCACTATTAATGCGTACTTCACTCTTGGTTTTTCGCGAAGTACGCAGCTGCCTTTTTTAGAAAAGCCAGCTCTTCTTCTAAGCGCTTGTTCTCACGCTTTAGTCGACGCATCTCTTCGCTTTCTTTCTTCGAGTAATCGACACCCTCTACGGTGTTGAACTGCTTGTCTGAGAGACGAGTAAACTGACGCTTCCAGTTAGCTATTTGTTGGGAACTTATTCCTAACTCTTTAGCCACTTGAGCTTGTGTGACGCCGGGTTGTTCCGATCGTTTGACTGCTTCTCGACGGAACTCTTCGGTATACGCTTGGGTTTTCTTGCGTCCCATGATGGACACCTCCATATAGATGAATATAACTATACAGGGTGTCTACAGTTGGTG